>CDZO01011664.1_pt1 | contig 174921 bp, 176 predicted proteins | sample 480641 | NCBI WGS metagenome assembly CDZO01 (sample SAMEA3182088, study PRJEB8094) | gut metagenome | biome: human; feature: gut; material: Stool; isolation source: human stools | place: Canada | collected 2013-02-05
CGGACACAGACACAGATACCGACACTGACACTGACACAGACTCGGATACTGATACTGATACTGACACAGATACTGATACTGACACTGATACAGATACCGACACTGACACAGATACAGACACTGATACGGATACTGACACAGACACGGATACTGACTTAGACACAGACACGGATACCGATACAGATACTGACACGGATACCGATACAGACACTGACACGGATACAGATACTGACACTGACACAGATACCGATACCGATACAGACACTGATACCGATACGGACACGGATACTGACACTGACACGGATACCGATACTGATACTGACACAGATACAGATACCGATACGGATACAGACACAGACACAGATACCGACACGGATACCGATACAGATACTGATACCGACACTGATACCGATACCGATACAGATACTGACACAGACACCGATACCGATACCGATACAGACACAGACACTGATACCGATACGGATACCGATACCGATACTGACACAGATACCGATACAGACACGGATACAGACACAGACACAGACACTGATTCAGATACCGATAATGATCGTGTAAATGGTGATGAAGTTGACTTCGACGACAGAACACCTCAGGGTGAGCGTGTAAACGGCGATGACAGCAACGGTAACCTTGAGCGTACTGACTTTGACAACACAAACGGCAACCCCAATACCGGCGTTGGCATTGACGGAACGCTTGCGGCAGGTGCGGCGGCTACAGCGGCTCTTGCGGCAGCAGGACTTCTTCTCGGTAAGCGTAAGAAAAAGGATGAATCAGAAGAATAATCGGTGAATAACCAAACAGCTGTATGGCTAAAAACCATACAGCTGTTTTCTTGTATAAGGGCAAAAAAATAACGGCAATCAATACGATTGCCGTTATTACTGCTTTGTCAGGTTTTCTTGAACTGACTGTTGTAAAGTTCCGCATAGAATCCGTTTTTTGCAAGAAGCTGATCATGATTACCGATCTCGATAATCCTGCCCTTATCCATTACCAGAATGGTATCGGCATTTTTTATAGTCGATAATCTGTGAGCTACTATAAAGCTCGTTTTGCCCTTTGTCATCTTTGCGAAAGCGTTCTGGATCTTCATTTCAGTCTTTGTATCAATGCTGCTGGTCGCTTCGTCAAGAATCAGCATAGGAGGCATTGCAAGCATTACACGGGCTATGCACAAAAGCTGTTTCTGACCTTGTGAAATACCGTCATTGTCGCTTATTATCGTATCATAACCGTCTTTCATACGCTTTATAAAGCTATGGCAGTGAGCGGCTTTTGCGGCGGCTACAATTTCTTCTTCAGTTGCATCCTGTTTTCCGTAAGCTATATTTTCACGGACTGTACCATCGAAGATCCATGTTTCCTGAAGCACCATACCGTAGCTGAGTCTGAGCGAATCACGGGTCACGTCCTTTATATTGTTGCCGTCAACAGAGATACCGCCCTTATCCGTGTCATAGAAACGCATAAGCAGGTTGATTATAGTGGTTTTACCGCAGCCGGTAGGACCTACAATAGCTATCTGCTGACCGCTCTTTACATCAAGATTAAGGTCCTTGATAAGCTCTTTTTCGGGAACGTAAGAGAAGTCAACGTGGTCAATCTTTACGTTTCCGCTTACATCTGTAAGCACCTTGTTGTCAGCGTCGGATATTTCATCGTCGCTTTCGGTGAGGGCGAATATGCGTCTTGCCGACGCAAACGCCGATTGTAATTCGGTGACAACGCCTGAAATTTCGTTGAACGGCTTTGTATACTGGTTGGCATATGATAAAAATGCGGAAAGCTGACCTACCGTGATACCGCCGCCTATAGCACTGAGTGCGCCGAAAATTCCGACACCGGCATATACAAGACCGTTTACAAATCTTGTGGAGGGATTGGTAAGAGCAGAGTAGAACTGCGCTCTAACGCCGACCTTATACAGCTTTGCGTTAAGCTCTTCGAATTTTTCTTCGCTGTATTCTTCACGGGAGAAAGCCTTTACGACCTTCTGATTTCCGATATATTCTTCGGCAAGTCCGGTAATCTGACCTCTGAGCGCCGCCTGCTCCTTGAATTTCTTTGAGCAAAGTCTTGCTATGGTAGAAGCCACAATCAGTGATACAGGGGTAATAACGATAACAACAAGTGCAATGCCTACGTTTATCGAGAACATAAAGCAGAGTGTTCCTATTATAGTGACAGAGCCTGTGAATATCTGCTGAAATCCCTGCAGCAGACCGTCAGATACGGTATCAATATCCGCAACGACTCTGCCTATTATATCGCCGTGCGGAGTAGAGTCTATATATTTCAGCGGTACACGCTGGAGCTTGTTGAAAGCGTCTGTTCTTAAATCCCTTACCGTTCTTTGAGTGAGTATGTTGGTGCAATAACCCATAAACCACTGAAATCCCGCACCTACGATTACAACAACGGCGAGCTTTATAATTATCGGCAGGATTTTTTTAAAATCAACGTTGTTAATATCAATGATAAAGTCAACAGCCTGACCGATAAGCACGGGCGCATACAGCGTTGCTATTGCGCTTATAACAGCGCTGACTATCGTGAAAACGAGATAGAACGTATAAGGCTTTGTATATTTCAGCAGCTTTGCAAGAACTGTAAAACCGCTGTCGTTAGTTTTTTTACTCATCGCCGTTTATCTCCTTTTCAAGTTCTTCTGCACTGAACTGAGTAAGACAGATCTGACAGTAATCGGTACAGCTCTGTAACAGCTCTTTATGTGTGCCTATGCCGACTGTTTTGCCGTCGTCAAGTACGATTATCTGATCGGCATTTTTGACCGTGTTCGCTCTTTGAGAAATGATAAACACCGTCATATCAGAGCAGTTTTCCTTGATTGCCGTTCTCAGCTTTGCATCTGTAGCAAAGTCAAGTGCGCTTGCGCTGTCGTCAAGTATCAGTATCTCCGGGTCTGCGGCTATTGCCCTTGCAATAGTAAGTCTTTGCTTCTGACCGCCAGAAAGGTTCTTACCGCCCTGAAGTATCTCGTAATCAAGTCCGTTTTCGAGCTTTTCGACAAACTCATAAGCCTGTGAGATTTTCAGCGCACGCCATATCTGCTCGTCTGTTATATTATCTCCGCCCCACTTCATATTTTCACGGATTGTACCGCTGAAAAGTACGGCTTTCTGAGGAACGACCGCTATCTTTTTGCGAAGACGGTTAAGGCTGTATTTTTTGACATCTGTTCCGTAAACTTCGACCAAACCTTCTGATGCGTCATAGAATCGTGGGATAAGATTTATAAGCGTTGATTTACCGCTGCCCGTACCGCCTATTATGCCTATCGTCTGACCTTTTTCGGCGGTGAATGATATATCTTCAAGTGCATATTCACTGTTATCGTGATAGCTGAAATATACCTTGTCGAATTTTACGGCAGGAGCAGAACTGTCGCCGTTTTCTTCGGTGCTGTCTGTTTCTGTAACTGACGGCTTTGTGTCAAGTACCTCGTTTACTCTTGCCGCACAAGCCGCCGACTTTGTGAAGATAACAACAAGGTTTGCAACAACAACAAGGGCGAGCAGGATCTGATTCATATAGTTTACAAGTGCGATAACCTGACCTTGTGTAAGGTCGCCGACATTTACCGAGAATCCGCCGAACCATATTATTGCAACGATTGCAAGGTTCAGTATGATAGCGTTGACAGGGCTGAGCAGTGCTGAAATCTTGCCGGCTCTCACTGCCGCTTTTTCAATGTCCTCAGCGTTATCCTTGAAACGTTCTATTTCGTGCTGCTGCTTTGAAAAAGCTCTTACGGCTCTTGCACCGACAAGATTTTCACGGGTGATGAGCGAGGTCTTGTCCAGCTTTTTCTGTATCGATTTGAAGAAGGGGATAGTCCTTGTTGTGACAAGCCACATAACAATCGCAACAAGCGGAATAACGAGAACGAAAATCAGCGCTAATTTCACATCTATCATAAAAGCCATTATCGTTGAACCGATAACCAAAAACGGCGCTCTTACAACAAGTCTTATCAGCATCGCAACAGCAACCTGCAGCTGATTTATATCGGAGGTAAGCCTCGTTATAAGTGAGGGCGTACCGAATTCGTCAACCTCCTTGTGCGAAAGGGTGTTGATATGATGATAAAGCTCACGTCTTAGCTCTGTGCCGAAGCCCTGCGACGCAACCGATGCCACATACTGACATATAAGCGCAAATCCAAGACCGCATACACCAAGCAGAACAAGCACTCCGCCCATCTTCCAGATATAACCGCTGTCTTTGTTTGCAATGCCGACGTCTATTATCTTTGCCATAACCAGAGGAACGATAAGCTCGAATACCGCCTCGGTCAGCTTGAAAATAGGTCCGAGTATTACGTTTTTTCTGTATTTTTTAAGATACTTAACCAGTTTTAGCATATTTCACCGTCCAATAATAATGACATCGGAGCAAAATCCGATGCCATTACGAATATTTAATTATTATCAGCCAAGAACTTTCTTGATTTCTTCGGGAAGTGAGGCAGCGAAGCTGTCGCCTACCAACAGGCTGATCTCGTCAACGCTCGTTGTTATGAGCATTACATCGGCACATATGTTTTCGCAAGCCTGGAATACCTTAGCCGCAAAACCTGCCTGATCAATCATTTCCTCACTCTTGATAACTATCTTTACATTACCGCTGTTTACACAGGGTGTTATTCCGTGCACCGCAGTTATTCTGGGTAAAACGGTAAGCAGTGTTGGTATATCATCATCGCTGAACGTAAAGCCGAATGAGAACATATCCGACTTAGGAGGTGTCTGCGAGATCATATCTACATTGATACCGCTTTCGGCTACCGCTGAAAGCGTAGTTGAAACAAAACGCTTTCTTGACGGAACATCTGAAAATGTTACGATTGATATGTTTTCGTATACTTTAATATCTGTCATATTGACCTCCGTTATGCTTCGGAAAGAAGATCCGACATCTGATAAAGACCTTTTTCACAGCCGCTTAAGAATACTGCCGCATTGACAGAGCCGACTGCGAATACCTGTTTTGAGCCTGCGCTGTGAGAAAGAGTTATCACTTCATCACGTCCCGCAAATATAACATCATGCTCGCCTACTATCGTACCGCCTCTTATCGAGTGCATACCGATTTCGGTTTTCTCACGGGGCTTTCTCACGCTGTGGCGGTCATATACATAGTGCATCTTGTTGCCAAGCTCTTCGTTTATCGCTTCCGCTATCATTATTGCCGTTCCCGAAGGAGCGTCCTTCTTGAGATTGTGGTGCTTTTCAACTATCTCAATATCAAACTGATCGCCGAGTACCTTTGTTGCACGCTTTGCAAGATCAACAAGAAGATTTATTCCGAGCGACATATTGAATGTGAAGAACACGGGAATCTGACCCGCCGCTGTCTTTATCTGCTTTATCTGTTCATCTGTGTAGCCTGTCGTTGCAATAACTACGGGAACATTGTTTATCTTGCAGTAGTCGAGCAGCTCGTCAAGCAGTGAGGGGTGCGAAAAGTCGATTATAACATCGGGCTTTTCCGGCAGATCGAATAACTTCTTGTAAACGGGGAAGCCTGCGTACTGTTCACCTGCTATATCAATGCCGGCTGTTATTTCGCAGTCATCTCTCGTATTGACAATGTCATTTATTACTCTGCCCATTTTGCCGCAGGCACCTGTAATTACAATTCTCGTCATATTAACGTCCTTTTTCTGAATTTACTTTGTAAGACCGAGCTTTTCCATAGATGAAAACAGCTTAGCTATCTTTGCGTCTTCCATTCTTATAAGCGGAAGTCTGCACTCGCCAACATTCTTGCCCATTATGTTAAGTGCTTCCTTAACGGGAATGGGGTTGACATCTATGAACAGATCGTTTGTAAATTCAAGGAGCCTTAGCTGTAACTCAGCCGCTTTCTTATAATCGCCTTCAAGACAGTAGCTTGCTATCTCGTGCGTTTCGGCAGGAAGACAGTTTGCAAGTACCGAGATAACACCCTTACCGCCGAGCGACATTATAGGTACTATCTGGTCGTCGTTACCCGAATAAATGTCAAGGTCGGTTTCAGCCGCTATCTTGGCTACTGCGCTTATGTTTCCGCTTGCTTCCTTTGCGGCAACTATGTTGTCCTTCTTTGCAAGCTCCTTGTACGTTTCAACAGAAATGTTCACACCTGTACGGCTGGGAACGTTGTAGAGGATTATCGGCAGGCTTACGCTGTCCGCTATTGCACTGAAGTGTGCGACAAGTCCTCTCTGCGAAGTCTTGTTATAATAAGGTGTCACAAGGAGCAGTGCGTCAGCACCGAGTGCCTCGGCTTCTTTTGAAAGCTGAATGGCATAAGCGGTATCGTTACTGCCTGCACCTGCTATGACGGGAACTCTCTTTGCTACCTTTTCAACGCAGAAGCGGATACATTCCTTATGCTCCTCGTCTGTCATAGCCGCAGATTCGCCTGTTGTGCCGCACACGACTATAGCGTCCGTTCCGCCGGCAATCTGCTCATCTATACGATCTGCAAAATTATCGTAGTTGATGCTTCCGTCCTCGTTCATAGGGGTCACTATAGCTACTGCAGAGCCTGTAAAAATTGTCTTTTTCATCGGATACCTCCGTGTTCAATGAATCAAAATCAGTCGAAATAACCCTTTGCGGCATAAAGCTCAGCCATTTCAACTGCGCCGCCTGCGGCACCTCTTAATGTGTTGTGAGACAGGCAGACAAACTTGTAGTCGTACTGTGTGTCTTCTCTTAATCTGCCGATTGAAACTGCCATACCGCCTTCAAGGTTTCTGTGCAGCTTAGCCTGAGGCATATTGTCTTCTTCAAAGTAGTGAAGGAACTGCTTGGGAGCGGAGGGAAGATCAAGCTCCTGCGGTGCGCCCTTGTATTCCTTCCAGATATTGAGGATTTCTTCCTTTGAGGGCTTGTTCTCGAAGCTAACAAATACTGCGGCAAAGTGACCGTTTGATACGGGAACTCTGAGGCACTGTGTTGTGATTGCGGGAGCGGCAGCCTTTACAATCTTGTCGCCCTCAATCTTGCCCCATACCTTCAGAGGCTCCTGCTCACTCTTTTCTTCCTCACCGCCGATATAGGGGATAAGGTTATCTACCATTTCAGGCCATGTTTCGAATGTTTTGCCGGCACCTGAAATTGCCTGATATGTGCAGGCGAGAACCTTTGTGATGCCGAACTTGCGTAAGGGGTTGAGAGCGGGAACGTAGCTCTGGATAGAGCAGTTTGACTTAACTGATATGAAACCTCTCTTTGTGCCAAGACGCTTCTTCTGAGCTTCAACGATAGCCATATGCTCGTCGTTGATTTCGGGGATAATCATAGGAACATCGTCTGTGAAACGGTTAGCTGAGTTGTTGGACATAACGGGGCATTCGTGCTTTGCATAAGCCTCTTCAAGAGCCTTTATCTCGTCCTTCTTCATATCTACCGCACAGAATACGAAGTCAACCTGTGATGCGATCTTTTCAATATCGGCAGTAGCATCCATAATAACAATGTCTTCCATAGCCTTGGGCATAGGCTTTTCGATGAGCCATCTTGAGCCGACAGCCTCTTTATAAGTCTTTCCTGCGGAACGGGGAGATGCGGCAAGCACCTTTACGTTGAACCAGGGGTGATTTTCCAGCAGAACGGCAAAACGCTGTCCTACCATACCCGTAGCACCGATAATACCTACGTTGTAGTTTTTCATTTTAGTTTCCATCCTTCTTTTTTGCTTTTAGCATATTTTCTTAAAAAAGCCGCTTGTAAAAATGATTACAGGCGGCTTTGTATGCAGATGTGATAAAGTTGTGTGATAGCTCTCCACCTACAGCTTAACCGCTTGATGACAATCGTGCATATATTAGACACACGACCAGATACATAAGCTCCGACACTTATGTTCTTCGGCGACAAAGCCTTTTCCCGCTGCAATCTGTCGGCAGATTGACGCAACGGGTACTTTTCTTTAATCGCACCTCTACCTGCTTTGTTTATATTATCATATTTATTGCTGTTTGTCAATGGCGAAGCGGTAAAAAATAATTTGATTTTTTTTCGTAAATGTGTTATTATAAAACAGTATGCAACATCCAGAAAGAAAAAATGCGTGAAAAACGCAAAAAACAGAGGAAAAACAATGCTTAAATCGGATTTTTATTATGACTTGCCGCAGGAGCTTATCGCACAGACTCCGCTTGAGCCCCGTGACAGCTCACGGCTTATGAAAATTGACCGCAAAAGCGGCGAAATAACACATGACCGCTTCTATAATATATGCGATTATCTTGAAAAGGGTGACCTGCTCGTTCTCAATGACTCAAAGGTTTTCCCTGCAAGACTTTATGGCGTAAAGCAGGAAACGGGTGCGGCAGTGCAGTTCCTGCTTCTTCACCAGATTTCACATAACCGCTGGGAGGTTATGGTGAAGCCCGGCAAAAGACTTAAAATCGGTACAAAGGTTGACTTTTCGGGCATTCTGACGGCCGAGATAGTCGACTATGCCGAGGGCGGCGACAGGATAGCCGAGTTCACCTATGACGGCGACAGCATATTTGAAGTGCTTGACCGTATAGGTCAGATGCCTCTCCCTCCTTATATCACCGAAAAGCTGAAGGATAAGGACAGATACAACACCATCTATTCTCACGAGGTAGGCTCAGCCGCCGCTCCTACTGCGGGACTTCACTTCACCGAAAACGTGTTTGCAAAGCTCCGTGAAAAAGGCGTTGACACTGCGTTTGTGACACTCCACGTCGGACTTGGTACATTCCGTCCTGTAAAAGAGGACAATATACTCGATCATAAGATGCACGTTGAGCATTACTCCATACCGCAGGAAACCGCCGATAAGATAAAGGCCTGCAGAGAGCGTGGCGGACGTGTCATTTCAGTCGGCACCACAAGCTGTCGTACACTTGAATCTGCCGCATCGCTTGACCCGAAGGGCGAGATCAAAGCCTGCTCGCACGATACGGGAATATTTATATATCCCGGCTATGAGTTTAAAGCAATAGACGGACTTATTACGAATTTCCACCTTCCCGAAAGTACGCTTATAATGCTTGTAAGCGCATTCTTAGGCAGGGAAAAGACGCTGAACGCCTATAATGAAGCTATAAAGGAAAAATACCGTTTCTTCAGCTTCGGCGACAGTATGATAATAATATGATGAACATCGTTAAAGTAAGCCTGCCCGAAAAGTGCAGGATAATTTGCGTCAGTGATATACACGCACATTATGATGAGTTTGCAAGGCTTTTGCGTAAGTGCGACTACAATAATGAAAGCGACTATCTGTTCATTCTCGGTGATATTCTGGAAAAGGGCAGGCAAAATATCGAAACACTGCACTTTATACAAAAATTATCCCGCGACAAAAAATGCGTATGTATCAAGGGTAACAACGATACGATGGTATCGTGTATGGCGTTTGACGATGAAAAGGAAAAGTTTCTCGAAAGGCTTACATACCGCCCTGTAAACGCTTATATGCAAATGGCGGAGAGCATCGGTATTACCGATTTAACGACAGATTTTGATAACAAGCGTAATGCTGTCAACCAAAAATTCGCTAAAGAACTGTCGTTCGTTTCGGGGCTTCCGACGGCTATAGAAACCGAAAAACACATTTTCGTTCACGCAGGTATAGAAAACCGCACGGACTGGGAAAACAGCTCAGAGCAGTTTGTCCTGTGCGCACCGTGGTGGATAAGAAGCGGTCACGCTCTTGATAAATATGTTGTCGTGGGTCACTTCCCGACCTATAATTTTGCAAGAGGAAAAAACACCAATCTGCCGATAATCGACACGGATAAAAGGATAATAGCGGTTGACGGCGGCTGTTCGGTAAAATCGGCAGGACAGATAAATGCTTTTATAATAACTAAGGACGGAGAAAGCTACAGCTATGACAACGTATTTGAGCCGTCCGAGCCGTGTGAAAAATGTACGGTCATCAAGGATTATACAGCCGCTCGGCATTATTCTTATCTTGATTATGAAAAGAGCGACCTTGAAATACTCGGCAAGTCAGACGGACTGGTGTCGGTGCGTGATAAGCACAGCGGCAACAGCGGACTTATACTTGAAAACTATATCGCCCAATGGGGTGACGGACATTATCACGGCTGGACTAATCTTGATGCGTTTGTTTGCGTTAATAAAGGCGAAACATTCTGCGTTTATTATAAGAATGAAAAATACTGCTATGGCATAGCACAAAGCGGAGAGGTAGGAATGATACCGCTTGACTGCGTTGCCGTATTTAAGGAGAAATATGTTTAAAGTATTAAAAACAGACGGTGTAGCAAGACGAGGAGAATTCCACACACCTCACGGTGTGATACAATCGCCGTTTTTTATGAATGTCGGCACATCTGCGGCAATCAAGGGCGGTATATCATCGCTTGACCTCAAAGACCTCAAGTGTCAGGTGGAGCTTTGCAACACCTATCATCTTCACGTTCGTCCGGGAGATGATATAATATATAAAATGGGCGGACTTCACAAGTTTATGAACTGGGATAGACCGATACTTACCGACAGCGGCGGATTTCAGGTGTTCTCGCTTGCGAAACTCAGAAAGATAAAGGAAGAGGGAGTATATTTCAACTCCCACGTTGACGGCAGACGTATTTTTATGGGACCCGAAGAAAGTATGAGGATACAGTCGCATCTTGCCTCAACGATAGCTATGGCATTTGACGAATGTATAGAAAATCCCTCGCCGTACGATTATGTAAAGAAGTCTGTTGACAGAACGACAAGATGGCTGCAGCGCTGTATTGACGAAATGGCAAGGCTCAATTCTCTGCCCGAAACGATAAACCGTCAGCAGATGCTGTTTGCAATAAATCAGGGCGGAACTTATGACGATATAAGAGCCGAGCATATGAAAACAATAGCGAATATGAACGTTGACGGCGTGGCTATCGGCGGACTTGCTGTAGGCGAGCCTACCGATGTTATGTACAGGATAATAGAAACCGTTATCCCGCACGCTCCGACAGACAAGCCCCGTTATCTTATGGGTGTCGGTACTCCGTCAAATATAATAGAAGCCGTTTACAGAGGCGTTGATATGTTCGACTGCGTTATGCCGAGCAGAAATGCACGTCACGCTACTGTTTTCACATGGAACGGCATCACTCACGTCACGAATCAGTGCTTTGAAACTGATTCACTGCCGATAGACCCCGAATGCGACTGTCCTACCTGCCGCAATTTCTCAAGAGCGTATATAAGACATCTGTTTAAATCGGGAGAGATGCTTGGCGGAAGGCTTGCCGTACAGCATAATCTATATTTTTACAATACGCTTATGGAAAAGATAAGAGCGGCGATAGACGAGGGAACATTCGAGGAATTCAGAAATCACTATTCACCGCTTTTAGCGTCAAAACTTGTCTGATTTTCTTTGAATTATCACATAAGGGTGATATAATAACAAACTATGATTTAAAGCGAAAAGGAGAGCGTATGAAGCTTATAAATATAGGCTACGGCAACACCGTTAATTCCGACAGGGTAGTTGCGGCGGTCAGTGCCGATGCCGCACCGGTAAAGCGTATCATATCGGCGGCAAAGGATAACAACACAGCCATAGATGCGACCTGCGGCAAGAAAACCAAAACCGTTATAATAACCGACAGCAACCATGTAGTTCTGTCGGCACTTGATATATCGCATTTCACAGGCATAACCGCAGGTGAAGAGGTAAATGAATAACAGGGGGAAGAACAGTATGAACAAAGGATTGCCTATAGTAATTTCCGCACCGTCCGGCTGCGGTAAGGATACGATACTTGAACAGCTTTACAAGAAAAACTCGAATCTCACACAGTCGGTTTCCGCTACCACAAGAGCAATGCGTGAGGGCGAAATTGACGGAGTAAGCTATCACTTCACGACTACTGACGCATTTGAAAAGATGATAGCAAACGGTGAAGTGCTTGAATACACGCAGTATTGCGGCAACTATTACGGTACGCCTAAGAAAGCCGTTACGGATATGCTTGAACAGGGCAGGGACGTAATACTCAAGATTGAGGTCGAGGGTGCGATGAATATAAAGAAGATATTCCCCGAATGCGTGCTTATATTCATACTTCCGCCTTCAATGAGCGAGCTTGAAAGAAGGCTCAGAAAAAGAGGCACCGAAACGGAAGAAACTATCGCCGCCAGAATAGCACAGGCGAGAAACGAGCTTCAGTTTGCAGACAAGTTTGATTATCTTGTAGTAAACGGCGAGCTTGAAAAGGCAGTAGATGATGTGAATACCGTTATCCTTGCGGAAAAGATGAACACAAAGCGTTCACTTTCGTTACTTGAGGAAATCAAGAAGTCATAATGAGCGGCCGCTATGATAAGGCTATCGTATCGGTAGTAGTCGATAAGGCGCTTTACAGCTTTGATAACGAGTTTGATTATTATCTTCCGCAGGGAGTTAAGGCAAGCGTAGGTCAGCGTGTTATCGTGCCGTTCGGCAAAGGCGGTAAGAAGCGTGTCGGCCTTGTGACCGGCTTTAAGCAGAATGCGGATTACGGACGGCTCAAGGATATATACTGCGTTATAAATGACGGAGTGATACTGGGTGACGAGGCTTTGCGTCTTATGCACTGGCTGAAGGACAATACCTTCTGTACTTATTTTGACGCAGTAAAGACTATCCTGCCCGGAGGTATGGCTCTGAATGTATCTCAGAGATATGCCATAAGCGATGAGTTCAGAAAAGCTCCGGACAGCTTTGCTCTTGAACCTGCAGAGCAGGCGGTATCGGCTATGCTCCTCGGCTGTAAAAGCGACAGAGAGCTTAACGATATGATCGAATACGGCTTTGACGAACAGCAGAAAAAGCTGATTGGGCGTCTTTCGGAAAAAAGCGTACTTGTTTCGCTTGATATTATAAAGCAGAAAGTAGGCAGTGAAACCGAAAAAAACGTCAGGCTGACAGATAGCTATCTCAGCGGCGAGTATGCCGACAAAGGCGGAAAGCCCCTTACCGCAAAGCAGAAAAAGGTAGCCGATTTTCTGACGGATGCCGATTCTGCATCGGTAAAGGAAGTATGCTATAATTGCGTTGTAACATCCGCCGTTATAAACAATATGGAGAAAAACGGCATTGTAGAATGCTTTGACAATGAAGTTTCACGCTCTCTTACCGCAGGAGCAAAGGCGGTAAGGAGCATTGACGATATAGTGCTGTCCGATGAACAGTCCGCCGTATACAGCGGAATGTCCGAGCTTATGGACAGCGGCAAGCCACAGTGTGCCTTACTGAAAGGCGTTACGGGAAGCGGCAAGACCACCGTTTTCTTAAAGCTTATCGACAAGGCGTTAAAACAAGGGAAAACAGCTCTTATGCTTGTTCCCGAAATATCGCTCACTCCCCAGATGGTGAGAAATTTTACCGATCTTTTCGGAAGTAACGTTGCGGTAATACACAGCAACCTTTCGCTCGGTCAGAGGACAGATGAGTACAAGCGTATCGAAAAAGGCGAGGCGAGGATAGTCATAGGTACAAGAAGTGCTGTATTTGCGCCGCTTGACAACATCGGTATAATCGTTATTGACGAAGAGGGCGAGCATACCTATAAATCCGAAAAATCTCCACGTTATCAGGCAAGGAGCATAGCAAAGCAGAGATGCTTTTATCATAATGCCACGCTTCTTTTAGCGTCCGCAACTCCGAGCCTTGAAAGCGCATACTTTGCGTCAATCGGCAGATACAAGCTGTTTGAGATGAAAAAGCGTTACAGCCAGCCGGTACTTCCCGATGTGTATCTTGTCGATATGAAGGTCGAGGTCGAAACCGGCAACCGTTCCAATTTCAGCAGGGCGCTTGCCGATGAGATAAAGAATAATCTGCAAAGAGGAGAGCAGACGATACTTCTGCTCAACCGCAGAGGTTACAACACCTATATGAACTGCATAAAGTGCGGCGAGGTGTATAAATGCCCCAACTGCAATATTCCTCTTACATATCATAAGACGAACAATTGTATGATATGTCACTATTGCGGCTATACCGAGGTATTCACAGGAAAATGCAAATCGTGCGGCTCGAAGTTCATATACAGCACAGGTACGGGAACACAGCGTATAGAAGATGAAATATCGACATTGTTTCCGTCCGCCAGAGTATTGCGTATGGACGCAGATACCACGATGAGCAAGTTTTCCTACGAAAAGAATTTCGATAAATTCAAGAACGGCGAGTATGATATTATGGTCGGCACTCAGATGATAGCAAAAGGGCTTGATTTTGAGAACGTGACGCTTGTCGGCGTACTGCTGATAGATAAATCGTTATACGCAGGCGATTATCTCGGTTACGAAAAGACGTTTTCGCTTATAACACAGGTGGTCGGAAGATGCGGCAGAGGCTCGAAAAAAGGCAGAGCGTATCTGCAGACCTTTTCTCCCGAACATTATGTTCTTAATCTTGCGGCTGACCAGAATTACGATGAGTTTTTCAGACAGGAATGCGAGATAAGAAAAGCACTGCTGTTTCCGCCGTACTGCGATATATGCGAAATAGGGCTTTCATCGGTTGATGAATCGGCCTGCAAAAAAGGCTCGGACAGCTTCGTAAAGCTGTTTATGAAAAATCTTGAGGGTCACGGTATCCCTATAAGAGTGCTTGGACCGTCTGCCTGCTCGGTGGCAAAGGTAAACGGCAAGTATCGCTACAGGATTATCATAAAATGCAGGAACAACAAAGAATTCAGATCGGTTATGAAGGCTACACTGCTTGACGCATATAAATCACCGGCACTTGATAAAGTCAGTTTCTTCGCTGATATGAACGGCGAGATTATATAAACAAAAGAAAGGATTTTTGAAATGGCAAAGAGAATAATAGCTAAGGACGGCGACGAATCGCTGAGAAAAAGATGTAAGGACGTTACTGTATTTGACGATAAGCTGTGGACGATGCTTGACGATATGTACGAAACAATGCAGGAGGCAAACGGCGTAGGCCTTGCCGCACCTCAGATAAGCGTACTGAGGAGAGTTGTGGTCATAGACGTAGGCGACGAACACGGAAAAATCGAGCTTATAAACCCTGTTATCACTTCTATGAAAGGCAAACAGCACGAGCTTGAGGGCTGTCTTTCAGTGCCGGGTATGTGGGGATATGTTGACAGACCCGCAAAGGTAAAGGTAAAGGCACAGGACAGATACGGCAAAGAATTTGATATTGAGGGTACAGAGCTTTTAGCGATAGCTCTGTGTCACGAAATCGACCATCTGAGCGGTATTCTGTTTACCGATAAGGCAGACGAACTGCTTACGTCCGAACAGCTTGAGGAACGTAAAAAGTAAGGGGGAAATCATTTGAACATAGTATTTATGGGTACTCCGGATTTCGCCGTATCGGCACTGGAGGAGTTACACAAGCATCATAATGTTATGGCTGTATTCACACAGCCCGACAAGCCTAAGAACAGAGGAAAGAAGATGCAGGCACCTCCCGTAAAGGAGTGCGCCGAAAAGTACGGTATCCCCGTATATCAGCCTCTGTCGCTCAGAAAGGGCGAGGATGCTGAGAAGTCGCTTGAGCTTCTTAAACAGCTTGCTCCGGACTGCATTGTTGTGGCGGCTTACGGTCAGATTCTTCCCGAAAGCATACTTGAGCTTCCGAAGTACAAGTGCATCAATATACACGCTTCGCTTCTGCCGAAATACAGAGGTGCCGCACCTATCCAGAAGTGCATCATAGACGGCGAAACAGAAAGCGGAGTCACAACAATGCTTATGGCAAAGGGACTTGATACGGGCGATATGCTGATGAGCAGGTCGGTTAAGATTACTCCCGATATGACCGGCGGAGAGCTTCACGACAGCCTTGCGGCTACAGGCGGAGAGCTTATAATCGAAACGCTGAAGGCCTGTGAGGAGGGTACGATAAAGCCTGTACCTCAGGACGGCAGCCTTTCGTGCTACGCAGGTCTCATCACGAAAGAAATGTGCAGGATAGACTTCTCAAAAAATGCAATTGATGTATATAATTTCATAAGAGGTATGTCACCGTCGCCCTGCGCCTATACTTTTATAGGAGATAAAAGATTAAAGGTTTACTTTGCGGTTATGACGGATATTACCTCCGACAAGCCGTGCGGAACTGTCATGAACGAAAACGACCTCACCGTAGTATGCGGCGACAAGAAATGTATAAGATTTACCGATGTTCAGGGAGAGGGCGGAAAGCGTATGAATACCGCAAGCTTTCTGAACGGCAACAAGCTACAGCGTGACACTGTGTTGAACTGATAGCGTCAAACGGAAAGGAGAACGGATATGGAATTTATACTTTATTTACTGCTGATAGCAGCCTTTATCTTTTCTATTTTTACCTCGATCAATGTAAAAGGTACTTTCAGAAAATACAACAAGATGCCAAGCTCAAGAGGAATGTCTGCCGCAGATATAGCAAGACAGATTCTTGACAGCAACGGACTTTATAATGTTCAGGTAACAAGAGTATCCGGAGAGCTTACCGACCATTACGACCCCAGAACAAACACAGTTGCACTTTCGGCTCCCGTTTATGACAGTGTATCTGTTGGAGCTATCGGAGTTGCGGCTCACGAGGTCGGTCATGCGATACAGTATGCCGAAAACTACACGCCTATAAGGATAAGAATGGCAATTCTTCCCGTTGCACAGTTCGGCTCATCGGCGTGGATACTGTTCTTCATACTCGGTATTGTGTTTAATATGCCGATACTCAGAGGCATAGGCATCGGACTTTTTGCGGCAATAGTGCTGTTTCAGCTGATAACGCTTCCCGTTGAGTTCAACGCAAGCCACAGAGCGCTTGCCACAATAAAGAACCAAGGCATACTGTTCGGTGCGGAGTATACAGGCGCAAAGAAAACGCTCACAGCCGCAGCAATGACTTATGTAGCGTCGCTTGCAGTGGCTTTATTACAGCTTTTAAGACTTATCGCAAGCTCAAGAAGAGATTGATTTGGAGAGATGAATGAAAACCGCAAGACAGATAACGCTCGACCTTCTTATCCGTATGGATACGCAGGGGGCATACTCAAATATAATACTTGACCACGCATTCACGCAAAATGATGCGGACAGGCGTGACAAAGCCTTCTCGGCGGCCCTTTTCTACGGCGTACTTGAACGCAGAATGACACTTGACTATCTTATACGCTATTATTCGGGAATCGAATTCGATAAGATAAAGACAGCGGTCGTTGAGATACTCAGAATGGGCTTCTATCAGCTTCTGTTCATGAATTCCGTGCCGGACAGCGCTGCGGTGAACGAATCGGTGGCACTTTGCGATTACTGCAACAGTACAAAGGCAAAAGGCTATGTTAATGCTATCCTCAGAACTTTTCTGCGTAATGAAAAACAGATAGATTACGGTAATCTTACAGGCGAAGCAAAGCTCTCTATCGAATATTCCTGCCCGAAATGGCTTGTGAAGAAGTGGAACAGCGAGCTTGGCGAGCAAAGAGCAATGCAGATGATAAACTCCTGCTTCGGCAGACCGCCGATATATGCAAGAGTAAATACCGTCAGATACGCTGTTGACGATGTTATAGGCGAACTTGAGTCCGAAGGAATATCCGCAGCAAAGAACAGCCTTATAGATGCCTGCATAGAGCTTGCCAACACCAAAGGGATAGAGCAAAGCTCCGCATATAAAAAGGGTATGTTTCATATTCAGGATATTTCGTCGCAGATATGCTGTAAAATTGCCGCTCCTATGTTTAACGAAACGGTTGTTGACCTTTGCAGTGCGCCCGGCGGCAAAACGTTCACCTGTGCCGAAATTATGAACGACAGGGGCAGAATATACAGCTACGATTTGTATGACGGAAAAGTTTCCGTTATTGCGAATACGGCTAAACGGCTCGGTCTTACCATTATAACAGCCGCAGAAAACGATGCGACAAAATTCAACCCCGATATACCGAAAGCTGACAGAGTGGTATGTGATGTACCGTGTTCGGGACTCGGCGTTATCAGAAGAAAGCCCGAAATAAAGTACAAGCCTATGAAACAGCTTGAAACCCTCCCCGATACACAGAGGAAGATAATAAACAACGCCGCTGAATATGTAAAACCGGGCGGAACTCTTGTCTATTCGACCTGCACTGTAAGCAGGACGGAAAATGACGATATAGTTGATGAGTTTTTAAAAGAGCACAGCGACTTTGTGCCGGTAGTTGTTCCTCTTAACATCAAAGGTCTTGAGGACGGCTACAAGAGAACAATGCTTCCTTGTGATGTGAACGGCGACGGTTTCTTCACGGCAACACTCAGAAAGGTGAAATAATACATATAAATGGAAAAAACAGATATTCTTTCGCTGTCGAAAGAGGAGCTGGAAGAAAAGATTCTGGCTATGGGCGAGAAAAAATTCAGAGCCGGACAGATATACGATTGGTTACATATTAATAAAGTAGAAGAATTTAGCAAAATGACCAATCTATCTGCACAACTCAGAGAAAAACTCGACGATATTTTTTGGATAAACTCACTAAAAATTCAAAAAAGGCTTGTATCTGACATAGATAATACGGTAAAATATCTTTATGGTTTATCTGACGGAGAAAAAGTCGAAACCGTACTTATGGAATACAAGCACGGCAACAGCATCTGTATATCAACTCAGGTCGGTTGCAAAATGGGATGTAAATTCTGCGCATCGACCAAAGCGGGATTCGTAAGGAATCTTGAGCCGAGCGAGATGCTGCTGCAGATATACGAAAGTGAACGTGACAGCGGACGAAAGATAAATCACGTTGTACTTATGGGAATAGGCGAGCCGCTGGATAATTTTGATAATGTTGTAAAGTTTCTCAGACTTTTATCGGCAAAGGACGATATGAGCCTGCGACACGTTTCGGTATCGACCTGCGGACTTGTGAACAGGATATATGAGCTGGCTGACCTTAAACTCGGCATCACGCTCTCTGTTTCTCTCCATGCGCCGACAAACGAGCTGAGAAGCTCTATAATGCCCATAAATGACAGATTCCGCATAGAAGAGCTGATGGAGGCGTGCAAGTATTATTTCAATACCACGGGCAGAAGAATCAGCTATGAATTTGCGCTGATTGACGGAGTAAACGACAACAGACAATCCGCAGACGCACTTCTTAAGCTGCTGAAGGGTCAGAACTGTCACGTCAATCTTATTCCGGTCAATGAGATAAAGGAAGGCGTATTTAAACGCAGTGCTTCTGTTGAAAAGTATAAACAAATGCTTATAGACGGCGGACTTAACGCTACGGTCAGAAGAACGCTCGGTGCGGACATCAGCGCCGCATGCGGTCAGTTAAGACGTGATAATAAGTAAGAAATCAAGGGAGAACCATTATATATGAAGGCTTACGCAAAGACCGATATAGGTAATTGCCGTGAAGAAAATCAGGACAGCTACTGGATAGGTGAGCTTGGAGATGACGCTATAGCGATTATTCTGTGCGACGGAATGGGCGGACAGAATGCCGGCGGATGTGCCAGCACAACTACTGTTGATTTTATAAAGGACAGACTGATAAAAGGCTTCAGACACGATATAACCAGAAATCAGATAAGAAATTTATTGATAACATCGGTAACCGCCGCAAACAGTGTTGTTTATGATATGGCAAACGCAAACCCCGAAAAAGCGGGAATGGGTACTACCTGTGTGGCAGGCATTATTTTCAATGAAAGAGCCTATCTTATAAATGTCGGAGACAGCAGATGTTATTTCTTCTTTGACGACAATATGCAGCAGGTGACAAAGGATCATACATATATAAGAAAGCTGATTGAAAAGGGAATAATAACATACGAGGAGAGCAAGACTTACCCCGACAGGAACAGGATAACAAAAGCTGTCGGAGCACAGCCTTTTATCACGCCCGATTATTTCGAGCTTGATGTAAAGAAGGGCGATATGCTTCTTTTCTGCTCAGACGGACTAAGCTCCTATGCGGAGGACGCTCAGATAGCGGAGGTTATAGCAGGTGCGCCTACGGCAAAATGCTGTGATCAGCTTGTAGATTATGTCAACAAACACGGCGGACGGGATAATGTGACCGTTGCTGTGGTATCAATATAAATTCCGGCTTACCGTATGAGTCGGAGGTATAATACAGTACGGAGAAACGGTGGATTTTATGGATAACAATACAGACAACATGATAGGCAGACGCCTTGACGGCCGTTACGAGCTTCTTGAGCTTATAGGAACGGGCGGAATGGCTGACATCTACAAGGCAAAGGATATTACTGAGGACAGAATAGTTGCCGTAAAAATTCTTAAGAATGAATTTGCCGGCAGTGAGGATTTTCTCAGAAGATTCCGCAATGAGTCAAAGGCAATAGCACTGCTTTCGCATCCGAACATTGTAAAGATATACGATGTCGGCTTCAACGAGCAGATTCAGTATATCGTAATGGAATACATAGACGGCATCTCTCTTGCCGAATATATCAAGCTGCAGGGCGTTCTGAAATGGAAGGACGCTGTATATTTCACTATCCAGATTTTAAGAGCATTACAGCACGCACACGACAGAGGAATTGTCCACAGGGATATAAAGTCGCAGAACGTAATGATGCTCCCCGACGGCACAATCAAGGTCATGGATTTCGGCATTGCCCGTTTTAACCGTGAAACAGATAAAACTCTTTCCGAAAAGGCTATCGGTTCGGTTCACTATATCAGTCCTGAGCAGGCAAGAGGCGAAATGACCGATGAAAAGAGCGATATATATTCTGTCGGCGTTATGCTTTATGAGATGCTGACAGGACAGAAACCGTTTGACGGAGAAACACCAGTTGCGATTGCGCTCCAGCATATGCAGACTCCGCCGAAACCTCTGCGTGAGATCAATTCTTCAATTCCCGAAGGTCTTGAGGAGATTACGCTCAAGGCTATGCAGAAAGAGCCTTCGATGCGTTATCAGACCGCTGGCGAGATGATAAACGATATTGAAGAATTCAAGAAAGATCCCAGCATTGTATTTGAGTACAAATATTTCTCAACAGACGGCTCGACCAAGTATTTCGATAAGGTATCCGACCCCAACGCTCCCGATCAGAACGCAAACGGAGATGAGCTTCCCGAAAGCGAGGGCGAAGAGGATAACGATCTTTATGACGAGGATGAGGACGATGAGGATGAAGTAGAGGAAAGACGTTCTCCGCTCCTTCCTATTCTCTTTGCTGTAGCATCTGTATTTGTAATAATGACCGCATGGCTCATATTTACTATCGTAAGCGGTAACTTAGGTACCGAAAGCGGCGGCTCCGATGAGATGACTATGCCGAATATTGTCGGAATGATGCTTGATGATGTCAAGACAAAGTACCCTGAGCTTAACCTCGATATAGACAGACAGTATTCTACCGAGTACAAGGAAAACGAGGTAATGGATCAGAAAACTCCTGCCGGCAGAACCATCAAAAAGAGTACAATAGTTAATATTGTTATCAGTAACGGTCCTCAGAAGGTCGAGATTGACGATTACTCCAACCTGACCGTACAGGACGCACAGATAAAGCTCGAAAAGAAGGGCCTTAAGCCCAAAATCGTATATGTCAATAATGACGATGTGGCTAAGGATATTGTTATAAAGACCGAACCTGCGGCTCATTCTGAGGTTTCACAGGGTACGCTTGTAAAGGTATATGTAAGTAACGGCAAGCTCGTGAAGGCAGTCAATGTTCCCAAGTTTATCGGTATGACAATTGAAGAAGCAAGAGAAGAAGCAGAGAAGAAGAATCTCAAGCTGAAGGAAGTTGCCGGCTCAAGCAACGAGTATGAAAAAGATCAGGTAATAAAGCAGAACATTGCGGAAAACTCTGTTGTAAACGAGGAAACCGAGATTGAAGTAACCGTATGCGACGGCAAGGCTGTCAATATCAAGGCCGAAGTTTCGCTTAATCTGCCGACCGATGCAACCGATACGGGAACGTTCAAGTTTGAGTACTTCAAGGACGGCGTTTCGTTCAAGGAAGAAGAACGTGATATGGCTGTAAATTCGGGTAAAACTCTGACATTTGAAGTCAGCGGTACAGAACCTGCCACATTCACTGTCAAGATTACGAATGTGAACGACACATCGCTCAGCGGAGTTCTTGCGGAAATTAGTGTTGATTTCAAGAATGAGGACACAGAGCCTGAAATAGTAAGCTATGACGAGGGTCTGTTCAAAAAGCTCAAGTATGTAGCTCCCGATACTTCAAAGGATGAGTCTTCCTCCAATCCTGAGCCTACAGAGGTAAGCGGTTCAGTAACTGTTACGCTTCCGACTAACGCCGCTCAGTCAGGTACGTTTAACTTTACCTATATGGACAGTGACGGAAATGTGATCAAGACAGAAACCAAGGATATGTCACTTGCGGCAGGTAAGCCTGTATCGTTTGATGTTTCCGGTAAGGATAAGCGTACATATCTTATAAAAATCACAAATGTGAAGGACGAGGCTCTTACAGGAACACTTGCTGAAATAGAAATTGATTTCTCAGATGGTACTGTAAAGCAGAATATTATATCATACGATCAGAACCTGTTTAACAATCTGAAGTTCATTTCGAACGAAGCATCGGGCGAACATTCCGAAGAAACAGATGAATAACGAGGTTTGCCTTTGAAAAATGTAAAAACCGAAGGCATTATAACAAAGGCTGTCGGCGGCAACTACTATGTAGCTGTTGCCGACGGCGTTTTATGTTGTAATGCAAGGGGAGTGTTCAGAAAAGAAAAAATATCTCCGTGTGCGGGAGATAATGTCGTTGTCAGCATCGAGGAAAATGCCGTTCCGCTTATCGTAGAGATAAAAGAACGAAAAAATCATATCATCAGACCGCCGCTCGCCAATCTTGACTGTGCTTTACTGGTAACATCTGCGGTCGACCCTGTGCCGAATACGCTTGTGACAGATAAGCTGATTTCAATATTTGAAAGCAAGCACATCGAGCCTGTTATAGTAATAACCAAACAGGATCTGCGTGAATGCGAGGATTTCGCCGGAATATACAGAAAATGCGGATTCAAGGTGTTCTATATGGATAACAGCACAGGAAACGGCATTGATGCAATCAGAAGCTATATATCCGGCAAGCTGTCAGCGCTTATAGGCAATTCAGGCGTAGGAAAATCAAGCCTTATGAATCATCTGTTCCCGGGACTTGAAAGAAGCACGGGAGATATAAGCAAAAAGCTTGGCAGAGGACGTCATACGACAAGACAGGCGGAGTTATTTGCTATTGACGGAGGCTATATTGCCGATACGCCGGGATTTTCGACTGTTGAAGTAAGCAGATACGGCTTTATTCCGAAAAACGAACTGCAATATTCGTTCAGAGAGTTTTCTGAATATCTCGGTAAATGCCGTTTCAGAGATTGCGTTCATCTGAAAGAAAGCGGATGTGCCGTGACCGAAGCACTGCGTGAAGGAAAGATAAACAGCTCACGCTATGACAGCTATGTAAAAATGTGTGAAGAAGCCGAAAGGCTGAATGAATGGGAGTTTAAAAACAAATAATGAAGAAGTGTTATATAATCTGCGGCGGACCTGAGCCGTGTATGAGTGCGGAAATATCCGAGGGTGCGTTTATAATATGCGCAGACAGCGGATATGACAAGGCACTGCAGGCAGGAACCAAGCCGGATCTGATTTTAGGGGATTTTGACAGCCTTGAGAATCCTTTGCCGGACAATATAGAAACAATGCGTTCGCCTGTCCACAAGGACGATACCGATACAATGCTTGCTGTAAGAACCGCACTCGACAGAGGATATGACGACATTACGCTCATCAGCGCCTGCGGCGGAAGAACAGACCATACCTTAGCGAATATAGCGACGCTTCTGTTTATCCGTGAGCACGGGGCAAGAGCAAGCATAAAAGGCGACAGCACGGATATATACATACTTGAAGATGAAAAGATAACGCTTTCGCCCGATTTATCAAGATACCTTTCGGTGTTTGCAATAAGCGAAAAAGCAACGGTTTCCATAGCAGGCGCAGGTTATCCGCTTGACAATTATGTTATGGAACGCAGCTTTCCGATAGGCGTAAGCAATGAGTTCACCGAAGGCTCTGATTGCACGGTCGAAGTAAGGAGCGGACTTGCGGTTGTTATGACCGTCAAGAAATAAGTAACAAAATATCTCCCTGAGGAATAAAGTGTAATAGCTTCAGCTGACGGGAGGTATTTTTATGATGAGAAGGCACAGACCGGGACGTTCAAAATTTCCTGCGTTCATACTCGGTCTTGCCGGTATTCTTATATGTGTTACCTGTATGTCAGCCGAAACACTGCTTGTTATACTGTCACTGCTGCTCATTGCACTGGGAGTATGGCTGATGTTCTTTTGCTGAAAGAGAGGTACATATTATGAAAATCGTAGTTTGCAAGACGCCGAGAATACTGGCAGGCTTCTTAAGATTGTTTTTCGGTATAAGAAAGACGGAAGGATAAAGAACTACCCCCGGTTGCTTATGCAATCGGGGGTAAACATTAAGTGTGACGATTATCTGTATTTGCCGTTCTGGATATTCTTCATAAACTGTCGCTGTGACATCTCACCCGTGCTGACTTTCCAGGAATCCTCCTGCTCGAGCTTCCAGTTATTGTGATAAGAGGCCGGGATCTGCGGTTCGCAATTTTTCCAGATGCCATAAATGATCAGACCGATAAATAAAACTATAAATGTCATATTTTCCTCCTTTTGAATAAGCCGTACCAATTTGCATCGGGTTTTATCCTTTGGCTTAATGATAACAGATAATGTGTACAATAAAACGGTCAGGAAAGAAATTTTGAGAAAAATTTAAACGCTCGAATATTCATGGCACAGCGGCATATATTATTACGGACAGACATAATGACAGGAGCGGTTTCAGAGGAAATTTTGACTTTTTGTAAATTTTTTTCGTAAAACGCTTGACAAACATCAAACTTCGTGTTATAATATACAAGCACTCAGGAGAGTGAACAGAATATCGCGGGGTGGAGCAGGGGTAGCTCGTCGGGCTCATAACCCGAAGGTCGTTGGTTCGAATCCAGCTCCCGCAACCAACAAGTAGCACCGAAAAAGATATCGGGGCTAAAAACCCAGAAACCACAACGGTTTCTGGGTTTTTTCATGCCGATTTTTAAGGTGGAATTCAAAAGATATCATTTCCCCAAATCGACCTTTGGGGAGGACTTGAACTAAATTCATAGGGTTTTAGGGGCAGATTTTACGATTGATTTCGTAAGGTCTGCCCTTTTTCGTTTTTCTAATTGTTAAATGTTTGTGTTCTCGGAGGTTGCGCATAAATTGTATGCGCAACCTCTTTTTTCGTATATAGCGCATTATGAGCGTTGATATAAATCTGATAACGAAAGGAGTGGTGTATATGATTGCAGCGAAGACAGCAACTCAAAACTAAATTCAGGAGGTAAAGAAAGATGAATGATTGGGAACGATTACACAGACAGGCTGAGAGGTATAAACAGTCATATCCCCCGGGAACAAGAGTAATGCTGCTTAATATGAACGACCCATATTCTCCCGTTGAAAGAGGTATGCGCGGAACGGTTCAGAGTGTGGATGATATCGGTCAACTCCTAATGAAATGGGATAATGGCAGGGCGCTTGCGTTGATCCCCGGCGAAGACTCTTTCCGTCGATTGACACAGGAAGAAATCGACCGGGAGTTACAGGAACAAGCTCAGGAACAGACCATCAGCGAACAATCTATGTAAATGTGAGGTGAAGCAGAAAAACAGGACGGATGCCCTATGGCAATCCCATTCATTGATTTGTGTTCGGGTATCGGCGGTTTTCATTCCGGACTCGTGAATACAGGTCATTACAGATGCGTCGGTCACGCAGAAATTGATAAGAACGCAGAAAAAGCGTATAACGCCATTTACGGAGAAGAAGGAGGTTTAAATTATGGCGATTTGCGAACAATCAATCCAAGGGAACTCCCCCATTTCGACTTGCTTTGCGGCGGATTTCCTTGCCAAAGCTTCTCGGTTGCAGGACGGCGTCTCGGTTTCCGAGATACAAGAGGAACTGTCTTCTTTGAAATTGCCCGAATCCTTGCAGAAAAACGGCCTCCGTTTTTACTCTTGGAAAATGTCCTCGGCCTGTTATCGCATGACAGCGGCCGGACACTTAATACCATCTTCTCCGCACTTGTTGAAATGGGGTATAATCTCGAATGGATGGTGCTTAACAGCAAATACTTCGGAGTCCCCCAACAGCGAAGACGGCTGTATATTGTCGGATATCTTGATCCGAGATGTGCCGGAAAGGTATTTCCTCTCAGCGGCTGCAATGCGAAAAATCTTAAGCAACTTATACCGGGACCGCAGGGCCAAAGAGTCTACGAAACAGACGGAATAGCATGTACGCAGTGCGCAGGCTCAGGCGGTTGGGGCGGCAAAACCGGATTATATTTTATCGATATGAACGCTGATCCGGTCATTACTGATGTTGCCCGATGTATAACCGCAAGGCAGGATTCCGGAGTAAGCAATCATAGAGGCGAACACTCTGCGGTTCTTATCGAAGATGCGCCGAGAGCAATACTGACGCCCGACAGAGAAACTGTCCGTCAGCAGGGTCGCCGTATGAAAGAGCCGAATGAAGCCATGTTCACGATAACCGCACAGGATAAGCATGGAATTTACCATAAAGGAAGAATCCGCAAACTTATGCCTATCGAATGTTGGCGGTTGCAAGGTTTTACGGACGAACAATTCTATAAAGCACAGGCAACCGATCTGAAAGACGGTCACCTATATAAAATGGCAGGTAACGCAGTCAGCGTACCTGTCATTTCTGCTATCGGGCAGAGACTATATGAAATAAACCACGAATTTGGAATTGTAAAGGAGTAACCATTATGCCTAACCATATTATAAACACTATCCGGTTGACGGGAGATCGGGAGAAAATAAGTGAACTGCTCGAATCTGTTAAGGATAACAGATTCGGAATCGGCTCTCTTGATTTCAACAAAGTCATTCCCATGCCGGAAAGTTTGCAGATTGAAACGAGTTCCTCTATGGAACGAGGATTAAAAGCCTACAAAGAGTTTGTCGACATCTGCACTTTTGATGGCGCAAATAAGGATATGGACTTACTTAATATCCCGGAAGACAAGGAAAACATCTTTCTCCGTATGCGCAAAGATGTCAAGAGAGAAGACTGGGAACTCGGCCGTCAGGCTTTCCGCAACGAAGTAATGTACGGCGCGCCAAGTTGGTATGATTGGTCAATAAAGAATTGGGGAACAAAGTGGAACTCCTACGGCTATGACAACCTTGACCGTTCGGACATTGCTGAAAATCCCGTGCTTTCGTTCTACACCGCTTGGAGTGCTCCCCACCCCATTATCGAAAAACTTGCAGAAAGATATCCCGAGGTTTCATTTGAACATGAATGGGCAGATGAAGACATCGGAATGAACTGCGGCAGGAAAACCTATGAACACGGCGAGTGTACCGACACTTACTACCCCGAAGCAAAAGAAGCGGAACTATTCGCAAATAACCTTTGGGGATACGAAACCGATACTGAAATGACGGAGGAACAAACATTATGAGCATTAAGAAAATCGATAAGAATGAACTCCGTGGGTATGAAGGAAAAGAAGGTCTTATCCTTCAGGGATGCGGCGGGAATCCACAGGAGTGGGTTGACGGAATCAATGACCTTTTTACCAAAGAGGGAATCCTTCTCGACGGGACAAAATTCGGTGACGACAACTGTGCCGTCTTTGAAAATAACGGATTGACTTGTCTGCTCTATGAGTTTAACGATGATACGAAAGTTGATATCGGTAAACTTGCCATGTGGCGAATCGGAACTCATTCGGATTTAGGCGGAACCTGGCTGTCTGATTATGTTGAAAGTAAGTTGGGCGGATTCAGTCTCACAGGAACAAAGAAACCCGATTGCCCGCTTATCGGACAGAACGGTAACATCTTCAACCTTATGGGGATTGCCGCAAGAACACTGCGGCATAATGGGCTTGCAGAGCAATCAAAGGAAATGACCAAGCGCATTACAGATACCGCGCAGAGTTATGACGAGGCACTCGGTATTATAGGCGAATATGTCAATATAACCTCGGTCGATGATTGCAGCGAGGATATGGATGCCGGAATGGAGATGCACTATGATTGAAATGCTGTTTTTCCTCATAGGAATGGTACTCGGCGGACTTGTTTCCTTTGTTATCCTCTGCTGCTTCCAACTTCATAGGATTAACCGATATGAAGCACAGCTACAAAGATTAAAAGCACAACTCTCAGTGCGGGACACAAACTAAATAAAAAAAGGAAATTGAGGCCGTTTGCGTGTGTAAACACAAAAACGGTCTGTTTTTGTATTATAACGCAACTGCCTCCCGAAAGGAGGTCGGTTATATTGTCCGGTTCTGTAAGTCCACTGCCGTGGACAGGAAGCAAAGGCTGTATTTACACAACAATCGATGCTTTTATGCCGCCCCACAAGACTTATGTGGAAGCGTGTATGGGAAGTGCCGAAGTATTTCTGAGAAAAAAGCCCGTTGAAAGAGAAATCATCAATGATTACAACGGTGATTTGGTGAAATTCTTTCGTGTATTACAGCAAAATGAGAAGCTTGCTTACCTATTGGGTCGTCTTTATCTGTCTTTCAATTCAGAAGAACTATTCAGAATAAATAAGGCAATGCTCGCCGATGTACCGAATATTCTTGATGATTTGACAGAAACCTCGGTCACAGTGGAAAAAGCCGAATGGTCGGATATCGAGAAGGCTGTCGCTTTCTTCGAAAATCAGATATTCAGCTTCTCATCTACCGGAAAAACCTTTGCCATAGCAAAAAAAGACATGACCAAACGCTTTGGCAGACTTGTTACCGCCTGCAGCAGACTCAGAAATGCCGTTATCATGCACAGGGACTATAAGGACTGCATTTCTTATGCTGCAGGCAAAGACACTTTTATTTTGCTTGACCCTCCGTACAAGGGTACGGAAAAGTACTATCAGAAAGCCAACTTCGGCAGTGACGAACACGCAAAGCTGTTTGAATTTATGTATGGCATTCATGAGAAGTATGAGGGTAATTGCAAATTCATTATTACCTACAATAATGATCCGTATATTTGCAGTCTCGCTGAAAAATACGGGTTTGATACTTTTGTGAAAGAACGACTGCACAATATGCTTCAAATCACAAAACCGGGCGAAATGTTCGAGGAACTGCTCATTGGTAATTATGATTTGAAAAAGCAGGCAGAAGAAAACAATCATTGCATCATGAAAGAAGCACAGCAATTAACGCTTTTCGATTATCAGTACGATTATTAAGGAGAAGGAAATGGAGTACAAAACAGAATTCACAATTTTGCTGCCGGAAAAACTGACGGCCGCGCTTGATATCAATGAGTACACCCTGTTTGAGACATATTTTGATGACGGGAAAATTAAAGTCAGAGTTATCGATGAGAGCGAATTCGAAGATGAACTCAGCAACTGCGATTTGACCTATAACGACAAAGAGTGTGCAGAGTGTCCGAACTACTGCCACAGTTGCGGCAGGTGCTTATTTGAAGCTTAAAGGAGAGTGATATTGATGAATAGAAAGATTGTCAGAGTCCTCGGCAAACGAGGACGAATTACGATTCCGTATGAAATAAGAGTCCGCAATAAAATCGGCTACAATGATATTCTTTCTTTCGAGGAAAAGGATAAAAACACCATTATAGTCCGCAAAGAAAAATTGTGCAGCGGGTGTACTCCCGAGTGCTTTGACGAAGAAAACTCAATTCCCATTGAAGACTTTATCGACAGCCTCACACCGGAGCAGCAGCGCCGTGCAACAATTTATCTTAATTTACTGTGGGCGCAGAAAGAGAGCGCGTCTGTTGGCAGAACATAAACCACTGTATATCACGGCGAAAGGAGTATAAAATGCGGGTAAAGATTTATCAAATAAATCCCGAAAGGGATAGTAACCGAATGAAGTTCATGTCTCTAAGCGACAGTCAGTCCCCCGATCCGTCAATCTATGATGAAGTATTCGATGCGGAAATCGATGAAAATAAACTTGAAGAAATCTACGGTCGATTCAACACCGTGGGACATCCGTTGTTCAGAGGTCATTCGTTGTCGGTATCCGATGTGGTGGTAGCAGACGGAAAAGCAAGCATCTGTCAAAGTGTCGGTTTCAGGGATGTTCCGTTTGATACAACCAAAACACATAAGCCGGACAATCTTATGAGAGTTGTGTATGTCGAACCGAATAAAGCGCCCTATGTCGCCGAGGTTGCCCATACACTTGAAGCTGAGCAAAAAGCGGTCGGCGGATATATAGAAGTTGTATATCCCGACGATAACGAAACCTGTATCATTTGCAATGAGGAAGGCAAACTGATAGGAATGGAAGGCAACCGCAGAATCGGTGACGGTTCTTCTATTATTGCAGGTCCGTTTTTTATCTGCGGAACAACCGAAGAAGATTTCAGAGGTCTGACTGACAGTGAGGTGGACTTATATATGGATCGTTTCAAAGAACCCGAGCAAATCAGCCCTGAAGAAGTAAGTGCCGATACAGGATGCACCATTATTTTTAGTATGTAAATTAAAAACGGAGGTTAAGAATTATGGCAGCAAAAAAGCAAACCGCAAAAGACAATCAGAAGCAAACCACAGCGACGGAAAATGAGAAAACACAGTATAAAATCCCGTTTATTACTGCACGCATCGACAGAATTGCGTCAGATGCAAACAGCAAAATCAAGGCAAATGCAAGTGTAACCATCGGAAATCATTTTGCTATACACGGCATCAAAGTTTATGACGGCGGAGAAAAAGGGCTTCAAGTCCTCTATCCCGGACATAAAGGTACGGATGGGAAGTTTTATGATGACTTTCACCCCATTACAAAAGAATCCCGCGAAGCACTCAACGGATATGTTCTTGATGCCTATGAGCAGAAAATGGAACAGGCGCAGGCCGAACAGCAAACTGAATCCGAAGAACTTGACGAAGACGAAGAACCTGCTTTCGAGCAGTCAATGTAACTTGTTTTCGAAGTTTATAAAAAGTGCTGGACTTTTCACGAATTATCGGTATCCTGTAGATAGAGGTGATGTCGATGAGAATAGAAAAAATGCTCGCAGCCCTCCTTGCAGGACTGATCACGCTGAGCCTTGCGGGATGCGCCGCAGATAAAGCAAACGATAATACCGAAAGCGGTGCGGTCAGCACGGAAAGCAGTATAACGGCAACGGAAACGGACAAGGCTTCCGAGCCAACCGCCGAGAGCAGCCTGCCTGCGGGTACGGAAAGCACGGCCGAATCTACGGCAGAAAAAGAAAAGGAAAGCAGTACGGCCCCTGCCGATAGCGGCAAACCGGAAACCGCAAAGCCTGCGGATACCGAATCGCCGACTGTGCCACCAAAGCAGACCGAACCGCCGAAAGTCACAGAGCCGCCGGAAAGCAAACCGACCGAATCTCCGAAGTCTGTCGATCCTACGCCAACCGAAACTGAAAAACCGAAGCCTGCTGACTCACAGTTCGATATAAACTATTGGATTGAATTCGCAAGAAAATATGCTGAAAACATAGGTCTTGCGATAAACCCCGAAGCAGTTTCCTGTTGGGATAACCCTATAATAGCCGGACCGAACTCAAAATATCTTGAAAGAGATATAAAGACACGAATGAACAGATACAAAAATGTTGAAGGCTTTACGGATATTTGGGTATGGGCAGAATCGGACGGAAACGGTAATTACAGACTTTTTATAGGCTACGCTTAAAATATATAAATCTGATAGAACGCATCGTTTAATGACGGTGCGTTTTTTATTATCTGAAAGGGTGAAAATCATTGAAAAACAGTTTTTTCAAAAGAAGCGTTTCGCTTCTTCTATCTTTTATTATCTGTCTGTCAACCATTGTCGGAGTTGCATTAACCGCATCAGCGGCGAGTACCACAGGCAAAGCCATTGTCATCGGATATCCCCGAAATGGTGATGCCAATTACAGCACCGTAACATGGGGGCATGATGAACTGCACTATATGGGCGGTTGGATGAGTCACAAAGGAAGACATACAACCTTCTATACAATGAACTCGTACAAGGGTAATATTTGTTACTGCATTGAACCCGGCAGACCGCTTGATACGGGATTGGTATTTACGCAGAAAGGCGAGGACTTCTTCGACAACTTTCCGGAGGCGTATAACAGTACAATTTCGGCCGATGACATCAAACTGTTTCTCGGACGAATTTTGCAATACGGATATACCGGACAAATCTCAGACTCTTGGAAATCTCAGAATGCCGAGGATGCAGATACAATGTCAAAGGCTTTCGCAACGCAACTCCTTGTTTGGGAAACCGTTGTCGGAGAGCGTGACGAATACTTTAATCATGTAACACCCAACGGCTATAACGCCATTCTTGAACAGGTGCGCGGAGATCATCCTCTGAGAAACGGCATTATGAATTATTATAACACCATTGCTTCTGCTGTTCAGCAGCACACAAAAATGCCGAGCTTTCTTTCAAGAACAGCAGGCAAAGCGCAAACAGTAGAACTTTCGTGGGACGGCAGCCGATATTGCGCCGAGCTTACCGATACAAACGGAGTTATCGGTAATTACAATTATTTTGCACCCGGTATGAACTGTGTTGTAAGCGGAAACAAACTCATCATAACATCAAATTCCGCACCGACAGATAAGGTTACTCTTACTGCGGAAAAGAAATCCTCACAGCGCCGTGGGCTTATTATTTGGTCTGACGGTGCATATCAGCCGGGTGACGGAAATCAGGACACTGTCACTTTCGGTCAACAGGTTGATGACCCTGTCAAGGGATATATCAATTTGAAGGTTTCTTATGGCAGTACCAAGATCGTCAAGGTGAGTGAGGACGGCAAGGTGGACGGCATCACCTTCCGCATTCGGGGTGACGGTATTGACAAAACCGTGAAAACCGCAAACGGCGGTGTGTTTCAGTTGGACAACCTCAAGCCCGGTTCGTATACTGTCAGCGAAGCAGAATACGAGCAGTACGAACCGCAGAAAGTTCGCCGCATTACCGTTGTCAGCGGTCAGGTGACTACCGTTACTTTCAGCAATACGCTTCGCCGCGGTGACCTCACCGTCAAAAAGACTGCCGAGGATGGCTTGGTCGAGGGAATGAAATTCCGACTGTCCGGCACATCGCTTGCCGGCATCGAGGTCAATGCGTTCGCCGTGACCGATGAAAACGGCATTGCAACATTCAAGGATGTGCTGATTGGTACGGGATATATTCTTGAGGAAATCGACACACCCCTCCGCTATGTTGTTCCCGACAAGCAGACTGCTGCAATCGAGTGGAATAAGGTTACGGAGAAATCCTTTGACAATGACCTAAAGAAATTCAATGTCACCGTAACCAAGAGCGACCGCAGAACAGGTCTGCCGCAGGGCGACGCATCTCTCGCAGGTGCGAAGTATGGCATCTATAAAGGCAATCAGCTCATCGACACCTACACCACCGACGCAAACGGTCAGTTTGTGACTAAGTATTATATCTGCGGCGACGATTGGACGATTCGTGAGATCAGCCCCTCTGAGGGATATTTAATCAATACCGAAAGCCTGCACATCGGCGCAGAAGCCAAGCTGTATACCGTGGAATACAACATTGCCAAGCCCCTCGACTCCTATGAGGATATCATCAAGGGCAAGGTTGCTATCATCAAGCACTGCGATGACGGCACTACCAAAATCGAAACGCCGGAGGTCGGCGCAGAGTTTGAAGTGTATCTGAAAGCGGCAGGCAGCTATGAAAACGCCAAGGAAACCGAACGGGATATCCTTGTATGCGACGAACACGGTTTTGCTGAAACCAAAGACTTGCCCTACGGCGAGTATGTGGTGGAGCAGACCAAGGGCTGGGACGGCAAAGAACTCCTTGCGCCGTTCAATGTCTTTATTAAGGAAAATGGTGAAATCTATCGTTTCCTCATCAATAATGCCCCGTATGAGGCACTTATTGAAATCGTTAAAAAGGACGCCGAAACAGGCAAGGTTATCCCGGCTGCGGGCATTGGCTTCAAGGTGCGCAACACCGACACGGGCGAATATATCGTGCAGCATATCAATTACCCGACGCCTACGGACATCGACATCTATTACACCGATGTGTCGGGCAAGCTGATGATGCCCGAAAAACTCCCTTACGGCAACTATGAGATCATCGAGCAGTGTACGGCTTACGGGTATATCCTCGACTCCGCACCCATCGCATTCAAAGTAACCGGCGAGAAAACCATTGTTACGGTCGAGAAGTTCAATATGCCGCAGAAAGGCATCATTCACATTACCAAAAGCGGTGAGATTTTCTTCTCCGCTATGGAAACGGACGGTGTATACAGCCTTGTGTTTGCGGATAAAAACCTCGCAGGGGCAACCTATGAAATTACCGCTGCCGAGGATATTATCACACCCGATGGAACTTTACGCTATGCCAAGGGCATGGTCGTTGATACGCTGACCACAGACGAAAACGGCGCAGCAGAAAGCAAGCCATTGTACCTCGGCAAGTATACCGTCAGAGAAACAAAAGCGCCCTACGGCATGGTGCTGAACAGCACGCCCAAGACCGTCGAGCTGACCTATGCAGGCGAAACCGTAAAGCTCACCGAAACAGCCGCCGAGTTCTACAATGAGCGCCAAAAGGCAGCTCTGTCCCTTGCCAAAATTCTCGGTAAGGACGAAACCTTCGGCATCGGGAATAACGGAGAAATCCTCTCGGTGCAGTTCGGACTCTATGCTGCCGAGGATCTGTTCGCCGCAGACGGCTCATTCGTTCCGAATGACGGACTGCTTGAAATCGCCAATTGCGACGAAAACGGCAATATCACCTTTGTGACAGACATTCCCGTAGGTGCAAAACTGTATGTAAAGGAAATTGCGACCGACAGCCATTATATCCTCTCGGACGAAAAATATCCCGTGACCTTCGACTACGCCGGACAGGATACCGCCCTTGTGGAGATCAAAGCAAACGGCGGAGAAGCTATCAAAAACGATATTCTCTACGGATCGGTCAAAGGACTGAAAATTGACCGTGAAACCGAGAAGCCCATCGTTGGCGCAAAGTTCGGACTTTTCCGCAGTGCCGAAACCGAGTTTACTGCCGAGAACGCACTCATTACCGCCGTATCCGGCGAGGACGGCACTTTCCTCTTTGAAAATGTTCCCTACGGCAATTGGCTTATTAAGGAGTTGCAGCCCGCCGACGGTTACCTCTCCAATGACGAAATCTATCCCGTCCGCATCAGCGAAAACGGACAGACCGTCGGCATTACGGTCGTCAATGACCGCACCCCCGAAATCGGAACAAAGGCAACAGTGAACGGCGAAAAGACTGCCACTGCCGAGGGCGATATCACCATTGAGGATACCGTTTCGTATAAGCACCTTATTCCCGGCAAGGCATACACCATTAAGGGCATCCTTATGGACATGGCCACAGGCAAAGCATTCCTTGTCGATGGCAAGGAGTTGACCTCCGAAGTCACCTTTACACCGGAGGAAAGCTGCGGCGAGGTCACCGTCCGCTTCACCTTTGGCGGCAGTAAAATCACCAAGCAGACTGACCTTGTCGTTTTTGAAACGCTATACCGTGACGGCGTTGAACTTGCCGCTCATGCCGACATTGAGGACGACGGGCAGAGCGTAACGCTCATTCCGCCCAAGCCGGATATTCCGCAGACGGGCGACAACTCCAACCTCGGCTTTTGGATCGGCCTCGGCAGCGTTGCCCTCGGCGGCGTAATTGCCTGCATTATTATGTATTGCAAGCGTAAAAAGGACGAGGATGATGAATGATGAAACGGGTGTATGTCTGTGCTCCCCTCGGCGGGAATATTGAGGAAAATCTCAAAAAGGTTAAGACATATACCGCATATGCACTGAGGTGCGGCACGGCTCCGGTCGTGCCGCATTTCTATGCGGAGTGCCTCGACGATAACGACCCGAAAGACCGTAAAATCGGCTTGGCGGTGGGAATGTCTCTTCTGTGGCTTTGTGATGAGGTTTGGGTATTCGGAGAAACCGTCACGGACGGCATGAGAGCCGAACTGAAATTCTGCAAAAACCTCAATATCCGTACTCGCCATATAACCGAAAAAGAAATTCAAAATGTGTTAGGAGGTAAAACACTATGAAAAAGAAACCCATGAGAATCCTTTTCTCTCTTCTGCTCGTGGCCGTCCTTGCGACGGCATTCTCCATAACCGCATTTGCGGCAGGAGATGTGGCAGGCGCAATCGAAAGCACTTGGAACGCTGCCAAGGGACAAATTCAGACTGTCGTCAATAATGTGGTGTTTCCGGTCTGCGACATGATCCTCGCCATCCTGTTCTTCGTGAAAATCGGGACGGCGTACTTCGACTACAGAAAGCACGGACAGTTTGAGTTCGCAGCTCCGTGCATTCTGTTCGCCTGCCTTATTTTCACGCTGACCGCACCGCTGTATATTTGGTCCATTATCTGATACAGCCGGATACGGAACGGAGGTGATGACTTATCTTTGACTGGTTAGGTGATATAATCTCAGGCATCGGCGACGCCATCGGAAACGCAATAGATGTAGTGGAAAGCGGTATCGCCAACGCTATCTGGAACGCCATGCTCCGTTGGATATACGAAATTATTTACGGAGCGATTGCCGACTGCTTTGAAATGATCGGCAATATGAGTGCGGAGGTCTTTGACCTCGAATGGGTGCAGGCGACCGTCAAGCTGTTTACGCTGTTCGGTTGGGGCTTGTTCGTCGCCGGCACGGTTGTCGCCGTATTCGATGTCGCCATCGAGTATCAGTGCGGCAGAGCAAACATTAAAACGACTGCACTGAACATTTTGAAAGGCTTCTTCGCCTGCTCTCTCATCGGTGTTGTGCCGATTGAACTGTATAAATTCTGCATCAGTCTGCAAAACACCTTTTCGCACGATTTGATCGGCATTGCATCGTCGGGCATCAATTCAAGCCTTGCGGATGTCGGACTGAACGCGCTTGTCAGGCTGTTCTCGCCAAGCATAGGTACGACATTCAGCCTGCTGAATCTGCTGTGCATGATTGCCTTTGCCTATTGTGTGATCAAGATGTTTTTTGCCAATATCAAGCGGGGCGGAATCCTGCTCATTCAGATGGCGGTCGGCTCACTGTATATGTTTTCCGTGCCGAGAGGATATGCAGACGGCTTCAATCAGTGGATGAAACAAATTGCCGCACTGTGCTTGACTGCATTTTTGCAGACTACGCTGTTGTTCTTGGGGCTGATCACTTTCCCCGACAATATGCTCCTCGGACTCGGCATCATGCTTGCGGCAAATGAAGTGCCGCGGATTGCGCAGCAGTTTGGGCTTGATTCAAGCGTTAAGGTCAACATGATGAGTGTTGTACACGCCACGACCACTGCCGTCAACCTTACGCGCACGGTGGCCAAGGTCGCAGGCAAATAAGGAGGTGCAGTATGAAAAACTATATGCAGGCAAACAGATTTTTGCAAAAATACGGTCCGGACGCATTCAAAATCATTGCCGCTTATGAGGAAGCGGCAGATATTCCGCCAAACGAGCGATATGCAAATTGGTACGGCGATTACGGTATATTCGAGCCGTCATTAAACGAGGACATGACCTATGACAAGCTCCTGTCTCGTTACAAGGTCGGGCTGAAATATCTCGGTATTATCCACGAACAGACAAAAGCAGTGTGCGGTAATTTTCTCTCAGAACAGCTTGCAGAGCATATCCGTGAGCAGCTCGGCAGACACAACGCCGACGCCGAATACCGCCCGACCTCCATTATAACTAAAATGGATACGCCGGAATTCACAAGGAATATGCTTGCAGTCGACCGAGATATGGAGGTGGACTGCGACATCGGGCATCAGATCACCTGTTATCTCGAAACATGGTTTGATGTGGACAAGAAATTTGGAACGAACACGGCAGCGGACGATGATAAGTGGCTGAATCTATATGCCAAGTACGACCCGTTCGCCGACACGCTCCGGCTTGAATTTACCGTCACGACCGCCGATTCCTGCGAGGAAGGCGAATATGTACCGACCGTTGCGGAGTCGCAGCTCATCAAGGATATGATCGCCGAGAAGCTCCGTGAGGAATACGGACAGACGCCCAAGGAATTCTGCGAGGACATCGGCGGAATAGAAATCGGAGGAATGACGCAATGACACAATATATCTATCCGCAGAACCTCAAAGCCACCGCCAATCTGTGGCTTTGGAGCTTGCGGAACTTTGTAATACTTGCGGTAGCCGCACTGTTGTCGGTTCTCGCACTTGTGCAGCTGCACATCTTTATGCCGGCCGTAGCTGTTTTATGCTACGGTTTTTTAACGATCCGCATGGACGATACCACCGTAATGGATTTCATGCGTTACGCCGTGCGGTATTTAATATCCACACAGCAATACTTTGAATGGAGATGATGATAATGAAACAGCAGAAAAAGAAAAAAGGCCGTTCGGTGCAGGATCTGCTTGGTATCCGCACCTTTACGAAATACGGTCTTTCTACCAACAAGGGCGAACTGCTCTTTTACCTTGTGTCGCCCACCAATATATCGGTGCTGTCACATACCAACATCGAGATCAAAATTCGCCATCTGATGATGGTGCTGTCGGCACTACCCGACATTGAGATCGTCTGCACCGACTCCTCGGAATGCTTCGATGACAACAAAGCCTATCTTACCGAGCGCCTTGAAGTTGAGGAAAATGCAAAGGTCAGGAAGCTCATCAAAAAGGACATTGACTTCCTTGACACCATTCAGGTGGAGATGGCGACGGCGCGGCAGTTTTTCTTTGTGGCACGCCTGAAAAACCAAAAGGAAAAGCAGGTTTTTGAAACCGCCAACCGCATCGAAAGTAAGATCGCCGGCGAGGGCTTTGAGGTACACAGGCTGAAAAAACCGGAGATCAAGCGCATTCTGGCGTTATACTTTGAAGCGAGTATGCAGGGCGAGGCCATGCCCGACATTGACGGCGAACAGTTCTACGAGGGTACAGACGATGAGGACGAGGAATAAACCCGTCCTCATATTTTTCTGCCTTCTGTTGTCGGCGGCTGCCGTCCTGGCAGGCGCAAATATCTATTCGGAGTTAAAAGAACGGCAGAAAGAAAAAGAGGACTTTGCCGCCGTCGCAGAAATCACCGAACTGCCGATGACCAAAGCTCCGGCAGAATCCGTTACGGACGCAGAAACAGAAACGAGCGCAGAGCCGACCGAGCAGCCTGCGGCAGAGCGCAATATACCGGCGCTCATTGCAGAAAATGCCGACTGCATCGGGTGGCTCTCTGTTGACGGCACAAACATCAGTTATCCCGTAATGCACACACCGTCCGATCCGCAGAAATATCTCCGCCGCAACTTCTATGGCAAGTACAGCCAAAGCGGTGTGCCGTCCATCGACGGACGATGCAGCCTTCAAAGCACTAACCTTATTATTTACGGACATAACATGAAAAACGGTACAATGTTCTCCGACCTCAAAAAATATTTAGACAGCGAGTTTTTGAACGCACACCGAACCGTAAAGTTTGAAACTGTGGACGGCATCCGTTGTTTTACCGTAACCGAAATATTGAGGACTGATATCACAGACGCTTGGTATGACCGCATTGCCGCCGAGGGCGGCAGACAACTCATCCTCTCCACCTGCTACGGATCGGGCAAGGACGGCAGGCTGCTCATTATCGCCGCAGAAAGCTAAACGGCAGAAAGGAAAATATTATGCTCAAAAGAAAACCGAAAGTATTGACGCCGGAGCAGGCAGAGGAAATCCGCACCAAGGACTTCTTCGACATGATCCTGCCCGGCACTATAAAATTTTTATCCGACCATTATATCGTCGGCGACAGCTACCGCTGTGTATGGGCGATCCGTGAGTATCCGCCCTCCACCGAGGAACAGGCGATCCTCTCACAGCTCGCCGACCGCAACGGCGTGACCCTGCGCATTTATCACCGCTTGGTGGAATCAATGGAACAGCGTAAAATCATTCAAAATGCCACTCGCCGCAATAGGCTCAAAAGCGGCGGCAACGATGTGAACGAAACCATCGAAGCCGAGGGCAATTTGCAGGATGTAATTGAACTGCTCGCCAACCTCCGAAAGAACAAAGAACCGCTGCTCCATGTGTCGGTGTTCATCGAACTGAAAGCCAAGAGTATGGAAAAGCTCAAAGAATTGCAGAGCGACATTGCAATGGAACTCACTCGTTCCAAGATTTCCGTCGATAGGCTGACCTTGCGGCAGAAAGAGGGCTTTCTCTCTGTTCTGCCCGTGGGCGCAAATCAGTTCGGCGCACAGTATGAAAGAGTTTTGCCTGCGTCCTCGGTCGCCAATATGTACCCGTTCAATTTCAGTGGAAAGACAGACCCCCACGGCTCATATATCGGGCGTGACAAATACGGCACGAATATCCTTGTGGACTTCGACCGCAGAGCCGAGGATAAGACTACAAGCAATATCCTCATTCTCGGCAACAGCGGTCAGGGCAAGAGTTATCTTCTGAAACTCATCCTCACCAATATCCGTGAATCGGGTAAGCGCATCATCTGTCTCGATCCCGAATCCGAGTACGAGGATCTGTGCGATGCCCTCGGCGGATGCTATATTGATTTTATGTCGGGTCAATACACAATCAATCCGTTAGAGCCTAAAGCATGGACGGACAGCGTTGAGGACATAGATGCCAACACACCCGAAGCGTTCAAGAAAGTGACAAGGCTAAGTCAGCACATTGCCTTTCTGAAAGATTTTTTCCGCAGCTACAAGGATTTCACCGATTCGCAGATCGACACCATTGAAATCCTGCTCTCCAAGCTGTATGCCCGTTTCGGTATCACCGACAGCACGGATTACAGCATGAAAAAGCCCTCGGACTTTCCGGTCATGCAGGACTTTTACGAACTTTGTGAGGAAGAGTTTATGGCCTATGACAAAAAACGCAAATACCTCTACACAGAGGAAACGCTCCAAGAGGTCTGTCTCGGCATCCACTCCATGTGTGTCGGCTCGGAAAGCAAATACTTCAACGGCCACACCAACATTACCGACTCCAATTTCCTCGTGTTCGGTGTGAAAGGGCTTATGGATACCAACCGCCGCTTAAAGGATTGTATGTTATTCAATATCCTTTCCTTCATGAGCAATGAACTGCTCGGCAAAGGCAGCACGGCGGCATCGGTGGACGAGTTGTATTTGTTTTTATCCAACATGACTACAATCGAATATCTGCGCAACTGCATGAAGCGTGTGCGCAAAAAGGACTCCTCGGTCATTCTGGCAAGTCAGAATATCGAGGACTTTTTGATTCCGTCCATCCGTGAGTTCACAAAGCCGCTGTTCTCCATCCCGACGCATCAGTTCCTGTTCAATGCCGGACAGATCAACCCGCAGGAGTATATGGACGCACTGCAAGTTGAGCCGAGTGAGTTCGAGCTCATCAAATACCCGGAACGAGGTACTTGCCTCTATCGCTGCGGCAACGAAAGGTATCTCCTGCAAGTCATTGCACCCGAATACAAGGCGGCTATCTTCGGGAAGGCCGGTGGGCGCTGATTTTCGCATGAAAGGATGTGAACGCCTATGAGCGCAACCGTTGCGGCGGCTCTCAAAAAGATAGCCGTCGCTGTTCTGACCAACAAAAAACTGCGGCGTGTCGTGCTTGGCATTATCCTCGGTATTATTATCATCATTATGATGCCGATGGCGGCAATACTCTCTATATTCAGCGGCGATATTGATATCGACACCGACCGCTTGCAGGATATCGTGATGGAGGAAATGTCCGACGAGGAAAAAGCTAAGCTGCAGACGGTCGAGGATATGATGAACGCTATCGAGTCTGCTATGACCGAAAAGGGCTTTACGGCAGAAAGGACAAAAGAGGCGCAAGTGCTGTACACCCTCGCCTTATATGACTATGCCAAAGCGGATGACTTTGTGGATAAGCTCATCGGGTGCTTCGCTGAGGATCAAACGGACGAGCAGCTCATTGCCGCCGTCAACGCTGCGTTCGGGACGGAATTGAAAACTGAGGACTACAGCAAGGTCATGAATTCCATCCGAGCCAAGGCAATCAATGTTTCAAAGTTCGTAGACCCCGAAACAAAAAACAATGTTGACCTTGCAGAATGGGCAAAGCAGGCTTATGCAAAGAAATGGGGCTATGTATACGGGACATACGGCGAGGTGCTGAACGAATCCATACTCACGACAAAAATATCGCAGTTCCCGGAACAGGTCGGAGAGAACGAGGAATTCATCCGTCAGCATTGGCTCGGCGGCCGCACCGCCGATTGCATCGGACTCATCAAAGGGTATGCGTGGTTTAATTGTGAAACCGGACAAATTGAATACCGCTCCAACGGTGTTCGGGATACCGGCTCCGACCCTATGCTCGATATGGCAACCGAGAAAGGCACGATTGATACTATGCCCGACATCCCCGGCATTGCTGTATGGATGGACGGACACATCGGCATCTATGTCGGGGACGGACAAACCATTCACGCTGCGAACACAGAGTTGGGTGTTATTATGACGCCCCTTGCACAGTCAGGATGGACGCATTGGCTCAAAATACCGTATATCACCTATTTGGAAAATACCGAATAAGAAAAGCTCAGTGCGGCGGGAGCAATCCTGCCGCACTGAACATATCAGTAGATTTTTTAACGATTCGGTGGTATAATCAATTTAATAAATCGAGATTTGAAAGGGGAATTCAGATGAAAGACGGAAAATACCCAAACCCCAATACGATCCATCCAATTGCAGGGTATGACAAAGAAATATATGTGAAGCCGACGATTACAAATCCGAATATTATTGTCGGGGACTTTACTTATATTGCCGATTCGAATTTTGAAAGTCATGTTTCACACTTATACGAGTGGAATGATGACAAACTCATCATCGGAAAGTTCTGTCAAATCGCCGCCGGAGTTGAGTTTGTGATGAACGGTGCAAACCATCAGATGAACGCTGTCTCTACATTCCCTTTTTATACCTTGGAGGGATGGGAAATGTCACCGCCCGCAAAAACGGATCTGCCGTTAAAAGGAGATACCGTTATCGAAAATGATGTTTGGATCGGGCAAAATTCGGTAATCCTTCCCGGCGTTCACATTGGAGATGGTGCAATCATTGGTGCAAACAGCGTTGTGGGAAGTGATGTTCCACCATATACGAAGGTCGTTGGAAATCCTGCAAGAGCAATTCAAAAACGCTTTGACGATGAACTGATTGAATTGCTGCTTAAATTCAAGTGGTGGGATAGGAACATTGATGAAATCAACCGGCTGATTCCAACCTTGACTTGCAGTGATTTGGATAAAGTGAAAGCTGAAATCAAAAAGCAATTAGGTTGATAACTTCCAGCTTGTCAAATTAAATAACACATACATAGCCGCTTGGTTTTCATTTGAGAATCAAGCGGCTTTCTTATTTTCGGAGGCGATGAAAAACATGATTGTAAAAGTAAAACGCAAACATAAAACTACAGAAAGGAACGGTCTATATGGATAAAAGTAAAATCAGGCGGCTTGCAGACTATGCTGTTCGGCAGTGCCGTGAAAATTCCGAGAACTGCTATTGGTCGGTTTCCTATGACGAGTTGTACCACCACTTCGGTGCAGAGGTTACCGACAGCAATGAAAACGGAAAACTGCTCGAAGAAGAATTACGGCAGAGAGAAGAAATCAACGAACTCATTATGACCGAGGATGCCATCGAAATGACTTGCCATCTGAGATATTGCACACAGTGTCAGAGCGACCCGGTGAGCCTGTTCTCCGTCCTCGGCTGTAACCTCTACGACGACCACGAAGCAGAACACAACCATGAGCCTGCGAACGAATCCTCCGACGAGGACAAAACGCAGGCTCTGTCTATGTAAAGGAGAATGCCCATGATTATAAAAGCAGACTTAAAGTGTAAACAAACGGATTTCAATCTGCCTCTGTGTCAGATTGAAAAAGTAGTAAAACTGACGCCTTCTGAATATACCGAATTCGTTTCCAATCCTCTTGGATACTATGATTTCCTCCGAGAGTTTAATGCTGAGAAACATGAGTATTCACCCGACGGTATACCGTGCCTGCTGCTCATAAGAGAAGGACATAAAGACGGCTTTATCATTGACACAGAGGGTTATGACTACGCTCGATACACCGCCCATATTCCTAACGCCAAACAGCTTGCTATCGCTGTTCAGTATCCGAGCCTTGAAAACGCTGTGCGCGAAACCGCAATAACGGCAGACCGTATAGTTCGAGAAGCAATCGATTGTAGTAATAAAAAATACAGCATCAATACCGATGAATTACGAAACAAGTTTAGAGGTGCAGGATTCAGCGAGGAATTGATGTATGCAGCACTGAAAGACAGACCGGAAATTGAAAGCGTTGATTTCGATGGTGGCTATATACTCTGCACTGCAAAAGATGAATATATACAGCAGGCTGATTCACGCCGAACACTGACGCAGGAAGAAGCGGATGTCATGCTTGCCAAGCACACCTTATGGCTTAACGATGCAGGTGGTATACAGGCTGATTTTTCCAACTGTTTTGTGCAGGGACTAAACCTTGCGCATAAAAACATGATGAATGTTGCTATGGATAACGCGAGGTTTGCGAACACTGACCTGCGAGGCGCGAAACTCAATTTTTCCGTTGTTAATGACACGCGGTTTGAAAACTGTAACCTCGAAGATGTCACCGCCGAAGAATGCGAATTTAAGAACACGGTCTTTTCAGGGTGCAAGATGTCGGGCGGTGTTTATACTCACAGCGATTTAAGCAATGCCGTAATGATAGAATGCAATATGGAACACGGCAGTTTTCAAAACTGTTGTACTGACGGCACGAATTTCTACGGCCTTGACAATTACGCGGAAATCAATATGCGTAGATGTAATTCAGATCGTGAGGATTGGCGGCGAGATGGCTTTGATCCCGAACTGACTATGTAACAGAAAGGAAAGCACAATATGAAAAAGACAACTTTCAATATCTCATTTGACGAGGACAAGGCATCCGCCCTTGTCCTTTATCTTTCGCAGAAAGGTACTTCTGCCGAAGCAGAACTCGAAAAAGCACTCGACACACTTTACAGCAAAACCGTTCCTGCAGGTGTGCGTGATTTTATTGATATGAAATCCGGCATCGCTTCTCCCCCTGCAGTGCCGAAGCCGAAAAAGCCGAGGCCACCCAAAGCAGAACATACGGAAGTCAGTGAGGTAATCGCCGATGAGTGATATTGACATTACACTGTACCTTAACAAATATCGTGTACGGGCTTTGTCAGACGCCCTTGGCAATCAGACCGCCGAAACGGTTGAGGATAAATTAGCTGAAGCATTCGACACACTCTATCAAGAGTATGTTCCCGATGAGCAGCGTGTCTCCGTTGAGGCAATGATTGAAAGTGAGTATGCCGCAGAACAAGCAAAGATGGAAGCAGCTCGATGCTTTGCGGTTTATCACATTCGTGAAAACGGTGATGACTACCACTTCACAAGCGATCACTTCCGCTCCCCGATGCAAGCTGCGTACCGATACCGTCTCTATGAGCGCGGCGAGTTATCGGCTGCCCCCGAAACATTCGCCGACGCTTTTATTGAAACGAATCCTGTCAACCTCGAATATTTCAACGAGGTCTGCTCAGACATCCATTCGGATAATCGAATCTCTGCTTTGCTCGAATTTGATTTGGATGAAGGTCGGGTCAGTGTTTACGACGGCATGGATAACGAATGGCAGACCTATTCCTTGCGTGATTTTTCCGTTGCGGCCTATAAAGCATTCCGCTCCGATTACCGAAGTGAGGAAGGGCGTCGTGAAATATTCAATAGCAGCCTTGCGGGGAAAGAACTTGATTTTTCGGAAGAACCATCAAATGATATTACGGTATCTGATATGAAGATGTAACCGCCGTGTCTGCCCCTGTGTCGCCCTGTGAGGCAAAATGGTTGCAATCCCCGACCGAGTCCCCATCACAACAAAATAGGCGAAATAACGGCTTTCAGGAGGTGACTGCGCAATGCGGAAAATCGGCGGTTCAGCCGTCCGATTTTACTTGCAGGAATAAGAGCCGGGGTTGCAATGCTCCCCGACTCGGTTCACATCGGACGGCAGAGCCGACCGTTAAAGGGCTTTTCGCACTTTCACAATCGGGGTCGTAATAAACGCATTTTCAAGACTTCGGGGTCGGAATTGCAAATATGTCCCATTGTACAAGGAAACATATCGGCGTTGATGGCTCAAAAAGGAGGTTGCGCATAAAATGTATGCGCAACCTCCTTTACCGAAAAAGCCTTATTTTATGCGGTTTTTCAACAGAAGGAGATGATGAAAAATGGACGAAACAAAAAAGAAATTTGCTCTGTGGGCATACCCTACCACACTGGAAAAGGTGGAACGCTTGTATCGGTTGGATAACTGCCGAAGCAAATCAGAGTTCATAGAAAAGGCAGTTTTATTTTATGCCGGATATGTTTGCGCAGAGGACTGTCGCGAATACTTTCCGGAAGCCATCGTCAGTACAATCCAAGGGTCGCTTGACTCTTTCGAAAATAGAATGGCATCCTTGCTGTTTAAGTATGCTGTAGAACTTGCAATGACGATGCATGTATCGGCTGCAAACTTCCGTGTGGATGAAGATACACTTGCCCGGCTCAGAGGAAAGTGTGTCAATGAAGTCAAGAGACTCAACGGCAAAATTTCATTCGATGACGCTGTCCGCTATCAGAAAGGCAGATAACGATGGCGAGATTTATTTTGAAGTGGAGATATATAAAATCAGGTTCAGCAAAACACGGTACGAATCTTGTAAAATATATTGCTACTCGCGAAGGCGTGGAAAAATGCGATGAATCATGGAAACATCAATCTGCGACGACGGAACAGCAGCGTCTTATCAAGCAGCTTACCGAGGACTTTCCCGATGTGGTGAACAGTTTTGAGTACCAGGACTATATCAACGCTCAAACAAAAAGCACAGCCTCAGAATTTATAAGCAGAACCATTGAGGAAAATCTCGACCTCATTGGTAAGAAAGAAAACTATGTCGGGTACATTGCTATGCGGCCGAGAGTTGAGAAACAAGGTACTCACGGTTTGTTTTCACAAACGGACAGACCGATAGATCTTTCTGCCGTATCAAAAGAGGTTGCGGAACACGACGGTGCAGTATGGACAACTATCATGTCTCTTCGCAGAGAGGACGCACAGAAACTTGGCTATGATAACGCAAAGGCATGGCGTGACCTGCTTCGAGGTCAGGCAAACAAATTGGCAAAGGCCATGGGCATTCCTCTCGGCGACCTGCGTTGGTATGCAGCATTTCATAATGAGGGTAGCCATCCGCATATTCATTTGATTTCATACTCGGTAGGGAAAGAACCGTATATGACCGAGCAGGCATTACAAACATTCAAATCAGACTTTGCCCGAGAGATTTTCAAGAATGACCTCTATCACACATACGAGGACATGACCGCACACAGAAACGAACTGCGCAGGACCGGCAGAGATAAAATTGCGGAAATTGTTCAGCAGATCAATAACAGCGCATATGAAAACGAAACTGTTGTGACGATGCTTCGGGAACTGTCAAAGACGCTTGAAAACTACAAGGGCAAGACGGTCTATGGTTATATGCCCAAGGCGGCAAAGAATCTGATTAACGGTGTCATCGATGAACTCGCCAAGGATACTCGAATTGCAGAATTATATAATCTTTGGTACGAGCAGAAAGAAAGTGTTTTTCGCACCTATCAGGATACGATGCCAAAGCGCATCCCGCTATCCGCAAACAAAGAGTTCAACTCTATTAAGAATGCGGTTATCCAGGAAGCGCTCAACATCCTGCACAACAGAATTACCTTTGAGGAAGATATGCAGCAGGAAACGGAAGCTCCCGAGGAAACAATGACCTATCCAAGTGAAACCGCTTCCAAGAGAAATCCGTGGACTGACCCCAACGATATGCATTGCCAATATATTAGGGGGCGTGAACTATTGGATATCGACTCCGAGAATTTCGATCCCGAAGAAGGTATTCGGCTGTTGACTCTTTCTGCAATGCAGGGATTTGATGTTGCAATGTATCGGCTCGGGAAACTGTACTTACAGGGCGAAGTGGTTGAGAAAAATGTTGGTGAAGCACTCCGATGGTTTTGGAAAGCGGATGCAAAGGACAATCCTTATGCACAGTATCAGCTTGGAAAAATCTATCTTAAAGGCGAGGATGTGTCGGCAAATTATGTGACTGCACAAAGAATGTTTGAAAAGTCAGTACGCCAAGGCAATGCATGCGCGATGTACTTGCTTGCAAAGATGCATCTTCAAGGCACGGCGAAATACAGCGATATTAACTATGCCGTCCGATTGCTCTCAGAAGCAGCAAAACGGGGAAACCAATGGGCAGAGTATCAACTCGGAAAGATGTACCTCTACGGTCAGGAAGTTGATAAGGATTACGAACTCGCTGTACAGTTACTGACCTTCTCCGCAAGCAAAGGAAACGAGTATGCTCAACATATTCTTGATAACTACCATCCGTACACGCACAGTAGTTCGGCAACGGTATTGGCATCTATGCGTCTCTTGGCGAGGCTTTCGCAAATCATCCGTGATGATGCAGAGAAAAGGAATACAAACAGCCGTACCATTGACCGCAAACTCATGCGAAAGATTGAGGAAAAGAAAATGGCTCAAGGTCAAAAAATGGGCTGATAATCAAGGAAAGGAGTTGCTATGGCAAACTATATTCACTACACGCAGGAACAAAAGGATCGTGCAAGGACAACCGATATTGTAGATTTATTGGAACGGCAAGGTGAACGACTGAAACGGTCAGGCAAAGAATATCAATGGCGCGACGGGTCTGAGAAGGTAACGATTCGGGGAAACCTGTGGTATCACCAGTATGAAGAAGTTGGCGGCGATGCTATAGACTTTGTCCGCAAATTCTATAATAAGAATTATCCCGAAGCAATGGAATATCTGCTTAACGGTTATGGCGGGACTCTTACTGCGGCACCGCCCATCGAGCAAAAAGAAAAAGCATTTAACCTGCCGGAGAAAAACGATAATATGCGCAGAGTATATGCTTACCTTCTCTCACGCAGAGGAATCAGCAGAGATGTTATAGATGCATTTGCCCGTAAGCAAATGATATACGAATCGCTCCCCCATCATAACGCTGTATTCGTCGGCTATGATACTAACGGGGTAGCGCGTCATGCTCACAAGCGCGGGACAGGATCACAAAGTACCTACAAAGGAAACGCAGACGGAAGTCTTCCGGAGTACAGTTTTCACTGGAACGGTACGAGTAACAGGGTCTTTCTTTTTGAAGCTCCGATTGATATGCTGTCATACATTACGATGAACCCGAACGGCTGGCAGCAAAATACTTATGCGGCATCCTGCTCCGTGGCGGACAGGGTGCTTTTTCAATGCCTTAAGGACAACCCGAATTTGACCGAGGTGTATTTGTGCTTTGACAGTGATACCGCAGGTCAATCAGCCGCAAAGAGAATATCGGATAAACTGTTTGCGCAAGGCTATAAATCAGAAATCCTCGTTCCGGCAAAAAAGGATTGGAACGAGGATTTAATTATGCAGAAGGAAGGTGAACAAGCGTGGACGGAACAATCATACTGATTATTGTGGCAACAATTATGTTCACCGTTATCGGCGGCGTTACTCTCGCATCCCACATCTATAATCTTAACAGTATCAAATCCAAAACCGTCGGAGACGGGCAGCATGGTACTGCACGGTTCTCAACAAACTCGGAATTGAAACGAACTTATAAATACATTCCGTATGAACCGAAAGTTTGGAGAAAGAAAGCTAAGCAGGAAAATCTCAATTTACCGCAGGGAGTGATATTGGGAGTGAAGAAAAAGAACGGAATTGATTATGCAATGGTTGATGATGACGATGTGCATACTCTTATGATCGGTGCGGCAGGCTGCGGTAAAACCGCTTTCTGGCTTTACCCCAATTTGGAATACGCCTGTGCCGCAGGCATGTCGTTTTTGACAACAGATACAAAGGGCGACCTGTATCGTAATTACGGAAATATTGCAAAGCAGTACTACGGTTACGATGTGGCTATTATCGATCTGCGCAACCCGACAAAATCAGACGGCAACAATCTTTTGCACCTCGTAAACAAGTATATGGACGAGTACAAATCCCATCCCGAAAACATAGCGCTGAAAGCAAAAGCTGAAAAATACGCAAAAATAATTGCAAAGACTCTGATATTCAGTGATGGTGATGCGGCATCCTACGGCCAAAACGCATTCTTTTATGACGCGGCTGAAGGTCTGATGACTGCGGTCATTCTATTGATTGCCGAGTTTGCGCCGCCCGAGCAGAGGCATATTGTGTCTGTATTTAAACTCATACAGGATTTGCTTGCACCAAGCGGCGTAAAGGGAAAGAACCAATTCCAACTCCTTATAGAAAAACTGCCGCCCGAACATAAAACGCGGTGGTTTGCCGGCGCTGCGCTGAACACAAGCGACCAAGCAATGGCTTCTATCATGTCGACTGCGATGTCGCGTCTTAACGCTTTTCTTGATTCGGAACTCGAACAAATACTTTGTTTTGATACGGCGATTGATGCCGAAAAGTTTTGTTCAAGCAAGTGTGCTATTTTTATTGTTTTACCCGAGGAAAATCCCGCAACTTACTTTATGGTGTCACTGCTCCTCCAACAGTTATACAGAGAAATACTTACTGTTGCAGATGAACACGGCGGTGCATTGAAAAACCGTGTAATGTTCTACATGGACGAGTTTGGAACTTTGCCGGCCATCAGTTCCGCCGAGATGATGTACTCTGCATCCCGTTCCCGAAAGCTGTCGCTTGTCAGCATTATTCAGTCATATAAGCAGCTTGAAAAGAATTACGGAAGCGAAGGCGCAGATATTATCAAGGATAACTGTCAGGTAACTATTGCAGGCGGTTTTGCGCCGACCTCCGGAACGGCTGATGAAATCTCCAAATCCCTCGGCACTCGGACTGTTATGACAGGCTCGGTTTCAAGAAGCAAAAACGATCCCTCGCAGAGCCTACAAATGACGGAAAGACCGCTCATGACCGCAGACGAACTCAAATCGATGAAGAAAGGCACCTTCATCGTTATGAAGACAGGCACTCACCCATTTGTATCAAAACTGAAACTGTTCTTCAAATGGGGTATCGAGTTTGATACAGAGAAGTACACTGTCCCCGATAAAGGTGCTCGAAAAGTATCCTATACGAACAAGGAGATTGTTGAGAATAATGTGCTCGAACAATATCCGGATTCATACTATCCGCCGTCCCGTTCCGCTCGTAGATCTGCCTCAGGCGGACAAGCCTTGTCGCAAAGCAATGAGCCTCTGTTCAGAGAACCGGAGCAGAGCGTCCGAACAGATTAAAGGCGGTGATTTTTTATGGCATATTACCGCAAATTATATGATCGAGACGAACTTCCTTCAAGGGCAAAGCTCGTTTACATTTATCTTTATGACAGATGCGATAAGGAAAGAAAGGCATGGCCGAGCGTTAAAACCATTGCCAAAGAGTTGTCTATTTCCGATAAGACCGTCCGCCGAGCAATAAAGGACTTGGAAAAAGCAGGACTTATCCGCAAGGAATATGCAAAGCGAAAAAACGGCTCGTTCACAAGCAACCGTTATTTTTTACTGTGATTCGCCAAGGGATTAGTCTGCTTATTATGTGTCAGTAGCCCTCTCCCATTTTGGTAGGCCAAGGAAGTACCCACTCTAAGATATACTACAGCAGAAGAATAGAAGACAATAACATAAAGAACAGCAACGGTGGACAAACCTGCCGCTGCTGTTCGGTCTTTTATTGATTATGTTTGCGATAAAACTCAACCATGAGTTTATTGAGAATGTCTTGCTGTTGTACCGTAAGCCCCGGACAATTGCTTGTGCCGCACTTAAACTCGTGAATCATGGCGTGTATTATTTCTTTCTGCTCGTTTGATAATCCGTCCACAGAAACCATCTCTTCCTTGTCGATACCAACGAGGTAGTCAAGCGAAACATTGAAGAACACGGCAATATCAGTAAGAACCTCCAATGGCGGGATTCGTAAATTATTTTCATAGGCGCAAATCACGGACTTGCTGCGATTTATTTTCTTTCCCAACGCCGCTTGAGACATATTTCGACTCATGCGAAGTTGCTGTAATCGTATTCCGAAATCGAACAACCTGTACACCTCCTATAGTTCTATTTCAGTAATATTTTAATATACTTGCGTTTCGTATGAGTAAGCGCTATAATAATATTGTTCCGTATTAGTAGACTTTTATTATTTTGCTGTTCTCTAAAATGGAACAAACGATGAGAGGGGTATATGGTATGAAACTAATTTTTTGTATTGATGACAAGAGCGGGATGATGTTTTTCGGAAAAAGGCAAAGCCAGGACCAAAACCTAAGAGAATGGATACTTAACTATGCGCAAGGCTCAAAACTATGGATGAGTCCTTACTCCGCCAAGCAGTTTGGGAACAACGCTTCTGTATCGGCTGATGACGATTATATGAGCAAGGCAGAAGAAAATGATGTTTGCCTTATTGAGGATGGTTCGTATTCGACCGATAATGCGAATGAAATTGTGCTATGCAAATGGAATCGCCACTATCCTGCGGATAAGTTCTTTGATACCGACCTAAAAGCCTTTGGCTTCAAGAAGGTCAATACCGAAGACATCGCCGGAACCTCGCATGAGAAAATAACAATCGAAACATACAGGAGGTAACGGCGATGAAGGTATCACAGAAATTATTAGCATTATTACTGTCTCTTGCAATGTTGTTTTCCCTTGCCGGTTGCGGCTTGGATTCGATAGTGAGTGACAGTCCGACAGCAATCTCGGATACAAGCACCGATTCCGAAAGTCCAATTACCGATGGTAGTTCAGAAACCGCTGATCTAACAGAAGTTACCGACGAAAGCTCGGAATCCAATAAGCAAGAGGAAACCACAAGTCCGAGCAGCAAACCATCAAGTGTCGGCTCAGGAACGGCTACCCCTGTTAAGCCCGCTTCTGTAGGCGCATATGCGGGAACTGCATATGTGGTTATCAATAACAATCAGCCGAACTTTTCAGCGACCGAATTAACTACAACAGGTTATGAAAAATATTCAGACCTTGATTCGCTCGGAAGATGCGGTGTTGCGCTTGCTTCGTGCGGCAGGGATACAATGCCGGGAGCAAACGAAACCCGTGGAAGCATCAGCGGCATCAAACCCTCCGGATGGATTCAGGCAAAATATAATGGCATTTCCGGCGGATACTTGTGGAATCGCTGCCACTTGATCGGATGGCAACTCTCCGCCGAAAATGCCAATAGGAAAAACTTGATTACCGGCACCCGATACATGAACATAGAAGGAATGCTTCCATTTGAAAACATGGTTGCGGACTACATAAAAGAAACGAATCATCATGTCGCATACAGGGTCACCCCCATATTTGAGGGGAACAATCTTGTGTGCAGCGGTGTCCAAATCGAAGCATATTCCGTAGAGGATAACGGAGAAGGAATCTGTTTCAATGTCTATTGCTACAATGTTCAGCCGGGTATAAATATCGATTATGCGACCGGTAACAGTTCCGGACCTGCAAGTGAGAATACTTCGCAGGCAAAGGCACCTGCGCAAACCGAATCTACAACACAGCCCCCTGCCCAACCCGGCAACACCGAAACGGTATGGGTATCTGCAACGGGCAAAAAATATCACAGAAAAAGCAGTTGCAGCAACATGAAGAATCCATCGCAAATATCAAAATCCGATGCTATAAACCGCGGATATGAGCCTTGCAAGAAATGCTATTGACATAGCGTCGAGGGGTACTCATATGAGTGCCCCCCTTGCTTATTGTCGCAAATTTTCGACAACAGGCTTCAAATTATCGCTTTAGTCTCTGAATCCTGTTGAAAAAATCAGGATTCTATGATATACTATAAATTGTATAGGTGGAATTATATTTTTTCCTCCGATTTTCGTTATTTCACGGGGTGAATATGGATGTCATTGAGTTATGAAAAGCTATGGAAATTGATGAAGGAAAACAGGATGAACAAAAAGGATTTACGAATGGCTGCAGAGCTTACGACAAACACCATGAGTAAATTAAAAAACAATCAGCCTGTAAATGTTAAAGTTCTCATGAATATCTGCAAGGTGTACCACTGTGACATCGGAGATATCATGGAAGTAATTTTAGACGATTGAGGAGATAGAAAATGGCAGTAAGTGAGTATGAAGTTGAAAACCTTTTTATCGAAAGATTAGGGACTATAGGTTATCAATTTATTCAATTGAGGGACTATGCAGAAGTCAAGAAAAACTTTAAGGATCAACTTCAAAAATTCAATAAGGCCGCTATTATCGAATCAAAGGGAAATAGCGAATTGTCTGATTCTGAATTTGATCGTCTGCTGACGCAAATAGAGAATAAAACCGTTTTTGACTCAGCAAAGATTCTGCGAGATAAGCAGTTGCTTGAATTAGATAACGGAAAAACGGTTTATATTGAGTTTTTATCTAAGGATACAGAGAGAAATATCTATCAAGTGACTCACCAAGTAACAATGGATAAAGAACATCAGGGGGATGTTGTATACAAAAATCGCTATGATGTTACGGTACTTATTAATGGTCTTCCCCTTGTTCAGATCGAATTAAAACGCCCCGGTGTGGAAATCAACGAGGCTATCAATCAAATAAATCGGTATCGGCGATATTCCTTTAGAGGATTGTTCCGGTTCATTCAGTGCTTTGTTGTCTCTAATTCTATTCAAACAAAGTATTTTGCAAACGAAAATGAAACGAATGCAGACGGCACATACAAAGCAATATTAAAAAGCCTTGCTTTCTTTTGGACGGATGCAACCAACGAGCGTATCAATCAACTAAATGACTTTACGGATGACTTTTTTACAAAATTCAATATAACTGCCCTGTTAACTGATTATACGGTATTACAGGATACTCTGAAAAATATCATCATTATGCGTCCGTATCAGATTTACGCTACAAAGGCCGTTTTGCGTCGTGTTTTAGAGGAAAACCGCAACGGTTATGTTTGGCATACAACAGGCTCAGGTAAAACGCTTACTTCTTTTAAGTGCGCTTCACTCCTTAGAGATAACGGCAGAATAGATAAGGTGTTTTTCTTGGTTGATCGCAAAGACCTGGATGACCAAACTGTTGACGAATATAACTCGTTTGAAGAAAATTGCGTTGACAATACCGATTCAACCGCTGAGCTCATTAAACGCTTGAAAAACAGCGGAGAAAAAATGCTTGTTACAACCATACAGAAACTCGCATGTGCGCTTCGCAACGATAGATACAAGCCTATCATGGAAGCCTATAAAACAAAAAAGTGCGTGTTTGTTATTGACGAGTGCCACAGAAGTCAGTTTGGGAAAATGCACGGTGACATTCGCAGGAACTTCCAAAATGCAAACTTTATAGGGTTTACCGGAACACCTATATTTGAAGAAAATAAAGGCGCCGCAGGTCAAACAACCGCAGATATCTTCAACGCAGGAACAATGGACTCCTGCTTACACAAATATCTTATCAAAGAAGCTATTGCAGACGGGAATGTTTTGAAATTCTCTGTTGAATATCAGAACACTTTCAATGTCGTTACGACAAACGCAGCGGATATGACCGTACAGCGTATTGTTCACGAGCAAAGCAATAATCCGAATTTTAATCTGGAAGAATACTGCAAGCGCAATAACATTGACATTTCCAATATTTATAGTGACCAACAGCGCATTGAGTTGGTTACCAACAATATTCTGGAGCATTACGAAAAACATACGAAAATCGGGACAGACACTTATACTTCACTGTTTGCCATTCAGTCAGTTCCACTTCTGCAAAAATACTATTCTGCCTTTAAGAAGTTGAACAAGAAAGGCCTTAAAATTGCCGCTATATTTACATACGCAGCAAATGAGGATATGGACGACGGAGCAGACACACCACAATCAAGAGAATTCTTAGAGCAGTGTATTGATGACTATAACAAAATGTTTTCTACAGACAAGGAAAAACTTGCGTTTGGTCTTGATACATTTGATGCGTATCGTAAGGATATTGCAAAACGCCTAAAGCAAAAAGAAGTTCCGCAAATTGACATTTTGCTCGTTGTAAATATGTTCTTGACGGGATTTGACTCCAAACCGCTCAATACATTGTATTTGGATAAACCGTTGTTTTGGCACTCTCTTGTACAGGCATATAGTCGAACAAACCGTATTTACAAAGAAACAAAGCAATATGGTCAGATAATTACTTTTCGAAATATAAAAGAGGAACAGGACAAGGCATTAAAGTTGTTTTCGGGTGACGGAAATCCAAATGCTTATTTGCTTGAAAACTATGATTACTATGTTGCCGAATACTCTGACAGAGTTTCAATTTTACGCAGTGTAGCGCCTTCCTTTGATATTGCAGGTAGATTGCAATCAGAAGATGATCAGAGAAAGTTTATTGTGTCTTTCCGCTTGGTAGCACAAACGCTCTCCACATTAAAAACATTCTCCAAATTTGATTGGAATGACCTCGCAAATGTTTTGGACGAAGACGAGTTCTTAGGATATAAATCGTGGTATCTCTACTACTACGATTTGGCAAAGAAAGAACGCGAGAAAAATGTTAAAACGACGCTTGTTGATATAGACTTCAATATCGAACTCATTCGAACTGACAAAATCAATGTTGTTTATATCCTCAACCTGCTGAAAGATGTAATCAAGAAGGACGAAACCGAAAAGAAGCGCTCCATTGACTTGATTTTGCGCGAAATCGAGCGTTCAGATAATGAGCGGTTGAGAGCAAAGCAGGATATGCTAAAGCGTTTCGTTACAGAAAAGTTTTTCAGCCTTTCACCGGATGAAGACATAGTAAAGGCGTATGAAGAATTTGAAGTTCAGCAGCAAAACATGGATATCGAAATGTTTGCTGAAGACACTGGGATTGACATCGACACAATAAAATTCTTTATGTCAGAATATCAGTTCAAGCACATTATCAGTCTTGAGGATATCCGAAAGCGTCTAAGTCAGAAGGGATACGGCGTTCTTAAAACACTAAAACTATCATCCGAAATAGAAGGATTTGTAAAAGATCAGTACGAAAAATTCAGAGCCGAAGGAGTATAAAAGTATGGCGACAGATATTCAACTTCATAAACAACAAGCGCAGGAGCTTTCAAATAAACTTTGGGCTATCGCAAATGATTTGCGTGGCACAATGGATGCAAGCAAATTCAAGGATTATATCCTTGGCATCATTTTCTATCGTTTTCTTTCCGAAAAGACAGAAAAGTATATGGAAGAAATCCTCAAGAATGATGGTATAACATACGCGGATGCTCTTGCTTCAAATGACGAAGAACTTCTCGCAGCTCTCGACAAGTATTCCCTTGATAATCTCGGATACATAATTCGTCCTGAATATAGCTTTGGCTATATTGTCAATATGATTGCCAATAAATACGATGGAAAAGTGTTTTCGGTTGATTATCTCGAAAAAGCAATTGCATCTATTCAGCAATCCACTCTTGGTCAGAAATCGGAAGCCGCATTTGACGGAATTTTCGATGCAATGGATTTGAAGGATAAAGACTTAGGCAAGGAAGTTTCTGACCGCACAAAACAAATTGCAAAAGTCATTAATCGGGTAAACGATATTGAGTTTTCTTACGATGATGCACAGTTTGATGTCCTCGGAACAGCCTATATGATTTTGATAGGTCTTTTTGCCTCTGACAGTGGCAAAAAGGGTGGTGAGTTCTTTACCCCGAGTGCTGTTTCAGAACTTTGCAGTAAACTTGCTACTGTCGGTCTTAAATCCGTAAAAAATGTGTGCGATCCTACATGCGGTTCTGCCTCTATGCTTTTGGAAGTTAGTAAGGCTGTTATAGCCAACGGCGGAACGGCCGAACACGCAGTTGGGCATTACTATGGACAGGAACTTAACGGGACAACATATAACCTTGCTCGTATGAATATGTTGATGCACGATGTCCCCTATCAATATTTCAATCTTTTCAATGATAACACTCTTGAAAAGGATAACTTCGGGGCAACTAAGTTTACTGTCCAGGTTGCAAATCCTCCATACTCTGCAAAATGGTCTGCTTCATCCTCCTTTCTTGACGATCCTCGCTTTAGCGGCGCAGGCAAACTTGCTCCGTCAAGTAAAGCGGATTTTGCATTTGTTGAGCATATGGTTTATCATATGGATGATGACGGTCGTATTGCCGTTTTACTTCCGCACGGCGTTTTGTTCCGCAGTGGCAGTGAGGATACGATTCGCAGGTATTTAATTAAGGATCTGAATGTACTCGACGCCGTAATTGGTTTGCCGGCAAACCTTTTCCACGGCACGGGCATCCCTGTTTGCTGCCTTGTTCTTCGAAAATATCGCAATGGCAATGCGGGGAATATATGCTTTATTGACGCAAGTAAGTATTATACCCCCGGCAAAAACATGAACCAACTCTCTGCCGAGGATATAGATCGTATTGTAAATGCTTATGTTGAGCGTAAAGACATCGATAAATTCTGCCATGTGGCTGAGATGAGTGAAATCGAGGAAAACGATTTCAACTTAAACATTCCGCGGTATGTCGACACCTTTGAAGAAGAACCGGAAATTGATATAAAGGCAGTTATGGCTGAAATAAAAGAACTCGAAAGCCAACGCGCAAGCCTTGATGATGAGATTAACAAGTATCTGAAAGAACTCGGAATATTGGAGGACTAATTAGTATGAAAAGTGATAAAACAACCCCTAATGTTCCAACTTTGAGATTTCCCAATTACAACGGTGAATGGCAAAAAACAGTCATGGGCAAAGTATGCTCTTTTCGAAAAGGCTATGGTATTGCGAAAGACGACCTTTCAAGGGGCGGAACTCCATGCATTCTGTATGGCGAATTATACACCACTTATAAAACAGCAATAGCAAAGACTATAAAAAGCAAAACAAGCATCCAATCCAAATCCTTAGTTTACAGTCAAAAAGACGATGTTATCATTCCTTGCTCGGGTGAAACTGCAGAAGATATTGCAACATCTATTTGTGTCCCTTATGACGGCGTCTTGCTCGGTGGTGATTTAACTATCGTTCATAGTGATTTAGATGGTGCTTTTTTGAGTAATCAAATCAATTCAGTTAGAAAATTTGATATTGCGCGTATCGCCCAGGGAAAATCTATTGTTCATTTGCAAGCGGATGAACTCAAGAAAATCTTTATTTTCTATCCGTCTATACAGGAGCAGCGTAAAATATCTGCTTTTATCGATAAAATCGACGAGCGCATTGAAATACAAAACAAAATCATTAGCAAGTATGAAACCCTAATTAAAGGGCTTTGTGATATGATTTTTCCCAGTATAGAAGGAAGCATTTTGCCTTTAAAAGCTATAGTGAGTATAGAAAAGGGACAGCAGATCAACGGTATGTCACTTGCGAAGACTGGCAAGTATTATTACCTGAACGGCGGAATAGCCCCATCGGGATATATTGACGATTACAACACATCTGAAGAAACTATATCAATTAGCGAAGGTGGAAATTCTTGCGGGTTCGTATCGTATAATCTCCAAAAATTTTGGAGCGGTGGACACTGTTATACTCTAAAAATCATGGCCGAACAGTGCCGCTCAAAGTATCTTTTTTTCTACTTGAAATACAAAGAAAAAGACATCATGCAACTTCGCGTTGGATCAGGATTGCCGAATATTCAAAAGAAATCACTTGAGAACTTCAATGTCAAACTACCGAATTATAAGAAACAATGTTTCGTTGAGCGTGTTTTTGAAGTTGTAACGGCAAAAAAGGAGATTGAAAACGCCCTACTCGAACGCTTTCAATCTCAAAAGAAGTTCTTATTGAGTAAAATGTTTATATAAACATTTTTGAGAGCAGATAAGATTTCTGCTCTCTTAATTTGTTTAGATAATCTCGCTCGATGTCTTCTTTGCGCAAAAACGCATGATATATTTCAATCATTTTTGTTTGCTGTTGCTTCGCAATTTTCGGAATAGTTAAATTGCTTAATTTTGAAAATGACAGCGCAAAGCGTGTGCCACCTTCTTTTGCTTCTATAATCTGTTTTCTCAGACGAGTAGATTTGTTTAAATAGAATGCCACAAAATCTATATCGTAAATCGTAGAAGTGAATACTGGATACGCAGGACTCACAATGCCCATTTGAACAGTTTTCTGTATATTAAATCTGAATTCACCGGTATCACTCATTGAACGATATGTACAGTATCCATAGGGAATTTTTTTATATCCGACATTTTCTTCGCATGCTGCTTGTTTATTAAAATATTCTGATTGAACATAGATTCCGCTCATTGTGGATGAGAGTATAGGGAACTCATTGTTTTTGCTTGTTTTATCGCAGTACTCAGTTAGAATCTCGGATAATTTTACTGTTGGGTATTCTTCTATTTTTGATAAAAGGCGAAAGCAAATCCCTTTAATTAGAGATTTGCTTTCTCTATTGAAAGAACTTAACTACAGCCTAATAGGTCGCATTATCAATGGGAAATCCTCTAATTGTAAAATCGAAGATGTTATTGATTACGAACAGCCCACAAACTATATTGTCAAGTCTGATAAGTACATTGAAAATGGAGAAACCCCTGTTTTAACTGCTAATAAAGCTTTTTTGCTTGGATATACGATTGAAAATGAGGGTGTTTATAATAAATCAGACTGTATTATTCTTGATGATTTTACTTTGGACTTCAAATATGTGAATTTTCCATTTAAGATAAAATCATCTGCAATTAAAATCCTAACAGCCAAAAAAGACATCGAGCTAAGATATTTTTACGAATATCTTTTGTTCTTGGGCTTGACATCACATGAACACAAAAGGCATTACATTTCAGAAGTAGCCCCGTTGCCATTATATTTGCCTTCAATAGATGAGCAAAGAAATGCTTTGAGCGTTTTGAATAGTATTTCAAAGAAGATAAAGGTGGAGGAAAACTATATAAGCGCTTTAAAGGCACAGAAATGCTTTTTCCTGCGTGCCATGTTTATATAAACATGGCGCGCAGATAATAACTTTTTTGGAGAATCAAATTTGATAAGATAGCTTTCTCGCTCGTGATTCGAATATCATATAACGATAATAACTTATCTATATTTTCTAAAGCGGTTTGATCTGTGGGAAAGCGTATACAGTAAGATAAAATGTCTTGATTTTTTATGTTTTTTTGTGCTGCTCCTTGACCAGCGTTAATCATATCTTTTTCAAAAGAAGAATTAGATAGATACTGATAGATATACTCTTTTGTCAAATCATCTTCGATACCTAATTTTGCAACTCGTTGATTGAGCAAATACTCATCACCGTCAACAATAGATATTCGACCAACATTGCCTGTTAAGGAAACTAATATATCTCCTTTACTTAGAACTTGTGGTTTTTGTATGTTGTTAGGCAGTCTGTCAATGGTGTTATAATTACCGGAAATATATTTGTCGCCGGTTACATTCCCGATAGTTACAATTTTATATTTTCCTTTATTAACATACGCCTTGCTGTTAAATGCATACCCACCGTAAATATCCGCTACCTGTTCTATTGCAATTATTCTACCACAGAGTGGACTACCAAAAAGTTTGGCGCAAAGTTCTTTCTTTAGGACTTTCAAATCCTCAATGATTTTGTTTTGTATCTCAATGCGTCTCGTGATAGCATTAAAAAACCGAGCTATTTTCTTTTGTTCGGGCAATGATGGAAGACAGTGCTTTGTAGCAAAATAATCATCAACCGACATGTTCAATAAGCCATGGTTTCTTGCGCCTTCGCCGGCAATATTGGAAATACCTTTGTGCCACTTACTTGATTCAAAATAATGAGTCAAATAGTCAGAATCGACATTATCATTTGGACGGAACACAAAGTATAAACTTGACAGACAACCTTTTTCATACTTATCCAGTCGTTTGACCGCTCCCCAGGCATAATCATTTGAGTAGCTTTTGTTATATGCGAAATCACCATTATAAAGGAGATAATATCCGGACAAATCAACACTTGCAACCGTCTTATTAAAAAACGATATTTGATCTACAAGTCCATATTGTGCTGATATAGTCAGAGGTAATGAAGATTTATTGTTTTTGTTTCTGCGCGTTATACGAGTTACAAAGTGCGATAATTCGTATTTTTCCCATTCGTCCGTAAATTCCGCAAATCTCAAAGTTGGAACTTTTGAGAAAATGGGATTGTAATGTTCCAACTTTGAGATTCAAGCAGTATCACTGCCCATGGAGTACATATCATTTATCGGATATCGCAGAAGTGGTTGGCGGCGGAACACCAGACACTACTGTGTCTTCTCTTTGGAATGGAGATATTCAATGGTTTACACCTACGGAAGTTGGACACCAAAAATATGTCTCTAAAAGTGCGCGAACAATAACGCAACTTGGCTTACAAAAATCAAGTGCAAAAAAATTACCGGCAGGCAGTATTCTGTTGAGCAGTAGAGCAACCATTGGAGAATGCTCTATTGCGCAGAGAGAATGCACAACAAATCAAGGCTTTCAAAATTTGATTCCTAAAAAGGATACGAACAACGAATTTCTTTACTACTTGGCGCAAACAAAAAAGCATCATTTCATAAAGTATGCTTCTGGATCGACATTCCTTGAAATATCAAATTCCGAAATTAAAAAAACAAAATGCACAGTCCCCGGCACAGAAGAACAAACTCAAATTGCTGCTTTTTTGTCTGCGCTTGACGACAGAATCGCCGTCCAAAACAAAATCATTCCGGTCAAAAAATCACAAATAATATCATTGGTGATTGAGATCGCCATAGCCATTCTTTCGCTAATTGGGAGCATAGTATCATTTAACTCCTTTTCGATCTGCAATAATCTTATAAAATTATTGTGGACTATTTTCAAGGAGGTAAAACGATTATGGTCACAGAAAAAACAATAGCTGAGATGGCGAATTTATGGAAGGAGGAAAAAAGGCAATTTGTAAAGAAATCGACTTATGCAGCGTATTCGCTTATTGTTGAAACTCACATTTTACCTGCATTCGGTGATTTAACAACCGTAACAGAAAAAGATGTGCAAGAATTTGTCCTGCAAAAATTGCAGTCAGGTCTATCTCAAAAAACAATTAAGGATATGCTGATTGTACTGCGCATGATTTTGAAGTTCGGCGCAAAAAAGCAATACTGTGCTTATGTCCCGTTTGATGTTATTTTCCCGACAGACAGAGAAAAGCAAGAACTTGATGTTCTTTCAGTGGTTAACCAAAGGAAAATTGTCAGTTATGTTCGAGACAACTTTACATTCCGAAATCTCGGTATACTCATATGTTTGAGTACAGGAATACGAATAGGCGAAGTATGCGCATTAACATGGGATGACATTGATATTGATAACGGAGTCATTCATATACGAAAGACGATTCAGCGAATTTATGTAAATGAAGGTGGTGTAAGAAAAACAGAACTCTTAATTGATACTCCAAAAACAGCCACTTCGATGAGAGATATCCCTATGATCAAGGAACTTTATGAAGTCTTAAAGCCTCTAAAGAAGGTGGTACGGAGCGATTATTATGTCTTAACAAATGATGCAGAGCCAACAGAACCTCGTACATACCGAAACTATTACAAAAGACTGCTTGACAAATTAGGTATACCGCCGATAAAGTTTCATGGTCTCAGGCACAGTTTCGCCACGCGATGTATCGAAAGCAAGTGCGATTACAAAACAGTAAGCGTGATATTGGGGCATTCGAACATAAGCACAACTTTGAATTTGTATGTCCACCCGAATTACGAACAAAAGAAACGATGTATAGATAAGATGTTCCGCAGCATTAAGAAATCATAAGCTGAAAAGCAATTTAAAGGTGCAATCGTTTCAATCGGTAGCACCTTTAATATTTATGAATGGGTATGATTTTATTGCGTTTTATTGTCGGCGTTTTCCGACAACACAGAGTAAAAACTCTTAAAAAGCATTGAAAAAATCGCACTAATATGGTATAATGACTTTGTTTCAATCAACATGAAACTATAATTAGAATTTATGATATGGCGAAGGAGATTACATTGACCGAAATACTCAAGTTCTTTTTTGATAGAATAACCGATCCCCTGGGACTGCCCATAAACGCGCTGTATGAGCACTTAATAATAGTGATGATTTCTCAGTTTGCATTTCGATGTGCATATCAATTTATTGGTGATTTATATAGTGGCGGATACATATCTGGTGGAAAGATAGGCTCGATACTTCATTGGGTAGTCCGCGCCCTGTTTTACTTTGTCTTTTGGGCGATTACTTATGGTGCAATAATGGTTGGCAAATGGATCATTGCAAATAAGTATATCTTTATAACAGCGGTTGGCATAGTACTTGTATTGATTATTGCAGCATATGCAGGTGTTGCAATTAAAAATAGAAAAACAGCGGAATAAGAATTGACGGGGGTTAAGCATGATCAGCGAAGATAAAAAGGTATGGGGAGTACATACCCAAGATGACTACTTGTTTCTACACAAAGATGTTATTGCGATTGGCTGGAAAGATTTCGGTGACTTAAAGGCTATAGAGAATACACGAGAGGCCTTCAAAGAACATTACGCGGCTGTGTATCCGCAGAGCAAAAAACAAGCAATTGCTAACAGCGCAGGCATGCTATATCGTTTTATTTACGAAGTTCAGGCCGGAGATTATATTGTTTTCCCGTCTAAGAGTGATAGAAAAATCAATATTGGTGTTGTTGAGGGAGAATACGAGTATGTCCCCTCCGCGCCGGAATATGTGCAACAGCGCAAAGTGAGATGGATTAAGCACCTGCCGCGAACCCTGTTCTCACAAGGTGCATTATATGAGTCCGGATCTTTCTTGTCTTTGTTTCTCATTAAAAATTACTCTGATGAGTTTGTTGCAGCGCTTGACGATAACTTTAAGAAGGATACTGCGGATACAGAAGATGAGACAATCGGCGCAACTGCCGAGGATATAAAGGAAAGCACTAAAGATTTTATTTTGAAAGAACTCAGCAAAAACTTGAAGGGATACGACCTTGAAGAATTTGTTGCTGACTTGTTTAGAGCAATGGGATACAGAACCACCCTATCACCTCATGGTGGCGATGGCGGTGTAGATATCACGGCTTATAAAGACGAACTACCTCCTCGAATCCTTGTTCAAGTGAAAAGCCAGGACGGTGATATAAAAGAATCTGTATTACAATCTCTTAAAGGAGCACTTCGAGAAGGAGATTACGGTACTTTTGTAACCCTTTCCAATTACACAAAAAACGCAAGAAAATACCTCGATAACAACCCAATTATTCGAGGCATAGATGGTAGCAATTTAGTTGATCTTATACTTGCACACTATGAGAGCCTATCAGAAAAGTATCAAAGAATGATACCGCTTGAGAAGGTTTATATACCCGTGCAGAGCGAATAACACCATTGTTTCATAATATGAAGGAGCATCATTGTGGAAACCAAGGCAAGAGTTTTATATCTTCTGAGAATACTTGAACAATACTCAGATGAAGATCATCCGTTATCAACAACTGAGTTGATAAAAATGTTGCTTGAGCAATACGGGATATCTTCACATAGAACAACTATAAAAGCTGATGTTGAGGTGCTGCAGGCATACGGTGTAGACATTGATGTTATAAACTCAACACAAAACAAATATTATATTGCAGGCCGCACATTTGAACTGCCGGAATTAAAACTGCTTATAGACGCTGTTGAATCCTCCAAGTTCATAACCGAAAAGAAAAGTGAGGCTTTGGTTGCAAAACTCACCTCGTTCGCAAGCAAACATCAAGCAGAACAGCTTAAACGAAACCTATGCCCCACTGACAGGATTAAGCCCGACAACGAAATGATCTATTACATTGTTGATACGATTAACGAAGCCATAAATAGCGGAAAGAAGATTTCGTTTTTGTACTTTGAATACAATGTAAAAAAGGAAAAGAAGCTGAAGAACGCCGGAAATCCGTATGTTTTCAGTCCTTACGCTTTAATATGGAGCGGAGATTTTTATTATGTCGTCGGTTATTCTGAAAAGCATAATGGTATTGGTGGATTTCGTGTTGACCGAATAGCAAAATCACCAACGATCTTAGAAGACGATATTATACCCAAGCCTGCTGATTTCAATATTGCAGATTACGCAAAATCGGTATTTCAAATGTATGGCTGTGAAGAATGCGAAGTTACCCTCCGTTGCGATAACCGTATAATGAAATATATTATTGAACGCTTCGGCGAGGATGTAACAACGGCAGCATACGATATGACATCGTTCCGAGCGTTTGTGAATGTAGAACTAAGCCCCACATTTTATGGTTGGGTCTTCGGTTTCGGCGGTAAGGTACAGATTTTATCTCCCGACAAGGCAAAAAATCAATACGCTGAAATGCTGAAATCTGCGATGGAAACACAGGCATAAAACTATATAAAGCAAGATTTGAGAATGTATTATTGGAGAGTTAAAATTGAATCGAAATGAACTTTTGGAGTTATTCGATGATGAGTTAATCTCCGGCAAAAGGGTTACACTTCACGCTCTGACCTCGGATAAAAGGGATTTGCTCATAAATTATATACTTGGCCGATTAAATGTTTCGGAAGATATAGCTGCGCTCATGAAACAAGAGTGCGTGGAAATGCTTAAAGATAAATACCACATTGTATTTCTTATTTATTCCGAAGCCAATGATTTTATTGGATATACTGAATTTAAAAACCTTGATGGAACACCTGAAATAGGCATAGACTTGGCGGAAAAATATCAGGGCAAAGGATACGGCTTCGAAACATGCCAAGTACTTGTAAACAAACTATTCGAAAAAACAGATTACGAATATATCGCCTACAACGCATTCAAATATAATAAAGCGAGTATTGCGCTTGCAAAAAAACTTGGTGCCTCATATATCGGCTGTAAAGGCACATTTGATATGCTGAAGAAATCAGAAGTTTCAAATGAAACTAAGGCTGAAGCAGAACAATTTGATAAAATGCTGTATAGAATTTACAGATGATTATATCGCTTGATTTCTTACGAAGTCAGGCATTTTTTTATTTCCCCTTTTCTGTGCAACTATTGTCGAAAAAATCTGACACCTATAAATTGAATGCCGAAAACCTATTGCAAAATTTAAATGAGTCTGCTATAATAAGCCTATCCGATACAGTCTGTATCAGATAGAACGGAGGACGATAAAATGCGTTCTAAAAACACTGACCTTATGAATGAAATCAAAAAGTTTGCCGAGGAATACTACCTTGAGTATTGGAAGTCCCCCTCCACCTCCGAAATTGCCGGCGCTGTCGGCGTGACGAGGGCAACGGTATACAGATACTTAAAAGATATGGCTGAGCGCGGAATGATTGATTATGACGGCTCTGAAATCAAAACCGATGTTACGCGCAAATATACCGATCCGGGAAACAATGCGGTTATTCTTGACTGCTCTGTTTCCTGCGGCATCGGACTTCCCGAAGAAGAACGGGTGCTTGAATATGTGAAGCTGCCGAAAACCGTGTTCGGCACGGGCGACCTCTTTCTGCTCAAAGCAAACGGCGATTCTATGGTTGACGCCGGTATTGAGGACGGAGATTGGATCGTTGTCCGTAAGCAGACGGACGCAAACGAAGGAGATATTGTTGTGGCTCTCTTTGAGGGGCTGAACAATCTGAAATACTTTTATTGGAACAAGAAAAAGAACTGTGCCGTTCTTCGCTCTGCCAACGAAGCAAAGGGATATAAGGACATTGAGGTTTATGACCTGCAAATCCAGGGCGTGGCACAGAATGTTATTAAAGGTCTTTAAGTTATAAACGGAGGTGCTTACCTTGGAAAAGGTATATGTCAATGTAGATTATCAGGTGCTCGTCGGCGGTGTAATAAAGCCGGTTCGGATTTATTGGCATGACGGCAGAGCCTTTGATATCCGAAAAACGCTGCACTGCTGCACCTCCGAAGATGAGTATGAAGGAATTCGCTACACGGTGTTAATCGGTAGTGCGGAAAAATATCTATACCGAATCGGCGGCAAATGGTATGTTGAGCCGATTCAGACGGAGGTGGACACAGGTTGAGAAGCTACATCTCATTCGGAGAGCTTGAAGAACTCGGCGAAACAATCGTAAGAGAGTATCTCCGAAAGACCAAACGCTATAACGCTCTATGCGTGGATATAGAAGGTTTGGTTACGGATTATTTGGGACTTACCGTAGTTTACGAAAACATTGCGGAAGATGATCCGAACAAGATTGCCTTTCTTTCCAACGGAAAGCGACCGCTATGGGTTTCCCGTAACGAGGAACGAATACAGGTCGTGTTTCCGAAAGGAACGGTTGTCATGGACAAGGTATTGCTCCATGAAAACGAAAGCAGCCGGCGCAGATTTACACTCGGACACGAGGGCGCGCACAGCGTTATTGCGAAACAGAATCCTATGCAGGATGTCGGGTGCTTTCATAACGAATTTGATCCCGAGCGAGTGTATACAATAAAAGAACAAAAGGAATTGATGTCTTTTTCCGAAACGCAGGCCGACAGGCTTTCGTCGGTTTTTCTTATGCCGCAATTTATTTTGCGAAAGGTTATGAAAAAGTACAAATGCGAGAACGGATTGCCCGTATACGGTTGGAATGTCTTTGCCCCGGGAGACAAGCTGAAGCTTCGCAAAATGGCTGACTGTATGGGCGTATCCTTTCAGGCTTTGGTTATACGGCTTAAAACATTGGGGCTTCTGATTCCCCGAGATCTGACCGTATACTTGGAGAATGACTTGCAGCTCGGAGGTGCGAAATGACAACGGAGATTTTGTATGACAGCAGATACGGCCAGCTTACTCCGGAGGTTGCAGAGATAATACTGAAATCCCGCGAAGAAGTGAAAAGCTTAAAGGGCAGAACGCTCAAATGCCCTATATGCGGTTTTCGGCTTGAAGAAGTCTATGAGATAGCCTCCGGTTATGTCCATGTGAAATGCCGCAAATGCAAGCTGGAGGAACCGCTGAATCTCGCCTATTTCAGACGGTTAAAAAGAAACATCTTACTCATAAATCCGTATATTGTGAGAAAGGCTAAAAAAGGTGTACGGTTATGAAGATACGAGAAGTAAAACAAAATAAAAAAGATTATCTTGCGTTGCTTCTGTTAGCCGATGAGCAAGAAAGCATGATAGACCGGTATATAGACAGAGGCACTATGTATGTTTTGGAGGACGGCGGTGTGAAATGCGAGTGTATTGTTACTGACGAAGGAAACGGAATTCTTGAAATCAAGAACATTGCAACTGAGCCGGAATTTCAGCGAAACGGTTATGCAAAGAAAATGGTGGAATACATTGCCGAAAAGCATAAAGGAAAGTATTCGGTGTTGCAGGTAGGTACAGGCGACAGTCCGTTGACTGTTCCGTTTTATGAAAAATGCGGTTTTGTAAAAACGCACAGCATTAAGAACTTTTTTATAGACAACTATGATCACCCGATTTATGAATGCGGAGTAAGGCTTACAGATATGATTTATCTGCAAAGAGCGATATAAGGGAACGGAGGTATAAAAGTGGACAGAACCTATCTTTGCATTGACTTAAAAAGCTTTTATGCCTCCGTTGAATGTGTAACGCGCAGGCTTGATCCGTTGACGACCAATCTTGTGGTTGCGGATGTCGGCAGGACCGAGAAAACCATCTGCCTTGCGGTTACGCCGTCGCTGAAATCCTACGGTATCCCCGGCAGAGCAAGACTGTTTGAAGTAATCCAAAAGGTTGAGCAAATCAATCGGCAGCGCAAATACAATGCACCGCATCATAAACTCGACTGCGAATCATATAACGCTGTTGAACTTGAAAGAAACCCGTCTTTGGCTCTCAGTTATATTGCCGCACCGCCGAGAATGGCTTACTATATGGAATACAGTACTCGGATCTATAATATCTATCTCAAATACATCGCTCCCGAGGATATCCATGTGTATTCCATAGATGAGGTGTTCATTGACCTTACGCATTACCTGTCAACCTACAAATGCACCGCGAGAGAACTCGCGCAGACAATGATAAAAGATGTCCTTGCGAATACAGGTATTACCGCAACGGCAGGCATCGGAACGAATATGTACCTTGCCAAAATTGCAATGGATATCACCGCAAAGAAAATGCCAGCCGACGAGAACGGCGTTCGTATTGCCGAGCTTGATGAGATGTCATACCGCAAAGAGCTTTGGACGCATAAGCCGCTGACTGACTTTTGGATGCTCGGCAGCGGTATTGCCAAAAAGCTTGAAGCAAACTATATGTATACTATGGGCGATGTTGCCTGCTGTTCGCATTATGACGAGGCAAAGCTGTTTAAGCTGTTCGGCGTTAATGCGGAACTGATTATCGACCGCGCTTGGGGGTGGGAGCCGACCACTATTGCCGATATAAAGGCGTATAAGCCGTCCTCCAACAGTTTAAGCGTGGGACAGGTGCTCAAATGTCCGTATAACTGCGAAAAAACAAAGCTGATTGTCCGTGAAATGATTGACCAACATGTGCTTGACCTTGTGGATAAAGGACTTGTGACCGACCAGATCGTGCTCGATATCGGGTATGATATAGAAAATCTGACCGATCCAAAAATCAGCGCAAAGTATCACGGAGATGTTACAACCGACCGCTATGGGCGTAAAGTACCGAAACACGCGCACGGAACGGCAAATTTAGAGAAAAAGACATCATCATCGCACATCATAACAGAAGCGACGATAAACCTGTTTGACCGCATCATAAACAAGGATTTGCTCGTTCGCCGTATTACGGTTGCGACCTGTAAGCTCGTCAGAGAAAGCGATGTAAAAAACGAACCCGCTGCCGAGCAAATATCGCTTTTCGATGATCCTGTTGAAAAGGAAAAGAGAGAGCAAGCCGAAAGGCAGGCTCTCGAACAGGAAAAGCAAATGCAGAAAACGATTATCGGTATAAAGAAGCGATTCGGTAAGAACGCCATTCTGAAAGGTATGAACTTTCAGGAGGGCGCGACAGCCCGGGAACGCAACGAACAGGTCGGAGGTCATAAGGCGTGAGCGAAAAAGCGAAAGAACTGTATGCGGATATCATAAACCTTCCGCATCACGAGCTGACAACACGGCAGCGTATGCCCCGAATAAACCGTGCCGCGTCCTTTTCTCCGTTTGCCGCTCTGACCGGATATGACGATCAGGTAAAGGAAGCCGGACGGCTGACAGACGAGCGTATAAAGCTTGATGACGGAACGATAAGTACACTGAATGATAAGCTGAACTATGCCGTTTCGCTGTCCGATGAACAGCCGGAAATATCCGTGACCTACTTCAAGCCGGACAGTAAAAAGAACGGCGGAGAGTATGTGACGCATACCGGAGTAATCAAGCGTGTTGACGAATATGAGCGCAAGCTGATATTCACCGATAAAACCGTGATTTTGATAGATGACATCTATGAAATCGACAGCGAAATCTATGACGGCATATATTGAATCCGAAAACAACTGAATAACAGACTTTAATTCGTGCAAGCAGAGCCGGTCGAAAGACCGTGATTTCCAAGCGCCGTACAAGGTTGAGACTGAATAGTATGGAAAACCATATCTATTGGTCTTGATTTGTACGGCGCTTTTTTGTGCGCAAAAATACTTGTACGGTAATTGGAGTCCTTTCTCGGCTTGCCCGGGAAAGGACTCTTTGTGTTTATACAAAAGGAAAATTATTTATTTCATGACTTCTTCACTGTACCGAACCCCAAAGGAGAAGATGCAGTGGAAAAGTGGCAGTGCTACATAGCCGGATATCCGTAATCTCCGATTTTTGATTTCACCCAAAATTCAAAAATCTAAGGAGATTACGAAGTGAGTACCAAATTCTATATCAAAGACAATAACGGCATTTATCTGTCCACGGACGGAAAAATCAGATACACCCTGCTGGAAGGGAAGGCATTGTATGACTTCCTCAAGACAGAAAACGGAAGGTCAAGATGCTTCCATGTAGACATTGATGAAAACGGCAACAAGATCGGAATTGAAGCAGAACCCAAAATGATCACGGCATGTGCAGCACAGCGGGAACGGGATCGTTATCGCTACAAAGTGATGACCAGGTTAAACATTACAGTTGTGTCGGCAAATACACTTGTTTCCGTTCCCGGCGAAGATGACCTCGAACTGATTGACACCGTTGCGGATGAAGATGTCGATTTGGAAGCCGAGGCGATGCACGACCTCGACCTTGAAATTTTGAAAAAGGCTTTGCAAGCCCTCACAAAAGAAGAATACCGTATCATCCACTGCCTGTATCTGTCCAAATCCCCTATGAGCGAAAAAGCGATTGCCAAGCATCTCGGTATGACACAGCAGGCTGTGAGCAAGCGTAAGAGAGCCATTTTCGAGAAACTGAAAAAATATTTCTGATTTTTGGTTGTGAGCCTTTGGATTTTTCCCAAATAAGGAATGAGAGGACTCAAACAGCCTCTGTTGCACCTTGAAAACTGAATAACGAAAGGATGTCGAGGTATAAACTCACCGGACCGTAAAAGGAAAGCTGTCGGACAGAAGCGCCATGACTCCATGCAAGTGGATGAGCGATACATTCTGCGCCGAGTCGAAAGAGGTACAGCATATTTCGATTGGCCATGACTCCGGTGGAGAACTAAGGATACTTCTGCAAAAAGCAGCTCGCCGGAAGGCGGGATATGTTGTTTCAGGCTGAAAACCATGTCTGTTACACCATATATGATGCTCGTTCCCCCTTTGCGAATCCGACCGCGGGGAAATATGCTGCGAGATACTCGACATCCTTAAATCCAAAGCTCAATAACGAATTATTTGTGTTTGAGCGATGGAACTACTGTGCAGGAGCAGCAATGCTCCTGCATACCATTCTGTCGCTCAAACAAATCTGAATCACTAAGAAACAAGGAGACATTAGAAATGTTTGAAATTACTTATAGCGACAACGAAACCTTTGAAGCATACCAAAATGCGGGGAAAGCCCATAAAGGCGGCACCTACGATTTTACTTTTGAAAACCGATATATTATTTATCACGCGAACCTGCGTCATAAGGTGGATTACATTGCCATCGATATGAGCACCGGTCTTGGCTCTTTCGTTATTACCAAGAACCCCGGCAATCTCTACACCGAAGCGTCCTACAAACGGCTGATCCCCCATATTCTTTACTCCGTGAAATATACCGGAGACATGAGATACCTCAATCGCTTTGCGGACGATCCCCTCACGGTTATTGACTCAATCTTCCGTGTTGTTCTCCCCAATAACGGATATAACATTCGGGAAGAACAGATTTCTCTTGCAAAGAAGATGTATATCGGTTTTACCGAAAAGCAGGTTGCTCTCTGTGAAGCGGAAGTCGGAACAGGCAAGACTCTTTCTTATTTAGTGGCAGCCATTGTAGCCAAACACCACAACGGCATTACTTACAGGCAGAACCTGCCAGTAACCATCACCACATCGAGCATTGAATTGCAGAAGGCTCTGGTGGAGCGTGAAATCCCCAACCTGTCCAAAATGCTCTTAGACTATTACATTATTGAGCGTCCGCTGACCGCGGTACTTCGCAAAGGAAAAGAACATTACCTTTGCCGTTATCGTTTCGATGACTTTCTCAAGAATATCCGTATGTATCCCGAAAAATACAAGACCACCATTGAAACGCTCGAGCAGATGAGCAACCTGCGTGCAGGAATTGACCTGGACAGATACCGCATCAGCGGCGCGATTAAAAGCCGAATCTGCATTAAGGGTACATGCGCAGGCTGCGCGCGAAAGAAGGAATGTACATATAACGAGTTTGCTAAACGGATGTACGACCTTCCCGACCTTGACTTTCAAGTTACAAATCATAATATGTACCTCATGTCCCAAAAAACGAAGACCGATGACCATCCCCCTCTGCTGCGTGAGAGTTGCTTTGTGGTCGTGGATGAGGCGCATAAGTTCAAAGAAGCGGCTGAAGACACCTTTGGCGAGAGAATCGGAGAAAAAGACATCCCCCGCTATGTAAACGCAGTAAAAATTCTTTGCTCAACCAAGGCCAACAGGGATAAGTACAAAGAATTTCTCGCAAATATCATCAAGGAAAACGATGCTCTGTTCAACAGCCTTCGCAAGAAGCAGCACGGCGATATCGAAGAAGAACGAGGAGATATTATTTCTCTGTCGGTGTTTCAGACAGCCAAACTCAACAAGATTATGTACCTCATCGATAAAATCGAAGGTATGAAGATCAAACGCAATTACGGTATCCCCGTAACCGGCAGCTACTTGAAAACGGCGATTACCGCTATCAATAAGACAAGTAAGTCTACCATTTGGTTGGATGCAGATGAAAACGGACTTCTCTCATTATGCAGCACCCCCAAAGATATCAACAACATTTTCCGGAGTAAAATTTGGGACAGTAATGTGAGCCATGTGCTGACCTCCGGTACGCTTTCGGATGGAACGGATTTTGAATATTTCAAAGCGGAAAACGGATTGGACTTTATTCCGCATCGCCTACTCTTGGAGTCCCGTACAGAATCGCCTTTTGATTACACTAACCACACAAGGCTGTACATTCCCACGGGGATGCCCACTCCGGACAACGACAACGAGGATTACTTCAAAGCCATCGCCGACGAGATTTATAGGATTATCAAAGCCACAAACGGTCATACAGCAATCCTTTTCACATCCTATAAAACGCTCAACCTGGTACACGACCTTCTGCGGGACAGACTGACTGCATACGATACCATCTGCATGACCCGCAGCAATAAAAATGCCATCACCGATTTCAAAAAATCGAAGAACGGTATACTTTTTGCTTCCGGCTCTATGTGGGAAGGAGTTGACTGTGTAGGTGACTGTCTTTCATCCGTAATTATTGTTCGGCTGCCATTCCCGATGAGAAGCGCTCTCATGGAGGAAAAGAAGAATAACTGCGACAGCGTTGGAGATTTCGTAGACAGATACTGCACCCCCAATATGCTGATCAAACTCCGTCAGGGCGTGGGAAGACTCATTCGCTGTGAAAGCGATACCGGTGTCGTGTCAATTCTGGACCCGAGAGCCATTTCTAAGTCCTACTCCGTTAAAATCGGACAAGCCCTTCATAAGTTCCCCAAGGTGGACTCCGCTCAAGAAATTGAGTGCTTCATGAGAGGCGTTAAGGATGAAGAATACTACGGAGAAAAGAAGGAGAACAGGAAATGATAGCAGAGAAACAGACCAAGTCCGCAAACTTTCTTCGGATTATCGCCATACTGAAAAGCCTTCGTGATGACGGCAAAATCAGTATCCAGGAGTACAGCAGAGCGAAAAAATACTATAAGAAACTTACCGGTGCCGATATTATAATCGCGGACTGAAAAGTTTGAAAAATATCAAGATTTCGCTGGACTTGTGCGGTTCTATGGATATAATGTTGTGTTGAAAAGAGGTTGCGCATAAAATGTATGCGCAACCTCCCCCACCAAGGAAAGGAGAGAAAACGATGGCAAAGCCGATGCTGATATCCCCGATATCAAGGCAAGGAATTAAGTTGCTGCGAGTGGCAGCCTACTGTCGAGTTTCCTCCTCTTCTGCGGATCAGCTAAACTCATACGCAACCCAAATTGATTATTATACCAGGCTTGCAAAGAAGAAAAAGAACGAGTGGAACATGGTTGAGATTTTCGCCGATGAAGGCATCAGCGGCATGAAAGCCAAAAATCGCCCCGAGTTCCAACGGATGATCCGCATGTGCGAATTACATCAACTGGACCTCATCATCACAAAATCGGTGTCCCGGTTCGCGCGAAATGTAAAAGAAGCCCTGGAGTATGTGAGAAAGCTGAAACTTCTCGGTGTCGGCATAATCTTTGAGAAAGAAGGCATCAACACTCAGTCCCTCGGCGATGAGATGCTGCTCAATACCTTCACCGCAATCGCTCAAGAAGAATCCAAAGCGATTTCGCAAAATCAACGCCTCTCCATCGTCAAACGAATGGAACTTGGCATCTATGTAGACAGTAACGCACCATACGGATTCAGACTTGAAAACAAGCAGCTTGTGGAGTATCCTCCCGAAGCCGATACCGTGCGATGGATCTTCCGCTCCTATCTCAACGGTATGTCTACAACGGAAATTGCAAAAGTTCTGACCGAGCGAGGCATCCCCACGAAGAACGGCAAGGAAAAATGGAAATCCACTAAAATCTCCTATATGCTCTCCAACGAAAGGTATATCGGAGACTGCCACTATCAGAAAACATACCGTGACACGATCGTGCCGTTCAAGCAATCCAAGAACCGCGGCGAAGAAGATATGTACTATGCCACCGGCACACACGCTTCCATTATCGAGAAAGAAACCTTTGATAAAGCGCAAGTCCTCCTCCAAAAGCGAAAAGAGCAGTTCACCAAATCAATAACATTCAATACCTACCTCCTTACGAGCCGCATTCGATGTTCCGAATGCGGCTCTTTCTATCGCCGAAAGGTTCGGAGTGGTGGAGTCAAATGGGTCTGCGCCAAGCATGAGGAAAACACAAAATCATGCAATTCCAACTACTACAGCGAGGAACGAATCTATGACGGTTTCCTATCAGTGGTGAATAAGCTGCGATTCGGGCAAGAGAACATCCTCGGTCAAGTTATCGCCAAGCTTGAAAGCGCAACACAGAAATACAAGCGAAATAACAAAACGGCGATGCAGATCAGTCAGAAGATTGCGGAGATAAACGCCACAATTCTAAAACTGAATGAGCTTCGCTCAAAAGGATACCTTGCCCCCGAAATACATCAGTCCCAAGTCAGAGAGATGCAAAAGCAGCTCTGCACACTCAAAGAAGATCGGCAGGATCAATTCGAGTCCCGAATACTTACAATGCTCCAAGATGTGCGGAAACTAAAAACTCTGATTGACGAAATAGATGAACCCTTGTATGAGTTCGATGAGAAGCTCTTCGAGGAAATTATTGTAGAAATGGCACTCAATAACGCAGATGAATTGACCGTCACTCTGCTCGGCGGACTGAAATTCACTGAATTGATATAGGAGAAACCGCAATGAAAAAGACACGCTTTATTCCATACGGATACACCATCCGTGAAGGGCGAACGGTGATTGAGCACACCGAAGCCGAAATTATCCGAGAAATCTTTGATGAGTACATCAAGGGTGCTTCCCTCAAAGAAATAGCGGAGAGCCTCACGCAGAGGAAAATCCCCTATACCGAGAAGACGGATACATGGGATAAAGCGAGAATTGCAAGAATTATCGACAACGCAAAATACATCGGTGACGAAGAATACGACCCGATCATCGATGAAGATACATACGAGGGTGCGGTATCCATGAAAGCCGCACGGCAGCGCAATACCGTACAAAGAGAATGCGAAGGCATCGCCCTGCTCCGCAATAGAGTCAAATGCGCCGATTGCGGAAGCCCGATGGTACGCAGAGTCTGCTCGAAGCGACAAATCAATGAAAGCTGGACCTGTCAAAATGCAGAGTGCGGAAAGAGACTGCGCATCAGCGACGGCGACCTCCTACAGAAAATCGCCATCCTCATGAACCGCATTATCGAAAACAGCGAACTGCTGATACCAAAGCCCAAGATAAGGATAGCTGACTCCCCGACGGTTGCAAGCCTGCAACGGCAAGTGGATACCGAACTCGAGAAGGATTACCCGAGCGAGGAATACATTGTCGAGAAGGTTAGTGACATCGCAAGTCAGTTATATAAAGAAACCCAAGCAAAGAAAATGATTGTCGCTCAAATTGCAAGGAAACGAGCCTCAATGATGAAACCCCAGGAAAACTTTAATTGCGATTACTTCTCCGACCTTGTAGACTATGTCACACTCTCAAGTTCGGGGAAAGTCAGGCTCTACACTAAGGTAGGGACAGAAATCACCGAAGGAGAGAATGAATAATGGCAGTAACCAAAATTCCAAAGAAAACAATCACCCTCATCGAACCGAAAAAATCCTTCATAGTAGACAAGGCGCAACATCGCCAAAAGCGAGTTGCAGCATACTGCAGAGTGTCTACCGACAGTGAGGAACAGCTCACATCCTATACCAATCAGATGAAGGTATATACCGAAATGATTGCTTCAAATAAGGAGTGGGAGTTCGCAGGGCTATATGCCGATGAGGGCATCTCGGGTACGAGAGCAGACAAACGGCCTCAATTCCAAAAGATGATAGATGACTGCCACAAGGGTAAAATCGATATGATCATAACAAAGTCAGTATCGAGATTCGCACGAAATACTGTGGATTGCCTTGACTATGTCAGGTCACTCAAAGAAATCGGCGTGGGCATCTACTTTGAGGAACAGAACATCGATACGCTGAAAAGTGATAGCGAATTGTATCTTGTCATATACGCAGGATTCGCACAATCCGAATCCGAAAGCATCAGCAAGAATATTACTTGGACGCACCGAAAGAACTTCGAAGAAGGCAGACCCATCTTTATGTATAGCCGAATGCTCGGCTATAAGAAAGGCGCGGACGGGAACCCCGAAATCGTCCCATCGGAAGCAGCAATAGTGCAAAGAGTGTTCGATATGTACCTCTCCGGCAAGTCCACCGATGAAATCTCCGAAATCTTGCAAGGCGAAAACATCGAAATTCCCGGCAAGAAACTGAACTTCAGTAAATCAATGATTATCCGAATGCTGAAAAATGAGAAATATTGCGGAGATGCCATCCTGCAAAAAACGGTGACACTTGATCCAATCTCAAAAAAGCGCAAAGCCAACGAAGGTGAAGCGCCCATGTGGCTCGTCGAAAATAGCCACCCTGCCATTGTCAGCCGTGAGATATTCAACAAGGCGCAAGAAGAATCTGCCCGAAGAAAGGCAAAAACACCACAGTCTGAAAAGATAGCGCTGACCGCATCGGGGAAGTATTCCAAATATGCGCTCACAGAAGTAATGATGTGTGGAGAATGCGGGAGCAGGTACAAAAGAGTAACATGGAACATCCGAGGCAAGCACAGAATCGTGTGGCGATGCATGAACCGCCTTGACTATGGCAAGAAATATTGTGCCGACTCCATCACCGTTGATGAGCGGGCACTGCAAAAAGCCATTGTAAGAGCCTTGAATCGATTTAATATCGAAGACGAATCTACCTACCTAATGCTGATGAAATCCACTATCGGGGAAGCCATAGGAATCAACGGCGGCTCAGATGAAATCGACCTGCTTGAAAGAAGAATCGATGCCCTTAATAAGCGTATGCTTGACCTTGTAACACTGAGCGTTCAGGAAGATAGTGATGCCGAGGACTATGAAAATGAGTTCAAAAACATCTCCATGCAAATCGAGCAACTCTCGGGGCGCATCACGGCAATTAGAGAAAGTGAAAGTGAGGACGGAGAACTTCAAGCGCGGATTAAGGAAATCCAGGACACCATTGACAAACGAAAAGAAAATAAAGATACCTATGATGACTCAATTGTCCGGCAGATGGTAGAATGTATAAAAGTCTACCATGACGGCAGACTGCAAATTATACTCGGCGGCGGATATGAACTTGAAGAATACCTCGAAAAATAAAAACAGCAAGCAGCGAATAAGCCGTAGTTGCTTATTCGCTGACTCTATTAAGCATTGCTTTCGTTATTATCGCTTTCTTCATCTTCGCCAAGCTGTCCGATAGCGAAATTCTCAAAAGCTTCGGAATCGTCAAAATCCTCATTTTCGTCCGGTTCAATCCAGAGAGAAACATCCCGAGCATAGAGTTTGTTCATGAATAGTTTGCCCGCATTACTTTTCCTTTTTCCGTTATATTCTAAAAGCATCGCTTCGGCAAAGCCCATTGACCCCTTCCGGCGATCCCTGGCGGTACGAGTCAGTTGCTTAATGGAAACAGCACCGAGTTTCTCGCTGAACACCTCATCCTTTAACTGATCTTTATACACCACGCAAAGCTTGGTAACTGCATTCATAATGTTGGCGGAGAAAGAATTGGAGTCTCCCTCCCATGTGCCGATGATCAGGCGAAGAACACGGTTAAGAACCTGATACCCGTATTTGGAGTAAATAGCCTCCAAAGTGGATACAGCGCAGATGTGTCCCGGTGCTCTCTTGGCAGATATCTTCAAACCGTAAGACTCCACCAAATCTCGAATCATAAGCTGTTCTTGGTTCTTAGCCTCCAAGTTCGCTACGAAAATTTCAAAAGGCGCAAGGTTCTTTGCGAATTTCATCTGATTGGCAAAGATATCGGCTTCATGTTCATAGCACAGATCATCATAGATCATGCACCATACCGGAGTTTCGCGAGAGCCGGAAGCAAGTGCAACAATTTCAATGGTATGCTGCCCGTTAAAAACATAATTGATCCCGTCTCTTCGGCTGACCTTTACGGGATTGATTTGAAACAGATCGAAGTTTTCTGCCGTTTTCTCAATACGCGCCTGCGACAGATTCCGTTGATAATCCTGGTTCGAAACCAGGTTTTTGATTGGAATTTTCTCGAAATGAACATTCGGCACAAACGGCGAATAATCATCCATGTTATATATCCTCCACTTCCGACAGCATATCCGCTATCGTATTTCGCAGCTCACGCAAAGCCTGTGCCAAGTCACCTTTAGCCTGGGGAGAAACGATGGTGAGGTCTGCCGTATTCTTTGCCCTTTCAATAGAACTCTTCCATGAAGGAATCGTTAGAGTCAGACTGCTGATTTCCGCATCCGGATCATACTCGGGCATATCCTTCACGGAAGGCCCCGTGGAAATATCTCCCTCGGAATAAACTGTTTTATTCCCTTGCACAACCGGTCGCGTGGCTTTGTAATGCATAAACTCAGCAGGATTTCGATCAATCTTCCGATTGATTCGCCGAAGATCCTGCGGATTTAGTTCCGCCATTTCCAACACATGCTTATGGGCAATCTTGTACTGCCCCGAAAGAATCTTGGGCACTAATTTCGGCTCTTTCTTTCCGATTTCTTCTAACGCTCTCGTGAATATGGCATACTTCTGCACAGTGGCAGCCGACACATTATTATCTTCGGCAATTCTCTGTGCCGTCCAATGGCGGCAAGCCTTGTCTGCATCCTCTTCGTCCATCGTGGATATATCCAGGGTGTGCTGATTTCTCCCTATCTTATTGCGAATTCGGGTAACCAATTTTTCATTCTCGTACTGCATACCAATAAGGAACTTGCGAGTCTCTTCGGTAATGTTTCTTCTTCCGAGTTGATTGGCACATATCCAGGCGACAGCAGCCTCTCGGCACTCAAATTCCATATCCTTTGTATCAAAGGGGATGCTGTGGCGCATACAAATTTCATAACGGTTATGACCGTCCACAATGGTGTCATGCCATACAACGATAGGGTCACGACAGCCGTCATTTATAATATTCTGCTCAAGTTGTAAAAACTCTCTGTGCCGCAGCGGGCGGATTAAATGCCTGAATTCTTCGTCTATTTTCAGCCGTTTCAACTCCATTATCGCTCCTCCAATCCATCAATTTTTTGGAGAGAACTGAGTGGAAAAACGCCTGCATTTTCTTCTGCTATAATCTCTCCGGTCAGTCTGTATGCGTAAGTGCTATCTAATCCTTCCACTAAGGAACAAAGTTTATTGACAAATGAGGTGCTGTAAATTTCGTAGGAGTTATCCGGATGCAATGCAGCCAAATTTACGCGATGAGTATAAGCTGTTTTCTTGTCCGTTCCTTGGATAGCAAGCATCATAGCCGAAGGGCTGACAAGGAACTGAACATATTTGGGTGTCCCGAGCAAAGCCAGTGTGCTTCGATGAATGCGAATACGGTATTTTTTCAAGTCAACCGCTATAGTTACTTGTTGTCGAGTCTGTTCGCTCATGATTTATTTCTCCTTCCGGCAGTGCAACTGTGTCGGCAGTCACAGTTGCTGTCAGACTTTGCCGAACTGCCTTATTTTCCTTGATTGAGTAGATGGCATAGCCATCGAATATGTTTACAAGCATGGACTGCTTGTGCTCGTTTAAGGTCATTCCGAATTGGTTCTGCCAACCAATCGGATATACCGGCGTCCTTGATGCCGTTGATTTAGCACCTTCCGCATCATAGGTGCGCTGATACACCTCGGTGGATGTTAAATCAAATGCTATCAGGTATTCGCCATTAGCGCGGATGATATTCCCGAGCATCTTATAGCGGTGGTCGGGATTCCAATCCATCATGTCAAACATTTTCAGGAAGAACAGCGTACATGTTGTTTGCCTCGGCTTCCTTTTGCCTTGACCGATTGAACACCATTGGAACGACCCTCGCTCATTCTCACCACAGGGACGGAGAGCCAAAATCTTAGTATGAGGATTGATCAGCGCCTGGACATAGTCTGTGTGCGGAAACTTGGTCAGGCAAGCTGAATTCACATAGAATTTGCGGTTATTGAATGTAACCGCAGGCTCACGAATATGAGCAAAGAACTCTCTGCGGACAACCTGGAATTCCTCGAGGTTGAAGTCCGTGCTCATTTCAATCAATTCTTCCTCGTCTTTTAATACCGGGATTTTATGCAGTTCTGAGTCCGCTTGGGGAGCAAAGGTCTCTGTCATAGTCCTCTGCTCAGTAATATCATTCATAAACTACCTCCTAAATATCTACGCCCTGCAATTCTTGCGTGATAAAACTTTTGAGTTCTTCAAACCCCGTTACATGAAGTTTGTTGCCTGTCTCGAAAAGTTGGCCCTCCAAACGGAGCATCCAATCTTCCTCGCTCTGCCGCTGAAGTTCCGTTACGGACTTCTCCTGCGCATAGAACTGCTTACCAAAGGAGCTTGTCCATGATTCGGGAATTGCACGAATGCGCTTTCCGGAGGGCATCAACGGCTGCACATTTGTACAGTCCTCTTCGCCGTTCTCTTTAGAAAGCACATTAGGCTTGAAATATGCCTCTGAGTCAACGGTATCAAAGATATAGGCAACTACGCCATCCTGCTCATAGAGAGTACCTAAAATACGGTACTTGTACTCGATGTTCCAACCAAGAAGGTTGAACATCGTCTCACTGAAAGCAGCGGTTGGGATTAACCGTGGGTATAGAATACCTTTCTCCGGCTTTGACGCCATGACACTGTTACGGTTTTCTTTGGTGGTCGGTCGAATCGCAAGTTTTCGGCTAATAGGATTTATCAGAATCTCAATATAATTCTGTGTGCCGAATTTCCGGACACACGCGGTACTGAACTTGATAAACTTATGATAAATAATGGCGTGAGGCTGACGAGGAGCATCAAAGAACTCGCCGCGGGCTATTTCAAAACCGCGCAGGTCAAAGTCACCTGCTTCCACCTCAAACTGAATCTCTTCCTCCGGATGCGGTTCTTCCTCGGGAGAGGAATACACGCTTTTGGAAGCCAGGTAGTAGTCCCCCTCTTTGAATCCTGCCCATCGGGGATTAATGGTGACAAAACCTTTGAGGACACCATCTTCTACAACGCGGATTTCGGGCAAGATAGACTTGTTACCGTACTTAGCGTTATCGAGCATTCTCTGAACCGCAATATAATCGTCGCGGGAAACGATGCCGGGATGATGATTACGATATCGGCTCTGCGGTCTTTGACCTCTGTTTTTCTTTGCCTTATGGGTACGGAAGTTTGGCGTAAAGGTTTTTCGAGTGAGGACATCACCGCAATGTCGCTCATTGCGTAGTATTTGAACAATACCGTTGGAAGTCCAATTGATATTTCCCAAATAGGACTTGCGCCCGAGAGCATTGAAAGCATCGGCAATCTGTTGTGATGAATAGCCGTACAGATACATATAGAACGCAAGTTTAACTGTAGGCGCTTCGTCAGGATTCGGAATCAGTGTTCCGTCAGCATCATGCATATACCCAAGCAGTTTGGGGGTCAGAGGGATACCATTGTCCAATCGCATTCGCAGAGAAGTTTCCATCGACCTGCTTCGTGTGTGTGACTCTTCCTCGGCCATTGTGGCTTGGAAAGACAATGCAAGCTGTGAGTCATCATTCAGTGAGAAAATCCCCTCACTTTCAAAGAAGACTCCGACAGGCGGATTGCGTTCGGCAAGGTCTCGCACAATACCGATAAAGTCATAGATATTGCGGGCGAAACGGGAAACGCTCTTTGTAATGATCATGTCGATTTTTCCGCGCTTTGCGTCGGAAATCATCTGAAGAAACTGCTCTCGCTTATTCAGAGAAGTGCCGGAGATGCCTTCGTCAGCGTAGATTTTAACGAGCGTCCAGTGAGGGTGCTTGATAACGAAATCCTCATAATACTTCTTTTGCAACTCGAAGGATGTAGTCTGCCGGACATCGTCCGTAGAAACACGAACATAGATAGCAACCCTTTGCGGGACATCATTATCGTAATAATCGGCTTGCCTGGTCTCGGGAAAGTAATCATAGTTTTCGGGATCGACCTCAACATAGATGCGCTTTTTGGTCTTTGCCTTGGCTTGCTCTTTTTCTAAGCGTTTCGTTTTGTCAATCATGCAGCAGCCTCCTCTCGGAGTCATCGTCCGGTAGGCTCACCCATCCCTCGGGGAAGAAGTCAGTGTCCCGCATATCTTCTTGATAATAAGAAGCAAGGGTGAAAATATCTTCGGAGATAAAGTAGATTCCGACCGGATGCGGCAGCGTTGCAAGATAGCGGGACATGATTGTAATCTCCTGCGGTTTCTTCGTTACATTGGAAACCTTCTGTGTAATGATTAAATCCACCTTGCCGTCAAGACAATCTTGAAGCAATCTGCACCACTCGGGTGCATTCTCCATATTGGGAGCAGTTGAGCCTTCATCTATATAGAAGTCAACCAACTCCCACTTCGGACACAATGCCAATGTGTCTACAAACCCCTTCTTGTGAAAATCGAGGTAATTCTCATATCTGGTCTGATTAAAGTATCGGATGTAAATGCCCACCTTGTATGGTTTTGACACAAGAGGTCGCTCACGGCGAATCGTGTGCAGCCATATCAGATGCTCAGCAATCATCTCAGCCCGTTCTGTGTCTCCGTCAAATATCTCTGAAAAGTGCGGTGCAGTTTCTATCTGAGCCAATTTAGCGTGAATATCTATCTCGTCCATTTTGGTTATCCTCCCACTTGCAGTATTCAAAATAAGGCTAAGATTATTGTAAATCATGCAAGGCTTAATATCGACTAACCACAGGTCAAGTGCTTAACTGCTGGTTTATCACAGACGAAAAAAATGCAAAAAAATAAGGTCGGCAGACTGAAAACTGCCAACCCAAAAAGCAAAAAAGGCAGGTCAAGATTGACCTACCTCGAAAACCATATTTGAATTGAATAGATAATTGTCTCCGTTGAAAAGTTGATTGATTCTTCGGAAAACCTTTCAGCGAAAACAGCAAGAAAAAACAGGTCAGACATTGCTGCCCAACCTGTCAAAAAAGGTAATCGTCTTTCTTCATCCGCATGGTGGTTTTTAATTCCTTCACGATCTTGATAATGGAATCAATCTCGGCAGGAGAACAATCCGCCAACAAATCGTTGAACTCACCTTGGTATATCCCATTTACCTCGGGGGTGTTAGTGCGGAGCAGTACATCGGCAGAAACCTGCAATGCCTCAGTTATATATACAAAAGTGGAGAGCCGCAATTTGGTCTTTCCGTTTTCAACCTCACTCATATGCGGAACGGAGATGAATGCTTTTTCCGCCAATTCTGCTTGGCTCATGTTTCGCTGAAGGCGAACATCACGGATTCTTGCACCGATTGCCTTATATCTTGCATCGTCAAGTTCTCTCATGACGCACCTCCCTCACCCGTTTATAGTATATAGATTATTATATAATCTATGCCCGATGTTTGGAATAAGCCGCAGTTGAACACATCGGCTATACCTTATAATAGAAACATCAATTTTTTGGAGGTTTCTATATGCAAATCAACTACATTCTTCTCGGGCAGAGAATCCGTGCGTTCCGCACAAAGAAAGGCATTACTCAAATGGAGCTTGCCGAGCGAATTGATCGCTCTGCCGCCTATATGAGTTATGTGGAAACGGCATACAAGTCTTGCAGTCTCGACACTTTGGTGATGGTGGCAAACGAATTGAATGTCTCCACCGATGACCTGCTTATTGACAGCCTTACCAATACAATCAAGGCATCCAATCATGAATTTACCGCAATTCTCTCGGACTGCAGCGACTATGAAATGCGGGTGCTACTTGATATTGTAAAGGCAACCAAGCAAGCGATGCGCGAATACAAGTACTTAACCCGAGCCAACCGCAGATAAAATTATAGGTTGTATTTGGCTTCGATGGAACACTCCGAAAGTCAAAGAATAAACCTACAGTTTGCGAAACAACAACTGCATAAACAACCGGTTAAAAGAGCAAACCCTCGAACTGTTCGCTTGCGAATATGATTTCGGGGGTTTGCGAATACATTTTCTTAAATCGCAGGACAAGAATCAAATTGGCTGATATACTTATCATCGGAAAGGTGGCACAACTATGATTTATTACACCGGTGACATTCACGGGCAGAAACATGATATAGAACGCTTCTGTAAGCGTTTTAATCCCACAAGGGAAGATATCATCGTAATTCTCGGCGATGTCGGTGCTAACTACGGGCAAGACGAAAGAGATGCAGAATTGAAGTATGCGCTCAACAAATTAAAGCCCATTATTTTCTGTATCCACGGTAATCATGAAATAAGACCATGGCATATTCCAACATATAAAACGAAGGAATGGCACGGCGGCATCGTATGGTATGAGGAAGCCTATCCTTCCGTATTGTTTGCCAGAGACGGCGAGATATATGACTTAGAGGGGCTTCGACACATCGTCATCGGCGGCGCCTACAGTGTGGACAAGTTCTATCGCCTTTCCCGAGGATACGGTTGGTGGTCAGATGAGCAACCAAGCGAAGAAATCAAGCAATATGTAGAACAGCAGCTTAAAGAAAATGTTATCGATGTGGTTCTGTCACACACCTGTCCGTTCAAATATGAGCCTGTCGAAGAATTCCTCCCGGGTATTGACCAAAGTACAGTGGATGACAGTACGGAAAAGTGGCTTGATGTCATAGAAGAAACAACGGACTATATAGCATGGTTCTGCGGACATTGGCACACAAATAAACGAATTGATAAAATGCATTTTCTTTTCCATCAGTTCGAGTCAAGTGAATCAATACAGGAGTTGAAGGTCATGAAAGAAATGACAGATGAAGATATGCGAAAAGTTATCGGCAACTATAACACGCTGGTAACCTTTTCGGTCAGATACGCTCTCGGCAGATCAACACTTGCCCCGGGAACAATGAAGCGAATCATTAAGGACAGCCTTGGTGCTCTTCATGAGCAGACTAAGCAAGGCATTCTTCGTGATATTGAGGATTACATTGAACAGCATGAAACTGTTGATGCTTTGGGTGAATGGCAGCAGACTATGAAGATGCTCAGAGACGATTTAGAAAGGAAAAAGAAAGATGGGTAAGATATTCTTTACCGGGGATTTGCACTTTGGTCATGCCAATGTGATTGCTTTTGATAATCGCCCGTTCAAGACGGTTGAGGAAATGGACGCGGAACTTATCCGCAGATGGAACAGCAAGGTTGGCAAGGGCGATCTCACTTATGTCCTCGGGGACATGATATGGAAAGCGCGAAACGATGACGCGCCGGAATTAATCAAAAATCTAAACGGTCAGATCATTCTCATTAAAGGAAATCATGACCGCTTTCTGCACAATGCAAAAGCCAAGGCAGCGCTTGCGGGAATCAAAGATTACGACGATATTTGCGTGAGCTTGGAAGACGGCACGAAGAAAAGAGTTATCCTCTCCCATTATTTCACCCCGATGTACAACGGACATCGATACCAGGCAATCCATCTCCATGCCCACTCCCATTTTACAGATGAAGCAGATTTTGAGGTTGATTTTGCGAAGCGTCTTAATAGCATCGGATGCCGGAATGAAATCTACAATGTAGGTTGTATGTATTGGAATTACGAGCCTGTAACCTTGGACGAGATTATTGAGCGTGGAAGGACAATACGCCCCACCTATGGCGAAAGGTCTGCTGAATATATGGCACAGTTCCCATGGGAAAAGAATCAAACCGTTAATCCCGAAAACGAGATTAGATGGAATGTGTTCTACCACAACTGCAACAGCCGCAGCATCGAAACCTTCAATGTCTTCGAACACGGTTCATTCCGTGAATATGTGAAGAAGGCAGCAAAGAAATATCAAAGCAAAGAAGACTTCGCCAAGCAACTCCGCAGCGAGGTAATGTATTACTTTTGGTCGAAGTGCGAATGGGAAGTTCTTGTTACACCATGGATATCTCCCCGTGAATCCGAGAAAAAGAAGGTAGATGTCTGTTGGCAGATTATGAATAATTGGGATGTGTTTGTCGATTACACATGGGCTAACAGAAAGAAGCTGTGACGATGGGAAGATACTACAGACTAATTTTGGACGATTACTCTGCGGCTTTCTTCACGAGTTTCAGCAAAGACTACTTCTTAAGAGTTGGATAAGGAGAAGACGATGAGTAAAGATCTTGTGACCATGACTATTGAAATCGACATAGAGGTATATAATAAGGCGGCCGAACTGTTCGAGAACCTTGGGACAACGATTGAAGATATGACCGTGGGATTTCTTAGATTCTGCGTAATTCCCGAAAACCTGCCCTTGCTTAAGGCGTATTTAGGCATAGAAAATGCACCTGCCGAAGCAGGTGCACAACCGGATTTACATCATAGGATTTTCAAGCAGGTCTTCGATATCGCAACCAAGAACACGGGATAACTTGTAGAGTGTTTGTGCCTGTGCCTTATCAATGTTGTTGACACGCTGCTCATACATCTGAATGTTTCGGACTTTGATGCCCGATTGTTCTGCAAGTTCTGACTGAGATAAGCCTCTGCTTTCCCGAATGCGTTTCAGATTGGAATCGCCTTCGGCAGCCTTGTAGAACTCTTCCATTGTATCGATGAAGTTCGTGATATCCATCTCGTGATAGACCGAATACATTCCGATAATCTTAGTCAAAGGAATCCGTTCGAAGATATCTTTGAACCTGCGACCGCAGTACCATTGATATTCTGCAAGCGCCCAACCCGCCCAATACTCGGGAGAGCATTCCTCAGAGTTTGTAGGCTTAGGAAGTTCCTTTCTGCCGTATGCTTTCAGGATAACCGCACGGGCAAGTTCAACACCGGACATACCTGCAACATAGGCAGGATTGCCGCGCTCAAACTGCTCGGCATAGCCTGTGTTGATAAAAAGCACGGTAATCCAATCCGGTTTGATCTTACAGTCATTGATAGCATAATCGAAGAATGAGGACAGCCGATCCTTTGCATTACTCAAATAGGATTCGTTGTATGCGTGGGTCATCGTTGCTCATCTCCTCTCTAAGGATATCAAGTACAAAGATATCATCACGATATGATTTCGTCTTCTTGATTTCTTTACGATAAGTATCTCTCGCTTTGGTGTCTCTATCCAAGAACTTGGGATAATAGACATTCTTATCGACCGAATATGCATCGACAAACTTCAAACGCTCAAATCCTCTTTGCGAGATAACAACGGTTTGTTCGCCGAGTTTGCCGAGACGAAGCGCCTTATTCAGACTTCTGAGGGGAAGTGTGTTGGACACAAAGGACTCAGCGTACTGAAAGTAAGAATCGTCCGCGCGGTATCCGACAACAATGTCGTAGCCGGAAAGATCAACCGAGTAATGCTCTATTATATACTCCCGGGCGTCAACGGCAACCTCGGAATCGAGTTTGAAGGTGCGGAACTGAAGAAGCAAGGCAATCCAGTTGAGAACCGTATGATTGCCGCTCAGCAGGTTCAGCACTTTTAGTCCGTCTTCGTCAAAGTCGTAGACATTTACAAAGCCATCCGTATTCTTTTTGCAGGCCCATTCCCTGGCCATCTCCTCGACACGGGTACAGTAAAAGCCTCTTCCGTAGTCATTGTGTGGATTACCGATATTGATATCCGGAACCTCGATGATGTGATCCGTTCCGTGAAGTAATTGAATTGTGCTCATAAAACCAAGCCTCCCTATATCATTGTGATGACACAACCATATTATATCATTGCAACGATAGTTTTGTCAACAGGGTTTGAAAATATTCCGAAATAAAGTTCGAAACGGAGGATACGAAATGCATGCTTTTAGAAATATGAAACCACCGGACACGATGGAACGAATAAGTGAGATGAAACGATGACCTACGTATTATCCGACATCCACGGTAACCTGCAACGATTTGAATCCATTATGACTCAAATCAATCTTCAAACGAATGATACATTGTATGTCCTCGGAGATGTGATAGATAGGTACGCCGGAGGAATCAAAATATTAAGACAAATCATGAGAATGCCCAATGCCGAAATGCTGATTGGCAATCATGAATATATGATGCTCAACGCCATCGGTCATTGCAAAGATGCAGTTGAAGAAAAGGAAAACACGAATCGGCGAGAAAAAAGGCTTTGGTACAGGAACGGTGGTATGATTACGCATGAGCAGCTCAAACATTACCGCAAAGATATCCGAGCCGAGATTTTCGATTTCATCCGCCAACTGCCAACGAACCTTGAAGTCGAGGTCAACGGAATCAAGTACAAGCTTGTCCATGCCTCTCCCGAGGAAAACTACATAAAATCCCCCTGGAACATTTATGATTACAAAAACAGCCGTGAATTTGCCATATGGGATCGATGGGATGAAACACAACCGATTCCCGAAGGATATGTACTGATCTTCGGTCACACACCTACCTGCTACTTTCACGACAAAGTGCCGTGGTGTATTTGGAAGGGTGATAATGCAATCGGTATAGACTGCGGCAGTGGCTATGAGTATGGCCGTCTTTCGTGCCTTAGATTAGATGACATGAAGGAATTTTACTCGGATTGCTGACACAGATGGTATCAGATAAAAGAAAAAGGAGTCACCAATGGGAACTTATTATGCAATTTATGCCGAGGTTCGTGTCGGCAATCAGTGGTACAATCTGAATCCGCTATTTCAGCGCACTGACGGAAATATCGATGTCTGTCCGGTCATTTCGGGACGAAATTGGCTTCGTGAAGCATATGAAGAATTGGAAGAAGTCAGTTATACTTGCGGTCGACCCGAGAATATGAGCAAAGAAGTTCGGTCGGTATTTTGCCATGAAGACGATGAACCATACGACCCGTACTTACACATTGACACCTACAAGGATTTTTACAGCCGTTCCATGTTCCTTGTGAACTACGGCAAATCCGTAAAAGGTCGAGTCAAGAAGGACAAGCCGACACGATACCGCGGGTATGCTTCCAAGGTCAGCATCGCAGCATTTGAAATCGACGAGTATGATACCATAGGTTATTGGCTCACGCCCGAGGAATATGAAAAACTGTCCGATAAAGAGAAACAGAAGTATTCCTACTATGAGTGGGACGAATATGATGACTGGTACAGGGTTTATAACTTAATCGTAGACAGAGTGGATACGATGCTCGGCTATTTCTGTCGATGGGCTGAATATGCTATCAAGGATGCAAATCCGGACGAAACATGCCCAACTGCTGACTATGTCCGGCTACTCGTATACCGGTGCTGAGAATAGACAGAACATCTGAACGAAACATGAGAAAGGTGGGATTGGTATAGACTATCATTGTGGTGATATATTTTCTCCCAACAGGACCGGTCACGAACTGATAATCTGCCATCAGGTAAACTGTCAGGGCATTATGGGTGCAGGGCTTTCAAAGCAGATTCGCACCATGTTCCCACAAGTATATGAGATGTATCAAAGGAATTGCACCCAAGCCGCTAACCGTCAGGACTTGCTCGGGAAAGTGCTGTTTTGTCCGATTCGATATAACGGATGTGAATGGCTCATTGCTAACCTGTTCGCACAATATGGCTTCGGTCGGGATAAATGCTATACCGATTATGCCGCTCTGCGAAAAGCACTCACGGTTGTGAGAACTGTTGCAACACCATTACCGGCAAGGACGCTGACGACCGTCAGAATCCCGTATAAAATGGGCAGCGGTCTTGCGGGAGGGTCTTGGAGCATCGTGGAACAAATAATCAAAGACGAACTTGTAGCTTATGACATGCCCGCAGAAATTTGGGAGAAGGAATCAATATGAGCGAAAATAGTCCTTTGGATGATATAGCTTGTTTAATTGCCGCATTCGAAGAACAAAAGAAAACAATCTATGCGCATTATTCTCAAGCGGTTGCTTCGGTAATGACCGGGAGAATAACCGCAGAAAATGAGATAGAAAGAATTATGGACGGTCTTCTCGATTTCGCTGATGATGAGCTTTTTCTCGTTCTGTACAAGAAACTGTGCCGCCATGTGTATAACTCATATCCGCGGATGGTCAGCGAACACATCGCCCTCTTCCGAATGCAACTTGAAGATGGAGAGAATGACCATGAAAACGAGCGACAATATTTATGAAATCGTGCCTGTGAAAAACTAAAAGGAAGGAATGGTGTTTGAATGAAAAGAATATGGTTGTTTTTATATGCCCAAGACGAAAAAGAGGTAGATATTCAAAGAGAAGGACTGACAAATCATTGCCGTAAGAGCCGCATGAATATTATAGGAGAAACCGTAATGATTCAAGAGAAAAAGCTTGACCCCGATGGATTTTCTACTGCAATTAACTGCGCCGTGGAAAACAGATGCGATTATCTTGCAACCTATAAGACCGAGACAATTGAAATGGATGATCAAATGGGTATTGCGATCTGCGAGGCATACATAGAAAGCAATCTTTCTCTTTACTCAACGGATCATGGGGCGTTTATGGAAAAAATCTACAAGGCGCTCCCCTGGCTAAAACTTTGGAATGCGCCAAACCTTTTCTCGATGGATGAGGATTTAGATGCTGGTGAAAAACCGGAGTATCCCGAACCTCGTGGACTTGACTCGTTAAAAGTGCGTGTGAAAAGACAAGGAAAAATCTGCAAACTGACATTTACGGATTTGTGTGAAGACGAACAATTATTCGCACTTTCTTGCATGTCCAAAGAGGAAATCAAAACTCTAATGATGCAGCTTGCATGCAGCATGCAGCGACTTGTAAATCTGTTTGATATTCGAAGGAATCAAGATGGACAACTTACTGCCAAAGGTAAAGAACACCTGCTTATCCAACAATGAATCTGATGTGCATAGATAGCAAATATGAAGGGAGAAAAATATGAGTTATAATAAGACGGAAACAAGAGAACTGAATACTCCGGTTCTGAACGAGGAAGAGTTAGAAGTCATTGAGGTGCTCGACCACAGAGCACTGTTCAGCAACGGACGGATTAAACCTGAGCAAATTCCCGAAGGCTTACACGCCTATGACCTCCGCCATAGCGATGACGGCGGTCGCTTCTGCTCCATTGAGCCGAAGGTTGGAGTCAATCACGGCGGCACCGTGCTGATGCGATATGTACTCGATTTCGGTAAGGACGGATATATCCCGCTTGACGATGACACTGCGCCGAATTTTTTGGGCGAAACAATGACGGCATCGGAATTTGTCGTGGAAGAAAACCAGGACGAAGTCATGCGGATGAATGGAATGTGATGTTGAAAGGAATATGATGATATGAATACCGAAAAGCAGATAGAAAATTTCAATAACATCAACGCACCGTTCTATGTGGTTGCACACGACGATGGGCGATTCAGCCTCTGCCTGCCGATTGCTTTGCTAAGCGATGAGTATTACCCGTACTGTCAGACCGCATTTGACAATTATGCCAAGAAAAGCGGCGATGAGGTGTGCGATGAGCGCGGACTCAAAACGCACGGCAACGGATATGAATGGGACGCCGCGTTTCGTGAGGCATTTGCGGATGAACCAAATATCGAAAGAATTATCTTTGACAGCGAGGCGGGCGGCTTTTTCTGCAATTGTGATGATTTGCAGATCTTGATGGACTTCGGAAGCCGATTCAAAAAAATCTGCGAAAACACGGAAGTGTTTACGAAAACGATCGCCGAAGGTATAAAAAATGCCGACGAGCGTGAAGCCGAGCAGGAACGAATCGCCAAAACTGTCCGCGGACAGCTTATGCGCCATCCCGAATGTTCTTTTGACATCATGACTCCCGATGGCAGAGTTCAGCTTACGCCGGAGGATATCAAGGCAATGCTCGGCGGAGAGAAACAAGACATCAGAATAGATGGCGTGATATACGCGGCATACGAACTTCTTGATATGGAAGTTGTGGATATGCAAGCGGATCTGTTCGATAACGGTCTAATCCGAATGAAAGCCAATGAATCAGATGAGCAAACCTTCGTGCAGACAATGTGATTAAATAAGAAAAAGAATGGCAAGCCAAAGGAGATAGAAAAGTGAGCTACGACATACATCTCAATGATCCTGTCACCAAGCAGACCATTGAATTGGAAAATCCACATTTTATGCGTGGCGGTACATATGCTATTGACGGAACAAAGGAACTAAGTCTGAACATCACATACAACTATGCCTGTGTATTCTGCCGTCCCGATGTTCTTGGCGAAAAAGGCATCAGAAGCATTTACGGGAAAACCGGAGCTGAGAGCATTCCTGTTTTGCAAAAGGCAATTGATGCCTTGACCGATGAGGTTGATTCTGACTATTGGAAGGCAACCGAAGGGAATGTCAAAAAGTCACTCTATCAATTGCTGTCTATGGCACACATGCGACCGGATGGCGTTTGGGACGGCGACTAAAGGAGTTTGAAAAATGGAAATTGTAATGGATAACGAGCTGAAGCTGGCACAGGTGTGGTGCTCCCACGCCGACCAAAGGGACGAGGCAAAACAGCAAAAACTAAAGGAGTTTATTGCCGATTGCAGGAAAGAGAAAATCTTCGTCTGCGTCTATGAATTAGGCGACGGCAGCCTTTTGGAAAACACCAAAGAGTTGCTTGCCAACAATCTCAATAACCCGACACCACGCACAAGGATTTCAAAATCACACTACGCGAGGGAAAGCGAAAGCGGTATAGAATGATGTGATATGATTGTTCGAAAAACCTTTTTGCATAAAAGCCTAAAATGTGTTATAATAGGTCTTGACAACGAAGAAAAAACAAGTATAATAATATGATTTGGTTTTGAACTGAATGGGCGGCTTGGGAAATATGAGGAGGATTTAACTATGTACAACTTCGAATATGTTTCCAAGAAAGAAGCTGCCCCGGCAAAAAATGAGTTGATCGAGATAATTAATGAGGTTCAGGACATACTGCGAAACAAAGATGTCTCTTTTCAATTTCAATTCATTGGGAGTAGCAGTCGCAATATGATTACCTGCGACCGTAACAGCAATATCGGATATGATTTTGATGTAAACCTTGATGTTTTCTATGATGACGATAGATATGACCCCAGGGAAATCAAACATATCATGATGGACGCTTTTAATTTAGTGGTTCGTCGGTATGGATACGGATACTGTGAAGATTTAACCCGTGTATTTACAATCAAAAAAATTGATCGTTGGCGCTCAAAGATACTACAAAGTTGTGACTTCGCAATTGTAAATAACTATACCGACAAAGCCGGTTTAGTACTCCAACAGTACATACGATTTAACAGGGAACAGCGATCATATGTTTGGGCTGATCAGACCAAAGGATACTATACTAAACCCAAAGAAGATTGGTTGAAAAAACACGGGTATTGGGATGAAGTCCTTGATCGTTATCTATACAAAAAGAACAATAACGAGGGCTTGGTAAAAAAATCACGCGCCTTGTACGCTGAAGCGATAAATGAGATTTATACAAAATATTCAACTATAAAATTGTAATCCAAAATTTAATTTTATTGATTGTCTTCGAAGTATAGTTCCATTAATTAAACTATACTGCTCGGTGTGGTTATAGGTGGACACCCTTATATGGCGGTTGTTTGTTGCCGTTTTGTATGTGACGCTGACGGTGTGGCAATTGATGGGTAGAAAAACAATCAAACGGTCTATAAATTAGCTATCCATAATATTGTTGGAAACAATACTACATTGAAGATTACGCCTATATTTATATAATGCACTATAAAAAATTGTGTCATTAAGGAGGACTTTTATGGCGATCGATTTCAAAAAGAAATCGGCAAGTAAAACAATATCGCCGAAAACTAATCCCATAGAACTGTACGGAACATTAGACCGAAAAAGTGTTGCGGGTCCTCTTCGCCCGGCGCAGGAAGCGGTTCTATCTGATTGGTACACAAAACGACATACGGACAAAGATTTGATTATCAAATTACATACCGGTGAAGGAAAGACATTAGTTGGATTATTACTTCTCCAATCTTTACTTAATTCCAAAGAAGGCCCATGTCTGTATATTTGTCCAAACAAATATCTTGTTAGGCAGGTATGTTCTGAAGCCGACAAATTCGGTATTCCTTTTTGTTCATTTGATGATAACAAAGAAATTCCAAATGATTTTCTATCTGGCACAAAAATTCTTATCACGCATGTTCAAAAGGTGTTTAATGGTCGATCTGTATTTGGAACAGACAATAACTATGTAAAAACAGGTGCTGTTCTTTTGGATGACTCTCACGCTTGTATAGATACAATCAAAAGCGCTTTTACTATCTCAATAAACAAAACTGAGAACCCTGAAATTTACTCCAAGATTTTGACACTTTTTGAAGATGATATGGTGGAGCAAGGCGAAGGAAGCTGGCTAGACATTCAAGCCGAAGATTATAATACCTTTATGGCGGTTCCGTATTGGAATTGGGACAACAAGAAAACTGAAGTTTTAAAAATCTTATCTGCGGCGCAAGATGATAAGCAAATATTTTATGTATGGCCACTTATCCGTGATCAGTTGAAAAACTATTGCTGCTATATTTCCGGAACAAAAATTGAAATAACTCCCTATAACGTTAATATACGCACCTTTGGTTCTTTTTCGCGGGCTACACATAGAATTTTAATGTCAGCAACGACCCAAGATGATTCTTTTTTTGTAAAAGGTTTGGATTTTAGTCTGGAAGCTGTAAAGAATCCCTTGCGGAATGTAAGCCAAAAATGGTCGGGCGAAAAAATGCTAATAATCCCCTCTCTTGTTGAAGAATCTTGCGATCATGATTTGATTGTTACTGAATTTTGCAAAATGCCAATTTCTAAATTTGGCATGGTAGCACTGGTGCCAAGTACAAAAAGCGAAATCCAATATCGGAATTTAGGTGCAATTACAACTACTGCCGGAAACATTATTGATGAACTCGACAAATTGAAAAAAGGTGATTATTCTAAAATTGTTGTAATCAACAACAGGTATGACGGCATCGATTTGCCTGATGAAAGTTGCAGAATATTAATCATGGACAGTCTTCCGTACTTTGACAGTCTTGCAGATCGCTATGAGGAACAAGCGTGCCCAAATAGCGAGTTAATAAACAAGCGAATCGCTCAAAAGATTGAACAAGGTATTGGACGAGGTGTCCGTGGAGAAAAAGATTATTGTGCTATTCTAATAATAGGATCTGAATTGGTTCGCTTTATGCGAAGTATTGCAACAAACAAATTTTTCTCTGCTCAAACTCGCAAGCAAATTGAAATAGGAATTGCGATTGCCGAGATGGCGAAAGAGGATTACAATAAAACAGAGAATTCCATAAAAGTTATAGTTTCGCTAATAAAGCAAATGCTAACACGAGATGACGGATGGAAAGAGTATTACACCTCTGAAATGGATACAATTGAGGAGGATTGCACAGAATCCTCTGTATATGACAGGCTTCTAAAAGAGCGTCAAGCTGAACAGTTTTTTTGGAGACGGTGAGTATGAAAAAGCTGCTTCTTCTATGCAAAAGCTGATTGACGAACTTGATATCGATGATACTGAAAAAGGATGGTATCTGCAGAAATTGGCAAGATATACATATCCGACAAGTGTAGCAAAATCTATCGAAATTCAAAAAAAGGCATTTAAGAAGAATTCACAGTTATTGAAGCCGAGCACAGGAATTGATTATTCAAAGATTTCCTACATACATCAGGATCGGCTAAACAATGTCAGAGCATATATGCGAAAGTTTTCCGATTATAATGAATTATCTTTGGCAGTTAACGCAATACTAGATAATTTATCTTTTGGCATTGAGGCGGCTAGGTTTGAATCGGCGTTAAAGGACATTGGAGAATTACTTGGTTATGTCAGCCAGCGCCCCGACAAAGAAATTCGTAAAGGTCCAGACAATCTTTGGTGTGGTTCAAATAATCATTATCTTTTATTTGAGTGCAAAAACGAAGTATCCGAAAATCGTCTGGAAATTTCAAAGCACGAAGCCGGACAAATGAACAGCCACTGTGCATGGTTTGAGGATCAATACGGTCGAAATGCAGATGTAGATAGATTTATGATTATCCCGACAAAAACACTGTCTTATGAAGGTGACTTTACGCATGAAGTCAGAATAATTCGGCGCGGAAAACTAAAAAACTTGAAGGAACAAATCAAGGGCTTTATAAAGGAATTGAAAACATTTTACCTAGATGGAATATCTGATGAAACACTGCAGGAATTTTTGGCATTACATCGTTTAAATGTTGAAGATTTTTCTGAACAATACTCGGAAGAATACTACCATAAACAAAAATAAGACAAAGGAAGCGCAGTTCTCGGACAAACAGAAGGCTGAGCTCCCTTTGTATTTCGAAAGTGTCAACTATTCCATTTTTCTGACCGTACAGATAGCGAAAGTTCTTATGAAAGAAACCTATTTGTAACAGACAATCACCATTGAAAAAGCAAGACAAAAAATGCATTTTCAATGAAAATGGACATTGAAGAACACAAACAATTGCAAGCACCAAGAGGAGACAATAAAAAGCCCGAAAAAGCCTTATCACAAGCGAATTTTCAAAAAATCCTGTGATATCTTTTTCGGTGCAACGAGCCATTTAAAAAGCACTTAGCATCACGCTGAGTGCTTTTTTGTTCTTATTTCCGTTTTTCCTAATATACTTATCCAAAAGGATAAAAGGAGAATGAGAATGAAACATAACGGACGGCTGAAGGTAAAATTTGATTTCAGCTTCTTTGCGGTTGTGGCATTTATGATTTTTATCGACACGAGCGGAGCGGCGGTGCTGTCGTTGATTGCCTGCATTCTGCACGAAGGCGGCCATTTGCTCGCTATGGCTGTATGCGGAGCCAATCCCGAAAGGATAACGTTCTACGGAGGAGGAATCGCCCTGTCAAAGTCGGGAATGGAGAGCCTCACGGACGCTAAACGGCTTGTTATATTGTCTGCAGGGTGCAGTGTAAATCTGCTTGTTGCGGCGGCTTGTTTTGCTATGCAGGGAAATGACACGGCGGCGGTTTTCGGTGCAGTGAATCTTATCATCTGCATATTCAACGCTTTACCTATAGGATATTTCGACGGTGCGGAAGTGCTTGAGCTGCTTCTGACCGGATTTGTATCGCTGAGAACCGCCGAGAAAGTGAAAAAAATTATCGGAACGGCTTTAGCGTTGATTATAACGGCGGGAGTGATTGTATATTGCGTTATGTGCGGTGAAAGCGTTTCGTTATCGCTGTTTTTTGTTGTGCTTTTTCTGATACAGGCACAGCTTGTTTCGTAGGGCTTGCAATAAATCCGATAATGTAGTAAAATATACTGTATAACTATAATTTTCGGAACGGAAGTAGAAAAATGCTGAAGGAAAAATTAGATAAAATTTTATTGAAGGTGCAGAAGCCGTCACGCTATATCGGCGGTGAGGTAAACGCTGTCGTGAAAGATAAAAGCAAGGTGGATATACGCTTTGCTTTCTGCTTTCCCGACACATACGATATAGGAATGTCGCATCTCGGGATAAAGATACTATATTCCCTCAAGAACAGCGTGCCTAATTACTGGTGCGAGCGTGTGTTCATGCCCCTTCCCGATATGGAAGAACAGATGAGAAAGAACGATATTCCTCTTTACGGTCTGGAAAGCCTTGATCCCATAAAGGATTTTGAGTTTATCGGCTTTACGCTCCAGTATGAGCTTTGCTATACAAATATCCTGTCGATGCTTGACCTTGCAGGTGTGCCTGTTTTTGCTAAAGACAGAAAGGATCTGTTCCCGATAGTAATGGGCGGCGGTCCCTGCGTATGTAATGCAGAGCCGATAGCCGATTTCTTTGATTTGTTCGTACTCGGTGAAGGCGAGGAAGTAAACCTCAAGATGATGCAGCTTGCCGAAAAGTTCAAGAAGAACGGCGGCACGAAGCAGGAATATCTTGAACAGGCGGCACAGATTGAGGGAATCTATGTTCCTTCGCTCTATGATATAAGCTATAACGAGGACGGAACGGTAAAAGCGATAACACCGAAGAATAATGCTCCCGCAAAAGTCAGAAAGCAGATTATAGACGATTTTGACAAGGTCTATACTCCCGACAGCTTTGTTGTGCCTTATACCCAGATAGTACACGACAGATCGGTAGTCGAGGTGCTGAGAGGCTGTATCAGAGGCTGCAGATTCTGTCAGGCAGGTTTTATATATCGTCCGTTCAGAGAAAAATCAAAGGAAACTATAGTAAATCAGGTAAAGAGCCTCACGGAAACCACAGGCTATGACGAGGTATCGCTTTCATCACTGTCCACAAGTGACTACAGCGATATTGAGGGGCTTTTGAACGATATAACCGAATATACCGATAAGAAAGGTGTCAACCTTTCTCTCCCGTCACTGCGTATAGATAAATTCAGCGATGAGGTCGTAAAGAAGATAAAGAGCGTTAGAAGAAGCGGACTTACATTTGCTCCCGAGGCAGGCTCACAGCGTCTGCGTGACGTTATAAACAAGAATATCACCGAGGAAGCTATATTCAAAAGCTGTAAGATTGCCTTTGAGGGCGGATACAGCTCGGTCAAGCTGTACTTTATGCTTGGTCTGCCGACAGAAACGCTTGATGACATAAAGGCGATAAAGGAGCTTGCAGATAAGATAATCGACCTTTATTACAATACAGAGGGCAGAAGCAAAAAGGCGATAAGCATCTCAATCTCGCTGTCAACATTTATACCGAAGCCCTTCACACCATTTGAATATGAGCCTCAGGCAACAGAGGAGCAGATAAACGAAAGACAGAAATATCTGCTTGATATTATAGGCTCAAAGGGAAGAAGACGTATTGATGTCAGCTGGAGCCATTATGATACGACAATACTTGAAGCTGTGCTTGCAAGAGGCGACAGAAAGCTGTCTGCGGTTATCTATGAGGCATGGAAGAACGGCTGTAAGCTGGACGGCTGGAACGAGTATTTCAAGCCTGATATATGGAATGCGGCATTTGAGAAATTCGGTATCGATAAGGCGTTCTATGCAAACCGCAAGCGTGAATATGACGAGATTGCGCCGTGGGAGCATATGGATATGCTGTTTGACCGCAGCTTCCTTGTCAGAGAGAATATCAAGGCTCACGAAGAAAAAACAACCGCAAACTGCCGTGAAAAGTGCGCAGGCTGTGGTATAAACAAATGCTTAGGAAGGGCTTGCTTTAAATATGAATGAGAATAATATCGCTGTCCGTCTGTTTTTTTCAAAGACGGGCAGAGCAAAGTATATATCGGCGCTTGACCTTATCACCTGTTTTCAGCGTGCGATAAGACGTACAGATATTCCGATATGGCACACACAGGGATTCAATCCCCATACCTACGTCAATGTAAATCTTCCGCTCTCGCTCGGCAGCGAAGGCATAAACGAGTCTATGGATATAAAACTCACCGAGCAAACGGATTTCGATGTTGTGCGGGACAAGCTCAATGCGGTTTTACCGCCGGATATAAGAATAATAAGAGCAGCCCTGCCTGTAAAAAAGCATACCGAAATAGAGAAATCGGTGTATTCCGTGAATATCGTCTGCAATTACGAAAAGCTGGAGGAATTCATGAAACTACCGGCTATTGAAGTGGAGAAGAAGACAAAGAAGGGCGTAACAACGCTCGATATTAAACCGTTCACAGAAATCAAAGATTATGAACGAGGACATTTCACACTGATAATGCCGTCCGGCTGTGATTTTACGCTCAATCCGTCCCTTTTCTTTGACGCATTTGAAAAGTACAGCGGAGAGGAAACCGAAAGACTTGACATAGTAAGAACCGGCATACTTTGCAAGGACGGAACGCAGTTCGAGTAATTTTACGATTATAAGTGCTTTTGTGCGAAATATAATTTATCTAAAATGGGGTTTGGGGCTTTGCCCCAAGGCAGGTCGCAGGGACGCCAGTCCCCGCATTCTCCCCTTTCCTGGGGAAAGGGGGCAGGGGGATAGGGATTTTAAAATTGTTGTTTATTTAATAAATGAACTATTCTGCAATCTTACGCATAGTTTTTTAAACAAAAAAATTCACAAAAAAGTATTGCAAATTTCGTACAAAGGTGCTATAATATTAAAGCATTTGAAATCCGCTGAGGGTATAAGTATGCCTTTTGGCATATACTGTCAGCGTGTTTAATGCCATTAGTGCGAAAAGCACAAAGACATTAAAACGGGTAGTCCGCTGTATTTAACGGCAAAAGTTGCCGTTTTCCGTAGCGTAAACGCACGGAGGATAAGCCGGTACAAGAATATCCGAAAACCAGGAGGAAAACATGGACGCATTAAAACTCATTGCACAGGACAGCCTTAAGGCTGAAGCACCTAAGTTAAACGTAGGTGACACAGTTAAGGTACACGTACGCATCGCAGAAGGCGACAAGTTCCGTATCCAGATATTCGAGGGTACAGTTATCGCCAAGAAGCACGGCGGCGTAAGCGAAACTTTCACAGTAAGAAGAGTAGCTCACGGCTGCGGTATCGAAAGAGTATTCCCTCTGCACTCACCTACAGTAGAGAAGGTTGAGATCGTTAGAGAAGGTAAGGTACGCAGAGCTAAGCTCTATTATCTTCGTGACAGAGTTGGTAAGGCAGCTAAGGTTAAGTCCAAGATATAAGACCTTACATCATTTCCTCATCGAATTTTCAAGGCAGTGGCATATTGCCACTGCGTAAATTCGATATTTTATTCTGAAGGGACGCACTATGGAAGAAAAGAACTTGACTGAAAATGAGAATAACGGCACTGCTGACAGCAAGAAGTTTTTTGCCGATATGTTCGACTGGATGTGCAGTATTTTTTCAGCCATTTTGTGCTTTATAATTATATTTGCACTTTTTGCCCGTGTGATAACCGTTGACGGAGAATCAATGGTTCCTACGTTACAGGATCAGCAGAGGCTTATCGTATCCGATATGTTCTATACTCCGCAATATGACGATATTGTCATTCTGTATGCGGATAAGCTGGTTAACGAATCCTCAGGCGGCTACGGCAAACCGATAGTCAAAAGAGTGATAGGACTCCCCGGCGACAAAATCAGGATCGACTTTGTAAAAGGTGTTGTTTACAGAAACGGAGAACAGCTCCCCGATGACTATACAAACACGCCCACCAATTTACCGGAGAACTTCCCAAATAATCAGGATGTAACGGTCGAGGACGGAAAAATATTTGTTCTCGGTGACAACAGGAACGGGTCAAAGGACAGCAGAAGCAATCAGATCGGACAGGTTGATATGCGCTATATAATGGGAAAAGCGTATCTTCGTATCTGGCCGCTGAACGCACTCGGAATGTTATAATCGTTTTTTAAACGTATGTTAGCGGAGGTACAATGGCACAGGTATCCAATATACAGTGGTTTCCAGGTCATATGACCAAAACCAAGCGACAGATAGAGGCTGATTTAAAGCTGGTTGACGCTGTTGCCGAAATAGTAGATTCAAGAATACCCGAATCCAGCAGAAACCCCGTCATCAGCGATATAACAGGTTCTAAACCGAGAATAATTCTTCTTAATAAATGCGATTATGCCGATGAAAAGGTTACTGCCGAGTGGCAGAAATATTACACGGCTCAGGGCTATAAAGCCATGATATGCGACTGCAGGAGCGGTAAGGGTGTAAAAGCGTTTACGCCAAACGTCAAAAATCTGCTCTCCGACCTTCTTGCTAAGCGTAAGGCAAAAGGCATTGTGGGTCAGTCGCTGAGAGTTATGGTAGTAGGTATACCGAATGTCGGTAAATCTTCTTTTATAAACAGGATTTCGAAGGCGGGAAAGACCAAGGTAGAGGACAGACCCGGTGTTACAAGAGGCGCTCAGTGGGTATCTCTTGATAAAGAGCTTGAACTGCTCGACACTCCCGGAATACTTTGGCCGAAATTCGACGATCAGCAGGTAGCGATAAAGCTCGGCTATACGGGTGCTATCAAGGACGATGTAATGGATGTCTGCGAGCTTGCAGACAATCTGCTCGGTTACCTGTGGGAAAACTACAAGGGAAACGTTATCGCACGTTACAAGCTGGACGAAAACACGGAAAAGCCCGACCTTGAAATGATAGCAAGAAAGCGTGGAATGCTTATTTCGGGCGGCGAGCCTGATATAGAAAGAGCGGCGGCTGCTGTACTCGATGAATTCAGGAGTGGTAAACTTGGCAGAATCTCTCTCGAAAGACCTTAAGACAGGCGAAGAAAAGAAAGATTTATTTCTTTACGATAATGAAATGAGAACGCATTGCGGAGTCATCTGCGGTATTGACGAAGCAGGGAGAGGACCTCTTGCGGGCGATGTCTATGCGGCGGCTGTTATACTTCCCGATGATACAATCATTGACGGGATAAATGACAGCAAAAAGCTGACCGAGAAAAAGCGTGAAGCCCTGTTTGACATTATCCGTGAGAAAGCTGTCAGCTACTGCATAGCTACAGCGTCTGTCGAAGAAATCGACAGTATGAATATACTTAATGCCGCTATGCTTGCTATGAAAAGAGCATACGAGGGTCTTGATGTAAAGCCTGATACCGCACTTATCGACGGCAATAAGACGCCCGGACTTGATATACCTGAAACGGCTGTTGTCAAGGGTGACGCAACAAGCGCATCAATAGCGGCGGCTTCAATACTTGCAAAGGTTGCCCGTGACCGTTATATGAAGGAGCTTGCCGAAAAGTATCCTCAGTATATGTTTGAAAAGCATAAAGGCTACGGCACAAAGCTTCACTATGAAATGCTTGATAAATACGGTGCAAGCGATATTCACAGAAAGAGTTTTCTCGTGAAATATTTCAAGGCGAAAAATGCAGGCAAATAACGAAAGAGCCGTAAAAGGTAAGCTCGGTGAAGATTTCACAGCAGATTATCTTATTAAAAACGGCTATGATATTATAACAAGAAATTACCGCAAGCCCTGCGGGGAGATAGATATAGTAGCGTCGAAAGGCGATATACTTGTTTTTGTGGAAGTAAAGACACGCAGATACAGAAGTCTTGTAAGCGGGGTCGAAGCGGTAGGATATAAGAAAAAGGGCAGGATAATTGCAACTGCCGACTGTTTTCTCGCCGAATACGGCGAAGAAAAGCAAATTCGCTATGATATAGCGGAAGTAACGGTTTCGACCGGTGATGCTGTGCGTGTGATTGATTTCAGATATTTCAAGGACGCATTCGACACTACAGGCTATGAAACGCAATTTTAACTCTAAAGAAGGATGTTTGTTATGAACTACAAAAGCACCAGAGATGTCAAGGTAAATGTACCGAGCGCTTATGCTATTTCACAGGGCCTTTCGTCTGACGGCGGACTTTTTGTTCCCGAAAATCTCCCGAAGCTCTCCGAAGAAAAGATAATGTCGCTGTGCGATATGTCGTATGCCGAAAGAGCTTACGAGATATTCAGACTTTTCCTTACAGACTTTACCGATGATGAGATAAAGCACTGCGTAAACGGCGCTTACAACGATAAGAATTTTGCAACCGACAATATCGCTGAGATTTCTCACCTTTTCCCCGGTACATACATTCTTGAGCTGTGGCACGGTCCCACCTGTGCATTCAAGGATATGGCACTTCAGATTCTTCCTTATCTGCTCACAACTTCCGCAAAGAAGACAATTGACGGTAAGAAGATTTCTATCCTCGTTGCTACAAGCGGTGATACCGGTAAAGCGGCTCTTGAAGGCTTCAAGGACGTTGACGGCACATCAATAATGGTATTCTATCCTGAGGACGGCGTAAGCAATATGCAGAAGCGTCAGATGACAACTCAGGAGGGAAGCAACGTAAACGTTTGCGCTGTTGTCGGCAACTTTGACGATTGCCAGAGCGGTGTAAAGCAGATATTCACAGACAAGAGCGTTATCGCTCAGCTTGAAAAGGCAAATACCGTATTCTCAAGTGCGAATTCTATAAACTGGGGCAGACTTGCTCCCCAGATAATCTACTACGTTTCATCTTATGTTCAGCTTGTAAAGGACGGCGAACTCAAGTACGGCGAAAAGCTGAATGTAGTAGTACCTACAGGTAACTTCGGTAATATACTTGCCGCATATTACGCTAAGCAGATGGGTATTCCGATAGGAAAGCTGATATGTGCTTCAAACGCCAACAACGTGCTTACCGACTTTATAAATACAGGTATCTATGACAGAAACAGAAAGTTCTACACGACTGTTTCTCCCTCAATGGATATACTTATTTCAAGCAACCTTGAAAGACTGCTGTATCACCTAACGGGTGAAAACGATAAGCTGATAAACGAGTGGTTTACAGCTCTTAAGAATGACGGCAGATACGAAGTAAACGACAGCGTAAAGGCGGCTATCAAGGAAAACTTCTATGCCGGATGCTGCGACGATGAGCAGACAAAGGGCGCTATCAAGGAAGTATTCGATGAATACAGCTACCTTATGGACACCCACACTGCCGTTGCTTACAAGGTATACGAGGACTACAAGAAGAAGACGGGCGATAACACAAAGACGCTTATCGCTTCAACAGCCAACCCTTACAAGTTCGGCTTTGCGGTATATGATGCTCTGGGCGGCAAAACTGAAGGTGTTGATGAGTTTGAGCTTATCGGCAAGCTTGAAAAGCTGACAAAGACAACCTGCCCCAAGGCACTTTCCGATACAAAGAACAAGCCTGTAAGATTTACGGGTTCAATAAAGCCCGAAGAAATGGCTGAGGCAGTTCTTGAATTTATAAACAAGTAATTAAGGAGCGTTTATTTGAGAGTATTCACAATGGGGGATCTTCATCTGCCTTTCGGCAGACAAAAGCCGATGGATATTTTCGGTGGCTGGGAGAATTATACCGAGCGCATTGAAAAAAACTGGAACAGTGTTGTCGGAGAAGATGACTGCGTTGTGATACCCGGCGATATAAGCTGGGCAATGTCGATTGAGGAGGCGCTTCCGGACTTCGAGTTTATCAGCAGAAGGCTCAGAGGCAGGAAGATAATCTCTAAAGGTAACCACGATTACTGGTGGACGACACTGAAAAAAATGAACGGCTTTTTACAGACAAACGGTTTTGATAATATCAGAATTCTGCATAATAACGCTTTTGAGGAGTGCGGTATAGCAATCTGCGGCACAAGAGGCTGGATAAACGATGACGGCGAACCGCAGGATGAGCTTGTGCTTCTCAGAGAGGCGGGCAGAATGGATGCTTCTCTCAAAGCCGCTGTGTCAACAGGTCTTGAGCCTGTGGTATTCATACACTATCCGCCGATATACGGCAACGAGCAGAACGATTATATTCTTGATGTGATGTCAAAATATCCTGTGAAAAGATGCTTTTACGGTCATGTTCACGGTACTCCGTGTTTTCCGAAGGCTTTTCAGGGCGAAAGGGACGGAATTACATACAGAATGGTATCGGCTGACTATGTTAAATTTACACCTGTACTTGTGCAGGAATAAAATACAATAATACGCATCGCCGTATATAAGGCTATGCAAAAACGGAGGATTTTTCAAATGGAGATCATTTCAAACAACAAGACCGCAACAAATACGGTTGAGGTAGAATTCAAGGCATCAGCCGAAGAATTCGAGCAGGCAGTACAGGCAGCTTATTTAAAGAAGAAAAAGAACATAAACGTTCCCGGCTTCAGAAAGGGTAAGGCACCCCGTAAGATAATCGAGGCTGAGTACGGCGAAGGCGTTTTCTATGAAGATGCTGTTAACGGTATGTACCAGAAGAGCGTTGCGGAAGTTATCGACGAGCTTAAGCTTGAAGTTGTTGATATGCCCAACATCGAAGTAACAGAAGTAAGCAAGGAGAACGGTGTTTCTTTCAAGGCTACATTTACAACAAAGCCCGAAGTTGAAATCAAGGACTATAAGGGTATAAAGGTAAACAAGACTGTCAAGAATGTAACTGACGAAGATGTTGCAAACGAGCTCAAGAGATATCAGGAGAAGGATGCAAGAATCATCGACGTTACAGACAGACCTCTTCAGAAGGGCGATACAGCAGTATTCGACTTTGAAGGTTTCGTTGACGGCGAAGCATTTGAAGGCGGCAAGGCTGAGCATTTCTCACTTGAAATCGGCAGCGGTCAGTTTATCCCCGGCTTTGAGGACGGTATGGTAGGTCACAGCATTGACGAAGAATTCGAAATCAATGTTACATTCCCCGAGAACTACAATGCCGAGAACTTAAAGGGCAAGCCCGCAGTATTCAAGTGCAAGATTCACGAGATTAAGGCTAAGGAATACGCTGAGCTCGACGATGAGTTCGCTAAGGATGTAAGCGATTTCGATACACTTGACGAATTCAAGGCTGACATCAGAGCAAAGCTCGAAGAAAGCGCTAAGAATGCCGCTGACGCTAAGCTCGATGCCGATATTACAGACGCTGTTATCGAAAAGCTCGAGGGCGAAATTCCCGATGCTATGATAAACAACCGTGTTGACGACCTTGTTCGTGACTGGGAGTACAGAAACAGATACCAGGGTATCACAGTTGCTGATTACCTCAAGTTTACAAACACAACTATAGAGCAGTTCAAGGAAAACTTCAAGGAGCCCGCTGCAAAGCAGGTTAAGCTCAGACTTGCTCTTGAGAAGATCGCTCAGATCGAAAACGTTGCTGTAACAGATGAGGACGTTGAGAAGGAATACGCTGAGATGGCTGAAAACTACAAGATGGAGCTTGACAAGGTTAAGGCTCTTGTTGCCGAAGAAGCGCTCAGAAAAGACCTTGAGGTTGAGAAGGCATTCGACATCGTTCGTGAGAGTGCAGACGTAACCGAAGTTACTGAATAATTAAGTTTTTGCAATCGGGAGCTTTCTGTATCATTATGGAAAGCTCTTTATTGTAAATAAAAAACATTTTGAAAGGCAGGAGTTTTATGAGTTTAGTACCAACCGTCATTGAACAGACAGGCAGAGGAGAAAGAGCTTACGATATATTCTCAAGACTGCTTAACGACAGAATTATCATGCTTAACGAAGAAGTAAACAATGTTACTGCGGGACTTGTTGTTGCACAGTTACTGTTTCTTGAAGGACAGGATCCCGATAAGGACATCAGCCTTTATATAAACAGCCCCGGCGGTTCTATCTCCGCAGGTATGGCTATATATGACACAATGAACTACATCAAGTGCGATGTATCTACAATCTGCGTAGGTATGGCGGCTTCTATGGGAGCATTCCTGCTTTCAAGCGGCGCAAAGGGCAAGCGTTTCTGCCTGCCGAACTCAGAGGTTATGATTCATCAGCCTCTTATCAGCGGCGGACTCAGCGGTCAGCAGACCGATATTACGATTCACGCAAAGTACCTTGAGAAAACAAGAGAAACACTTGAAAAAATAATGGCAGAAAACTGCGGCAAGAGCTATGAGCAGCTTCATAAGGACTGCGAAAGAGATAATTTCCTTTCGGCTGAAGAGGCTTGCGCTTACGGTCTTGTCGATAAGGTAATTGCAAAAAGATAACCACTTGAAAGGAATTTGACCATGCTTAGATGCAGTTTCTGTGAAAGAACTGAGGATCAGGTTGAAAGAATAATTTACGGTGCGAGCGGCTGTATATGCAATGATTGCATAGTAGCCTCATACCAGATGCTGATGGAGCAGGAAGACAAGGCCTCCGGCAAAAAATCCAAAGGCAAGCAAAAGGAAGATAAGCATGAGCTTATAAAACCTACAGAGCTTAAGGAAATTCTTGATAAGTATATAATCGGTCAGGATGAAGCAAAGAAAACCATCTGCGTATCGGTGTATAATCATTATAAGAAGAATTTCTTCGGCGATGAGGCAACTGCAGACGAGATAGAACTTCAGAAGAGCAATGTTCTGCTGCTTGGACCTACCGGTGTCGGTAAGACCATGATTGCCCAGACGCTTGCCAATGTGCTGAAGGTGCCTTTCGCAATTGCCGATGCAACAACGCTCACACAGGCAGGATATGTCGGTGAGGATGTTGAGAATGTTCTTCTCAGACTTATACAGGCGGCTGATTATGATATTGAGGCGGCTGAACACGGAATCATATATATCGACGAGATAGATAAGATAACAAGAAAGTCTGAAAACACTTCCATTACCCGTGATGTAAGCGGTGAGGGCGTACAGCAGGCACTGCTCAAGATTATCGAGGGTACAGTGTCAAATGTTCCCCCTCAGGGCGGCAGAAAACATCCCAATCAGGAATTCATACAGATTAACACAAAGAATATCCTGTTTATCTGCGGCGGTGCATTCGAGGGTATAGATAAGCTGATAATGCAGAGAACAAGCTCATCGGCACTCGGTTTCGGCGCAGAGGTAAAGAGCAAGCAGGACAACAAGATAAACGAGGCACTGCATCAGGTAGAGCCTGAGGATCTTGTAAAGTTCGGAATTATCCCCGAGCTTGTCGGCAGACTTCCCGTAATTGCCGTACTTGACGATCTTGACGAGGACGCACTTGTAAAGATACTGTCCGAGCCGAAGAACGCTATCCTGAAGCAGTACAGCTATATGTTCTCGCTTGACGGCATAGAGCTTGAGATTAACGATGATGCAATGCGTGCCATAGCGAAAAAAGCGGCTGAAAGAAAAACAGGCGCAAGAGGTCTGCGTACAGTAGTCGAGGAGGCACTCTCCGATATTATGTTCGATGCTCCGAGCGACGATACCATATCAAAGGTAATCCTCACAGGCGAATGCGTCACCGACGGTAAAGCACCGGAGGTTATCAGAGATCCTTCCGCAAGAAAAAACAGAAGGAACAGCGAAAAGAAAACCGCAAAGAAAAATCCCGCATAACAAAGGTTGAGCTGTTTTCGTTGACTGATAAAAATTAAAAAATTTTTTAAAATAGTATTTACAAACGTTGCTTTGTATGCTATAATAACTTTGTTGTGCATTGCACACAATCAATTCTTGTCTTGGCTCTGTGGAGAATGCTCGTTATGAGAAACACCGTTTCCCGCCGCTATGACAAAGAAAATATTTTTAAGAGGTGTAACCATGCTTTTAAAGGAAGAAAAGACAGCGGTTATCGAAGCTAACCGCACACACGAGAACGACACAGGTTCTCCCGAAGTACAGATCGCTATTCTCACAAAGAGAATCAACGACTTAACCGAGCACTTAAAGACACATAAGAAGGATCACCACTCACGCCGCGGTCTTCTTAAGATGGTAGGTCACAGACGTAATCTGTTAAACTACCTCGCTAAGAAGGATATCGAACGCTACCGTGCAGTAGTAGCTAAGCTCGGTCTTCGTAAGTAAGAGTTTAAAAAAGGGCAGGGCATTTTTGTTCTGCCCTTTAACCCTTATTTCAGCATTGATTTTTTGACTTAAGGAGAAGCAGTGCAGTCAGCAATAAATTGAACGGAATAGTGTTATTCCGCTGAATTTATTGCTAACGCTGTTTCTCTTAAAATAAAACAGGAGGAACAATATGTTCGAGAATTACAAAACATTCAAAACGACATTTGCAGGCCGTGAGCTTATGGTCGAAACCGGTAAGGTATGCGGACTTGCAAACGGTTCTTGCTGGGTACACTACGGTGAAACAGTCGTAATGGTAAACGTTACAGCAAGCGCAAAGCCCAGAGAGGGTGTTGACTTTTTCCCTCTTGCAGTTGACTACGAAGAAAAGCTCTACGCAGTAGGTAAAATTCCCGGCGGTTACTTAAAGAGAGAGGGCAGACCCAGCGAAAAGGCTATACTGAACTCCCGTGTAGTTGACCGTCCTATGCGTCCTCTGTTCCCCAAGGATATGAGAAATGACGTTGCTATCGTTATGACGGTTCTCGCAGTAGATCCCGAAACACAGCCTGAAATCATCGCTATGATCGGCGCTTCTATCGCAGTTTCCATTTCCGATATTCCGTGGAACGGTCCTATCGGCGGTATCTCCGTAGGTCTTGTTGACGGTGAGATTGTTCTTATGCCCAACGCAGAGCAGAGAGCAAAGTCAGACCTTCAGCTGACCGTTGCGTCGAGCGAGAAGAAGGTCGTAATGATTGAAGCCGGCGCAAACGAAGTTGACGATGATACAATGCTGAAGGCTATTATGGCAGGTCACGAAGAGATCAACAAGTCACTTATCCCCTTCATCAAGCAGATTCAGGCTGAGATTGGCAAGCCCAAGTTCAGCTTCCCCTCAATGGAGGTTGATCACGATCTGTTCGAGGCTATTCAGAACAAGTACACCGAGCAGGTAAAGTTCGCTCTTGATACAGACGACAAGAATGTCCGTGAGGAGCGTTTACAGCCTATAAAGGATGCTATCCACGCAGAGTTTGACGAGCAGTATCCCGACAAGGCCGCTATGATTGACGAGTGCATCTACAAGTTACAGAAGTTCATCGTAAGACGTTGGCTGTTAGACGAGCAGAAGCGTGTTGACGGCAGAGGTATGGACGAGATGCGTCCTCTTGCCGCTGAAGTAGGACTTCTCCCCAGAGTACACGGCTCAGGTCTGTTTACCCGTGGTCAGACACAGGTTATGACAATCACAACCTTAGGCCCTGTAAGCGACAGCCAGAAGCTCGACGGCATTGACGAAGAAGAAACAAAGCGTTATATGCACCACTATAATTTCCCTGCATACTCTGTAGGCGAAACAAAGGCAAGCAGAGGCCCCGGCAGACGTGAGATCGGTCACGGCGCACTTGCACAGAGAGCGCTCGAACCCGTTATCCCTCCCGTTGAAGAATTCCCCTACGCAATAAGACTTGTATCTGAAGTGCTTTCTTCAAACGGTTCAACATCACAGGCTTCTATCTGCGGTTCTACGCTTTCACTGATGGACGCAGGCGTTCCGATAAAGTCACCTGTTGCAGGTATTTCCTGCGGTCTTATCACAGAGGGCGACCGTTGGATGACAATGGTAGACATTCAGGGTCTTGAGGACTTCTTCGGCGATATGGACTTCAAGGTAGGCGGTACTCATAAGGGTATCACAGCTATCCAGATGGATCTTAAGATCGACGGTCTTACACCCGAGATTATCAAGGACGCATTTGCAAAGACACACAAGGCAAGAGATTACATCCTTGACGAAATAATGCTCAAGGCAATTCCCGAACCCCGTCCCACTGTAAACAAGTACGCACCCAAGATGCTCAACTACAAGGTACCCGTTGACAAGATAAGAGAAGTTATCGGTACAGGCGGTAAGGTTATTCAGAAGCTCTGCGCAGACTTCGAGGTTAAGATTGACATTGATGAAGAAGGCAATGTATTCATCTGCGGTCAGGATCTTGAAAAGGCTCAGAACTGCATAGCGATGATAAAGGCTATCACATCTCCTCCCGAGGTTGGCGCTATCTACAAGGGCAAGGTTGTTCGTATAATGAACTTCGGTGCGTTTGTTGAGATTGCTCCCGGCAAGGACGGTATGGTACACATTTCAGAGCTTGAAAACAGACGTGTAGAAAAGGTTGAAGATGTTGTTTCAATCGGTGACGAGATAATCGTAAAGGTTCTCGAAATCGACAATCAGGGTAAGATAAGACTTTCAAGAAAGGCTGCTCTTGCTGAAATCGAAGCAAAGAAGAAAAACGGCTGATAAAGCTGAATATTGCAAAAACAGACCTGTGGGAAATTCTCACAGGCCTTTTTATACGCAATTTCGTCTTGCAATGGCACGCTGTTTGTGATATACTTATACTGTATCATTATGTGATAACTGCACGCTTTGCCGTATATTTTCTGCTCTTTTGCTAAGAATAAAAGAGAAAAAATCAGCAAAGGAGCAGGGTATGAATAAAGATAATATCACAAATAACGAACAGACCGACGAGGAGAACGAAGAACAGGCGGTAACCTGTCAGGTGTCGGATAACGGCATATTCGCATCGGAAAACGCTAAGCACAATATCCATTGCCTTAACGTAATCGGTCAGATAGAGGGACATTATATCCTTCCTCCCCAGAACAAGACCACAAAGTATGAACACATTATGCCTGCACTGGTAGCAATAGAGCAGGATATGAGCATAGACGGTCTGCTTATAATACTCAATACGGTCGGCGGAGATGTAGAAGCAGGGCTTGCAATATCCGAGCTTATCGCAGGAATGTCAAAGCCCACAGTGTCGATCGTAGTCGGCGGCGGTCATTCAATCGGCGTACCGCTTGCGGTAAGTGCAAGAAAGAGCTTTATCGTGCCGTCTGCAACAATGACCATCCACCCTGTCAGAATGAACGGACTTCTTCTCGGCATACCGCAGACGCTGTCATATTTTGAGCGTATGCAGGAGAGAATAATAAATTTCGTAAGCAAGAACAGCAGGATAAAGCCCGAGCGTTTCCGTGAGCTTATGATGAAGAAGGATGAGCTTGTAATGGATGTCGGTTCGGTTCTTGACGGCGAAACAGCCGTGAACGAGGGACTTATAGACAGCCTCGGAGGACTGAGCGATGCCGTGCAGTGCCTTTACTCTTTGATAGAACAGCAGAAAACCGATAAGGAAAGCACTAAGCGCACTAAGTATAGCACAGGAAAAACCGTTTCAAAAAAAAGAGCTTCGTCCGCAACAGCTAAAACGGATACAAAAACCGCAGGCAAGGGTAAAGCAACCGCCAGAGTGAGCACGTTCAGAGAATATCATCCGTCGGCACAAAGAGCAGAAATGAGAGCAAAGCGAGGTGCGGAGAATGTTTCAGACCGTTGTAGATGAATCGGAGGTTTTCAGTAACGCACAGCTTTATGACAATAACTCCTATTATGCGGTTGACGGTTGTGTTTTTTCTTATACTGTCTGCGAAAAGAACAGCGTTTCTGTATCGCACGATTTACAGAGTTATCTGAAATACACGCAGATAAAGCCGCTTTAGGCAACAGTCATTACGGGCGTAAGCCCATACATATATATTAAATAAACAATACGAAATAATCCGAAAGGAACAAAAGAAAATGGATTACATAAGCATAATCATTCAGGGCATTATACAGGGACTTACGGAGTTTCTTCCCGTTTCAAGCTCAGGCCATCTGTCTGTTGCCCAGCATTTTATGAATATCGGAGAAAACACCCTTATAACCTCCGTTGTACTGCATTTAGGAACACTTCTGGCAGTTTTTATAGCATTTTTTCCTACTATCTGGGGAATGATAAAGGAATTTTTCCTTACTATAAAGGATATTTTCACAGGTAAATTTTCGTGGAAGAATATGAACGCAAACAGACGTATGATGTTTATGGTCATAATTTCCACCGCTATGCTTGTACCGGTTTACTTCTTCAAAGACTTCTTTACAGGCTTTGAGGGCGACAATGACATTATTTTTGAGGGCTTTGCCTTTATCTTTACCGCAATTCTTCTCTTTATGTCTGATAAGTGCATAAAAGGCAACAAAACAGGCGATAAGATGAAGGTCGCAGATGCCGTTGCAATAGGCGCAATGCAGTGCGTGGCTCTGTTTCCCGGTGTGTCACGTTCAGGCTCTACAACCGCCGCAGGTCTTTTCTGCGGACTTACAAAGGAAACTGCGGTCACATTCTCGTTTATACTCGGTATCCCCGCAATTCTCGGCGGAAGTGTGCTTGAGATCGGTGATGCGTTAAAAAGCAATGTAGAGCTTGACTGGGTACAGCTCGGAATAGGCTTTGTCGTATCGGCGGCAGTGGGACTTCTTGCGATAGCTCTTGTAAAGTGGCTTCTTAAAAAAGACAGATTCAAGATTTTCGGATTCTATACGGCGGTACTCGGTCTTGCCTGCATAGGCATCGGTGCTTATGAACTGGCGACCGGCTCACACTTCGTTTTTGTTTTCTGACAGTAAAATATAATATAATGATTTTGGGAGAAAGGACGTAGAAACATGGCAGCAAAGCGCAATCTGAACAACAGCACCAATGAAGATAAGACCGGAACGTCAAAGTCATCGGGCAAAGCACGGAAAAAGGATCAGACTATCGAAGATAAGCAGCGTGAACTGAGTGAACGTTGTAAGACGGACATTGAAAAGGAGCTTAAATCGAAAAGAAGAAGAAGCTCTATAATTCTTTTCGCCATAGGTGTTCTTATGGCGCTGTTTACGATTATAGGTTTTATCGGTAGTCTTAACAGGGCGGAAGGCGACAGCCTCAATCTGCTTGATATGATTTATTCATTCCTCTGCGGTATGTTCGGCTTTACGGTATTTTTTACAGGCCCTATTCTTATATATGTAGCCGTACTTATTGCAACGGATAAGAGCAGGACAAGCATCCTCACCAAGATATTACAGCTGTCGGGCGGAATAGTGATATTAAGCACAGCTATACAGATATTCTTTGTAGGCAGTGTCGGAGAAGGCACGACCGACTTTTTCGGAGCGGTGGCAAGTCTTTATTCGGACGGAACACGGCTGACGGGCGGCGGTATCATAGGCGGTGTACCTGCGTGGCTTTTGCTATTGTTCGGCAATGTCGGCGCAATAGTAATGATTATACTGATTGCTTTCGTATTTGTTATGCTTATCAGCAGAAAGTCGCTTATGGACTTTTTAGGCGCTGTAGGAAAACCCGTCAAAAAGGTTGCGGTTACAGCAAAGGAGAAACACGCTCAGCATAAGGAAGAAATGGAAGCGTACAGACTTGAGCAGGAACAGCAGAGGCTGCAGGCTGAAAGCGAGCGCAAGGAAAAAATTATAGAGCTTGAATCGAACGCTGTCGGAACTCCTGCAACAACGCTTCAGGAAAGACACGATGAGAATATCGAGGAGCAGAAAAAGGACAGCGATAATTTCATAAACGAGATTAACAATTACAACGGCAAGGTATCGCCCAAACCCGAAGAAGCGGTTCAGCAGAGCAATGAGCATCTACCCGAGATTGCTCCGGAGAGCGATGTACATATGTCCTGCGATAAGCTGCCAGACCTGCCCGTAGCCGATAACAACGGTTCTGTGCAAAAGGCACAGAGCATAACGGCAGATAAGCAGGAGGACAGCGAGCCGATACCGGAATATTTTCCGCCTCTGCCTATTTATCCGCCGGAGGAGGTCAATCCCGTTGAGGCTGCTTTGAATTCGTTTATAGAAGAAACAAATAGTGAACAAAATTCCTCTGTACAGAGAGAAGAGCAGTTTGTGAACGATGTGAACGCTCCCGTAGCACCGCCTGCTGAAGCGCCTTTTATCGCAGATAATACCGATTCCGGTATTGCAGGCACTACAACTGCCGGTATTACGGACAGTGCCGCAGAGCAGGAGGATAATCAGGACGGCGATACAAGCGACAGCGATAAGCTCTACACAGTGACGCTTAACGAGGAAGATCACCCTCTGCCGCCTACTGCGCTTCTTGACGAGATTATGCCCGGTAAGGCACAGGAGGACATCGACAGAGAGCTTGAAACAAATGCAAACACCATTGTTGAAGCGTTACGCAGCTTCGGCGTTCAGACAAAATGTATCGGTACTTGCAGAGGCCCGTCTGTAACAAGATATGAATTACAGCCTGCGGCAGGCGTTAAAATTTCCAAGATAACAGGACTTGCCGATGATATAGCGCTGAACCTCGCTTCATCCGGCATCAGAATCGAAGCGCCTATACCAAATAAACCCGCTGTAGGCATCGAAGTGCCGAACAAGATAAGAGATACCGTACCATTCAGACAGCTTATCGAAAGCAGTGATATAGCCGAAAAGAAAAGCAAGCTGGCGGCGGTGCTGGGTAAGGATATTTCGGGAGGCATTGTAATAGCCGATATAGCCGAGATGCCCCATCTGCTGATTGCAGGTACGACCGGCTCGGGTAAATCCGTATGCGTGAACTCGATAATTATGTCGATACTTTTCAGAAGCAAGCCCGAAGACGTAAAGTTTATAATGATCGACCCGAAGGCCGTTGAATTTATGGCATATAACGGCATACCTCACCTGCTTATCCCTGTTGTAACAGATCCTAAAAAGGCGGCAGGCGCTCTGAACTGGGCGGTAGGCGAAATGCTGAAGCGATACAGTATGTTCTCTGAGTACAATGTCCGCAATATACACGGCTATAACGCTCTTGCGGCTAAGGATCCCGAGATGGATAAAATGAGCCAGACGGTGATTTTTATAGATGAGCTTGCCGATCTTATAATGGCGTCGAAGAATGAGGTCGAGGACAGTATATGCCGTCTTGCGCAGATGGCAAGAGCCGCAGGTATGCACCTTGTCATAGCTACACAGCGACCGACCGTAGATGTTGTTACCGGTCTTATCAAGGCTAATATCCCCAGCCGTATCGCATTAAAGGTAAGCTCGGGTACAGACAGCCGTGTAATTATGGATGAGCAGGGAGCGGAGAAACTGCTCGGCAAGGGCGATATGCTCTTCAAATCTGTTTCTATGCCTAAGCCTATCCGTGTACAAGGCTGTTGGATTTCCGATAAGGAAGTTGAACGTGTTGTGGATTTTCTGAAGAATAAATTCGAGCTTGATTATGACGATGATGTTATGAAAGAGGTCGAGCGACAGGCAGAGCTTGTTAAGGGCAATGATAAATCCTCAGACAGCGTTGGCTTTGAAAGCGGAGATATTGATGTCAGCGACGATAAGCTGGAGGACGCTATCCGTATCGTAGTTGAAAACGGACAGGCAAGCGTAAGTACGCTTCAGCGAAAACTCAAGCTCGGTTTCGGCAGAGCCGCAAGACTTGTCGATGTAATGGAAGAAATGGGCATCGTAGGACCGTCACAGGGAAGTAAGCCAAGAGAAGTGCTTATGACTAAGGAGCAGTACTACGAGCGTCAGATGAATAAACAACAATAAAGGAAAGTGAAATAAATGCCTTTTTTACCTATATCAAAACAGGATATGAAAGATAGAGGGATAGATCAGCTTGATTTCATCTGTGTCACGGGCGATGCTTATGTTGATCATCCGTCATTTGGTATAGCTATTATATCCCGTATGCTTGAAAGCTGCGGCTGTAATGTCGGAATAATTGCTCAGCCCGTAACCGATGAGGATTTCAAAAAGCTCGGTGAGCCGAAATATTGTTTTCTTGTAACGGGCGGAAATATAGACAGTATGGTGTCGAATTATACCGTATTCAAGAAAAAACGTTGGGACGATGCCTATTCCGAGGGCGGAAAGGGCGGAAAACGTCCCGACAGAGCGGTAACTGTATATTGTAAAACGCTTACAAGATTGTTCCCAGATAAAGAAATAGCGATAGGCGGACTTGAGGCAAGCCTGCGCAGATTTGCCCATTACGATTATTGGGCAGATAAGGTAATGCCGTCAATACTGGTTGACAGCGGAGCTAAGCTTCTGATGTACGGAATGGGCGAGCTTACTATAGTACAGCTTTACAGAGAGCTTGCCGAGGGTAAAAAGCTGTCGGAGATACACGACATAAGAGGTACCTGTTATCTTACCGAGCCTAAGAATACTCCTCTCGGTGCGGTGCAGTGCGACAGCTTCGAGATAGTCAGCGAGAATAAGAAAGCATACGCAAAATCCTGCCGTCAGCAGTATGACGAGCAGGACGAGGTTTACGGTAAAACTATGGTACAGCGTCACGGAAATATGATGCTTGTACAGAATCCTCCTCAGAGAAGCCTTACCCAGAGCGAATTTGACAAGGCATACGAGCTGCCTTATATGAAAGCGTATCACCCTTGCTATGAAAAAGGCGGCGGAGTTCCGGGTATAAAGGAAGTTGAGTTTTCCATAACTCATAACAGAGGTTGTTTCGGTTATTGTAATTTCTGTTCGATAGCCTTGCATCAGGGCAGAAGAATACAGACAAGAAGCGAGGAATCGGTTATAAACGAGGCAATCGACCTTACGAAAAAACCGGGCTTCAAGGGATATATCCACGATGTTGGCGGTCCTACCGCAAACTTCCGCAGGACCTCCTGCGACAAGCAGGAAAAGGCGGGACTTTGTAAGGGCAAAAAGTGCCTTGCTCCCGAGCCTTGCCCTGCACTGAAGGTAGATCACAGCGAGTATCTTGATATGCTCAGAAAGATACGTTCCATAAAAAATGTCAAGCGTGTATTTATCCGTTCGGGTATAAGATACGACTATATGATGAAGGATAAGAACGATGAGTTTTTCAAGGAGCTTGTAGAACATCACGTCAGCGGACAGCTTAAGGTTGCTCCCGAACACGCAAGCAACAAGGTGCTTGATCTTATGGGCAAGCCTCACATTGAGGTATACGAGGACTTTGAAAAGAAGTTCTACAAGTATACAAAGGAATGCGGTAAGGAACAGTATCTGGTGCCTTATCTTATGTCATCCCATCCCGGCTGTACCATAAAAGAGGCGGTCGAGCTTGCGGTGTTCCTCAAAAAGCATAACATCAGACCCGAGCAGGTGCAGGACTTCTATCCCACACCCGGAACAATATCGACAGCTATGTATTATACAGGGCTTGACCCTTATACTATGCAGGAGGTCTATATTCCCCGTGACCCGAAGGAAAAGGAGATGCAAAGAGCACTTCTGCAGTATTATAAAAAAGAGAATAAGCAGATAGTTGCAAAGGCTCTCATAAGGGCAGGCAGACGTGACCTTATCGGATACGGTAAGGAATGTCTTATCACCCCCGATGGATTAGCCTTGCAGCAGGACAGAAAAGGAGCAGTGAAAAATGGCAAAAACTCCTCTTCAAAAGCAAAGACGTATCAACGACAGGGCAATAAGAGCGGCGGCAGGAGTAAAATGCAGAAGAAAAAGCACTAACGTGCTGATTGCGTTAGCTGTGATAATCGCTTGTGTTTGTATTTTTATGACCCTGAATGAATATGTGTTCAACATCGAACATCTTCCGTGCTGGAGCAGTATATTCGGCGGCAAAAACAGCATAAGCGCCGAAATCTTTCATCATCACAGCCTGTACTTGAAATAGGAGAACATTATGCTTGTTGTTGACAGATTTGAAGAAGATAAAGCGGTAGTTTTTGATGACGAAAAGCAGATTATATTAGACAGAGACAAGCTATCTCACGATGTCAAAGAGGGCGATGCGGTCATCCTTTCGGATAGCGGTATATATGTTCCCGATAAAGCAAAAACGGAGCAGATGAGAAACGATAATCTCAGCCTTCTGCAAAAATTACTGAATAAATGACTAAGACCCTGCGGCATATTTACCGCAGGGCCATTTTCGTTAACGGCTTGTATGTACTTCCGTATAACCGCCGCTTGTGCCGAGCCTTAATACCTGCCCGTTATCAAGCGTCAGCTTGGCATTTGCACTTTCGCCGTCAAGCTGTTTTCGTACATCCGAAATAAATTCATCGGTGCTTTGCGACTTGCAGAAAACTTTCAGAAGGTTTTCAAGCGCAAGGATGTCGTTTTCGCTTTCTATGAACATTTCAACTTCGGTTTTGTCGATATTTCCGCTTTTGTTATATACGATTCGAAGCTTTGATGTACGGCTGTTGTCGGCTGTGGATTTAGTGTAAAGATATACGATGTTGCTGATTTTCTGCATTGTAAAGCCGTTTTCGGTGAGTATCTTTTCAACTGCAGCGTTGCTTTGGGAGATATTGCCGTTTACCTCGTCATTTTTGCCGTAGCCTATACACAAATCGGTTATCTCGAGTGCCAGAAAGATTGCAAATACTAAAGCCGCTCTTTTGATAACCCTGCTTGCAACGGATTTCTTTACCGTATTTTCTGCAATGCGTAAATCAGGCATACTGTCGTAGATTTTCAGTATTTTTATTGTTCTGCCGTTACTGCTGTATTTAAGATAACGCTTTGTTTCGCCTGTCAGGACAGCGTTTTCATAAATCGTCTTTTTATATCTGTCGGTATCAAAATTCGCTCTCACAAATTCAAAATCCGTATTTGCAGTGATTTTCGAGATAAGACCACCTCTTGCGGCAAGAGTGCCTTTGATTATTGTATTGCCGTCAAACTTATATGACGTTGTAAGAACTGAGGCGAATCTCAACAGACCGATAAAGAATATGATAATCGCCACCGCAAAGAACAGCATAAGGACAAATATCGTATTATCCTGCAAAAAGGTGCTTGTTATTTTAAGCACCGAAGCACCGCACAGACCGATAGCGGTAACGCCTGTGCCGACAGTGAACATAGAAATAAGGCTCACTGCCCACCAAAGCATCGCACCAAATGCGTGAGTGTGCTTCTCTGTTTCAAAAGACGGGTTTGAGTATATCATAAGCTTCTCCGTTTCATATTTATTTCTTTTTAAATTATAACAGCTATTTCCGATGCTGTCAATCGGAACAATATTGCCGTGTTCAAAATTTTCCGATGCCGTTCAAAACTCTTTACAAGTGCTTGAAATAGGTGTAAAATAGTATCATGATATGAAAGGAGATGCATTATGAAAAAGTGCTTAATTGTAGTGGATTATCAGAATGATTTTGTAAGCGGTTCGCTCGGCTTTGAAAAGGCAAAGACGCTCGAACTCGGAATCGCCAACAAAATAAATTCCTATCATGTAAACGGCGATGATGTCATATTTACTCTTGACACTCATTATGACGATTATATGGATAGCTATGAGGGAAAGCATCTGCCCGTACCTCACTGTATAGAGAATACGGACGGATATAAGCTGTACGGCAGTGTTGCCGACTGCGTTTCCGGCGAAGATATAGTATTCAGGAAAACCACCTTCGGCTCGGACGCTCTTTATGAGTATCTTAAAACCGCCTGCTACGGCTCTGTCGAGCTTGTGGGCGTGGTAACGAATATCTGTGTTGTTGCCAATGCCGTACTTGCAAAGACGGCTTTGCCCGATGCGGATATAATAGTAGACAGCACGCTCACAGCATCAAATGACGAGCGACTTCACAATGCCGCCCTTGATACTATGGAAGGTATGCAGATAATAATAAAATAAAGGAGCAGACTAATGAACAAGGATAATTTCACAATGCTGTGCGATTTCTATGAGCTTACTATGGCGAACGGCTATTTTAAAAACGGCTTCTATAAGCGCACGACATATTTTGATGTATTTTTCAGAAACGTACCCGACAACGGCGGATTTGCGATTGTGGCAGGACTTGACCAGATAATCGAATATATAAAAGAGCTTCATTTTTCTGCCGAAGATATAGAATTTTTGCGCAGTAAGAAGATTTTTGATAAAGAATTTCTCGAATATCTCAAAGACTTCAGATTTACCGGCGATATTTACGCCGTACCTGAGGGTACGCCTGTTTTCCCGCACGAGCCTGTCCTTACCGTAAAGGCACCGGCTATCGAGGCACAGCTTATAGAAACCTATATCCTGCTTGCGATAAATCACCAGTCGCTTATTGCCACAAAAGCAAACAGAATAGTCAGAGCGGCAAACGGCAGAACAGTGCTTGAATTCGGCTCAAGAAGGGCACAGGGCGCAGACGGTGCCGTGATAGGCGCAAGAGCGGCTTATATAGGCGGTTGTGCAGGTACTGCTTGTACGCTGACCGATTTCAAGTACGGTGTTCCCGCAGGCGGCACGATGGCACATTCGTGGGTGCAGATGTTCGATACCGAGTATGACGCATTCAGGACTTACTGCGAAATATATCCGGATAATGCCGTATTGCTTGTTGACACTTACAACACACTGAAAAGCGGTGTTCCGAACGCTATAAAGGCATTTAAAGAGGTGCTTGTGCCTAAGGGTATCACAAATTTCGGCATAAGGCTTGATTCGGGCGATATATCCTATCTGTCCAAAAGAGCAAGAAAGATGCTTGATGAGGCAGGACTTCAGTGCTGTAAGATAGTTGCGTCAAATTCGCTCGATGAATATCTTATCCGTGATCTTATGATGCAGGAGGCTAAGATAGATACCTTCGGAGTAGGAGAAAGGCTCATCACCGCAAAGAGCGCACCCGTGTTCGGAGGCGTGTATAAGCTGGCGGCAGTGGAGGATGAACAGGGAAACATCATTCCCAAGATAAAGATAAGCGAAAACACCACAAAGATAACCAATCCCCATTACAAGAAGCTGTACCGCTTCTACGACAATGAAAGCGGCAAGGCACTTGCGGACGAGCTTTGTGTATACGATGAAACAATTGACGGCACAAAGCCTCACACTATTTTCGATCCCGATGCAATATGGAAGACAAAGACGCTGACCGATTACTCGGTAAAAGAACTGCACGTTACGGTATTCAAAAACGGCGAGCTTGTATATAAACAGCCGTCGCTGTTTGAAATAAAGCGCTACTGCGCCGAGCAGACAGAAACTTTATGGGACGAGGTAAAGCGTTTTGAAAATCCGCATACTTACTATGTGGATTTGTCAAAGAAGCTGTGGGATATAAAAAACGAATTACTTGAAAAGTCAAAGGACGGAAAGGGTTTAAAATGAAAAAATCAATATCAATAACTCTCTGTGCGGCATTACTCGCTCTGTCGGGATGCTCGCAAAACACAAACTCAGACGTTTTATCCTCGGATATTTCTTCTGCCGCATCGGAATCGCAAAGCACAGCATCGCAGGAAGAAAACAGCGGTTCATCATTACAGAATGGTAACGGCGGATTCAAAGTAGAAGGCACAAAGCTGCTTGACGCAAACGGCAAGGAGTTTATAATGCGTGGTATAAATCACGCACACACATGGTATCTGGATGAAGATACAACGGCTATTAAAGCAATAGCCGAAACAGGCTCAAATGTAGTGCGTGTTGTTTGCTCAGACGGCGAGCAGTGGACTAAAGATACAGAGGATATGCTTGAAACGGTTATCGATCTCTGTATCGACAATGAGATGATCGCAGTTGTCGAAGTACACGACGCAACCGGCAAGGATGATAAGACTGCACTTGATAAAGCTACTGATTACTGGATAGAGATGAAGAACGCTCTTATCGGCAAGGAGCAGTATGTTATACTCAATATCGCAAACGAGTGGACAGGCGGCTGGAACGGCGAATTATGGCGTGACGGCTATACAGAATCTATCCCTAAGCTGAGAGAAGCAGGCATAAAGAATACTATCCTTGTCGATGCGGCAGGATGGGGACAATATGCCAAGAGCATAGGCGATTACGGTAAAGAGGTATTTGATTCCGATCCCGATAAGAATACGATGTTTGCCGTTCATATGTACGGCACAGCGGGAAAGAACAGCTCGGTTATCGAGAAAAATCTCAAATATGCTACAGATAACGGGCTGTGTGTAATTGTCGGCGAATTTGGTTATACGCATACAGACGGCGATGTTGACGAGGCATTTATAATGAAATATTGTCAGGATAACAGCATAGGATATATCGGCTGGAGCTGGAAAGGCAACAGCGGCGGTGTAGAATATCTTGATATAGCAAACAGCTGGGACGGATCGGTTTTATCTGCCGATTGGGGCGAGAATCTGGTCAACGGCGAAAACGGCATAAAACAGACTTCTGTAAAATGCAGTGTATTTACAAAGGAATAATAAATGACATTCAGGATTTATGACAAGCTTTGTGAGGATGCAAAGCAGATACGAACAGAAGTATTTGTAGCAGAGCAGGGCTTTGAAACGGAATTTGACGATACGGACAGTAAGGCAAGGCATATAGTCGGTTATGACGGAGAAAAGCCTGTTGCCGTTTGCAGATATTTTTACGATGAAGAGCATAAGTCGTATATGATAGGCAGGATAGCCGTCATTAAAGAATGCAGAGGCTTGCATTACGGCGATAAGATATTATCCTTTGCGGAGCAGAAGATAAAGCAGGACGGCGGAAAGTCGGTTGCACTGTCCGCTCAGCTTCGTGCGTCGGGTTTTTACGAGAAACAGGGCTATAAGAAGCACGGCAAAGAGTATTATGATGAATACTGTCCTCATGTGCTTATGACAAAAGCCCTGTAAGGAGGATTTATGACGGATATTATAACCGCAATGGAGAATCGCCACGCTGTAAGAGCCTACGATCCCGAAAAAAAGATACCAAAAGAAATAACGGATATGCTCAGAGAAAAGATAGACCTTCTGAATGCCGAAAGCAAGCTTCACATACAGCTTGTAACAGATGAGCCTAAGGCATTCGACAGCTTTATGGCGCATTACGGCAAGTTCTCTGGCGTTACCGATTATATTGCTCTTATAGGCAGAAAAAACGATAAGCTGAACGAAATATGCGGATATTGCGGCGAACAGCTTGTACTTCTGGCGGCACAGCTCGGACTTGACAGCTGTTGGGTGGCAATGTCATACGCCAAAGTAAAAAACGCTTATACGATTGCAAAAGGGGAGAAGCTGTGCTGTGTTATCTCTCTCGGCTACGGAAAGACGCACGGAACACCCCATAAAAGCAAATCACTCGAAGAAGTTGCGGTAATAAAGGATGATACGCCCGAGTGGTTTATAAACGGTGTAAATGCCGCATTGCTCGCACCTACCGCTATGAATCAGCAGAGCTTCGGATTCATGCTTGATGGCGATAAGGTGCTTGCAAAAGCGGGTAAAGGCATACTTTCCGATATGGATCTCGGAATTGTCAAATATCACTTTGAGATCGGCTCAGGAAAAGAGTTTTTCAAGGATGAAATGAAACTCGCTTGATGAATATAATGTCTTGCATTCACTTGATATACGCATATTATTCATCGTGCAAAAGCAGAATTTGCCGTTTTCACTGAAAAAATTGCTGTTTTCACATAATATGACACAAACGAATGTATATATGTTATTATATAGACGCAGGGTTACTCTGTAATATATTTGGGTAAAAGAAAGGTTTTGTGAAAATGGTACATTATGATTATATCCGTGAAGAATGCTCGGACAGCGAAACAGGTGATTATATTTCGTATGCGATAATAGCCGTCAGGATAAAAGAGAATGACGGAGCGGTTACAGCGGAGGAAATATGCACAGTGCATGATGTGTTCCTGAACGAAAGCAGAGCAAGAGAGTTTGCCGGGATTTGCAACGAGCTTGGATTATCGCCCGTACATATCTATGATGCTGTACAGGACGCTATAGGATGAAAATCAACAGCAATAAGTCAAACCGCCCCTCAGCGTGTCGTTCACACTGAGGGGCAGTTATGTATCATTTTGAACCGTTCTGATATTTCAGCTTTGTTGCAAGACCGCCTCTTATATGCCGCTCGTCCTTGTTTTTCTGCAACACCTCCTTGACCTTACCTGCAAGATGCGGATCTACCTTCGCAAGCCTTACCGTAACATCCTGGTGTACGGTACTTTTGCTTATACCATACACCTTTGCTGTGCTTCTTACTGTTGCTTCGTTATCTATTATATATTCTCCGAGTATAACACATCTTTCACGTTTCGTATCCGGTACCGTTATTGTTCCGGCTTTCACATAATCGCCCCTTTCATAAGACAGCACCTTCTTATATCAACAGTGCATATCGTTTGTTGATATATATGCTGTAAGGAGCGTGAATATGATAGGCACTGTAAAAAACAACCGAAACAAAAAAATCGACTGCATTGTTTCCGAAAGGTAGGAATGCAGTCTTTTTTGTTATATAATTGAGTTGTGAAAAACATTACTGCCACAGTTAGATATTATACACCATATCAACTAAAGGCAATACCGCACAAAGAACGCATAAAAGCTTTGTACGTCATCTGCTTGCATCTTTTCCGTTATATTGCACAGAAAACCCTTGACATACGTTAGTATGCCTGCGGTTTTTCCGTACAATCTGACGAAAAATCTGACTGCGCACCTGACGCACAATCTTTGTGCGGTATTGCCTAAAATTACCACCGTAAATTACAAAAAAGATAAAAATTTCTGCTCCGGTATATACATTCTGTGAGGTTTTTGATCATATTGCCATAAATAATTTCCTCATGTTATTAGTTTGCGTTATATACAAAATTGACATAAATCAGTGCATAATACACAAATGATTTTGCCTAATTTTGTTGTTTTATCCATTGACAAATTTAATTTAATATGTTAAACTATAAACAATCAAACGGACTTTATAAGGTATTTTATTGTATAATATTTCTTACGCATATTCGAAAGCTTTTATAATCTATGCAAATCAGAAGCGGAAAATATTATGAGATATTTTAAGCAGAAAAGGACTAAATATCAAACACATTTTCTACAAGTTGAATGTGTAAGATATATATTTTTATGATTGATAAAATCAATCGGAAAGGACATTTAAATGAAAAAAACGTTTAAAAGGCTGATTGCCATTGTCATGGCAACGACTACTATGGCGGTTGGATTCGGAGGTATGAGTGTAAGCGCTGTTTCAGAAACTGCAAGCTGGAGTGCAAGATATGTTAATGTTCATGGGGCGCCAACCAGTGAAAGTCGTACAGGTTCTGCAACTATGAAAGCATCTTCCGAGGTATACACCGGTAAGGTAAACACAATGTCAGACATTACAAACAGAAGCTTGACATTATCATCTACTACACACACTATGTCAACCGGTTCAATTGTCTATAATAATACCGGTTCAAGAAGATGGTATATTAGCGGAGAAATTAAAGATGTTACATATGAAATGGTAGCCTATACTTCGTTAAAAGCTGTACTTAACGTAACCGGTATCATAAGCAGATAGTCCGTGTTTGTTATCATTATGAAGCTTGTATTGTAAAGTGCGGCATAGCCGCACTTTACTTTGATTATTCAAAGGAGATCGAATATGAAAAAAAAGATTTTACTGTTTACATTTGTTTCATTGTTGTTTTTAACTGCTTGCAATAATCAAAACACAGATATCGAAAAAAAATCTGATACAGCAGAAAACGTATCAGTTAATTTCTTGTCTGATTATGAAAATTGTAGGAATAAAAACTATGTTAATTTAGATTTTTCAAATTGCAGTGCACGTCTTCCTGAATTAAATACATGCAGTAGTCTGAATGTGACAGTTGCGAATAGTAGTGGAGTACCACACAACGAAAATCTTGAAAATTTCAAAAAATACTGTGAGTTTTTTTTCGGCGAGTACAATTCTTCAAATGCGCTCTTTTCATCATTTTCGAAAAATATTGTGTATAATCAAAATGAAGATGACGGTAAACATGCATGGTATCCAAAGATTGATAATTACCTTGAGCAAATACAAAACGGTAATATAGATATTCTTTCATTTTTATATAGAGATACAGATAATAATAAGTACTTATGGTGGCTTCGTTCTGACGATTTTCCTCATTGGATGAATAAGGGAGAAGCATACTCACTCATCAAAACAGATGATACAAAAGTTTCATCATGGATACCGTCCGATATGAATAACAAGGTTGCATCTTACTTTAATGATGGAACGCACAATGATGAAACATACCGTATTCTTGACGGTAATGTTTCTATAGGTGAGGCTGTAACATATTTTGAGAAAGACTACTTATCTTCTTTACCGTGTGATTTTGATTCTAACTATTCAATATATGTTTCAACTATAGATGTTTATAATATACATGATGATATCTATTGCTATGTTTTTAAATTCAGCACCGCATGGAATAATATTCCTTTTGATAGAAGAGATGAAGCATACACCAATCAAGCTCAAGATGCTTCACTTCAACATATGGTATCCGGCGAAGCGCTTATGATAAAAAAGAATGATATTGATGCATTCGTTGATTTAAGCTTTCCGAATATAAGCGAAATAGAAAAACCTATTGAAAACATCTGCACTTTAGAAAATGCTGTAAATATTATGAGCAATACGCTGACGAAGGGAGTTAAGTTTGAATTGCAGACGATAGAATTTGTATACATGGGAAATTATAGTGACGACTATGAGACAGCCCACCTCGAACCTTCGTGGAAATTTGTAACTCACAACCCGAACGATGATTTATACTATTGTGTATATGTAAATGCGGCAAGCGAAGAGTGCAGTTATATATCATATAAGCCATTTTAGAACTGAAATTACAGCGTTGGCACTTTGCATGAAGGAAGGAGATTCCTATGCTTAAATTAAGTATGTTATTTACCGATTGTTCAAATAAGGACAGCGGTACAGATAATACAACTATAGAATCATTAACTGACACTGTATCAATTGATGATAATAATCCTAACGACAACTTGACATATGTTTGTTATGTTGACGCAAAAGACGGCGGAAATTTCGGATATTTTACTGCTCCCGAAAACATGGAGTTGATACAATGATGATCCGAAACATAAGAACTAATATATACAAAATACTTACAGGCTACGGCTTCTATATCTGTATTATCTTTACGGCTGTACTTTGCTTCTCCGCATACATCTATGAAGACTCAATGAACGGTGATAAGTATTCAGTATTTATGGCGCATAAAACCTTTGACAAAGATTTTATGCTTAGCGATACAAGATTTTGTTCGTTTGAGGTTATGCTTAAAGGGGCAGGAAGCTGGCTTTCTCTTTTTATTCCGCTTATATCTGCGTTTGCGTTTATTCCTCTTGTGTGTGACGAATATGAGGCAAAGTCGGTGCGCTTTGAAATCTTCCGAAGTTCAAAGTTATGTTATAATCTGTCTAAATTCATAACTGCATGTTTGTGCGGAGGATTTGCGGTTATGCTGGGCTTCGGATTGTTTACATTAGCAGACTATGCTTTATTCCCAAATATAAATGAATACAGTGCTGAGTTGAAAAAAACATATGAAGAATTTCTCGTTTACAGTTATCCGGATTTAACGCAAAACGGTTATGGCTTTATTATACTACAAAAACTTGGAGAAATGTTTTTGTACGGAGCGGTCTGCGCAGCTCCTGCGATTATGTTTACCGGTTTCATCAGGAACAAATATCTTGTGCTGTGCATACCATTTTTTATAAAATATGCAGTTAGTCAAACTTGCATAAAGCTGCAATCGCAGGCAGTTTCCGATTACAATAATGTTGACACAGAAATGCTGAAAATCAGTTCAATATTTAATCCTGACGCACTTTCATATCTTTCTGACTTTGGGAATGATAAAAAGCTTGTACTTATCTATAACGGAGCGCTTCTTTTTTCAGCAGCAATAATTTATCTTATTACACAAAGCAGGAGGCTCGACAGCGGTGAATAGAAACTTTAAATGTGTATTATCTGTAGCAAGATCGGAATACATAAAGTGGATAACAAATCCAAGAGTCATTATTGTGGGAGTGCTTCTTGTATTTATGCGTACTCTTGCCATTGAGCCTTTGCTTGAACGTGCGGCAAAGATGGAAATACCGTTAAACATACTCGAACCGTTTGTTGCGATCGGAAACTCGGGAATGCTGGTTATGCTTATGCCCTGCGTATTTATGGTGCTTATAAGCGACTATCCTAAAATGACCGGAAATACACTGTTTTTTATTCAGCGAACCGGCAGATTTAACTGGTTTGCGGGACAGGTAATATTTCTGTTTATGTCTATAATAAGTTTTCTGTGCGTAGTACTGACAGGCAGCGTACTGCTATCAAAAGGCGAGTTTTCAACAACGTGGAGTGATGTTGTTACAAAATATTCCGCTCGTTTTCCTGATGAAGCAAACAGCTTTACCTCATCGCTTCTGCCTTCAAATCTGTATAATCAGATACCTCTTGTTACAGCGATCTTGCAAACGCTTGCTCTTATGTGCGCATATCTTTTCCTGCTGTCAATGATAATATATTTTTTTAAATTGATCCATATTCAGTCATTTGGACTTTTTGCGGCAATTTCTATTGTTGCGGCAGGCGTTGTTACCTGTTCGCTGAAAATGAATATAATGTGGTCGTTCCCGATGGCAAATACAATAGTTTGGCTGCACTATGAAGAAATAATCGGAAAACCAATAGTTCCGATATGGTATTCTTACATTTATTTTTGTATAGCAGTTATTATTTTAGTACTATTAAATATTATCGCAGTAAAGCGGTTTCAATTTACAAATATAGAACAGGTGGAATAGTGATGGGAATAATTGACATAAACAACATAGATCTCACTATAGGTAAAACAAATATTTTGAAAAACATAACAGTGAGCTTTGACGAGGGAAAAATCCATGGACTTATAGGAAGAAACGGTTCAGGCAAAACAATGCTTATGAAGTGCATCTGCGGATTTATCAAGCCAACGGGCGGTGAAATAACGGTTGACGGAAAACGCGTCGGTAAGGATGTTGACTTCCCCAAAAATATGGGGATAATTATCGAAACACCCGGATTTATCCCTTATTACTCAGGCTATAAAAATCTAAAACTGCTTGCAGGACTCAATAATAAAATCAGTAAACAAGAAATAAAGAAAAGTATGGAACAAGTGGGACTTGATCCCGATTTGAAACGTCATGTGAAAAAGTATTCTCTCGGTATGCGTCAGAGATTAGGTCTTGCGCAAGCAATTATGGAAAACCCGAAAATTTTAATTCTTGACGAACCGTTTAACGGTCTTGATAAGGATGGCGTCGCAGATATGAGAAAGTATCTTCTTGAATTAAAAGAACGTGGAAAAACAATTCTTATTGCTTCTCACTCATCAGAAGATATCGAAATTCTCTGTGATACAGTTTGCGAAATGGATAAAGGTGTGCTTACAAAAATAAAATAAAGGCAATACCGCATAGTTATTGTCGTGCGATTGCTTAGTCAGATTGTATAAATTGAGTGCAGGCAGGCTTGCGCCTGTCAAGCAAAATTTGTGTAAGCTGACGGGAAATATGCAAGCTTAGCGTGTGGCAAAGGCGATAGCCGTTAATTGTGCGGTATTGCCTTAACATCAAAGGTGTAAATCCCCACACCTTTGCTTTGTCATACCAAAAAACAATTAGTTTTCCGCAAAATCTAAAATATTTGTATTGTTTTCCATAAAAAACACCGGGGCTCACGAAAAAAGTGAGTCCCGGATTTTCATTAGGCTGTTATTTTACAGTGTCCATTTATCAGTTGTTTATCCTGTCTTTATCTCTGCCCGTGCTTATAACTTCGTTCTGCCTGAAGAAAAGCGAAATGCACCATATAGCCGCAAGTGCTACTACTATATACAGAATTCTGCTCATAACACTTGCACTTCCGCCGAATGCCCAGGCTATAATGTCAAATCCGAACAGACCGACAAGTCCCCAGTTGATTCCGCCTACAAGCAATATAAAAAGTGCTATCTTGTCAAGCATAGTTGCGTTACCGTCCTTCCGTTAAACGTGATGCCTGTGAATAAATCAACATAAGCACCCTTAAAATATTGTTACCGCAGAAAAGCATATTATTCTTGTGCAAAACAGACAAACATGACAAATAAATGTTGATAAAACAGAAAAATGTCACAAAACAATAAAAATTTCGAAAAAAGTGTTGACAAATGCGTAATTTTGGTGTAAAATATATTACTGTCAGGTGGCGAGAACAAAACAAGGTTCGCAAGACAAATTAAACGTCGGGTAGCCCGTTTTCAATCAAAACCTTTTATGTGGAAGCTTAGCTCAGCTGGGAGAGCATCTGCCTTACAAGCAGAGGGTCATAGGTTCGAGCCCTATAGTTTCCACCAATGGCCTGGTAGTTCAGTTGGTTAGAACGCCGCCCTGTCACGGCGGAGGTCGTGGGTTCGAGTCCCATCCAGGTCGCCATTTTTAATGGATTTCTGCCTCTGTAGCTCAGTCGGTAGAGCAGAGGACTGAAAATCCTCGTGTCGTTGGTTCGATTCCGACCGGAGGCACCAGTTAAATATGCGGATTTAGCTCATCTGGTAGAGCGCCACCTTGCCAAGGTGGAGGTAGCGAGTTCGAGCCTCGTAATCCGCTCCAGAAAATTCGTCGTGGAAATATTCACGGCGTTTTTGCTTTTTACGGATAATTTTCCGCACAGTGTTTAAGCATAAAAAGAAGCTGTGGTTTCGATTATGAAACCACAGCTTTTGCTATATCAGTTTTATGCGTTCTGTTTTTTTCTCTTAGCGTCTTCCTTTGCACGAAGATCGTTATCAAGAATCTTCTTTCTGATTCTTATCGTCTTGGGAGTTACCTCGACAAGCTCGTCATCGTTAATAAATTCAAGGCTTTCTTCAAGGCTCATTCTCTTATAGGGGATAAGTCTTAATGCATCGTCACTGCCGCTGGCTCTTGTGTTTGTAAGATGCTTTTTCTTGCACACGTTAACGTTAATATCGCCGGCCTTCGGAGAAACTCCGACAACCATTCCCTCGTAAACGGGAACGCCTGCGTCTATGAACAGAGTACCTCTTTCCTGTGCGTTAAACAGACCGTAAGCCATCGCCGTACCCGATTCAAATGCAACAAGCGAACCGACCGTTCTGGTGGGGATTTCGCCCATATAAGGACGGTAGCTGTCGAATACTGTATTCAGTACGCCTTCACCCTTTGTATCTGTCATAAATTCGCTTCTGTAACCGAATAAGCCTCTTGAGGGGATAAGGAACTCTATTCTTGTTCTGTTGCCTATAGGCTGCATATGAACAAGCTCTGCCTTTCTTACGCCCATCTTTTCCATAACCGAGCCGACACAGTTGTCCGGTACATCTATAAGCAGACGCTCGATAGGCTCGCATCTTACGCCGTCAATTTCCTTGAAAAGTACACGGGGTGTGCTGACCGAAAGCTCATAACCTTCACGGCGCATTGTTTCGATAAGTATCGAAAGGTGCATTTCGCCTCTGCCTGCTACGTTATAAGAATCTGAGTTTTCGCTGTCTGTAACTCTCAGCGATACGTCCTTCAAAAGCTCCTTGTAAAGTCGCTCTCTTATCTGACGTGAGGTAACAAACTTACCCTCTCTGCCTGCAAACGGGCTGTCGTTTACCGAGAATGTCATTTCGACTGTAGGTTCGCTTATTTTTACAAACGGCAGAGGTTCGGGATTATTTACCGCACAGATAGTCTGACCGATAGTAATGCCCTCGATACCTGATAAGCATACAATATCACCGATAGTAGCCTCTGTCACGGGAACCTTGTTCATACCCTCAAATGTATAAAGGCTTACTACCTTTGACTTGAAAGGCTTGTGTGAGCCGTTGTAGTCGCATACCATAACTTCCTGGTTCTGCTTAATCGTACCTCTTTCGATTCTGCCCACCGCAATTCTGCCTACATAGTCGTTGTAGTCGATAGATGAAACGAGCAGCTGTAAATCGCCGTCGGGGTCGCCCTCGGGACAGGGAATGTGTTCTATTATCTTATCGAACAGGGGCTTGAAGTTTTCGCCCATAACATCGGGTGAATATGATGCTACACCGTTTCTGCCCGAGCAGAAGATAACAGGGCTGTCAAGCTGTTCATCCGAAGCGTCAAGGTCAAGCAGAAGCTCAAGCACTTCGTCCACAACTTCCTTGTTTCTGGCGTCGGGACGGTCTGTTTTGTTTACTACAACTATTACCTTGAGTCCAAGCTCAAGCGCCTTCTGAAGAACGAATCTTGTCTGGGGCATTGTACCCTCAAAGCTGTCAACAAGGAGCAGTACGCCGTTTACCATCTTCAATATACGCTCAACCTCGCCCGAAAAATCGGCGTGTCCGGGAGTATCTACTATGTTGATTTTAACGCCGTTATAGTGTGCGGCGGCATTCTTCGCAAGGATCGTGATACCACGCTCTCTTTCGAGTGCGTTGCTGTCCATTACTCTGTCTTCAACTTCCTGATTGTCACGGAATACACCGCCCTGCTTCAGCATTTCATCGACCAGTGTAGTCTTGCCGTGGTCAACGTGTGCGATAATCGCTATATTTCTTAAATCTTCTCTTTTCAACGTCAAGTCTCCTTCTTTATAATAAAATCTACCTTTATCCTTATAATTATACTCATTTTCCGATTTTTTTACCATATTATATTTAGATAATTTTGCACAAGGGATAAAACTCCGCCTTGTTTATTTTTCACAAAAAAATCGGGAGCCCCGATGGAGCTCCCTTTGCCGTATGGTTATCAGCAGCCGCAGCCTCCGCAGTTGTTGCCGCATCCGCATCCGCCGCCGCAGTCGTTGTTTGCACAACCGCCGCCGCAGTTTCCGCATCCGCCGCAGCATACGAATAAGAGGATAAGAATGATCCACCAGCAAGAGTTGTTTGAACAGAACATGATATGTTTCCTCCGTTGTTTTTATTTGAGCTAAGCCGTTTGAGCGTTGCTCATAGTACATAATATGCCGGCGGCTGAAATGTGTTACTTTTGTTTTTGCTGTAACACTGTGGTTTTGTGATTAAACCGGAAATATCCGCCTATAATTGTATATGAGAAAGGCGGTCATAGTATGGAATTCAACGGATTTACAGACAAGGCTAACGATGCGCTCAATTGTGCGCTTACCTGTGCTATGAGCATGGGACACACTTATGTCGGAAGCGAACATATACTTTACGGCTTGTGCGGCAGTAACGGCGGTGTGGCTTATACGGTACTTCGCCAAAGCGGAGTGACCTGCAATTCTATAGCGTCACGGATAAATGCCCTTATCGGAAAAGGGCTTCCCACACAGCTTACCGTATCCGACTTCACCCCGAGAAGCAGGAGGATACTTGAAAGCGCCGTGATGATAGCAAGAAATGCAGGAAAAACCGCCGCAGGAACAGATCATATACTTCGTGCCATAATGCGTGACAACGAGTGTTATGCTTCAGTGTTCCTGCACGAAATGGGAATTTCGGGCGAGGCTGTGCTGGATCAGGGAGCGGATACGCAGAAAAATACTCCGCAGGGTAAAAGAAACGGCAGCGTACTGCCATCCGCACTTTCGGGATACGGCAGAAATCTTACAATGCTTGCACAGGAAGGTAAAATAGATCCGTGCTTTGGCCGTGAACGTGAAACGAACCGTGTTATAGAGATACTTTTAAGACGCTCGAAAAACAACCCCTGCCTTGTAGGCGAGGCAGGAGTGGGAAAGACCGCCATTGCGGAGGGCCTTGCGATGAGAATTGCAGGCGGTAACGTACCCGATGAACTGAAAACGAAAAAGATATATATGCTTGACATCACGTCTATGCTTGCAGGCGCAAAATACAGAGGCGATTTTGAGGAAAGGCTCAAGCGTGTGTTTGATGAAATAAGAAACGACGGCAACATTATCGTTTTTATCGATGAAATACACAATATAGTCGGAGCAGGTGCGGCAGAGGGTGCGATAGATGCGGCGAATATTCTCAAGCCGATGCTGGCAAGGGGAGAGATAAGGCTTATAGGTGCCACGACAAATGCCGAGTATAAGAAGTATATCGAAAAAGATCCCGCACTGGAAAGACGACTGCAGCCCGTCACCGTAAACGAGCCTACGGAAGAAGAAACCGTCACCATTCTCAACGGCTTGCGTTGCCGCTACGAAAGCTATCATAAAGTGAAGATAACCGATGAGGCTATTTCCGCCGCTGTCGGTCTGTCAGTAAGGTATATAAACGACCGCTTCCTGCCCGACAAGGCTATCGACCTTATTGACGAAGGCTCGGCAAAAATAAGGCTCAGCCGAAGCGGAGAAGACAGCGTCGGCAAAAAGCTGAAGGAGCTGTCCGATGAAAAAATACGGGCGATAAACAATAAGGATTTCGCACTTGCGCTGAAACTCAGAGAGCAGGAAAAAACGCTCTGTGCAAATACCGGCGGATATACTGCGACCCTTACAGCAGACGATATAGCAGATGTGGTAACGCAGCATACCGGTATCCCCGTAAGGTATAACGGCAATGATACAACGAAGTGGCTCGCCGGCCTTGAAAAAACGCTGTCCGAAAATGTTATAGGTCAGGAAAAAGCCGTCAGAGCGGTAGCAAACGCAGTAAGGAGAGGTCGCTCCGGGCTTTCGGACGAACACCGACCTGTCGGCTCGTTCATATTTTTAGGCACGACAGGAGTAGGCAAGACAAAGTGCTGTAAGGAGCTTGCGAAAGCGCTTTTCGGCACAGAAAAAGCACTTATAAGATTTGATATGTCGGAATACAGCGAAAAGCATTCCGTTTCAAAGCTGATAGGCGCACCTGCGGGCTATGTCGGCTATGAGGACGGAGGCAGGCTTACAGACAGAGTGAGAAAATCGCCTTACAGCGTTGTTCTGTTCGATGAGATAGAAAAAGCACACCCAGATGTTTTTGACATTCTGCTTCAGGTGCTTGATGACGGCAGGCTTACCGATTCCGGCGGAAGAACGGTCGATTTTACAAATACCGTGATAATAATGACCGGAAACATCGGAAGCACCCTTATCGCAAAAGGCAAGAGCAGGCTCGGATTCGGCATACAGCAACGGCAGGAGGAAATTTCCGGACTTGTAAGGGGAGAGCTTGAAAAATACTTCCGTCCCGAATTTCTCGGCAGAGTAGACGAGGTGGTCGTATTCAATGAGCTGTCCTGCGCAGAATATAAGCTGATATGCGAAAAAATGCTTTCAGAGCTTTCAAAGCAGTGCGAAAGGCAGGGTATCGCTTTCTCGTGGAGCGAAAGGCTGTCAGAAAAGCTGTGTACCGAAGCAAAGAGCAGAAACGAAGGTGCAAGGCCTATAGCAAAGCTGATAGACAAGAATGTCCGCAACATGATTTCAGACGGTATTATTTCGGGAGAATTCAGCACGGGCGACGGCATTTATGCGGATATTGCGGATAATGACAGCTACAGTGTCAGAAAGATAAAAAGCTGTACCTGCTACCGATAGTGTACTGCTGTCGGGATATGAAAAAGCTCCGGTCGTTTTCCCGGAGCTTTCAGACTGTCGATAAGCTTCTATCGTTGATAAAAATGGGTGTTTAGCGTTGCTTGCTCTGTTGGTTTTGCATCGTGCAAAACTTTTGGCAAGCAACCAAAGCATCCTTGCTTTGGGCGTAGCCCCAAGGCAGGTCGCAGGGACGCCAGTCCCCGTATTCTCCCCCTTTCCGGGGGAAAGGGGGCAGGGGGATAGGGATAGTAAGTTAGAAGTTTGTTTTCAAAAACAGACTTTTTCTACAAGCTGAAAGCTCCGGTAATTCTTCCGGAGCTTTAACTTATTGTATTTTATCTGTTGTCAACATAATCTGTTGCACGGGCGGTTTTCTTTATTTCCTGCTTATCCAGATACATCTGTCTGTCCGCACGGTTGAATACATCTGCATAATCCCCGTCGGTCGCATCGTTCACCGCATATCCTACGGCAATACGGACACCCAGCTCATAATGCCTTGCGTTACGGTTGAACAGCTCCTGTTCCTGCTTGAAGCGTTTGACAAGCTGTTCGCACAGATCATTTCCCGGGGAATTTATGATTACCGTAAATTCGTCACCGCCTATGCGGTAAATATTGTAATCACCGAAAACTCTCTTGATTATCGCACTTGCATCAGAGATCAGCATATCTCCGAATTCGTGACCGTATTTGTCGTTGTACATCTTGAGATAGTTTATATCCATTACAAAAATGGCATAATCGCCGTTTGCGTGTTGGCTCATCTTGTCTATACGCTGTACTGCGTCATGATAGGCGGCCTTGTTTCCGACATCGGTCGCAGCGTCGGTGTAAGCCTGTTTGTTGATTTTGTTGATATACTTCTTAAGCATTTTTACGGTATCGCTGTACCTTGAGGCAAGAACGCCTATTTCGTCTTTTGTCTTACATTCTATCTCAACGTCAAGGTCGCCTGCCGCAATCTTTTTGGAAACTTCGGTAAGATGCTTTATCGGCTTTACTATAATGCTCGTAAACTTGAAGGTAAGTAAAGAGGTAACTATAAGCACAACAGCAACGGCAAATGCGTCCTGTATCATTACCGAGATACGTTTTCTGCCTATCTCCTTATCGGCAACAGAGATTACGACCGCCATACCGTTGGAGAGAAATTTTGCGCACAGTTTTCTTTTTTCGCCTTCGCTATTGCGGATATTGATGACATCTCCTGCCTGTTCGCCACTGTAGTTGTCGTCAATGAATGTAAACAAGCTGTTTTTCTTTATTTCCTCAAGCGTCATTCCGTTCGGATAACGGTTGTGGTATACCATATCACCCTTGCTGTCGCAAAGGAAAGCATAGCCTGTATCGTACAGCTTTATTTCGTCTACCATAGCTGTTATACGGCTCATAGCAATATCCATACCTATAATGCCTACCGCAGTTTTGTTTTCGTCAAAGAGCGGAATAACGTATGAGATCATTTTTATATCGTTCAGATTCTTATTTATGTACGGATCTATCCAGACCGGTTTTTTGGCTTTGAGCGGCTCGTAATACCACGCAACGTGCTCAGCGTCATCCTTGTCGTATGCTTCTATAGGTGTCGGCTGATGTGCGACTATTTTTTCACTGTCCTTTACCCAGAATACTCCGTCGGAAGATAGCTTCAGCTCCGGATTGTAACGGATATATCCGCTGATGGCGGCATCGGTATTGTTAAGTACATTTTTTATAAGCTGACCGACAGAATCGTTATAACGCTCAAGTGTATCAGGGTCGTTTTTGAACTTCTCTATGCTGTCAAAACGGCTTACTGCATAGTCATTGCAGGTATTCATTGCAAGCTCCACTGAGGAAAACAGCTTCTCAAGGCTCTGAGCGCTGGTCGATGCCTGCAGCTTCATTATCGTTTCCGAGTTTTCGTTTGAAATGTTGTCGATGCCTAAAATGCCGATAGCGCTTATAGCAAACGAGCATATCAGAATACAGCCTATCATAATCAGTACGAACTTATTTCTGATTGATTTCAAAGGGCATCCCTCCCCGATATATCATTCTGATTATCTGCTGATATATTGCAAAAATTATAACATTTATCGACATGAAAATCAAGTGCTTTTTGTGCAAAACAGTGAAAACGGTGTTACTAAAAGCAGGAATCCGAAAGATAAGTTGATAATGTCGCTTTTAATTGAAAATATATTCATAAAAAGCAAAAAAACAGCCACAGCAATTGCAAAATTACTTCAGATGTGGTACAATAAATTATATATCGGATGAAAGGAGCGGAACAATGGATATACAGGTCGGAGATATTCTCAGAATGAAAAAGGAACACCCCTGCGGAAGCAAGGAAATGCTTGTTCTTCGAATCGGTGCGGATTTCAAGCTGAAATGCACAGGTTGCGGACGTGAATTCATGACGCCCCGCTCAAAGTGCGAGAAAAAGATAAAATCGGTTATCCGCAATGCCGTTGAAGAGGAGAAATAGTGTTTGATTTACAAAGATGCTATTTTGATTTTTAACGTGAAACGGAGAATAGATAATGACAGAAAAACTTGAAATAACAGAAAAGCGTTTCGATGAAATAAACGAAAAGCTGACGGATATAAACGTGATAAACGATCAGGAGCAGTATAAGAGTCTGATGAAGGAGCTTAAGAACCTGACTCCGATAATCGAAAAGTACAGAATGTACAAGACCGCCCGCAGTGATTTTGAAGAAGCAGAGCAGATGCTGTCTGACGGCGGACTTGACAAGGACTTCAAGGAAATAGTGCAGGAGCAGTACGAGAGCAATAAAAAGCTAATGGATGAGTATACAGACGAGCTTAAGATTCTCCTCTTGCCGAAGGACCCCGATGATGACAGGAACGTTATTATTGAGATAAGAGGCGGTGCAGGCGGAGAAGAAGCGGCACTTTTTGCAAACTCAATGTTCAGGATGTATTCAATGTATGCACAGACTAAAGGCTGGAAAACAGAAGTGATAAGCTCCAACCCTACAGAGCTTGGCGGATATAAGGAAATCAGCTTTTCGGTCGAGGGCGAGGGAGTGTACGCAAAGCTGAAGTACGAAAGCGGCGTTCACCGTGTTCAGCGTGTACCCGAAACTGAGGCGCAGGGCAGAATACAGACATCAACAATAACAGTTGCGGTATTGCCCGAAGTTGAAGAAGTTGACGTTGAGATAAATCCCGCCGACCTTGAATTCCAGACCTACCGTTCAAGCGGAGCAGGCGGTCAGCATATCAACAAGACCGAATCCGCCATAAGAATAATCCACCACCCTACAGGAGTAGTTGTAGAGTGTCAGGAGGAGAGAAGCCAGTACAAGAACAAGGACAAGGCTATGAAGATGCTGTACAGCAAGCTGTATGAGGCAAAGCTGAACGAGCAGAACAGCAAGATAGCGGCTGAACGTAAGATACAGGTCGGCACAGGCGACCGTTCCGAGAGAATCAGAACATATAACTATCCTCAGAGCCGTGTTACCGACCACAGAATAGGACTTACGCTGTACAAGCTGGAGCAGTTTATGAACGGCGACTGCGATGAGGTGTTTGACGCACTTGCGATTGCCGACAGAACCGCAAAGCTGGCGGCAGGCGGCAACGATTAACAGAGATAAGGTGACTTTTTTTGAAAACAGAGATAAAGAAACCGTCTTACGAGGTATTGTGCGAGGCGGCAGAGCTTATAAAGAAGGGCGAGGTCGTGGCGATACCGACCGAAACGGTATACGGCCTTGCGGCAGACGCATATAACCCTGAGGCGTGTGAAAAGATATTCAAAGCTAAAGGCAGACCGCAGGATAATCCGCTGATTATCCACATCTGCGACCTTGATATGCTGAAAAATTCGGTAAAGGAGATTCCCCCTCTTGCACTTACCCTTGCTGAGCATTTCTGGAGCGGTTCGCTGACGATGATTTTTCCGAAGAAGGATATAGTTCCCGATACGACAAGCGGAGGGCTTGATACAGTTGCGGTCAGAATGCCCGATAACGAGGATACTCTGAATCTTATTAAAATGTGCGGCGTTCCTCTTGCCGCTCCGTCTGCAAATCTGTCGGGAAGCCCCAGTCCTACAACGGCACAGCACGTCTATGCCGATATGAACGGCAGAATACCGCTTATAATAGACGGCGGCGAATGTAAAAACGGTGTTGAAAGCACTGTTATCTGCTTTACGGACGGCGGAACAGGCATAAAGGTACTGCGACCCGGTGTAATAACAGCCGAAATGCTCAGCCGCTTTGCAAAGACAGAAACCGACAAGAACGTATTCGCAAAGCCCGATGAAAACGAAAAAGTAATTTCTCCGGGAGTTAAGTACAAGCATTATTCGCCCAGAGCCGACATAACTATTATTGAAACCGACAGCGATGAGAAGCTGGCTGAATTTTTGAACAGCAAGAATGACGGCGGCACATACGGCGTGATTTTCGGCGGCGAAAAGGGCATAGAAGTACCTACTATATCCTACGGAAGCACAGCGCAGGAGCAGGCGCACAATCTGTTTGCGGTACTGCGCAAGACCGATGAGCTCGGAGCAAAGCGTGCTTATGTACGTTGCCCCGAAAAAACGGGCGTAGGAACTGCCGTATACAACAGGCTTCTTCGTGCGGCGGCATTCAAGACAATAATACTTTAAGCAGGAACAAAATGATAAATAAGAAGATATACGGACTTACAGGTATGTCCGGTGCGGGAAAATCCACAGTATGCGACAGCTTTGAAAGTGCAGGCTTTTTAATAATCGATTGCGACAGGCTCGCCCGTGAGGTCGTAAGAAAAGGCAGACCCTGCCTTGATAAACTGCACCGCCTTTTCGGTGACAGCGTTATCACAAAGGACGGAGAGCTTGACCGCAGGGCAATGGGCAATATCGTTTTTTCGCACAGCGATAAACTCGCCCTGCTTAACAATACGATATATCCTTACATAACCTACGAGGTTATCTCAATGTGCGGTTATACGGATAAGCACTTCGTACTGCTTGACGCACCGACGCTTTTTGAAAGCGGCATTGATTTTATATGTGACGGAATAATCAGCGTCACCTGCGACAAGGAAAAGTCGATACAGCGTATTATGCTGCGTGACAATATAACAAGAGAAAGTGCTGAAAAACGGCTCGGATCACAGCACGATGCGGAATATTACAAAAGCAAAAGCGATTTCTGCATTGAAAATAACGGCGATATTGATACGCTTAAAGCAAAAGCCGATGCCACGGCAAGAAAGATAATAAATGGCAACTAAGAGAAAACGCAAGAATACGGGCGGAAAACCGCTGATAATAACCTTCGTCTGTCTTGTCGCAGTGACACTGGCGGTATTCGGAGTGTTCTTCGGTGCGGATAAATATGAACGTTCCACCCACCCGATGCTTTACAGCGACCTTGTCGATCGCTATTCTTCGCAGTATAAGCTGGATAAGTATGCAGTATACTCGTTTATATGCGTTGAAAGCGGATTCAACGAAAACTCCGAGTCCTATCTCGGTGCAAGAGGGCTTATGCAGATAATGCCCGAAACGTTTGAGTGGATAAGATACAAGCTGGACGAGGAAAACGACCCCGATATGACCTTCGATAATATGTACAACGCCGAGGATAACATCCGTTACGGCTGCTTTCTGCTCGGCTATCTTACCGACACCTTCGGGGAACTGGGCGAAGTAGCCGCCGCATATCACGCAGGTGCAGGCAGCGTTTCATCGTGGCTTGAGGACAGCAGATATACAAAAAACGGCATACTGACCGATATTCCGAATTCTGACACGGCGCACTATGTCGACAAGATAACAAATGCCTACGATACTTATTGCAGGCTTTATAAAAAATAAAGGAAGGCAAAGAAAAATGGCTGAAAAGAAATCACAGGCAGAACAGCTTAAGGAAAAACTGTTCTATGTAAAAAAACACGCAACGCTTGTTATGAGCGAGCAGGAAGAAAAAAAGGCAGACAAATACTGCGAGGGCTATAAGAAGTTCCTTGATGCAGGAAAAACCGAGCGTGAGGCTGCCGCAACCGCTGTCGCTATGGCTGAAAAAGCAGGCTTCAAGCCCTTCGACAAGAAGGCTCAGTACAAGGCAGGAGATAAGATATACGTTCTCAACAGAGAAAAGGCGGTCATCTTAGCCGTTATCGGCAAGAGCAATATTTCAAACGGCGTAAATCTCACTGCCGCACACATTGATTCCCCCAGACTTGACTTAAAGCAGAATCCGCTTTATGAAAGCGATGAGCTGGGATACTTCAAGACGCATTATTACGGCGGTATCAAGAAATATCAGTGGCCTACAGTTCCTATGTCACTGCACGGTGTGATAGTAAGAGCCGATGGAAGCAAGGTAACGGTAAGAATAGGCGAGGACGAGGGCGACCCCGTGTTTGTTGTGACTGACCTTCTGCCTCACCTTGCGGAAGAGCAGTACAAGCGCCCCGCAACAAAGCTGATAAAGGGCGAGGAGCTTAATATCCTCATTGGCTCAAGACCTTTCAGAGATGATAAGATAAGCGAAAAGGTAAAGCTCAATCTTATGAATATCCTTTTCGAGAAATACGGCATAGTAGAAAAGGATTTCTTAAGTGCGGAGCTTGAATGCGTTCCTGCCTTCAAGGCAAAGGATGTCGGCTTTGACAGAAGTCTTGTCGGCGCATACGGACAGGACGACAGAGTTTGCGCATACACTGCGTTTACCGCAATTATTGATATGAAAGCCGTTCCCGAAAAGACCGCCGTCTGCGTTCTTACCGACAAGGAAGAAACAGGCAGTGACGGCAACACAGGCTTACGCTCGGCATATCTCAAGTTCTTCCTTTACGATTTAGCCGAGAATATGGGCAGTGACGGAAGAACGGTAATTTCCGCCACACGCTGCCTTTCAGCCGATGTAAATGCGGCTTACGATCCCACATTCCCCGACGGCTACGAGCGTAACAACTGCTCATTTGTAAACAAGGGTATCGTTGTCACAAAGTACACCGGCGCAAGAGGAAAGTCGGGTACAAGCGACGCTAGCGCCGAGTATGTCGGACTTATCCACAATATGCTTGACAAGAACGATGTCGTATGGCAGACAGGCGAGCTTGGCAAGGTGGATTTCGGCGGCGGCGGAACTGTTGCGGCTTATATTGCAAACCTTAACATTGATACGATAGATGTCGGCGTTCCCGTGCTTTCAATGCACGCACCGTATGAGCTTACCGCAAAAAATGACGTTTATATGGCGTATAAGGCATTTACCGCATTCTATAAGATGAAGTAATCAATATCATAAAATCCGCCCGCTCAGAATATAGTATTATATTTGAACGGGTGATTTTATGAAAAGAGATTTATCGAAATTCAGACGCAGGCTCGGGCTTAAACTTATCGGTGCGGCCTTTATTCTTCTCGGCTTTGCCGGAATGCTTCAGCTTATGATAAGACCTAATATAATGAACGTGTGCGAATACAATTCGAGGGCGGTAACTGTGAGCCTTATAGACGATGCGATAAACGAACGTCTTAATGAACTTGGAGAGGATGTCGGATACAGCGCTCTTGTAAAGCTCAGCTATACCGCAGACGGCAGAGTTTCTTCTATCGAAAGCAACACCAAGCTGATAAACCGCATTAAGAACGATATGCTGACCGAGATAAACGACAGGCTTATGAAGGGCGAAACCGAAAACGTTGACCTTACTGTCGGAACACTCAGCGGAATACCGCTTTTTCACGGCTCAGGTCCTACCGTCAGAATGAAGGTAGAGCCTAAGGGCTATGCCGACGCAGTGTTTATAAGCGAGTTTACCGATGCAGGACTTAACCAGACGCTTCACAGAATGATAATGCGTACAACTGTCAGCGTTACCGCATTCATACCTATGTATTCTGTGCAAACAGATGTCAGCGGAGATTTTCTTATTGCCGAAACGGTCATTGTCGGAAATGTGCCGGAGAGCTTCACTCATGTGGTATCCGAAGATAAAGACATTGTCGATGCAATAAATGACTTTGAGGCAGAGCCGTATGAATAACCGAAAACGGAAGGAATTACAATGGATAAAGAGCAGATAAAAAGTGAATACGAACAGCTTTGCAAGCAAGCCGAACAGCACAATTTCAACTACTATGTTCTTGACGATCCTACTATAGAGGACGATGAGTACGACAGGCTGATGAGAAGAATAAAGGAGATAGAAGCGGAAAATCCCGAAATTGTTTCCGAAAGCTCTCCCACACAGCACGTCGGCGGATATGCCATCAACACATTCGAGAAGGTAACTCACGAGGTGCAGATGGGAAGCCTGCAGGATGTATTCTCAAAAGGCGAGCTGTATGAATTTGACGAGCGTGTGAAAAAAGCCGTAGGCAAGGCTGTATACTGCGTTGAACCCAAGATAGACGGCTTATCTGTTTCACTTGAATACAAGGACGGAATATTCACAAGAGGCTCTACACGAGGCGACGGCTTTGTGGGCGAGGACATCACTAAAAATCTGAAAACCATAAAGTCAATACCTATGGTACTTCGCGAAAAGATACCCTTTATAGAAGTCAGGGGAGAGGTGTATATGCCAAAAGCCGACTTTGAAAAGCTGGTCAGAAAACAGCTTGAGAACGATGAACAGCCGGCTAAGAATCCCCGTAACGCCGCCGCAGGCTCACTGCGCCAGAAAGACAGCAGGGTGACAGCTTCAAGAGGACTTGATATATTCGTATTCAATCTTCAGCGTATCGAGGGCAGAGAGCTTACCTGCCACAGCGAGAGCCTTGACTATATGAAGTCGCTCGGCTTCAATGTGATAGACGGCTATAAGACCTTTGATAATATCGAAGATGCCGTTTCACGCATTATGGAGATAGGCGAAAACAGACAGAGTTATTCCTACGATATTGACGGTGCGGTCATAAAGGTCGATGATTTTGAACTCAGAAACGAGCTCGGCAGTACCGCAAAGGTGCCTAAGTGGGCAGTAGCGTTCAAATATCCCCCCGAAGAAAAGGAAACGAAACTGCTTGATATAGAGATAAATGTCGGCAGGACGGGCGCACTCACTCCCGTTGCCGTGTTCGAGCCTGTATGGCTTGCAGGTACTACCGTATCAAGAGCGGTGCTTCATAATCAGGACTATATCGACAGCAAGGATATAAGAATAGGCGATATTATCGCTGTCCGCAAGGCAGGAGATATTATCCCTGAGGTTGTACGAAGCGTAAGCCACGCCGAAAACAGCGAGCCGTTCGTTATACCTCATATCTGTCCCGTTTGTCACGGAAAGGCGGAAAGGGCGGAGGACGAGGCGGTTATCCGCTGTGTGAACATTGATTGCCCCGCACAGCTTCTTAAAAATATCGAGCATTTCGCCTCAAGACCGGCTATGAATATCGACGGGCTGGGAGAAGCGGTAGTAAAACAGCTTGTAGAAAACAGACTTATAAGCACCGTTGCCGATCTTTACTCGCTTCAACAGCAGGACCTTGAAATGCTGCCGGGCTTTGCAAAGGTTTCGGCTTCAAAGCTGATTGCAAATATCGAAAATTCAAAAACGAATTCTCCTGACAGGCTTTTATTCGCACTCGGAATAAAGGGTATAGGTCAGAAAAACGCACAGCTTCTGATGAAGCACTTCGGCAGTATAGAAAAGCTGTCGGAAACTTCGTCCGAAGAAATTTCCGCTGTAGAGAATTTCGGTGATATTCTTGCAAATAACATCTTCACTGCACTCCACGAGCCTCATATGACGGAGCTTATCGAAAGGCTGAAATCTTACGGCGTGAACACGGTATATCAGTCTGATGTAAAGAGCGACAAGCTGGCAGGTCTGACATTTGTTATAACGGGAACGCTCCCCGATATGACAAGAGATGAGGCAAAAACGCTTATAGAACAGAACGGCGGCAAGTGCAGCGGCTCGGTTTCCAAGAAAACAAGCTACGTTCTCGCCGGCGAGGAAGCAGGAAGCAAGCTGACCAAAGCACAACAGCTCGGCGTTACGGTCATAAGTCAGCAACAGCTTATTGAAATGATAGGTGAATAATTTGTAAAAAACTATTGACAAATGTGTTTTTCTGAGATATAATAATATTTGTTAATAGGAAAAGACGTTGATCAGGAAAAAAGCCGCACGTTTATTCACAGAGAGTTGCCGCTTGGTGCAAGGCAATATTAAAGGTCGGATATAGCTCGCCTGAGAGTCGCATGACTGAACATTGCAGTAAGTTATGACGGGTTCTCCCGTTACAGAGAAGCACATTGTTAGATGTGGCATAAGCGGACACGGCAGTAAACGCTGTGTCAAAAAGAGTGGTACCACGAGGATTTACCCCGTCTCTTTACAGAGGCGGGGTTTTGTGTATTTACATTGCTTTTTAAATGCCTGCATCGGAAAACCAAATAGGGAAAGGACATAATTTATGAAAGGTACAATGAACACAAACAAATACTCCAGAGGATATTTCATGCCTCCCGTACAGTGTCTTGATTGGACAAAAAAGGAGTATATAGACAAGGCTCCTATATGGTGCAGTGTCGATCTGCGTGACGGAAATCAGGCGCTTATAGTTCCTATGAATCTTGAAGAAAAGCTTGAATTCTTCAAGGTGCTTGTAGCGATAGGCTTCAAGGAGATCGAGATAGGTTTCCCCGCAGCGTCCGAAACGGAATATGAATTCTGCCGTGCATTGATAGAACAGGACCTTATCCCCGATGACGTTACTATTCAGGTACTTACACAGTCAAGAGAACACATCATAAAGAAAACGTTTGAAGCGCTTGCAGGTGCAAAGCACGCAGTTGTACATCTGTATAATTCCACCTCTGTTGCACAAAGAGAACAGGTATTCAGAAAGCCTAAGAACGAGATTATTGACATAGCCGTTGAAGGAGCAAAGCTGCTCAAGGAATACAGAGAAAAGACACCCGGCGACTTCAAGTTTGAGTATTCGCCCGAGAGCTTTACCGGAACAGAGCCTGAATTTGCGCTTGAGATATGCAATGCGGTGCTTGACGTATGGCAGCCCACTCCCGATGATAAGGTTATAATCAATCTGCCCGTAACCGTAGAAATGTCGCTTCCGCACGTTTACGCAAGTCAGGTAGAGTATATGTGCAAGAATATGGTGAACAGGGAGAACGTTATCGTTTCGCTTCATCCCCATAATGACAGAGGCTGTGCCGTTGCAGACAGCGAGCTTGGCTTGCTTGCCGGCGCTGACAGAATAGAGGGTACTTTGTTCGGAAACGGTGAGCGTACCGGTAACGTTGACATAGTAACGCTTGCTCTTAATATGTACTCGCACGGCGTAGACCCGAAGCTCGACTTCTCCGACCTGCCCTCTATAACAGAGGTTTACGAGAAGATGACCTGTATGAAGGTCTATGACAGACAGCCCTACAGCGGCTCTCTCGTGTTTGCGGCATTCTCAGGCTCACATCAGGACGCTATCGCAAAGGGTATGAAGTGGCGTGAGGAAAAGGACCCTGAGCATTGGACAGTTCCTTATCTGCCCATAGATCCTATGGATATAGGCAGACAGTATGACGGTGACGTTATCCGTATCAACAGCCAGAGCGGAAAGGGCGGTATCGGTTATCTGTTACAGCAGAAGTACGGTGTAGACCTGCCTAAGAAGTTCCGTGAAAAAGTCGGCTATACGGTTAAATCCGTTTCCGATCATCAGCATAAGGAGCTTACTCCCGATGAAGTGTATGAAGTATTCCGCAGTAATTTCGTGAATAAGGAAACCGCACTGAAAATCACCGAGGCACACTATAAGCAGGAAAACGGCGGAATCACAGCTACAGTTACAGCAGATTACAAGGGCAGTACGGCAGTGTATACCGGCAGCGGCAACGGCAGACTTGATGCAGTGAGCGACGCTATAAAGAACGGTCTTGGACTTAGCTACAGCTTAGTAACATATAATGAACACGCTATAGAGGTAGGCTCAAAGTCAAAGGCGGCGGCTTATGTTGAGATATGCGACAAGAACGGAAACTCGTTCTGGGGCGCAGGCATCCATACCGACATCATCAACAGCTCCGTCAGCGCACTTGTTTCCGCTATCAATAACAGCGATATGGTAAAGTAAATCCGTAAAATAATATGAGGGCTTTGATTTTCAAAGCCCTTTTGCTATGCAAAAAACGCATAAAAATAACCGCAGTCCGAAAACTGCGGTTATAATTATTATTCGTTTTATTCTACTCAGGAGTTACCGCTTGTGATAAGACCGTTGTAGTATTCAATCTGCTTGTTGATTGTACCGATATTAGCTTCACGCATCTGTGTCCATGACTGACCTGCGTATGTTTCGTTCTGCAGATCGAACAGCGTGTTGCCGAGAATATCCTTGATTATCTGACCTGTTGTTTCGTCAAGACCGTAAGGCTCGTCAACTACAGCGTGGAAATTGTTGATTTCCTTGAAGCTATACATGAAGTCGTACTGTTCATCTGTATACTTCTTGTTCCTCATAATACTTTCCTTTGTTGTAGCCTTAAGATCCTCATCTGTATTGCTCAGACGGCAGCAGTTGATAAATACCGATGCCTGTTTAGCAAATTTTGAACCTGCGGGTACAAGATAGCCGAATGTCGTCATCGAATAATAATATTCATCAGCCTGTGAATCTCTGGGGAAGGGAACAAAGAATATATCAAGAGAATCATCCTTCTTCATTTTCTTTGCATAGTTTGTAATTATCCATTCACCCATACCCTGGAATGCTGCCGTACCCGAAACGATAGGATCTTCGTCTACGTTTATAACGCCTTCCTGGAACTTTGCAAGACCTTCGCTCTTGAGCGACTGCATAAATGTAGCGGCTCTGTCAACGCTTGCGTTGTTGAAGTTGCTTACCAACTTACCGTCCTCACCGATCTCTATAAGCGGTACGCCTGTTGAGTCGATTATTGCCTGTGCTGAATATTCGCTAGCACCGTAAAGACCTGTTCTGTTGCCGTCGGTATCCGAGTCGATGAACTTACGGATCACATCGGCCATTGCTTCCCATGTCCACTTGCCTTCATCATAAAGCTCCTTGGGGTCTTCAAGACCTATCTGCTCAAATACTCCTCTGTTGTAAATAAGGAAGTAGGATGAAACGTTATAAGCCCAGGGGTAGTAGTAATTCTTGCCGTTCCACTTGTACTTGTTTATATACTGATCAAGACCCGACCACTGAGGAGCTGAAAGATCCATATAGTCGTCAAGAGGTGTGTACATATTCTTTGACATCATGAGCGGGAATGTGCTGTCTGAGTAGTCAACAAGGTCGGGCGATTCGCCGGCTGAAATAGCCGTTGTCAGCTTTTCAAGTATCTGGAGCGATCCTACTATTGTACATTTGATTTTACAGCCGTAGTTTTCCGAGAAATACTTATATGCAGGCTTTACGTCACCGGCTGTTGTTATATCGTAGTTGCCGAGATACTCAAGCTCTGCGGGCTCAACATCTTCACCTGCGTCTATGCTTATGTCGCCTACGCTGACGGGGTTGTCAATCTCATCGTCAATCGTTGTTTCTGAACTGGAAGCGGTAGAATTGGTGTCGGAATCAAATCCGCCGTTACCGCTGTTAGAACAAGCTGCAAGAGAAATAGCGGTAGCACCGGCCATAACGCCTGCAAGAATTCTTTTAAAATTCATATTAAAAAACCTCCTTAATGTAATGCGTGCAATCGTTTACACACATTCGTTACATTGATTGTACCACATTGAAACACTTAATTCAATTCACATAATAGTCAAAATTCATACAACATTATTGTGCAATTTAACTAATGAAACCCGTGTAACTTGCTTTTTTCTGTTTCAAAAACGTTCGAAAAAACAAATGTATGTAACAATTTTCATAGTTTAGCTTATTAGTTAAAAATTAGTTAACTAAAAACCTGTCATGTTATCCGTAAACCGTACGGAAATATGTAAACCGCCCTGCCATACAGCAGAGCGGTTCACGGTTATATAATGGTTGTTACTTGCTTAAGTGACTTGCCTTATACGATGTATGAAGAATCTCGTGAGCAATGTGGCTTCCGGGTTCTCCGAGGAAGTTTTCGTATACTTCCTTTACATCGGGGCTTTCGTGCGACTTTCTGAGCTTGTTTGCGTCATCAAGGCTGTAGAGTGCCTTTGCACGCTCTGCACGGATGTCGGTAAAGTTGCGTACATCTGCAGGCTGGATAACCTGACCGCCGCCGTTTACACATCCGCCGGGACAAGCCATAATCTCGATGAAGTGGCATTCTACCTCGCCGTTCTTTACTTGCGTAAGGAACTTCTTAGCGTTTGCAAGACCCGATACAACAGCTACCTTTACAGTAAGGTCGCCTACCTTGTATTCAGCCGTCTTGATACCCTCAACGCCTCTTACATCCTTGAATTCAACGGGGCTGTCTGCAGCTTCGCCTGTCAGCTTCCATACAGCTGTACGAAGAGCCGCTTCCATAACGCCGCCCGTAGCACCGAAGATAACAGCTGCGCCTGTGCCGTTTCCTAAAGGTGAATCGGCAACCTCGTCGGGCAGATCTCTGAAGCGTAAGCCCGCACGGTTTATCATCTTGACAAGCTCTCTTGTTGTGATTGAAATATCAACATCGGGAACGCCTGCCGCAGACTGATCCTCTCTGCCTATCTCGAATTTCTTAGCTGTACACGGCATCACAGAAACACTTACAATGTTCTTGGGGTCAATTCCCATCTTCTTTGCCCAGTATGTCTTTGTGATGGCGCCGTTCATCTGCTGAGGAGATTTGCAGGAAGAAAGGTTGGGGATAAATTCGGGGAAGTAAGCCTCGCAGAATCTTATCCAGCCGGGTGAACATGATGTGATCATCGGAAGTACACCGCCGTTTGTAACTCTGTCAAGGAATTCGTGCGATTCCTCCATTATAGTAAGGTCTGCACCGAAGTTTGTGTCAAATACGGCATTGAAGCCGAGTCTGCGAAGAGCCGCAACCATCTTGCCCTCTACGGGTGTACCCATAGGATAGCCGAATGCCTCTCCGAGCGATGCTCTTACTGCGGGTGCTGTCTGTACAACAACTACCTTTTCGGGATCTGCAAGTGCGTCCCATACCTTGTCCGTATCGTCCTTTTCTGCAAGCGCACCTGTAGGACAAGCTGTTATACACTGACCGCAAGATACGCAGGCGGTCTCGGCAAGATCAAGGTCAAACGCACAGTCTATGCTTGTCTTGAAGCCTCTGTTGTTTGCACCGATTACGCCAATACCCTGGAGCTTGTCGCAGGCGGCAATACAACGGCGGCAGTGAATGCACTTGTTGTTGTCACGGAACATATGCTTCGAGCTGTAGTCAATATCGTACTCGTTCTTCTCGCCCTCGAAAAATGTCGTATCGTCAACACCAAGCTCCTTACACAGCTCCTGAAGCTCACAGCTTCCGTTTCTTGAGCAGGCAAGGCAGTCCATATTGTGATCTGAAAGCAAAAGCTGTAACGTCATCTTTCTGCTCTGTAATACAGCAGGGGAGTGCGTCAGAATGTTCTTGCCTTCATCAAATTTCGATAACGGGTAAACGCACGATGCAACAAGGCTTCTTGCACCTGTCATTTCAACCACGCAGATACGGCACGCACCGATTGCGTTTATATCCTTTAACCAGCAGAGAGTAGGAATTCTGATGCCGTTCTGACGACAGGCTTCAAGGATGGTTGTACCTTCTTCGACTGCGTACTCTATGCCGTTAATCTTTATATTAACCATAGTAAAATTTATTCCTTTCAGTTATCCGTCAAACCGGATCATTCCTTAATAATTGCACCGAACTTACACTTAGCCATACAAGCACCGCACTTGATACATTTTGTGGTATCAATGCTGTGGGGCTGCTTGACAGTACCCGAGATTGCTCCGACAGGACAGCCTCTTGCGCAGGCTGTACAGCCCTTACACCTGAGGTCGATGATCTTGTATGTGAGAAGATCCTGACATACGCCTGCAGGACACCTCTTATCCTTAACGTGTGCGATATACTCGTTCTTAAAGTAACGCAGAGTTGATAAAACGGGGTTGGGAGCTGTCTGACCAAGACCGCACAGAGAGTTGTTCTTGATGTAGTAGCACAGCTTCTCCATCTTGTCGAGGTCTTCCATAGTAGCGTTGCCCGATGTTATCTTTTCGAGCATTTCGTAAAGACGCTTTGTACCGATACGGCAGGGTGTACATTTACCGCAGGATTCGTCAACGGTGAACTGAAGGAAGAACTTAGCAATATCTACCATACAGTTATCCTCGTCCATAACGATAAGTCCGCCCGAACCCATCATAGAGCCGATAGCGATAAGGTTATCGTAGTCTATCGGTATATCGAGATGCTCCGCAGGGATACATCCGCCTGAAGGACCGCCCGTCTGAGCCGCCTTGAATGCCTTGCCGTTGGGGATACCGCCGCCGATTTCGTAAATAACCTCACGCAGTGTAGTACCCATAGGAACCTCAACAAGTCCCGTGTTGTGTATCTTACCGCCGAGAGCGAATACCTTTGTTCCCTTTGACTTTTCTGTACCCATAGATGCAAACCAGTCAGCACCGTTAAGGATTATCTGAGGAATGTTAGCGTATGTTTCAACGTTGTTGAGTACGGTAGGCTTCTTGAAAAGACCGCTTTCCGCAGGGAAGGGAGGACGGGGTCTGGGCTCGCCTCTGTTACCTTCGATAGATGTCATAAGCGCTGTTTCTTCGCCGCATACGAATGCGCCTGCGCCAAGTCTTATATCAAGGTCGAAGTCGAATCCGCTGTCAAAAATGTTCTTTCCGAGCAGACCGTATTCTCTTGCCTGATCTATCGCTATCTGTAAACGCTGAACGGCGATGGGATATTCCGCTCTTATGTAGATATAGCCCTGTGTTGCGCCTATCGCATAGCCTGCAATAGCCATAGCTTCGATTACAACGTGGGGATCGCCTTCGAGAACCGAACGATCCATGAATGCACCGGGGTCGCCCTCGTCGGCGTTACAGCATACATACTTCTGATCTGCGTCCTTGACAAGGTTTCTTGCAAGCTGCCACTTCTTGCCCGTAGGGAATCCGCCGCCGCCTCTGCCACGCAGACCCGAATCAAGAATTACCTGAATTACATCATCGGGAGTCATTGTCTTGAGGACCTTTCCGAGTGCCTCATAACCGTTTCTTCCGATATATTCGTCGATACATTCGGGATTGATTACACCGCAGTTTCTCAGTGCGATTCTGTGCTGCTTTTTATAGAAGTCGGTTTCCTTGAGCGACTTTATCTCGTTTTCTGCGACTGTTTCATCGTATACAAGACGTGTAACGATACGTCCCTTGAGCAGATGCTCCGAAACGATTTCAGCAATATCTTCTTCCTTTACCATCGAGTAGAATGTACCCTCAGGATAAACGATCATAATAGGACCGAGCGCACACAGACCGAAACATCCTGTGCGGACTACCATAACTTCGTCGGTAAGACCGTTCTTGTCGATTTCTTCCTGTAATCTTTTGGCAATTTTAACACTGCCTGAAGAAGTACAACCGGTACCACCGCATATCAATACTTGTGAACGATACATATATTAGTTTCCTTTCAGATTTTACATAGCGGAGTTTATCGTGTACTTCGTTACAACGTTGCCGCCGATAATGTGCTGTTCGATTACTTCTACAGCCTTTTCAGATGTCATATTGACGTAGGTCACCTTTTCCTTGCCGGGTGTGATGACTTCAACAACAGGCTCATACTGGCAAAGACCGATACAGCCTTCCTGTATTACCATTACGTCTTTTATGCCCTTTTCCTGTATCCCGTCGGAAAATGCTTTGAGAACAGGTCTTGCCCCTGCCGCAATTCCGCAGGTCGCCATTCCGACAACAATTCTTGTGCAGTCCGATGCTTCGCTTCTCAGGTTCACAACGTTCTGCATCTTGTTACGGATAGCAGCTAATTCTTCAAGAGATTTCATATCTTAAATTATCCTTTCGTGGTCGTTAATATTTGATGCCGCCGTTTACCTCGGCTGTATTTTCCTCAAGATAACGGGTGATATATCCCGTGACCTCGGGTATATTTAACGGAACACTGCCGAGTATGGCTCTGAGCTGCCTTGTATCAAGCGAAAACCGCTTTTCGTCAACCGAATAGTTATAGCTGAAATCTATACGGCAGTTCGCATTTATAAGCGATATAAGCGTACCCGTCATATCGCCCAGCGGCATTCTGTCAATGTGCGACAGTACAAAAACAGCCTTTATATAAGTACCTTCTCCTTCTTTTGAACTTATCTCGAAGCTGCCGCCGGTCATTTCCGATGCGGCTTTGAAAAAAGGTACTCCGAATCCGTATTTTCTCGTTGTTCTTGTGGTATAGAACGGATCGACGGCTCTTGACAGCTCCGCCTCGCTCATTCCCCGGCCGTCATCCCTTATGATGACCGTAAGAGTATCTGCCGTTGTGTCAATGCTGACGGTTATTTCGACAAGCGAAGCCCGTGCGCCGATAGAATTCTGCACAACATCAAGAATGTTAAGAGAAATTTCCGGAAACATTATTCTGTATATTTAGCCAGAATACCGTCGATTTCGTCAACGGTCAGCTTTCCGTATACATCGTCGTTTACTGTCATTACGGGAGCAAGTCCGCACGCTCCTATACAGCGACATGCGTCAAGTGAGAATATGCCGTCCTGCGTGCATTTTCCGTCTGAAATTCCGAGCTTTTCGGAGAGCTTTGCAAATATGTCGCCCGAGCCTTTAACATAGCAGGCTGTACCCAGACATACCGAGATTTTGTACTTACCCTTGGGATAAAGTGAGAACTGCGAGTAGAATGTAGAAACACCATATACCTTTTCAAGCGGTATTCCCATTTCTTCGGCTATTATTGACTGAACCTCAATAGGAAGATAGCCGTAGATTTCCTGAGCCTGTTGCAGTACAGGCATAAGTGCGCCCTGCTGACCTTTGTGATTACCGATCATTTCACGCAGTGCCTTTTCTTGTTCGGGCGTGCCGTTGAACGGTACGGTATTTTTTTCTTTGGAACCCATTATATAACCTCCTTGGATTTGACCCGCAATTCTTGCAGACTCACGGGAATATGATAATTATAACATATTTGCTATGTAAATTTCACTATATATTAGTAACCAAAATTTGCACAACTCTTTGTGTATGTTGCACTAATCGGTATTTTTATATCGGATAAATTTACTCAATTTTTACCTAAAAACCGTCATTTTCTACAAATTCAACGTGTATTTTTCAACTTTACACAGGTCGCAAAATGTGGTATAATATCTAATGGATTTGTGCATATTGCATATAACACTGCATAAATCGCAACAATCGGTAAAGGCAGGTTTCACAAATGACGGTCGGACAGCTTATAAGAAAAGGATTGTTCGGAGTGCTTAACAGCGGTAACGAAGACAGTGTTATAAGTAATGTGTTTTCGTGTGACCTGTTAAGCCTTGCAATGACCAAAGACCTTGACGGCTGTGCTTGGTTTACCGTTATAGGAAACGTAAACACAATAGCCGTAGCGGCACACACGGGTGCGTCCTGTGTTGTGCTTTGCGAAAAGGTAAAACCGGATGCCGACGCTTTGCTTAAAGCGCAGGAGCATAATATTGCTCTGTTCGTTTCGGATAAACCGGTTTTCGATTCGGCGGCGGAGCTTTATGCCATTACGGATGTGTAAAATAAATAAGGGAGATTTCAAAATGAGCGATTTCACAAACTTTGCGGTATATCACATTTATCCTCTCGGATTCTGCGGTTGCCCCAAGACAAACGATTATTCGGAGAACACCGAAAACAGACTTAAAAAGATAGAGGACGCTATTCCTCATATAAAGGAAATGGGCTTCAACGCTATATATTTCGGACCTGTGTTCCAGTCGGTAGCGCACGGATATGATACCGTTGACTATACAAAAATAGACAGCAGACTCGGCACAAACGCTGATTTTGCCGCACTTTGCAAAAAGCTGCACGAAAACGGCATCAAGGTAATACTTGACGGCGTGTTCAACCACGTCGGCAGAGATTTTACAAAATTCGTTGAGGTCAGAAACGGCAACAACAGTTATCGTGACTGGTTTCATATCAATGACGGAAATTCCTGCTATAATGACGGCTTCTGGTACGAGGGCTGGGAAGGACATTACGAGCTTGTAAAGCTAAATCTGTACAACCCCGCAGTAAAGGAATACTTAAAGGAGGTCATCACAGGGTGGGTAAAGGAGTTCGACATTGACGGACTTCGCCTCGATGTTGCGTACTGCCTCGACCTTAATTTCCTGAAGGAACTGCACGGCCATTGCAAGTGGCTGAAAAACGATTTCTGGCTGATGGGCGAAACGCTCCACGGCGATTATAACCGCTGGATGAATCCCGAAATGCTTGACAGCGTGACCAATTATGAATGCTATAAGGGCTTGTTCTCCAGCTTCAACGACCTTAATATGTTTGAGATAGCACACTCGCTCAACCGTCAGTTCGGAAAAGAGCAGTGGTGTCTTTATACAGGAAAGCTCCTTTACAGCTTTGTTGACAATCACGATGTTTCACGAATAGCCACAATGCTTAACAATAAGCGCCAGCTTCCCGTGATTTACCCGCTCCTGTTCACAATGCCCGGCATACCCGGCGTTTATTACGGCAGTGAGTACGGCATCGAGGGCGACAAGCACAACGGCGATGACGCTCTGCGTGTTGAATATAACGAGGAAAAGTTCAGGGCTGAGGGTATAGCCGATCTCACAGCCGAGATCACTGCGCTGTGTAATCTGCGTACCTTCTCAAAGGCGCTTGCTCACGGCGATTATACACCTTTACAGCTTTTAAACAGACAGTTCTCGTTCAGACGTGACTGTGACGGCGAAACAGTTGTAACGCTTCTTAATATAGACGATAATCCGTTTGACTTCAATCCCGGTATTTCGGGTGAATTCACAGATGTGCTTACAGGAAAGAAGATAGATTTATCGGGCAGTGTTCATCTTGACGGATGCAGTGCCGTAGTAGCGGTGAATAAATGATTAAAGCGGTAATATTCGATATGGACGGTACACTGCTTGACAGCGAAAGGATAGGGCTTAAGGCGTGGCAGTATGTGATTGATAAGTACAGCCTGCCGTTTGACCTTTCGCTTCCGTACCGTTCTATCGGACTGAATTATGATTCTATGAAGACCCTCTTTCTTTCCGAACTTGGCGAGGATTACCCCTTTGATAAATACTGGGGATACGCAAAGCAGTATTTTGCGGAATACGAAGAGAAGAACGGCATACCCGTAAAGCAAGGATTCAATGAGCTTTGCACATATCTTAAAGCGAATAAAGTCGGAATGTACGTTGCCACCTCTACATATCACGCTTCTGCGGCTAAGGAGCTTGAGCATTCGGGCATACTCGGATATTTTGACGGAATTATCGGCGGCGATGAGATAACAAGAGGAAAACCCGACCCGGAAATATTTATAACAGCCGCCGAAAAGACGGGCTTTGACAAGTCGGAATGTCTTATTGTCGAGGACAGTTCAAACGGCCTCAGGGCAGGCATAGCGTCGGGTATACGGACGGTGTTCATAAAGGATATAGTAGATGTGCCGTCGGAAATTACCGAAAAGGTTTTTGCAAGTTGCGACGATTTATCGGGAGTTGTCGGAATAATCACGCAAATTCGGTGATATTATCTGTTTTGCTTGCATTTATACGTTTCGTGTGGTATAATCAAATATTATGACGAAATGAAAAGGATGATGTAAATGCCGATTAAAATACCGAATAATCTGCCGGCTTTCAGCACGCTTGTCAACGAGAATATTTTCGTTATGGCTGATGAAAAAGCATCACGACAGGACATAAGACCGCTCAAGGTCGCTATAGTAAACCTTATGCCTACAAAGATAGTTACCGAAACACAGCTTTTAAGGCTGCTCAGTAACACTCCCTTGCAGGTGGATATTACTCTTGTGAAAACGGAAACCCACAATCCGAAAAACACCTCGCAGGAGCATCTTGTGAACTTCTACACTACATTCAATCAGATAAAGGAGCAGTATTTTGACGCACTTATTATAACGGGTGCGCCCGTTGAATTGCTCGACTTCAACTCCGTCCATTACTGGAAGGAGCTGTGCGATATAATGGAGTGGAGTAAAACTCACGCATTCAGCACGGTGCATATCTGCTGGGCGGCATTTGCAGGGCTGTACTATCATTACGGTATTCAGAAGCAGGTGCTTGACAAGAAGATGATCGGCATCTTCCCCCATAAGATAAATGCAATCAACCACCCGCTTCTCAAGGGTTTTGACGATATTTTTATGGTACCCCATTCACGTTATACGGGTGTAAAGATGGAAGATATTGAAACCAATCCTAATCTTGCACTGCTTGCCTATTCGGACATTGCAGGAGCATATATCGTTGCAGACCGCACGAACAGACAGATTTTTATCACAGGTCACGCCGAGTACGACAGGAACACGCTCAAGGATGAGTATATGCGTGACGTGGAAAAGGGCATACCGATAGAAGTGCCGTATAACTATTTCCCAGATGATAACCCTAAGCTGACGCCGCATTTTACTTGGCGTGGTCACGCAAGCCTTATGTATTCAAACTGGCTCAACTTCTGCGTATATCAGGAAACCCCGTTCGATCTCACAAAGCTTGAACCGCTTGAGTATTAACGTAAATAATAAAAGTCACAGTTATTTACTGTGGCTTCAGCTTGTAGAAAAAGTCTGTTTTTATAAGACAGTGCAAATTCTCTAATCCCTTTAAGAACGCTTTGTGGGCTTTGCGTCCTTGCAAAGCCTTTGGGCGTTCTATCTCGGCATCCTTGCCGAATCCCCAAACCCCTTCCCCGTGGTGAAGGGCTGTGTATGCTTTGCTGGCTCTGCATCGTGCAGAGCCTTTGGGCATACACGCTCGGCATCCGTGCCGGGGCTGAGTGTGGGGCTGCCGCCCTCACCCCGCTTGGGGCTACGCCCCAAACCCCATTTTCAAAAATTATATAGGTTTATCGACAGTCTGAAGTCACAGTTTTTTACTGTGACTTTTCCTTTTCTGCTTTAACGGAGGTGTCTATGAATCGTTACGATGAACTGATGAAACGTTTGCTTGCTGTTTGCGAAGCTCGGCCCGAAATAAAGGCGGTAATAATTTTCGGCTCGCAGGCAAGAGAAATTTCAAAGTCGGACGAATATTCCGACCTTGCTCTGAACCGCAAATATTACTGTATGAAAATAATATAATAGGCAAACTGGGTAAGCCTGTATATTCATTTGTTGAAGACACTTTTGCAGGAGAAAAAGAACGCCGTATCCTATTCGAAAAATCACTTGATGTCGATATGATTGTTATGTCTGAGGACAGCCTTGTAAATCTACTTAAATCACACAATGCTGATTTTATTCTGAATCGTGGTTTTTCGCTTTGTTATGACGCTTGCGGCATATCACAGCTTATTTGTAAATCATCAAAAATCACACCCTGTGATTTTACCGCTTTATCAGAGGAAAGTTTCCGTAATCTTACAAATGATTTTATGTTCCATACCGTGTGGGCAGAGAAGAAAATCAGACGTGGAGAGCTTTGGACAGCGATAATGTGCGTGAACGGCTATCTCAAGACAAAACTGATCACAGTTATCGAAATGTATGAACATTGCATTCACGGCACCGCTTACGATACATGGCATAACGGAAGAATGGCAGAGCAGTGGGCAGAGCCGTTCATCGTCGATAAGCTTGGCGATTGCTTTTCCCGCTACGATGCGGACGACCTGCTCTCCGCCCTTGCAGCCACAAGAGAGCTGTTCCTGACCCTCGCCAAAGAGTGCGCCTCAGCTTACGGCTACACTACCGGCATACCCGAAATCGACAGCTGAATACAGTAAAGCCGCAGACAGCTTTATCGCAGGTCTGCGGCTGTTTTGTTTACTTTTCACAGAAAAGCTCTATCTGCTCGCCGAGCGGTCCGTAGCAGAAAGCAATCCTTGCTACAAGCGGATTCTCGGCAGGAATATAAATGTTTTTCGGCTTTACGAATACCTCATATCCGGCTTTTTCAATCCTGTCCGCAAGCTCGTCCACATCTGTCACGCTAAGTGCGAAATGCCTTATTACGCCTTGCGGCAAGTCGCTTTCGGCATTTGAGAAAACTTCGATTATGCCGTTTCCCGTATCGAACATAACTCCGATAGGATTGTCACAGTCGGGACCCCATCGCCTTATAATCGGTATGCCGAGCGTATCGCTGTAGAAAGTGATAACCCTTCTTAATTGTTCACCGCTGCATCTGAATGAAACGTGGTGTATACCGTTTATCATACATTATACCTCTTACAGCTGTACCGGCTCTATCTTCCATATCTCCTTGGCGTAATCGCTTATCGTTCTGTCCGAGCTGAACTTGCCCGAGAAGCACATATTTGCCCAGCACTTTCTTGCAAAGTCAAGGCGGGAGTTTGCATAGTCGCTGTTTGCCTTCAGCTTTGCCTCAACGTAGGATTCAAGGTCGCCGAGCAGGTAGTAATGATCGGGAACGTGCCAGCTTGCGCCGTCTGTCAGAGCAAAGTAAAGCTCCTTGAAATCGCCTGTTCCGCCATCGCTCACAGTACCGTCAATAAGCGTGTCAAGCACCCGCTTGATTTTCGGGTTCTTGCTGACAAGCTTTCTCGGGTCATAGTCCTTCATTATCTTTTCAAGCTCCTCGACCCTTGCGCCGAATATGTAGTTGTTGTTTTCGCCTGCCTCCTGCACTATCTCTACATTTGCACCGTCATATGTGCCGAGAGTAACAGTGCCGTTGAGCATAAACTTCATATTGCCCGTACCGGACGCTTCTGTTCCTGCGGTAGAAATCTGTTCTGAAATATCGGCGGCAGTAACCAGCTTTTCCGCATAGGAAACGTTGTAATTCTGCACGAATACGACCTTTATCAGCTTGTTTACTTCTTCATCGGCATTGATAAGTCTGCCTATCTCGTTTATATACTTGATGATAGCCTTTGCCCTCATGTATCCGGGCGCTGACTTTGCGCCGAAAATAAACGTGGTCGGGTAGAAGTTCTTTATGCTTCCGTCCTTGATACCAAAGTAGATATAAAGGATGCTGAACGCATTGAGAAGCTGCCTCTTATATTCGTGCAGACGCTTTATCTGAATATCAAAAATGCTGTTTGTATCGACTTCGATTCCGTCCTTGGATTTCATATACTCGGCAAGCTGATTTTTCTTTTCCTGCTTTATATTCATGAATCTCTGCATCATATTGTTGTCGCCACGAAGTCTTTCAAGCGTTTTCAGCCTTGAAAGGTCTGTCACCCACGAATTATCACCGAGCTGTTCGGTTATGAGCGATGATAACTCCTTGTTGCAAAGGGCAATCCAGCGTCTTGGTGTAATGCCGTTTGTCTTGTTCTGGAATTTCTCGGGGAAAAGCTGATACCAGTCCTTTAAAACATCGTTCTTAAGTATCTCGGTATGGAGCGCCGCAACGCCGTTTGTGTAGCTTGAGCAGTAAACCGCCATCTTAGCCATATGTACAACGCCGCCGGAAATCATCTTCATATAGTCGGTCTTACCCTTGGGCATATCATTTGCGTACATTTCGGCAACGAAAGCCTCGTTTATCTGTAAAATAATATCGTAAATTTCGGGCAGGACTTCCTTTACTATATCAAGTCCCCACTTCTCCATAGCCTCAGCCATTACGGTGTGGTTTGTGTAGTTGAATGTCTTTTTGGCAATTTCAAGAGCCTTTTCGAATGAAAGTCCCTCGTTATCTACAAGTATTCTTATAAGCTCGGGGATAGATATGACGGGGTGGGTATCGTTAAGCTGGATAGTAACCTTTTCGTACAGCTTTTCGATGTCGTATCCTGCCGCCTTGTGCTTCTTCACAATATCGGCAAGAGAAGCCGCACAGAAGAAATACTGCTGCTTGAAGCGGAGAATCTTTCCCTCTCTTGTATCGTCGTTAGGATAAAGCACTCTCGAAATATCCTCAGCCTTTATCTGCTCTATACTTGCGTTTACATAGTCCTGTGCATTGAACTTGAGAAAATCGAAAGTATTCACAGGCTCAGCCTGCCATAGACGCAGTGTTCCTATGTTTTTTGTGCCGTATGCGACAATCGGCATATCGTAAGGCACTGCAACAACTGTCTGATTTGCAAAGTTTATAATTACCTTGTCACTTTCGTTTCTTCTGCTCCACGGGTCGCCGTACTTAGTCCAGTCGTCAGCCTCTTCTTTCTGAAATCCGTCAACAATAGACTGCTTGAAAAGTCCGTACTTATAACGTATTCCATAGCCGTCAAGCGGTAAAGACAATGTAGCGGCACTGTCTAAAAAGCAAGCCGCAAGTCTGCCGAGACCGCCGTTTCCGAGTGCGGCATCTTCAATTTCTTCAAGGTCGGACAGCTTTGCACCGAGCGAGGAAAGAACCTCTCTCGCATCGTCCTCAACGCCAAGACAGAGCAGGTTATTGTAAATGGCTCTGCCTACCAAAAATTCGGCTGAGAAATAGCACGCTCTGCGTGTGGCAAGATGAGCCTTTCTGCTGTCTTTCCAGACAGGCGCTATCTGTTTCATTATCGCAGATGAAAGCGCTTCGTGCAGCTGATAGGGCTGTGCCTTGTCCGCTGTAACTTCATACTTGTCGGAAAGTACCGATTCAATATCGGCTTTAAGTAATTCCTTGTTCATAGCTCCTCCAAAAATCATATATCCGTTAATATGCCGATAACGGCATTTGATACCAGAAATCCCTTCGGGGTAAGGCTTATCGTCTTATCGTCCGTTTTATACAGGTCGTCGGGAATCAGCCTGCACTTATTTAATATATCGTCTTTTGTTATGCCGAAACGTTTTTCGGCCGTATCAAAATCAAGCCCCTCGCTGAGCCTCAATTTCAGCATTGCCCATTCTTCATAGTCGCCGCATTCACGTTCTGTTATAACTGCAGGCTGAACCTCGCTTTCGATAAACGCTCTGAGGTCACGTCCGACAGCGAAACGTTCCCCGTTGTAATAAGAATGTGCGGCAGGTCCTATGCCGAGATATTCCTCGCACCGCCAGTATCTGAGATTGTGCCTGCTCTCCATACCCGGCTTTGCAAAATTGCTTATCTCGTATTGTCTGAAGCCTTTATCTGAAAGACGTTCTACCGTTTCAAGATAAATATTTGCATATCCGTCTTCATCGGGAAGGATAAGCTCTTTTTTTGCAAACGGCGTATCCGGCTCGATTTTCAGCATATACGCCGAAATGTGACTTAGCGGCAGGGAAGTCATATAGCTTATCGTTTCAATAAGGCTGTCGCTTGTCTGAAGCGGTATTCCGAGCATTATGTCACCCGAAATATTATCAAAGCCTGCTTTGTATGCCATTTTTACAGCATCTGCACCGACCTTGCTGTTATGCCTTCTGCCGAGCGCTTTAAGTTCGTTATCAATACCGCTCTGCAAGCCGAATGAAATCCTGTTCACATTATGTGCTTTTAATGAACAAAGTGCGTTTTCATCGGTACAGCAAGGATTTGCTTCAACGGTAATTTCTGCGTCTGAGGCGATGTACGGCTGAATTTCGTCCATAATATCACATATCTCACGCCAAAGCAGTATCGGTGTACCTCCTCCGAAGTACACCGTGTCAAACCTGAGATTTTCGTTCTGCGACAGATAGTAGCGCAGATTTCTTATCACTGCGTCCTTGTATCTGTTCGCCGTATCGCTGTCAAAAGCTACCGAGTAGAAGTCACAGTAGGGGCATTTTGACAGGCAGAACGGGATATGGATATAAAGCCCTTTATTCATCAAGCTTAAGCACTGCCATAAACGCTTCCTGCGGAACTTCGACACTGCCGAGCTGACGCATACGTTTCTTACCCTCTTTCTGCTTTTCGAGCAGTTTCTTCTTACGGGTAATATCGCCGCCGTAGCACTTTGCAAGTACATCCTTACGCATAGCCTTTACGGTTTCTCTTGCAATAATTTTGCCGCCGACCGCCGCCTGAATGGGTACCTCAAACAGCTGACGGGGAATGTTGTCCTTTAATTTTTCTGCGATTTTTCTTGCTCTTGCATAAGCCTTATCCGCATGAACAACGAATGAGAGCGCATCGACAACCTCGCCGTTAAGGAGTATATCAAGCTTTACAAGACGTGACGGAACAAATCCCGACATTTCATAATCATAGCTTGCATAGCCCTTTGTGCGTGATTTCAGAGCATCGAAGAAGTCGTATACTATTTCGTTCAGCGGAAGATCGTAGTGCATCTCAACACGGTTAAGATCAAGGTATTTCATATCCTTGAAGGTGCCTCGTCTTTCCTGACACAGATCCATTATACTGCCGACATACTCAGACGGAGTGTAGATATTCGCCTTTACCATAGGCTCTTCCGCCACTTCGATTTCTGACGGGTCGGGGTAGTTCGTGGGGTTATCAATAAATATCGTTTCCCCGTCTGTCTTTGTTATCTTGTATACAACAGAAGGTGCAGTGGTAACAAGGTCAAGATTATATTCACGTTCAAGTCGTTCCTGAATGATTTCCATATGCAGAAGTCCTAAGAATCCGCAACGGAAACCGAAGCCGAGCGCTATAGAGGTTTCCGGCTCGAATGTAAGCGAAGCATCGTTAAGCTGGAGCTTTTCAAGAGCGTCACGCAGATCGCCGTACTTTGCACCGTCGGCGGGATAGATACCGCTGTATACCATCGGGTTTACGTTACGGTAGCCTGCAAGGGCCTCTTTTGCAGGGTTGCTTACAAGAGTGACCGTATCGCCGACCTTTGTATCGCCTATCGACTTTATAGATGCGGCTATATATCCGACCTCGCCTGCACGAAGCTCCTTAGCGTTCTCAAGAGCCTTTGCGCCCATATATCCGACATCTACAACATCAAACTCAGCACCGGTAGCCATCATTTTTATCCTGTCGCCCGGTTTTAATGTGCCGTCCTTTATTCTTACATAAACGATAACACCTTTATAAGCGTCATAGTAGCTGTCAAAGATAAGCGCTTTCAGAGGAGCGTCCGGATCTCCCTTGGGAGCTGGAACGTTCTTTACCACCTGCTCCATTACTTCCTTTATGTTTATGCCCATTTTTGCGGAAATAAGCGGAGCTTCATCGGCAGGTATACCTATCACCGTTTCAATTTCTTCCTTTACTTCATCGGGATGGGCGGAGGGCAGGTCGATTTTGTTTATTACGGGAACAAGCTCAAGGTCCTGTTCGATTGCAAGATAGGTGTTGGCGAGAGTCTGCGCCTCAATGCCCTGTGTTGCGTCTACTACAAGTATTGCGCCCTCGCAGGCATTCAGCGAACGTGAGACCTCATAGTTGAAGTCAACGTGACCGGGTGTATCTATAAGATTGAAAACGTAGGTTTCGCCGTCATCGGCTTTGTATCTCAGCCTTACCGCACGGGCTTTGATTGTGATGCCTCTTTCACGCTCAAGATCCATATTGTCCAGTATCTGTTCTTCCATTTCTCTGTGTGCGACCGTTTCGGTCTGTTCGAGTATCCTGTCCGCCAGAGTGGACTTTCCGTGATCTATGTGCGCAATGATACAGAAGTTGCGTATCTCCTGCATATAGTCTTTATCTGCCAAGCTAAAAATCCTTTCTTTTGTAAAAAATCAGTCTATCCATAAAATTATAGCATAATCCGCACGGAAATGCAAACTATATTTATATATAAATACTGTTTTAAAGAGGATGAAAAATGAGTGATATGTTATCATACGAGGCTGTACAGCTTAAAAAGCTGCTTGCCGAGGAAAAGGATATACGAAACAGGTATATTTCCGCCGCCGAAGAAATATCCGATCCTCAGCTTAAGGAAAAGCTGCAGAAATGCGCCGCAGTACACGGCAGTCACATCAGCGTTATAAACGGACTTACGGGGGAGAAGAATGATTGACGAGAAGAACCGCCTGAATGAGCTTCTGAGGGCTGAAAATTCGCTTGCACAGAAATATGCCGTTATACTTTGCAGTGCGGTGAGCGGCGATATAAGAACAAAGCTGACGTTCAACCAGCGAGGCATAAACGAAGCGGCATCGTTTATTATTGACGAAATGAATTCACGGGGGTGGAACGTGCCGAAAAGCGTGTTGCCACCGAAAAACTAAAGTTTCCGTCTTTCCTGCCGATATACTTTACAGAAGGTAAAGAAGGGTCAATGAAAAGGCACGGAAAGGGTGGTATTATTATGTCTGCCGTAAACACAAATTATGAATACAAGCCTGCTTACAGTGTAAGTGCAACGGACAAAGCCGACAAGTCAAAGGAAACCTCAACGGTTAAGCTAAGCACGGACGCACAGAAATATCTTGAACAGCTTAAAGGCAAATATAAGAACGTTGATTTTATTGTGGCTGATTTTTCTTCGGATGAGGAGGCACATAAGCATCTCGCAACAGGAAAGGGCGAGTATAACTGCGTCATAACTCCCGATACTCTTGAAAAAATGGCTACTGACGAAACCGAAAGGGCTAAATTCGAGGGCATTATTGATAAGGCTATTGGCAAACTGCCCGAAATAAGAAAACAGCTCGGCGATGATTCGGAGAATGTTACAAAGCTCGGTATCAGCGTTGACAGTGAGGGCAACGTTTCGTATTACGCACTTATAAAGGAAAGCCTTAAAAAGAACGAAAACGTTGAAAAAGCCAAAGAAAAAGCCGCCGAAAAAAAGGCGGAGGAGGCTAAGAAAGAGGAAAAAGAGAAATATGAGGAACGGCTTGTGACGGCTTCTTCTGTAGAAGAACTGATAAAGCTGATTAAGGCGGCATATTCCGAGAAATCCGACGATCGCTTTGAAAAGAGCGATAAGAATGACGATGCGCTTAAAATCGACAGGGTAGACTTCAGCAGCGGAAAGGCACAGCCGGCATATGAACAGTATGTTCCGTCTGCCGTTCCCGAAGAAAAGCATCCGTTTGACTTCAAGGCATAGAAAAAGAATAGTATCAAAGGGCGCTTATCCGTTTTGGGTGAGCGTCTTTTTTTGCCGATAGCGATGCAGTTGTAGCCGTATCCGGTATATTCTTGTCCCAAGGATAATAGAATTAACCGGAAAGGACTGATTGTTTGAAAAATACCTATGTAAAAAACACAATAATCCTCTTTGTTTCGATGGTGATAAGCAAGATAGTCGGCGCTGTTTTCAAGATACCGCTTACCAATATACTCGGCGGTATCGGAATGGGCTACTACTCGACTGCGTACAGCCTCTACACGCCTGTTTTCGCTATGACTGCGGCGGCTGTTCCTACCGTTATAATAAAAGCGGTTGCGGATAACATAGCTTTACGCAGATTCGCAAATGCGCAAAAGGTGCTGAGAACGGCTGTCTTGATATTCGGAGCGACAGGTCTTATCGGCACTGCGGCAATACTGGCACTTGCACGGCCGTTTTCGGATACGGTCGCACAATCTCCGCAGAGCGTATGGGGAATAATCGCAATAGCGCCGTCGGTCTTTCTGTGCTGTATATCATCGGTATATAAGGGCTATTACGAAGGGTGCTGTAATATGATGCCGTCGGCTGTGTCGCAGGTCGCAGAATCGGTCTGCCGTGCCGTGACAGGACTTTCTGTGTCGCATCTTATAATAGAATACGGAATGAAATGCTATGCAGGCGGCGAAATGGTATTCGGTGTGATTGCAGGAAGTAAAAGCGAGGCTGTGGATATTATAATGCCTTATGCGGCGGCAGGTGCGGTTCTTGCCGTTACGGTGAGCGAGCTGTGCGCACTCGTTTGCCTGCTTGTGAGGAAAAAAGTCTGCAAAAGGATTATAGACACGTCTGCGGGCGATACCTCGACAGACAGGGTGGCAGTAATCGCAAAGCGTCTTATAAAATCCTGCATTCCTGTTTCCGCCGCCGCAATAGTTGTGAATCTGTCCTCGTTCATCGACCTTATCACGATACCACGCTGTCTTAATTTTGCACTTTCGTCCGATCCGGGATATTTTGCGGCGTGTTTTTCGGACATAATAAAAGCACAGGGCGGTGCTGTGCGGCTTGCGAACTTTATGTACGGCAGTTATACCGGACTTTCGTGGACGATGTTCATGCTGATACCTTCTTTCACGGCTATGTTCGGCAGGAGCGCACTGCCGCAGATAGCAGGTGCGTGGACGCTCGGCAACAGGAAGGAATTCGAACGCAAGGTGACGGTCGTTCTGCGTTCAAACTTTGTTATCGGGTTTCCGCTGTATCTCGGGCTGTCGGCTATGAGCAGGCAGATACTTGAATTTTTGTTTTCGGGCAGACAGCAGGAGGTGACGGTGAGTGCAACATCACTCTTTATACTGGGGCTTGGCGGTGTTTTTCTGACCTTGTCATCTACGTTTATTTCAATATTTCAGGTCATCGGGCGGTCGGATCTTCCTGTGAAGCTAATGATGCCGGGCTGTGCGATAAAGCTGATATTCAACGTGTTTACAATATCTGTACCGGCTATCAATATAAACGGGGCGGCTGTTTCAACGGTTATTATGTATGCGGCGGTCGCACTGGGAGGATATTTTGCGCTTGAAAATGTTACCGGGATAGATTTTCACATTATCAGAAGAATGGCTGTTCCTCTGAGTGCTGGGATAGTATGCGCTGTCGTATCACGCATTGTGTATGGCTTTGTCGGGGAAAGCGTCAATGCTGTGACGGCTCTGTTTTTGCCGATAGCTTCGGGCGGTGCGGTTTATATAATTTTACTGATAATCTTCAACGAGATTAATCTTAAATCTTTGCTAAATCGACAAAAAAGAAAAAAATTCTGAAATTATCTTGATATTTGACAGATTTTAGAGTATTATTATATAAGATTAAAAACGGGCTGAAAAAAAGAGTCCGACAGGTATTGGAAGTGTACGATTTGGATTTTGAAATTAAAGACAAGTATGATATTGACGATCTTCTCGAAGTGACGAGGATACTCAGAAGCGAGAACGGCTGTCCGTGGGACAGAGAGCAGGATCATAAGTCGGTCAGGATGAATGTTCTGGAGGAGGCTTATGAGGTGATGGAGGCTATCGACGCAGATGACGCCGCAATGCTTAAAGAAGAACTCGGAGATCTGCTTTTTCAGGCGGTTTTTCACTGCGAGATCGAAAAAGAGCGTGGCAGGTTTGAATTCAACGATATATGCGACGATGTCACAAAGAAGATGATATATCGTCATCCGCACGTTTTCGGAGATGTAAATGTCAATAATTCGGACGATGTTCTTAAGAACTGGGACAAGCTCAAAAAGAAATCCAAGCACCAGGACACCGTTGCGGATACCCTTGACAGCGTGCCGATGGTACTGCCTGCGCTTATGCGTGGCGAGAAGGTTTTCAAGCGTGCGTCAAATGCGGGCGTAGCGCTTTCCGGTACAAGTGAAGCCGTTGATCTTGTGAAAGAAAAGCTCGCAAGCCTTGAGTTGGCTATTAATGACAAAAACGAAGCGCTTACCGAAGATAATTTTGGGGAACTTTTACTCTCTTGCTGTATTTTATCACGTTTTATCAAAAAAGATTGCGAAAAAGCCTTGACTTTTGCTGTAAATAAGTTTATAATGCGTTTTAGAGAGCTTGAGAGTAATACGAGGTCGCAAGGCAAAACGCTCGACAATCTGTCAGATGAGCAGATAAAAGCGCTGTTTTTAAATTCTGATTAACCGTAAAGCAATTAGTCGGTTGACCGTATTACGTCTGTTAGCTTTTATGCTTAACAATATTAATAATTTTAATTGGAGGATTACTCAAATGACAAAAGCAGAATTAGTTACAATGGTTGCTGAAAAGGCAGATCTTACAAAGAAGGATGCAGAAAAGGCAATCTCAGCTTTAGTTGAGAGCATTTCAGAAACACTTGCCAAGGGCGAAAAGATCCAGCTCGTTGGTTTCGGTACATTTGAAGTTCGTGAGCGTGCAGCTCGTGAGGGCGTTAACCCCCGTACAGGCGACAAGATCAAGATCGCTGCTTCTAAGGTTCCCGCTTTCAAGGCAGGCAGTGCTTTAAAGGATGCAGTTGCTAAGTAATTAAGTCTGGTTCAATAGCGGAGGCGGTATTTTTACAGCCTCCGTTTTTTGTTTTGTTTTAAAGGAAAGGTTTATTATGCGGCTTGATAAATTTCTTAAAGTATCACGTCTTATCAAAAGAAGAACAGTGGCAAATGAGGCGTGTGACGCTGAAAAGGTTTCGGTAAACGGTAAACCTGCAAGAGCCTCTTATGATGTCAAGGTCGGAGATGAGATTGAGATAAATATGGGCAAAAGCCCGCTTAAGATCCGTGTTCTTAAGGTAGTCGAGGTAGTCGGCAAGGACGGAGCCTCAGACCTTTACGAAGTGGTATAAGCATAATACGGACATACCCCGAATATTATTTATCATGCGGTAAATAACATTCGGGGGTGTTTTTTATGGAAAAATCACTGCAGAAGCTGACGCTGACCGACAGGAGAAAGCTGGAGGTGGGCGGAGTGCTTGAAATCATTTCCTATGATGATGAGAACATAACTATGTATACTGCGCTCGGCAATCTGCGTATCGGCGGAGAGAATCTTGAGGTGGGTACAGCGTTCAGTGAAAACGGCACTGTTGAGATAACGGGATACATACGCACGATACATTTTTGTGACGGCAAGTCAAGATATGCGGATAATTTCATATCAAGAATATTCAGGTAGGTGGGTGTATGAACGAAGAAACATCGCTGATGTGGCAGATTGCCTGCTTTTGCGTCTGCGGGGCATTGCTGGGAGTCTTATATGAGCCGCTTCGCATATTACGTCTGATAATCCCTCACCACAGCTTTATAACGGGAGTGGAGGATACTGCTTATCTTTCCTTGTGCGGCGTTGTCCTGTTCGGGCTTTCGATGGAAACGGGAACCGGAAATTTCCGCCTTTCGTATCTTTTAGCCGCCTTCGTCGGAGGGGCAGTGTATTTTCTTACTGTGGGCAGGCTTATAAAGATTATTTATTCTGCCGTGATAAAGACCGTTTTCAAGGCGGTGAAACTGATAGGAAGAAAACTGCTGCGGCCTGTCATAAGGTGCTTTGTGTCAATTGCACATAAATTGATGCTGCCTTTTGTTAAACTTTACGAAAATATTGACGCTAAAATGAAAAAGCATAAAGCGGACTTGAAAACCTCTCCTGAAATGTTATATAATAATATTAATAATCACGGAAGGAATGAGATGTCAGTTGGCAACAGGATCGAAGGCAAAATCGGGAAAATTCAATAAAGTAATGCTTATACTTGCACCGTTGCTCGTAATTGCGCTTGTTATCTGTGTTTATAATTTCATCTCGATACAGGTGGAAATAGCACAGAAGAACGAGGAACTGGCAAAGCTCACCGCCCAGGTAGCCGAAGTGGAGAACGAAAACAAAATGCTGAGCAGATATTCCGATGAACAGTATAAAGTTGAGTATATCGAAACTATCGCAAGGGATAAGCTGGGTTATGCGAAGCCGGAGGAGCGGATATACTACATTGTTCCTGCTGATTGAATAATATGAACAAATGAGGCTTTCACGTTTTTGTGAAAGCCTCTGCTTATATAAAGTCTTTTATTTGGATATGCTTCTGTTATATCATTCAGCTATGACTATTATAACAGACTACCGATAGTTCTGTTTGTCGGATAGCCGCATTGTTTTTATTTGCACTGCTATTTATTACATTTGCTATCATTTTCTTTTTTTTTGTAGGGGAGGCGGCTTGCCCCTCCCGTTGCACTAACTTCTAACCATTCACCGAGTTTATAATCTGTCAACTATCAACCGTAACCCAAAGCTCGATTTCCTTGCAAAATGTTTATGGTAAGCACTTCAATATTTCGGGAGGGGCGAGCTGTATAGTGTGATAACATAGTTTACAGAATGTGCAAGGACATAGTTTACATA
>CDZO01035631.1_pt1 | contig 161638 bp, 151 predicted proteins | sample 480641 | NCBI WGS metagenome assembly CDZO01 (sample SAMEA3182088, study PRJEB8094) | gut metagenome | biome: human; feature: gut; material: Stool; isolation source: human stools | place: Canada | collected 2013-02-05
AATCGAGTAGGAGAAATTTCTGCTTTCGCAGAAATTTCGACCTCTCACACCACCGTGCGTACGGTTCCGTACACGGCGGTTCAATCAACTTAACAAGTAACACACCTTTCGGTGTAGTAATCTAACATTGAGATTAGTCCAAATGACGCTAATCTCTTGTTGTTTATTGCCTCGCAGACATCGGATGCTCTACATACTCTTGCGTACCCTTTTGCATACGCCGTCCGCCGTGCTGCCCATTCAGGTACACCTAGCTTTTTCAGGTTCCTTGCTCGGTTTTGTGGAGTTTTCCAATGTTTCCATATACACATGCGTATGCGATACCGAATGCTTCCGTCTAGCCTTGCACAGATTGTTTTCATACTTCCTATCTTGTAGTAGTTAATCCATCCTCTGATGAGTTCATTGAGTTTCTGTACCTTATAAATGTTACTTACTCCCCAGCTTCGACAAGTAAGCTGTTTCATTCTTGCCTTAAACTTTGCTGCCGACTTTGCATGTGGTTTCGCCTTGTATTGGTGTGCTCTGCTGTCAAAGTAAAATCCATATCCAAGATATTTTATTCCTTGCGGCTTGTCTACCTTACTCTTTGTTGTATTTACTTTGAGTCCCAGTTTTTCTTCAATAAATCGGGTAATGTTTCTCATCACCCTCTTTGCAGACATTTCACTTCCGACCATGTTAATACAGTCATCCGCATATCTGACAAAGTTCAGCCCTCTTTGTTCCATTTCCTTGTCCAATTCATTCCGCATGATGTTGGCAAGAAGCGGTGACAGATTGCCTCCTTGCCGTGTCCCTATCACTGATTCCCTGTATTCATCATCCTCCTTGATTCCGCTGGCTGGAAATTTCCTGATGATTGATATTACTTCTCCATCTTTGATTGTCTTACCCATTAGCGTCATCAGCTTATCATGGTTTACTGTGTCAAAGAACTTTTCCAAGTCGATGTCAACAATCCAGTCATAGCCGTCATTCATTCTATCAAGTTCTGTGATGATTGCCTGCTGTGCACATCTATTCGGTCTAAATCCATAACTGTGGTCATGGAATTGTTCCTCGTAGACTGGCGTTAACACCTGTGCTATGGCTTGTTGTACAAATCGGTCTGTTACTGTTGGTACTCACAGGTTTCTGACTCCCCCGTCTGGCTTTGGTATCTCCACTCTGCGCCGTACGACTTGCAGATATGCCGCATTGAGGTTATCTCTGCTTAGTATCTGCTCCATTAGACTACTTGTGTCCATGCGTTCTTTCCTTTCCGTCTCGCTTGAATCGACCACCTTTTTCCCGATTGGGTACGGCAGATGTTGTCTTTTCTGCAATACGAGACATACTCAAACTTATTGATTGTTCACCCCTTCGCTCCATTTCCATTACAGATACTTCTTCACTACTATGGGTTCTGCTGACTTCTCACAGTTCGTTGTTACTAGGCTAATGAAACCTCTATGAGACCTCCACGCTTAAGGTGCACGCTCTTTCCCTTCATCTATCCGCCACATTTACTCCTACTTCCGGCAACTTTCGGACTTTATCTTCTTTTGCAGACTTATCCGTATTTCAGAGCCTTATATGTGATTCCTGTTCGTCGGACCAAAGGTTTTCCTACAGCTTCCTTCCGATTCCACCTCACGATGGACACCCTTGCTGTTCAGCTATACACTTCCTCGTTGCCTAGGCGTGTTCGGGACTTTCACCCGTTAGAGCGCGCCCATGGCGCGCAAACAAAAAGACGCCTGCCTCCACGGCAGACGCCCTTCACCTTATTTTATCCCGGTTTTACTTTAGTCTTATTCTTGTCTAAGCCCTTACAGACATCCTCCACAATACGTTCCATCTCTCCCCACTTCTTTTCCATATCCGCCACCAGTCCGAACTGGGTGCGGCAGCGGTCCAGATTATGCTTCTCCCTGGCAGTCTTAAAGTAAGTATCGCCGGACAGATAATCCGTAAGGAACCGGATTCCGCATTCCAGGGTCATGAGCCTGGAACCCTGAGGAAGCATTTTAACCTCTGCTCCGGTAAGGCTTCCCGCGCACCCCTCCAGAAAGCCTCTGGTATAGATTTCAAAGAGAGGAATTGACAGGGACACCCTGCTTAAATCTGTTTCATCCTCCTGCGCGGTATTGGCGCCAAAGCGGATGGAATCCCCAAAATCAAAGATGGAAAGTCCCGGCATAACGGTATCCAGATCAATGATGCAGATGGCCTGGCCGGTCTTGTCATCAATCATGATATTGTTTAATTTGGTATCATTATGGGTCACTCGCAGCGGTAGCTCGCCCTTAGCCAGCATATCCATGGCCAGCCCCATATCCTGCTCCCGGTCCATGGCAAACCGAATCTCATTTTGAACCTCTGACGCCCGTCCGCAGATATCTTCCTCCACCGCTTTCCTGAAAGCCCTGAACCTTCCCGGAGTGTCATGAAAACCCGGGATAGTCTCTGCCAGCTCTCTGGCAGGATATTGGGACAGAAGTCTCTGGAAATGCCCAAATGCCTTTCCGCTCTGGTAAAAGTCCTCCGGCTTCTCCACCAGGTTATAGCAGGTGGCTCCCTCAATAAATAAGTACATCCTCCAGTAATTCCCCCGACTGTCCACATAGAAAGGAGCTCCCTCCCTGGTCTTTATGAGGTTCAGGGTCTCCCGGTCCGGGTCCCCGCTGTTTTTTATGACCTCCTGCCTCAGGAAGGTGGTGACCCCCTCAATATTGCGCATAAGGGACACCGGGTCCTGGAAGATATCCGTATTCATCCTCTGAAGAATATAAGGGCGGTTCTCACATATAAGACGGAAGGTGTCATTGATGTGGCCGCTTCCATAGCGCTCGCAGCTCACTGCCGCCCCATCCGTGGCAAAAGCCCCGGCCGCCTCCTTGAGTATATGTTTATCCATTTCTGCACTCATTTCACATATTCCTCCCAAAGTTTCTCCGGGTACAATCCCTTATCCTTAAGGTCCCTAATGGCTTTTACCACTGTCTCCTTATCTTCTTTATAGGTAACTCCATACCAGCGGTCCACACTCTTTAGCACGGTCACCTCAGCCAGATCTGCCTTTAGAAGTTCATCCACCACAAAGGGCAGGAAATATTCGCATTTCATAGGATTTACAGGAAGGTTTTTATCCAGGAACGCCCCAAATCTGTTCTCCAGCTCGCCCAGAATACTCTTTGTAAACCCCCACATGTTCATGGAAACAATGGTGGACTCAGGAAGTTCTGTCCATGTGGCGCCGTCATCCTCCGTATATACCGCCTGATTCCCATGCTTTTCAATCCTGGTCCGTTCGTGGATATCCACCAGGCGGCTGTCTGCATCTGTCCGGCACACGCCTCTTGCCACATATCCATTGTCTGTCAGGGTATTATACAGCTTGTAGCCCACCATGGTATACTGGTATCTGCCCGTGTCCTCAACGGAGGACAGCTGGTTATAAATCATGTGAAAAGCTTCTTTTCCATAATAATCATCTGCGTTGATTACCGCAAAAGGCCCGTCAATCAAATCCCTGCAGCAAAGCACTGCATGGCCCGTCCCCCACGGCTTTACCCTGCCCTCCGGCACCTGGTATCCCTCAGGAATCTTATCCAGCTCCTGGTAAACATAGGCCACATCCATATATTTACTGACGCGGTTTCCAATATGAATCTTAAAATCGTTCTCAATGGCCTTCTTGATAATGAATATGACCTTTTCAAATCCCGCCTCCCTGGCATCAAATATGGAAAAATCAATGATGATATTCCCATAGGGGTCCACGGGGTCAATCTGCTTTAATCCTCCGTAACGGCTTCCCATACCCGCCGCCATAATCACTAATACTGGTTTCTGAGACATGCTGTCCTTCCTCCTCACATGATATATCCTTATTCCTTCACGCTTCCCGTTTCACCTTATCCCTTCACGCCGCCTCCGGTTACGCCCGCTATAATCTTCTCTGACAGGAAGATATACAGGATGAAGGTTGGCAGGAACACAATGACAACAGCAGAGAACATACCGGCCCAGTCACCTGTATATTTCATGGAGTTTATCATAGAATACAAACCCACTGCCACCGGCCGTACCTTATCGGAATTTCCGAATATCAGGGAGATGAAATACTCGTTCCAGATATTGATGAAGTTGAATATTGTAACGGTCACTATTCCCGGCTGGGCCATAGGAAGCATAATCAGCCAGAAGGTCTTTACAGGCGGACAGCCGTCGATGGCAGCCGCTTCCTCAAACGCCCTGGACAGATTGGCAAAAAAGGTGGTTAGGAAAATGGTGGTGTAGGGTACATTGATTCCGATATACAGGAATATCAGAGTCGCCCGGTTTGCTGACACATTGTTAAGGATGTTGAGACCTGCCACCACGGCAAACAGCGGAAGCACAATCATGACTGCCGGTACTCCCATGGAAGCCACCAGGGATGACTGTATTAGTTTATTGCACACAAAGTCAAAACGTGACAGCGCGTAGGCTGCAGGCGCGCAAATCAGTATCAGCAGGGTACAGGATACCGCCGCATAAAACAGGGAGTTAAAGAAAATAGTGGAGACATTGGAATTGACCCATGCCTTCACATAGTTTTCCATATGGAATCCGCTCTCCAGCAGCTTATTGCTGAATATCTCCTTGGTGGTGGAAAAGCTGGCCATCAGGACCCAGCCCAGCAGGGCCAGGGTAAACAAAATCCACAGGGTAAGAATCAGGTATCCGGGGGCCAGCTTCAGTTCCTTCTTCCAGCGCACCGGTTCCCTGTACAGTTTTTCCTTTTTCTGAAATAATCCCGACATATGTTTTCCCCCTTTCCTAGAATTCCAGATCTTTGTCCTGAAGCAGATGATTGCAGAGCCAGAACACAATGACCACGCATACGCTCAGCATTACGCCGACCGCTGCTCCAATGCCGGAATTGCGCTCCGTGACGCTGTTGCCCGCCCCGAATATCTGCATGTACAGATAAACCATGGGAGTAATGGTCTGGGTATCAGCCGTGACCGTGGAGAACAGCTGGGACCATACGAAAAATCCAACGCTGGTAACGCTCCACATGGTGACATTGGTTCTGAACACTCCTTTTAACAGGGGAAGTGTTATATAACGGAACTGGCCGAACTTATTTGCCCCGTCCAGAGTGGCTGCCTCAAAATAATCGTCGCTGATGCGCTCGATGCCGCTGGCAAATATCAGCATGTGATAGCCCACCATGCCGAAACAGTAGGCCAGGAGCAGAGCCATGAATTTGTGGTCGTTGTCCAGCCACTGTATCCTTGCCAGGGAATCCAGGCCCAAAGCCTGGAAGAAATTTTTAATCAGTCCGTACTTGGGGCTGTAGACATACTGGAGCCACATGGTCGCCAGGGCCACCGCGCTGACGATGTTAGGCAGATAAATCATTGCCCTGAAAAAGCTTTTGAAGCGGATGCCGCTGGTAATAATTACGGCAAACAGCAGAGCCAGGGACATGACGATGATACCGCCGATAAACCATATCCGGGCCAGGTTCCACATGGAGATGCGGAACAAGGTGGTATTCGCCAGCTTCACATAGTTATCAATACCGCTGAAGGTCCATTTTGACATGGGGTCCGTGATTCCCTCAATCTTGAAAAAGCTCATGAGGATAGTCCTGATAATGGGATAAAGGAATACCAGGACGAACATCACCACCGCCGGTGTCATGAACACAGTTATCATTCCCCTATTTTTTTTCACGCCGGTTCCTCCTAACATAAACCTGTTCCGGATACGCTCCGGAGTCCAAAAAGAGGCGGCAGCGTTATACGATGCCGCCTAACTGTTGCATATTCCATGTAAAATGTGCTGAATGTATTAATCTGATTACTTTCCTGCCGCCTGAAGGCTGGATACAAATTCATCCGCTGTAATGGCTCCGCTGCAAAGCTTGGTCATGTTCTCTTTGATGATTGGCGTCATATCCACATTGTCCTCTGCTCCGGCAGCCCACGGATAACGTGTCTTTAAGCTTTCCATTACAGGCTTCACGTCCGTTAGCTGTACAGGCCACTCTGAGTTGGTGGTGTCGGACGGGATTCCCAGGGATTCCTCAGAAAGCTTCTTGTCAAACTCGCCCTTGGTAATATAGGTAATCAGCTTAAAGGCATCCTCTGCATTCTGTGAATTCTTGTTGATAGCCAGCACCTGGCCGCCGTAGTTTGCCGCTTCCGGACCGTCTGTACCGCCTTCCACTGCCGGGTAGCTGAAGCATCCCCACTGGAAGTCGTCGCCTGCCATGTTCTTTACTTCGTTTGGAAGCCAGGAACCATTGAGGTACATGGCTGCTGTTCCCATTGCCAGCTCCTGGTTCTGTCCTGCCGGGAATACATTAGATGCTATATTCTCCGAGAAATATCCCTTTTGGGCAAAATCCGCGTAAGCCTTGGCTGTCTCCATCACAGACGGATCATCCCACTTATTGTTCTTTACGATATCCGATGTCTTGTCATAGCCGTTGAGTCTGGACATATGGTATCCGAAGAGACAAAGTATGTATGCGTCGTCACATGTAATAGGCGTATATCCCGCGTCTTTGATTTTCCGGCATGCCGCATCCAGTTCTGCCCAGGTGGCGGGAACAGAGGTGACGCCTGCTTCCTCAAAGATTGCCTTATTGTAGAAAAACGCAAATACATTAGGCTGATAAGGAATGGACTTAAGGGTTCCTCCTCCCACCTCGCGGCAGGCTTCCATCAGGCTTGCATTGGCAGTTGCGTCATAATCAGCCGCCTTGGCCAGTTCTTCCAAATCCATCAGGTAGGCGCCCCATGTAGTATTCACACGGTCAATATCCTCGTCAAACAGGTCAATGTTGGTTCCCGCATCCAGGGCCGGCTGTAATCCCTCCCGGATTCCGGTACGTCCCTTGAACTGTACGTCCACGGCCACTCCTGTGTCTGCCGAAAACCTGTCAACTGCTTCCTTGATTACCTGGCCCTGGGGCTCTGTGGACTCCCACATGGACCAGTATACCAGACCTGTTCCGTCTCCGGCCGGTGCTTGAGCATCCGCTGCTGTGGTATCTGCTGCCGGAGCTGCAGTGGTGTCAGCTGCCGCCGCTGCCGTGGTCTCCGTGGCGCCGGCCCCGCCGCCGCAGGCTGTCAGGGAACCAACCATGGCTGCCGCCAGTGCCAATGCTATCCATTTTCTGTTTTTCATAAAATACGCCCTCCTTGAATCTTATTGTGTTTTTGCTGATTCATATTTACTACGGATAATCCAATTATAGTAAATATGCACATGGAGTTCTTTGCACTATAAATTAATTTATTTGTACAAAAAGGCTTTTCCTATCTATAATACACAAATATCGTTCTTATCAAAGATTCCTGTGGGTTATTTTGTATATTTATTGGGGATATCCCTATACAGTCCCTTACACATCAGCCGCCTTATAAGTCAAACCATCTTATCTCACATGGCCCCAGCTCCATGGGTACCCCGTGTCCATCCCCGTCATAGACCACTGTTGACTGCGCCCGGCTGGTGTTGTTGACCACCGCGTATTTTCCCGCCTCAGGATATCCATGCACCTCACAGTACAGATTGTCTGAAAACCATATCTTCATTTCCTTTTCTTTGGAGGCAGCATAGTACATGCTCCTAATGAGAAGCCTGGTGTTCTCATGGCTGTAGGGAAGGCCCGCAAGGTACACGCCCCGTCCTCTTCCATATGGGTGGGCGCTGAGATGGACCTCATGGTCTGAAAATTCCCCAATCTCCGTGTCCGCTCCCAAAGCATATATGTTCTTCATCCCTTCCCCGAAATCCAGATCCAGCCTTCCTGATTCATCTCTCAAAACGTCCTGTGTAATGAAGTGGCTGTCTGCCTGTTTTGTATGATACTTATCCGTGGACAGGGTAAATCCCTGCTCCTTATCCACCCCCATCACATCTGCCAGCTGGAAATACCGTCCGCCCCGCTCTGCGGCGCTGGGCTCTCCCACTCCCACAAAGCCGCCGCCTTCCCAGACAAACCGCCTCACTGCCGTGAGAATCTGCTCATCCAGCCACTCATCCCCGCCGGACCAGGCCGTACCCGCATCCCCTGCATTGATGATCACATCCACGTCCTCTGGTATGCCTGAACTGCGTATATCGTCAAAGCTCATAAATGTCACATCCACGCCTGCCCCGCTCAGCGCCTCCAAAATGCCGAAATACGTGTAAGTCTGCTTGTACCAAAGGGCATGGGCCACCATGTAGGGCTGCCAGGAGCGCAGCTTTCCCCAGCAGTTTAACACGGCTGCCTTCAGCCCGCAAAAAGGCCTGCTTCCTCCTATATTGCCGTAGATTTCCCTGAATTCTTCCGCAACTTTTTCAATGTAATCCACAAAGCCGGGAAATCTGCAGGCCAGGCTCAGATACCCCCCATATCCGATGCGGTCAACAGGTTTGCGCATCAGGGCCCTTCGGGCGCAAATCCAGTTCTCCACCGCCTCAGGCACAGGATCATTTCCCTCATAAAATGTATCCGGAAAAAAGTAGGGAAGGAAACGGCCTTCCGTATAGCTCACCCCCGGAATATCCGATATAAGGCGCAGCGTTGCCCCGCCTCCCACGCTGCCCACCACGGCATCCAGGCCGATTTTCGGGAAATAAGCGCCGTAAGGCTCGGTTCCGATCCAGCTGTCGCCCAAAAACATCATGGCCTTACGCCCCGCCTTATGGACCAGCTCCACCAGCTCCCTGGCTTTGCCTGCCACAAACCGCTGGATAAAGTCCATATAATCCCTGTAATGTCTGGTGGGAACCCGGAAGGAGGAATTATAGTACCCATTGTCCACAATATCCTCAGGTCTGAGGGCATAGCCGTATTCCGCCCGGAATTCCTCCAGAGCCTTGACGCTGACCGTTGCCCCGTATCCGAACCAGTCCACAAATTTCTCCTTTGCGTCGCTTCCGAATACCAGCGTAAAATGGTAGAAAAACGTGGTGAACCGTACAACATCCGTATCCGGATTATCCTTTAACCACTGTGCCAGGTACTCCCTTGCAAACAGGCCCGAAGCCTCCTGGCGCACGTCAAAGGGAATCTCATGGGGTTTATCTCCCCAGTTATTGGTTATGTGATTGTACATCTGGGTAGGATCCCACACCGCGTATACCAGGAAGGATACCGTGTACTCGTGGAAGGGCAAGGCATGCTCCATCACCACCCGCATGGGGGCGGTAATGGCTTCTGATTCGTTGCTTTCTGCGGCTTCCCCGGCACCGTCAAACACTCCCTTAAACTCCCTGCCATCGCCAAATCCTTCCGGCATGGACGCTCCTGTCAGCTCCCACCGGGAGGCAGGGACCGCCTGGCCCGTGGTGCGGTCCATGACCTCCCACCACTTCTTAGGGTCATGGTAACAGTCAGGAACCACCTGCTGGCCAAAATACCCCTCCATAAAGTCCATCTCCAGATGGTTCCCCACCGCGGTAAAGCGCCGGGACATAAGGTAGAGCTGCTGGCATTCCTCCATATGCTTAACCGCGAATTCATTGTGGCCTCTTGCCGCAAAATAGGTGGTATAGATCTCCGCATCCAGAGATTTGACATCCCTGTCCAGCTTTGTCCCGTCGCTGTCACGGATGGCATCAGCGCCCCAGCGCTCCATAAGCTCCCTTGTCTTGTTCAAAAAACCGGATTCACTGGGAAGCGTAACTCTTCCTCTTGTCTTAGACATGTCCGTATCCTCCCTTGTATCTTTCTATTGGGCTGTATTTCATAAGCCCATGGCTCTTGATTTCACTTAAATAAAGTATAGCGGATAGCTTTTTTTGTAACAAGACAGAGGACGGATTTTTATTTGCACATTCTATCATTTAATTTGTACGATTGTATTCTGTGGGATTGATTTCTGTGGTATAATTCAAGAATATAAGACCGTTTTAGAAAAATACAGTGCGGGAGGAAGGATTCCATGGCCTATAAAAGTGTAGTACTGGAAGACAGCATTACCATCAACCGAGTTATTTCCGTCCACTATTTCCAGTATATGAGCGACTTCTCCTTTCCCGGAGAGAGCCACGATTTCTGGGAACTGGTATGTGTGGACCGCGGTGAAATCGACGCGTTGGCCGGAGAGCGGCGCCTGACCTTAAAGAAGGGAAATATTCTGTTTCACAAGCCCAATGAGTTCCACAACGTGCTGACCAACGGAAAGGTCTCTCCAAGCCTGGTGGTCATTGGATTTGTATGCCATTCACCTGCCATAAAGTCATTCGAGGATCAGCTCATGTCGGTCCAGGATACGGAAAAAGAGCTCTTGGCCCAAATCATCGTGGAAGCCAGAAACACATTCAGCGGAAGGCTGGATGACCCGTACCAGGAGGAGCTTATCTTTAACAGTGAACCTCTGACCTTTGGTTCAGCCCAGCTCATCAGCCATTACCTGGAACAGCTGATTATCCATCTTTACAGGAGATATTTTTCCTACTCCCTGCCAGTGCGTTCTTCCCGCTTTCTGGCCGAGGCCAGCAGCGGGAATGACACCTACAACCGAATCGTACGCTATATGGAGGAACATCTGGGCGAACGCATGACCATAGACAGAATCTGCCGGGACAACCTGGTGGGGCGCTCCCAGCTGCAAAAGCTGTTCCGGGACACAAAAGGCTGCGGGGTCATAGAATTCTTTTCCATGATGAAAATTGACACAGCCAAACAGATGATACGCGACAACCAGCTTAATTTCACCCAGATTGCAGACCGCCTGGGATACAGCTCCATCCATTATTTTTCCCGGCAGTTCAAGCAGATTACCACTATGACGCCTTCTGAGTATGCCACCTCCATACGGCTGCTGTCGGAGAAGCCTTAGGACTTAGGATGCCTCTTCGCCTGTTTTTCTTCATCAGATAGAAATGGCCATCCGGGAGTATGACCGTTCCTCCCAAATGGCTGTTTCAGAAAATCTATTGGAGGGCTCCGCAGAACCATCAGCTCTTCTTTATAAAATCCGTCCCGCACTTCGGGCAATGAACGCTGACCTTCCCGTGTCCCCTGGGGATACGCACCTTCTGCCCGCATCCCGGGCACTTAAAGATACGGTATTTCCGTCCCTCTGTAAAACGGAATTTGATTTTCCTGAAATATTCCGTCACATAAAACCGCAGGCGCAGATAAACCTGATTTTCCTGATAGCGTTTCCCCACATTTTTTGAAAACATCCGTAAGTACAGGCAGATAAAACCCGCCAGCTCCAGGATATACAGAAACGAGGACAATATCCTTACCCTGACAACAACGTTCAGGAAAACCAGCACGAGCACAGCATACATGATAAACTGGCCCAGCTGGTCCATACCATATCTTCCTATCATGAAACGCTGGAATTTTTCTCTGATTTTATTCATCTGCAAACAATCCTTTCCCCATTGTCCGGCCTGCTGCCCGGTACATTCCCCAGGCAGCCGCGGATCATTCATCCGAAAGTAACTATAACCTAATTCTCATGGGAAAGCAATGTACAGACAGGTTTTTAATGATTATTTTATAAATGCAGGCATCAAAATGGAGGCCGCAGATTTTAGACGTCACAGACGCCGCTCATCACAGACGCCGCACCGCGTCCATGGCAAGCTCTGAGCGCTCGCACTCGCCGGCATTCAGCGTAATCTGCCAACAGAGCCCGCTTCCCTTCATATGTTCCGACGCATAGCTGAGTCCATTGGTGCGTTCATCCAGAAAGGTCCTGTCTATCTGGTTTGGATCGCCTAAAAGGATGACTTTTGTCCCCATCCCTGCCCTGGTGATGATACCCTTTACCTGGTTTGGCGTCATATTCTGGGCCTCGTCTATTATCAGATAGGTCTTGACAATGGAACGGCCCCGTATATAGTTCAGAGCCTCTGTCTGAATCAGACCCCGGTCAAATATCTCGTCCACCTTACCCTTAAGCTCTGCCTCGTCTTCATAACGTTTTTCCTCGTTGGAATCAATGAGCTGCTCCAGGTTGTCAATTACCGGTCTCATAAGAGGCGATATCTTCTCCTGTTCATCTCCCGGAAGAAAGCCTATATCCGCGTCAAACTGGGCGTTGGGACGGCTGATGATGATCCGACGGTATTCCCCCGTTGGATTGTTCAGCAGTTTTTCCAGTCCCACGGCCAATGAATAGAAGGTTTTTGCCGTTCCCGCCATTCCCTTTACAATCACCAGAGGCGCTTTGTCCGCCGGCTGCATCAGCGCCTCCTGCAGAAAGTACTGCCCTGAATTCTTAGGGCTGATGCCATATGGTTTGCTCTTTTTGTATTCCAGCGGCACGATTCTGTCTCCCTGAACCCGTCCCAGCAGCGTTTTCTTTACGGACTGGTCCGCTTTCAGAAGCAGAAACTGGTTTTCCCACAGCTGCGGACAGCTGTGTCCACCGCTTTCGTCAGATATGTATGCTTTATCCACAGGAATCCCTTTTTTCTTAAACTCCTTCACATCCTCCTCCGGTATGAATACCTCGCAGCGTCCCGTGTACTGCTCATCCCTGTCCGACACCTGTTCCGTGATAAAGTCCTCAGCCCGTATCCCTATAATTTGTGCCTTGATGCGCAGCAGAATATCCTTGGTCACAAGTATAATCCGGGGCGGCTTCTCCCGTTCCGGCTCCCCCGCGTCCTGCTGTTCTGTCAGTCCCCTGCACACCTTGAGTATGCGGTTATCCGCCTTCTCCTCAGGCAGGTCGGGCGGCAGCTCCACATCTACGTAATTCTTTTCCACCCTGAGGGTTCCTCCATTTTCCAGCGTGACCCCCTTTAGCAGATCCCCTCTCATGCGCAGCTGTTCCAGCATACGGATGGAAGCCCTGGCATTGGCTCCCCGCTCTCCCTCTGCCTTCTTTAGGTTATCTAACTCTTCCAGCACCACCATGGGAAGCACAATATAGTTCTCCTCAAAGCAGTTCACAGCGTAGGGGGCTTGAATCAGCACATTGGTATCTAATACATAGGTTTTAATCATTCACAGGGCTCCTTTTCCGGTTTTTATAAAACGTTTTGGACTCTTTGCAGTTACTTCTTACGATTACTCATTTCCAATTACCATCATACCCCGCTGTTTGACCCCGTTCTACCACAAATATGTAAAACAATAGTAAAGATCTTGACATTATATTTCCCATCCCCTATAATCAGAATTGGTTCGTGGACCGCATTCCACAATATAAGTACAATATGGTATAAGAGAAAGGCGGCTAACTGAAATATGATTATTAGATGATTGAACAGCAGCAGATGATTTACACACACCCTTTCCTGGCTGTATAAAAGCCGGGCGGATTTTGTGTGTCTTTGTCATTTCGTTCAGTCATTCAGGGAATCATATTCCACAGGGCCATATTTTTATATAACAGGATGCATCTGTCTATCCATATGCATCCGCCGCATCAGACGGCATGTCCCGGCAGGCGCGCGCAAACCGCTCCTGACCTGTACATTCCCTCTCCTTCGGCTTCCTCACAGGCCAGGTTTATATCCCTTCTGAACGAAGTGCGTTTAGGAGGGATTTTTTATGTTGTTAAATGCACTGAATATTAAAAAAGAATATGGAATTCAGACTGTGCTGGATATTGAAAAACTGGAAATCCGGGATGGGGACCGGATTGGGCTCATCGGACGCAACGGAGCCGGGAAATCCACCCTTTTAGGCGTCCTCTCCGGAAGGATTGCCTGCGACGAGGGCGTGGTGAAAAGGTATTGTCCCATTGCGGAGATTCTCCAGACCGGTGAAACTGAGGATGAACCTGAGGCCAGGCTTCTAAGCCAATTAAAGCTCCGTGACAGCGCTGTAAAAAGCGGGGGCGAAAAGACCAGGCGCGCCATCGGGGCGGCATTTTCCAGCCGGGCCCCGCTGCTCTTTGCCGACGAACCCACCACCAATTTGGATATGGAAGGCGTGGAACTGTTAGAGAAAATGATGAAGGGCTACAGGGGGGCCATCCTGATGATATCCCATGACAGGACGCTTTTGGACCAGGTCTGTAATCAGATATGGGAGCTGGACCGGGCAGCCGTGCGCGTCTTTGACGGCAATTACTCTGACTGGGCCTCTCAGAAGGAACGTGAACGGGGCTTCCAGGAATTTGAATACCAGCAGTACCAGAAAGAAAAAAGGAGGCTGGAGCGGGCTGCCGACGCCTTGCAGAAAAAAAGCCGGAAAATGGCAAAGCCGCCCAAACGCATGGGAAGCAGCGAGTGGATGCTCTACAAAGGCGTCGCCGCTTTCCAGCAGGGTCATGTGCAAAGCAATAAATCCTCTGTCATGAGCCGGCTGGAGCACCTGGATAAAAAGGACCGCCCGGACGAACCGCCCCAGGTGTCCATGAGACTGCCGGACGCCGGGCGGATACGGGCCAAAAACGCGGCCGCTATCCGGCATCTCACCGTGAGCTACGGGAATCGCATTGTACTGGACGATGTGAGCCTGGAAATAGAGGCAGGGAAACGGACCTTTATCACTGGCAATAACGGGGCCGGGAAGTCCACCTTAATCAAAGCCCTGATGGACAGGGCCCCCGAAACCTTCATTGCCTCCGAAGCAAGAGTCGCCTATTTTTCTCAGGACCTGGACACCCTGGACCCGGAAAAAACCGTGCTGGAAAATGTGGCGGAGGATGCAGCCTATCCCCAGCATATCTGCCGGGCCGTCCTGGCCAACCTCTATATGACTAAGGACGATATGTTTAAACCAGTCAGCGTATTATCCGGAGGAGAAAAGGTCAAGACAGCCCTGGCCAAGGTTCTGGTATCAGGCTGCAGCTTCATGATTCTGGACGAACCCACCAACCATATGGATGTGTATACCATGGAGGGTCTGGAACATCTGCTGGAAAGCTACGACGGAACGCTGCTGGCCGTCAGCCACGACCGTACCTTCATAAGTCATACAGGGGATGTGGTGTGCCAGCTTGAAAAAGGAAACATACAAAAAAGCACGGCGCAGAAAACAGACACACAGCACAGCGGGAAATATTAACCGTTATATTTTATTGACAATAACGCTTTTCCATTATATGATAGATTTACTATAACTATCCATATGGAGGAGACGTATCATGAGAAAAAATGTATTGGGGATTCTACTGGCAGGCACCATAGGATCTGCCCTTATAACAGGCTGCGGTGCCGCATCCTCCGGCACCGCCCGGTCCTCTGCCCCACAGCAGACACAGGAATCAGCTCCGGCCTCTGACGAAGCCGGTACATCAACCGCGGACGCAGCAGACCTGACAGGCCATACCCTGATGATCTACTGCGGCGCGGGCATGACAAAGCCGTTCCAGGAAATAGCAGACAGCTTTAAATCGGCCACCGGCTGCGAGATGAACGTGACATACGCCAATGCCGGCCAGATTCAGTCCCAGATTACCACATCCGAAGAGGGCGACATGTTCATAGCCGGTTCAGCCGAGGAACTGAAACCGGTTGAGTCCTATGTATCCGAAAGCAGGGCGCTGGTAAAACATATACCCGTACTGGCAGTACAGAGCGGCAATCCGAAAAACATTACCTCTCTGTCCGGCCTGGCCGCAGAGGGCGTGTCCCTCATTATCGGCGATGCGGACTCTACTCCCATTGGAAAGATTGCCAAAAAGGCCCTGAGCGATGCAGGTATCCTTGACAAGGTACAGATAGCGGCATCCACTGCTACCGCTCCCCAGATGGCAACTGCCATTGCCGCGGGAGAGGCTGACGCAGCCATCATCTGGAAGGAGAACTGCGACGCAGAAGGTGTGGAAATCGTGGATAACAGCGGTTTGGAAGATTACATAAAGACCATCCCCGCGGCCTCCTTAATCTGCTCTGCGGATCATGACGCCAGACAGGCATTTCTGGACTACTTAAATTCAGGGGAGGCACGGGAAATCTGGATAATGTATGGATATGAAATTGCGGAATAAACATAGGAGGCGTGGAGGGACAGACCTGTTCTCAGCCATGACCGTCGCGGTGGCGCTGCTGGTGATTCTTTTCATCGGCAGCGCGGTCTGCGCCATTGCGGCCGGAGGGCTTCCCGCCTTTGCCGGAACCATACGCCAGAAGGAAGTGCTCTTTGCCCTGCGTCTCAGCGCGGCCACCGCCAGTCTCTCCACCCTTATTGTCATGGCTCTGGCACTTCCCACCGCCTATGCCCTGACCCGGACCTCCATGCCCTTTAAGGAGCTGTCCGGCATCATCATCGAACTGACCTTGTCCCTTCCATACCTGCTTCTGGGACTCAGTCTCCTTATCATATTTTCATCACCTGCAGGCAAATGGCTGAAAGAGCAGGGCTTTAAGGTGGTGTTTTCTCCCGCGGGCATTGTCATGGCCCACATCCTGGTAAATCTCCCCTATGCCATCCGGCTCATCCGCACGGCCTTCGAGGCATCCGACCAGCGGATGGAATTCATTGCCCGGACCCTGGGGGCTTCCCCCTGGAAATGCTTTCTGACCATTCTCCTTCCCCTTTGCCGCAGAAGCCTTGTGAGTACCTTCATCCTGACCTGGTCCAGAGCCCTGGGTGAATTCGGAGCCACCCTTATGGTGGTGGGAATTACCCGTTTTAAGACGGAAACCCTGCCCGGCAGCATCTATCTGAGCATATCCACCGGCGACAACCAGGCCGCCATGGCAACTGCCATGCTGATGCTGATGATTTCCGGGCTGACCCTCTTTCTCTCCCGTCTGCTTACCAGTCCCGCTGACAGAAACAAAAGGCAGGTGTTCATACGATGAACCAAATAGTTATCAACAATTTTTCCGTAAAAAGGGGCAGTTTTACACTGTCACCCATCTCTCTTACCATACAAAAGGGGGAAATCTTCGCCATCCTGGGCCGCACGGGTTCGGGTAAGACCGTACTTCTGGAGGCCATCAGCGGCCTGTTTCCCGGGGACACCGGCAGCATCCTCTTTGACGGAATTGACATACGGGACATCCCGCCCGGTCAGAGGAAGCTGGGCCTTGTGTATCAGGACTATGGCCTGTTTCCACATATGAAGGTAAAGGAAAATATTTCCTACGGACTGAAAATGCACGGATATTCAAAAAAAGAACAGGACAGCCGCGCACAGGAGCTTATGGAAATGCTGTCCATCTCCCACATAAGAGACCAGTATCCAGGAACCCTGAGCGGAGGCGAGAGCCAGCGCACAGCCCTGGCAAGAGCCCTGGCACCGGCTCCCCAGGTTCTTTTATTAGATGAGCCATTTTCAGCCCTGGACCCTGCCACCCGGCAGTCCCTGTATCAGGAGCTGCGCCGGATTCACCGGCATTTTGGCTGCACCATCATCTTCGTCACCCACGATTTTCTGGAAGCCCGGACCCTTGCAGGCCGCGCGGCCATTCTTCTGGAAGGGGAATTAAAGACAGTCACCGACACCTCCAAGCTGATAAACGGGCATTTTTCCGCGGAGGTGGAAGGGTTTCTGGGGAGAAATCAAATCATTACTGCGCCAGAGCGCCAAAAAGAAAAGAGGATTGTCCAATGACATATATCAATGATGCGCTGTCATTTTACAGCGAATTAAGATCACGTTTCATGAAGCTGCTGACAGAGGAAGAGATTCTGGACGAGCAGGTGGTAATCAACACAAAATCCCTCACGCCGGAGGAAGCCATAGGTATTACCAAACGGAAGGATTTTCCCATCATAACAGGAAAGGATGTGATGGTTCAGGCAGAATGTTTGGGCGCCCTGGGACAGGCGTTTACCGATGCCCCCTGCGCATATCGGGGCACATTGGAAGAAATATGCTCCCTGGACCTGGCAAATGACCCCTACAGCCGCGGATTGTTCATAGCGGCCCTGAACGCTGTCATGAAACACCTGGGCAGAGTGGACTGTACGGTCCACTGCCGCAATGAAGGGCCGGAATCCTGCGCCGCGGATGTGGTCCGTTACATCTCTGAGCGCTACGGCCGCCCGAGCATTGCATTGATAGGATACCAGCCTGCCATGCTGGAACAGCTTGCAAAGAAATATGATGTCAGGGCAGTTGACTTAAGCCCTTCCAATATCGGCCAGAGGCGCTTCGGGGTCCTTATTGAGGACGGACGCATCCCTGAGACCAGTCAGTCCCTGTGCCGTCTGGCAGATCTGGTACTGTGCACGGGAAGCACTGTCTGTAACGGATCCATCGTGGACTTCCTTCCATTTAAGGACAAAATCCTGTTCTATGGCACTACCCTGGCCGGAGCCGCCCCTCTTATGGGCCTGCCAAGGCTGTGCTTTGCGGACCGTTATCAGGATTCCTTCTTGCAAAATACGTCTGCCTGATGCTATAGTATAGAAAGATTTCATCAGGACGATTACAACTAAAGGAGGACTACCATGGCTTCACTGCCAAGGCTTGGTGAAACCATAAGCGGTTTCACCGTCACCGAACTTGGAACCATACACATGCTGGGCGCCAGGACCGTTCTGTTTAACCATGAATCCAGCGGCGCCCAGCTTTTATATATTCAGAATGACGACCGGGAGCTGGGTTTTAACCTGATTTACCGGACGCCTCAGATGGATGAACGGGATAATTCCCACATATTGGAGCATCTTATTCTTTCCTCCTGTAAAAAGTATCCCAGCAGGGATATCTTTTTTGACATGGACAGCAAGAGCTACACCACCTTTATGAACGGTCTTACGGACAATACCTTCACCTGCTATCCGGTGTGCAGCCAGAGCCAGGAGCAGCTTCTAAAACTGATGGACGTGTTCCTGTGCTGCATGGAAGAGCCGGATGCCCTGAAGGACAAAAATTTTTATCTGAGGGAGGCCATACGGTATGAGCTCTCATCCGTCAATGGCCCCCTGACCATGCAGGGCACGGTGCTCAGCGAGGACTGGGGCCATCTGACCGACATTCTGGAAAACGCAGACAGCGCCATGTCCCATACCCTTTACGAGGGCTCGCGCACTGCCAACCTGCTGGGGCGGGCTCACCTGCATTACAGAGAGCTGTCCTATGAGCAGGCCAGGGAAACCTTTGAGCGGTGCTACAGCTATTCCAACTGCCTGATTACCCTATATGGAAATATGGATTACGGGGCCATACTGAATTTCCTGGACAGGGAGCACCTTTCCAGGGCCGCCTCAAAAGGCCGCAGCCTTCTTGGGGAGTTTGAGGAACCGGTGAAACCAGGTTTTAGGACCTGTACGGCGCAGAGTCCCGCTTATCACGGCAGCCCCTCGGAGCACGCCTCTGTCATGGACTACGGCATAGACCTGTCAGGCTGCACAAAGGAGGAACTCATATACTGGGACCTCTTTGCGGATATCCTGGATAACGATACCTCTCCCTGGCACAGATATGCCAGGGAAATGGGACTCAACCATGTGATGGAGGTCTATCTGGATATTCTGCTGCCCCATCCCTCCTTAAAATTCCGCCTGCGCAACGGTGACTCCTGTCTGAAGGAGGCATTTTTGGGCTCCATCAGAAAGGCCCTTAAGGATATATGCCGTGATGGTCTGTCCCCCAAACTGTACCGGGCATCCATGAAGGAAAACCGCCTCACCGACTCCCTTACCCGGGAAGCCCCCCATCTGGGCTTTAACCTGTCTGAGGAAATTGGACGTTACTGGAGCACCACAGGCCGGACCGATTATTTTCAGCTCTATGAGGAAGCCTTCCGGCGCTTTGAGGAAGACTCAGACCAGGCCATCATAAAAAAGCTGGCTGCCACTGCCCTTCATCCCCGGGCCAGCGCCCTGGTCGTGACCCAGCCCGTGCCCGGTCTGGCTGAACAGCTGGAGGAGGAAAAGGAACAGTATCTTAATGAAAAGCTGGCTTCCATGACAGCGGCTGAGCAAAAACAGCTGATAGAGGAAACAGCCGCCTTCCATGACTGGAATTCCAGGCAGCGGAGCAATATGGACTTTCTCATCCGGCCCCAGGAGCTTCCGGAGCCGGCCAAACCATGCTCCTTCACAAAAAGACAGCGGGGAACCATCACATGCTACACATCCCCCTCTCCCTCGCGGGGCGTGGGCAGTTACCAGCTCTATTTTGACATCAGCCGGATTGGGAAGGACGATCTTAACTACCTTACGCTTTATCAGATGCTTCTCACGGAACTGGATACAAAGCGGTTTACGGTGGAACAGCAGAAGAACCTGGAGCAGGAATACCTTCACGACTGTACCTTTGACGAGCTGTATCCCGCAGGGAAGGCAGGCCCCCAAAACCATCCCATGATGAGCGTATTCTGGTTCGGGCTGACCGAAGATTTTGAGGCCGGGCTGGATTTTCTCCTGGATGTAATGGGCGGCGGAGATTACAGCGACACGGATACCATCATACAGGTACTGGAAAAATATCTGCCTGACTATGACCAGTCCAAGGGGGACAATGCCTCTGCCCTGGCCTTCAGCCTGTCCGAAGGCTATACGAGGCAGGAATGCCGATTCCGCAATATGTTAAACAGCCAGGAGAATTATTATTTCCTGAAGGATGTACTGAAACGGCTGAAGGAAGATCCTGATTTTGGGACCATGGCGGCTTCCAAGCTCAAAACCATTTCCCATACCATATTAAACCGCCGTGGCCTGGTATTTCTGGCAGCCGCCTCACCGGACGTATTAGGAAATCTGGAACAGGCTGCCGTGGATATACTGGGGAGACTTCCCGTTTATAAGGAAGATCATGATTCTTTGGCTCCCGCCATCTGGATCCCGGACCAGAAGCAAAGGCTGGCCGTGTGCGTGGAGGCCTCCTGCCAGGAGACGCGGCTCATGGGCGATTTCTATGAAAATCCCGGCTTTAAAGGGCGTTATCTGCCCTTTCTCATGGCTGTGGCGGATAAATATTTAAAGCCGGCCATACGCTACCAGGGCGGCGCCTATGACAGCGGCATTGACTTCTATATTCCTGCCGGTTATTTCTCCCTGTGGAGTACCGCGGACCCGGAAGTCAGGAGTACGCAAAAGCTGTTCCTGGCAACCGGCGCACAGCTCATGGAACTGCCGCTGACCCGCGGGGAACTGGACGGCTACATCCTGAACGCCTATGCCCAGGCCCTGCCGCCCTCCGGGACCTTAAGCACCCGCATGCGGCACATGCGCAGGGATATGGTGAACATGGATTCCTGCAAAATAAACGAAATGATTTCAGATATCAGGAATGCGGACCTCTGCCACCAGCAGGAGGCAGCCCGGATTATTGATGAGATTTTGGGACGCAGCGCCATTGTCACAGTGGGAAATGAGAAATGTATCATGAAGGATAAGGATGTGTTTGACCAGGTTTTGATATATCATACGGATTATGCGTAAATGGCAGGGACGGGATGAGGGGCTATGAATAGGCATCTTTTATTGTCTTTTTCTCCCTTTTACAAACAGGAAGGGGCTAATGCACTAAAGCGTCATCCCCTCCTTGCTTTCGGTTATCTCATTTCATTTATTGTATACTTTTAAATTCGTCTAATCCGCTTCCTATGACTTCACCAGAAATCCTCCGTCTACAGGGATAACCGCACCGTTTAAATAGTCGCTGGCAGAGGAAGCTAAAAACAGTACGGGCCCCTTTAAATCCTCGGGTCTGCCCCACCGGCCTGCGGCAATCCGCTTCGTACACTCGTCCTTGCGCTCCTGGCTCATATTAGCACACATCTCCGTGTCCATATAGCCGGGGGCGATTACATTGCAGCAGATGCTGTGATCCGCGCAGTCGGAGGCAATACTCTTAGAAAGCTGAGTCACAGCTCCTTTTGCCGCAGAATACGCCGGCACGGTAGTTCCGCCAAAGAAGGAATTCATAGAACCGATGTTGATGATCTTGCCTACGGTGTCCTTGTCCCGCATAACCTGAATGGCCCGCTGGCACATAAACCACACATGATTTAAGTCCACATTAATCACCAGGTTCCACATCTCCTCTGGAAACTCCCATGGCTCATAACGTCTCTGGATGCCTGCGGCCGGAATCATAACATCCAGCTTTCCTCCCAGCAGTTCCATAGCCTCATCGAACATCCGGTCCAGTTCTGCCTTTTTGGACAGGTCGCCCGCTACGCCGTGGGCCTTATAGCCCTTCCCGCAGTATTCTTCCACCGCTTGTTCCAGCTTCTCCTTCTGGAGATCCATCAAAACCACCTCGGCACCGTTTTCCAAAAGCCCTTCCGCCATACCTCTGGACAGGCCCTGAGCCCCGCCGGTCACGATGCACTTCTTTCCCTGGACACTGAATTTTTCCTTATAGTCGTATACCATTTTCTTTACACTCCTCATCAATTATACTCTATATTCTCACGGCGTCTGGAGAGCTCCGCCCCGGTTCCTGGTTTGGGTCCAGATGGTCACCGTGTTCTCGCAAGGGTACTTAGCTGCCTCCCACTCATTGATGTCCACCCCCAGACCAGGACTTTCGTTGGGATACACATAGCCGTTCCTAAATTCCGGAAGTCCGGTAAAACACCTCCAAAAGCGCACCTTTCGGACCCTTTAAATCCTGGATCACAAAGTTGGGCGGCTCAATGCCGGACCACTCCTGAACCCCGAAATTCATAGCTGCCAGAGTTCCTCTATATTTTCCGCATTCCTTCCCTTTAAAAGCGGTGTCAGATACTCTTCCACCACCAGCTTCACCGCCAGATACCGATAGGAAAAGGTTCCGCAGCCCAGGCCGTAAAGGCCCGGCACATTAGTGTCCACCCGCACGGCCGGAAGGCTAATCCCCTCTGGTGCCGTGCAGATAACCCTGATATTCTCAATTGTTACTGCCACTGTGCTTTCTCCTTATGCCTGGTAAGTCTCTAACGCCGTGATGGCCTCCCGGAGCATCTCCTTTGTTACCGGATACGGCGTATGCTTTAACTCCTGATTCTCCATCGTCATCTTCAACACATCCTCCAGTGGATCGGTGGGATCCAGCTCCAGATCTCCCAAGCAGATAGGCAGCTTAATAGCTTTGCTAAGCCGCCAGGCCCTGCTAAGCTTTTCCCAGTCCTGGTCTACCATGAGATTGACCAGCATCCCATAAGCGACTACCTCTCCATGGAGATGCCGCTCCTCAATACACCTGCGGCTGGTCATGCCATAAAAAAGGGCGTGGGCGATACCGCCGTTGTAATCCGGATGGGCAGACACAGAAACAATACCTGGGGATATAATGATATTTAAAATCGTCTCCTCCAGCTCCCGGCTGATTACTCCTTTCGCGGCATCCTCCATGGCCTTTTCCGCCTTCTCCAGCATAGGATAGAAGCACATACTGCCTGCTGTAATTCCCAGAGCACTGCCATAATCCAGGGATTCCCCGGCCTTTGCAGACCAGGCGGACTCCACATGCTTTGCCATGGCGTCTCCGATGCCTGCCCAGAGGTAACGCACCGGCGCCGCCAGGGTCAGCTTGGGGTTGATAAAGCAGTGTACAGGAACATTTTTCAGCTTGAAAATCTTTCGGAAGGATCCATCCTCATGGTAGAGGATGCTGATCTGCGTGATGGGCGCACAGTTGGAGGCAATAGAGGGTATTGTGTAGACCGGCCTGCTCAGCCTATCACCCACCACCTTTGCCGTGTCAATACACTTGCCTCCTCCCACGGCCAGAATTACATCCGCCTCCCGGACTGCCGGTTCCCCCTCCAGCCGCTTCACGTTTTCCCAAGTTGCGTCCTTTCCGTAAACCACTGCCCCGGTTAAAATAATCTCTGCCCGCTCCAGGGACGGGAGCACATAATCTTTTGAAGCCTCCCATGCCTGTTTACCGCATATGACGGCCGCCCTCCTCCCCCTGCCTATACGCTCCGGGAAAGTCCCAAAGGCATCCTCGCCCATCGTAAACCGGGGGAGATAAATGGAATGATATTGATTCATGGTCTTTTTCACCTTTCTTGTTTCAGTTCATCTGTTCCCGCCTGGGATCCAATACCGCCAGATCGTAACTACGGCTCTCATGCGAGTGGGCTGCCAGTACCCAAAAATAAGCATTCCGTGTCCCTGGGGAAGCCACAGTAGGATGATATCCCCTGGGAGCCAGCACCATGCTTCCGCTCTTCACCGGATGCGCAACGATATTGTCTACATCCCCCGGGGCGGTGTAGCTTAGGTGCAGCCCGAAATGAGGCTCGTCCATGTCGAAATAGCAGTAAATCTCCTCTAAGTCCGCCTCATGCTGGTGGGGCGGCCAACTGGTCCAGGCACCGTTGCCTCCCCAGGTCAGCCCGGCAATCAGGCGGGAAGCCTGAATCTCCTGGTTGAGCGTCATAAAAACCTCTCTCTGCCCCACGCCCTTTCCGTGAATCTGATGAATCTCACCCAAAGGCAGCCGCGGATTAAAAGCCCGGAAAAACGGCGTTCCATAGCCCTCATCCACAGAGGCCCCGATATAAAAAACACAGTCTGCCTCTGCCTCGATGGCCACACTGTTTCCTCCCGCCGTGTAGAAGGAGTCAAACCGGCCGCAGTGATAATGACGGCCAGCCAGCTCCAGCCCAGCCTCTCCCTTAATGCATACACCGTTCATCTCCTCGCCGCCAGGCATCAGTTCATAGCGCTGGCCTGCCGCCAGGTTCAGCCGGTACATTGCCGCCGCTTGACAGTCCTCCCTGCCAGGTACGATCACTTTATGAAATCCATATTCCTCCGGGGAAACGATTTTCCATTTCTCCATCCGCTCCCTTGTCACAATTCCCTGTACCATAATCAAACCTCCTTAGGTGAGAAACGTACAAAACCATTCTGAGAATACACACAGAAAAAATACTCCCACATAGCCAACCAAAAACGGAATCTCCGCCTTGGCGATCTCTCCCATCTTCAGCCTTGACACCGTGGCCGCCGAGTAGATGTTCACCGCTACCGGAGGCGTCATTGTTCCCACTACATTGGAAACGCACACAATCATTCCAAAATGTACTACATTAATGCCCATGCTCTGGGCAATAGGCCACAGCACCGGAACCAACAAAACAGCTATGGCTGTCCCCTCCATAAAGGTTCCGAAAATCAGGAGAATCACCGCTACCACCAGGCAGAACATTGCTGCATTTAGATTCATGCCAATCACCGTATCCACCAGAGCCTTGGACGCGCCTGAGATTGTGAACACCCATGAAAAGGCTGTGGACGCGGCGATGATGAACAGTATCATAGCAGAACTCTTGGCGGAGTCCTTGATGATTTGGATCGCATCCGGCAGATTCAGCTCACAGTAGATAAAAGCTCCGGCAATAGCTGCCCATACAACAGCCACCGCGGCGCTCTCCGTGGCGGTCAACATACCGGAATAGATTCCTCCCAGAATAATGATGGGTGTAAGCAATGCCGGAATGGCGTCCAGAAAAACCTTCACCACCTCGGCGGGCGTGCGCTTCACATTCTGTTTCGGCCACTTTTCCTTATGGGCAAACCACAGCACCTCCACCATCAGCACCAACATAATCACGATACCAATCATCATACCCTGCTTGAACATATTTCCAACAGAGGCACCGGTCAGCGTACAATAAATCACCATGATAATAGATGGCGGGATGATGGGCCCAAGCCCACCGGACACCACCAGAAGTCCTGCGGTTCGCGGCCCTGGATAGCCCTTTTTGATCATATCACCGTAGAGCATGGTTCCGATGGCAATGACTGTTGCCGGGGCCGATCCAGACAGGGCAGCAAAGAAAGCACAGGCCAGTACCAGCGCCAGGCTCATACCGCCTCTCACGTTGCCCACCAGGCAGTCCGCAAAGTCTACAATCCGCCTGGAAATTCCACCCTTCGTCATCAGATTGCCAGCCAACACGAAAAATGCGATGGCCATGATAGAGCTGGACTGCAGCCCGCCAAAGATCCTTTGGGCGATAGCCGTGGAGGAGGCCGGAAGGCCCCCGAACACCACGGCCGTCAGAGAAGCCACACTCAAGGAGATGGACACCGGTACCCCGATCACCAGGCAAAGAATAAAAATCAAAAATAAAATCAATCCTGCATTCATGTCCTGTTTCCCTCTTTCTTTCCGAATTCTGCAATCTGCTGTACCAGTGTAATGGTCTGAATGACGAAGATGAGTCCAAAGGCCAGTACCAGCGAGAAATACATCAGAGACATGGGAAGCTTCATCACAGGCGTGGTTTGGCCGGCTTGAAGCTGCTTTAAGACCAGGGCCCCTCCCGCCTTAATCATGATAAAAGCAAATCCCACCAGAATCACCTGCCGGATAAGATCAACAATCTTGCGGATCACACCGTGCAGCTTGTCCACCACGGCAGTCACCGCCACCTGGGTGCCATCTCTTAGACCCACCTCTGTTCCCAGCAACGCCATATAGGTCATGCTGTATACGGCTATCTCCTCTGTCCAGGGCATGGACGCCTGGATAAAATTACGATTCAGCACAGAAATGAAATAGGAAGCGACCATGGCAATAAAAGCAGCGGCCATGACTGCATATTCTGCCGATGTAACGCATGACAGAAGTTTTTTCATAAATTTCATACGAATCCTCTCCTCTTTTCCTACTGCACCGCCCTCTTGGCTGCGTCGACAGCCGCTATCCATTTCTCGTCGTAGGAAGCACCGGCCTTTTCCTGGGCCGCCTGATACTTTGCCTTTAACCCCTCGGTATCAATATCATAGAAGGTCACACCTGCACCCTCTAAATTTTCCACTGCCTCTGCATTAGCCTCGTTCAGATAAGTCCACTGGGCCTTGCATCCCTCCTGCACCGCATTGACAAAGGGCTCTCTCATGTCTTCAGGAATCTTGTTCCAGGCGTTGTCGCTCATACAGATCGGAATGTAGACGAAGCAGTGCTTTGTGTTCGTGATAGAATTCACTCCTGCCTCATAATATTTATTGATCCAGCAGTTAGATACTGCATTCTCACAGGCATCAATGGTTCCCTGCTGCAGCGCTGTGAACTGCTCTGAGGCAGAGATGGCCACCGGATTAGCCCCAAAAGCAGTAAATGCCGCCAGCTGGCCCTCGTTCTGCATCACCCGAATCTTTACGCCCTTGAAATCTGCCGGGGTCTGAATCGGTTTCTTGGAGAACACATCCCGAAATCCTGACTCCAAATAGCCAATGACGTGAAGTCCATGCTTTTCCGCCTCGGCAGAAATCAGATCTCCCAACTCATTCTGCACCGCGTAATTAGCCTGGTCCGCGCTGTCCCAGAGAAAGGCCTGGTCTAAAATAGACATCTCGGGAATATAGTTGCTCAAAACGGAATTAGCACAGGTAGCGATGTCCAGATCACCCTGGATCGCCATATCCAGGGTATCTGCCTCTCCACCCAGAACACCGCCCGCCTGGATGGTAAGCTGGATGTTTCCTTCCGTGGCCTCACTCACCAGCTCGGCAATCTTTTCTGCTCCCTTGTAATAATTTGACTGGGAATTATCCACCAATGCCATTGTGAAATTCAGAGCTCCTTCATTGGCAGCAGCTTCCGGCCCGCTGTTCCCCGAAACGCTTCCCTTTGCCTCTGTTTGTCCGCTGCCGGACGAGCCGCAGGCCATAAGCCCAAGAGCTGTCAGTACCGCAATTCCTGATAATAAATACGTTCTTTTCAACACACTGATTTCCCTCCGTTTTCTAAATTGTTCTGTAAACAAAAAAATATATCCGACGAATGCAGTGTAGCACATCGGATATATTTTGTCGATACGTTGAGTTTTGTTTCTATATATGCGGATATTTATTGTGTATATTGTACAATATTTTCAAAAATCATTCGATGACTTTTCTTGTCTTCTGCTGTTCAATCTCCTCAATAATCTTTCTTCGGGTACTGTTTAAGTGATCGATCATACTGTAACGGGCTCCACTGGCATCTCCCCGTTCAATAGATTCCGAAATCATGTGATGGAATTTCACAGTCTGATTTGCCAGCTCATCATTTGTGACCTTGCAGAACAAAGGGATTCCCTTAACCACAATCTCCATCAGCCTGCAGGCAATCTCATTCTTAGAACACCTGGCAATCTGAAGATGGAACGCCATATCCTTCTCATAATGGGATTCCTGCATCTGGATCTGCCAGCGCACCTCCGCCTCCAGCTCCATCAGTTTCCGGCAGTCCTCATAAGTCGCGTTGGTAGCTGCCAGGGCAGCGATATCCGGTTCCAGCATCAGCCTAACTTCTGAAAACTCCAGCGCTTTGGCCGGCAGCTCTTCCGGCAAAAATGCTCCCAGAAGGTTTGACGTCTCTCCCTCGCTTAGATCAATCGGCTTTTGCTTCTGCCTCAAAAGATAGGTGCCGCTGCCTTGAACCACCTCCACCAACCCTTCAAACCGCAGCAGCTTTATCGCGTCCCGGACAGTCCCTCTGCCAACCTCGCAGTATTCCGCCATCTGCAGCTCATTTGGAAGCCTATCGCCCGCCTTCATCTCATTCTCAATAATATACTGCCGTATCTTCACGGCCACCCGCTCCGAGAGCGTCTCCGTCTTTTGTCTCACCTAGCCACCGCCTTTTTCCATCATGTTTTCTGTCGATATATAAAACCGCCGGGTTTCTGCGGGTGCAGGCCATTCAATCATCCAATTCCGCCATACACGATTCCCAGTATGAACACGATCACGGCCAATGGCACATAGACATACTTGGCCAGAGGTCCGAAGAACTCTCCCAGGGGCTTTTCACGCCCTTCTTCCAGTTCCTCCCGGATCTCCTTATATCCCAGGATATAATAGATGGATACAGCCCCCAGCACTGCGCCAAAGGGCACCACAATAATGGTGATGAAATCCATCCATGATCCCACCTTGGGCTCTGACTCCAGGAAAATCCCCACTAACAGGGCAATGCCGCTGCACAGGGCCACTGCCGCTTTCCTGGGAAGCTTAAACCGGTTCTGCCATGACTCGCTTACCGCCTCAAACATATTGATTAAGCTGGTGATGCCAGCAAAAGCAACGGACAGGAAGAAAATCACCGCGAACAGCCTTCCCATGGGCATCTGCCGGAAAATCTCAGGCAGGGTGATAAACATAAGGGGCGGGCCCGCGTTTGGCTCAATGCCAAATGCGAATACAGCCGGCATGATGGCAAGGGCAGCCATCATGGCAGCCACCGTATCAAAAAAGGCGGTGCGGATGGATGCCTTCGGTATATCCTCTGTCTTGGCCAGATAGGTGCCGTACACAATCATTCCCGAGCCTGTGATGGACAGCGAGAAAAATGCCTGTCCCATGGCCATGACCCAGGTATCCACCTTTAATAAATCGCTCCAGCCAGGGGCAAAGAGGAATTTATACCCTTCCTCCGCTCCCGGAAGGAAGGCCACGCGGATGGCCAGTATTGCGAACAATACAAAGAAAGAAGGCATCAGGACCTTATTAATTTTCTCAATTCCCTTGGTGGCCCCAAACATAAGGATGCCGGCCGCTGTCACCACCACCAGGACATGCCATGGAATACTTCCGAATTCGCCTGTGGCCTGGCTGAAATAGGCCGCCGCGTCCGCTGTAAGGATGGCCCCTGTTACGGAACCGGCCAGGGCCCTTATCACCCATCCCACGATGATGGCATATCCAATGGCAATACCCAGGGAACCCAAAAGAGGAATCCAGGCCAGGAAATACCCCAGCCTGCCTTTTCCTATTTTTTCCCAGCAATATTCATAAGCTCCCAGGGTTCCGGTCCTGGCCCGGCGCCCAATGGCGAACTCAGCCGACAGCCCTACCAGGCCGAATAATACAATGAATAGAATATAGGGCACCAAAAACGCGCCGCCGCCGTATTGTCCCACGCGGTACGGAAACATCCAGATATTGCCCATACCCACTGCGGAACCCACACAGGCCAGCACAAATCCCAGGCTGCTTCCAAAGCCGCCGTTTTGGTGGACGGCTGCCCGTGAGGAATCCGTTTTTTTCTGCTTGTTCATAGCTTCTCCTTTTAAGACGTTCATTTAGACGGCCTGCCGCCCTGCGTGAAAATGAAGCAGGACTGCCTGTGAAGCCATCTTTACTATACTACCCCATTAGCGCCATTTAGTCAAAGCTTTAAAGCAAAAAAGCGGCAAATAGAAAAAATTCCGCTGTTAAAACAAATCAACCACATCATAGCTGCTTCCGTTCCACACAGCCGGACGCACCTGCCTTGTCTTAAGCTGTTCCACGAAATCCTCCAGACGGTCCACCTTCTCCGGCAGCCAGGTGGCATACTTCCCAATCTGGCCCGTGGTGTGGGCATCGCTGGCCCCTATGGTCTTAAGACCTAACTCCCGGCAGTACGAGAGAGCCCTGCGGTTGGCTTCAAGTGCCGTACTGCCGTTGAGCACCTCCACCCCGTGGAGCCCTTTGACCACGCGGAGCTTTTCCTCCAGACCGCGGTTATTGTTCCGGAAAGGATGACAGGAGACACAGAAACCGCCGGCCTTATTGACATGGTTTATAAATTCCTGGGCATCCACCCGGCAGCCGGGATAATCTTCAATCCCCCACGCCGTGATATCCCCCTGAAGGGAAAAGAACTCAATACCCACAAAAATGGGGAAACCGGTCCTGTGTGAATATTCTGTTGCATATTCCCTGAGTCCCATGCTGTCATGGTCCGTGATGCAGACAGCGTCCAGTCCCCTGCTTCGGGCTATGGATACGATTTCCTCCAGGCTTATTTTGCTGTCCGATGAATAAGTACACTCGTGAAGATGCATGTCAACCAGCATTTAGGTTCCTCCTATCTCTTAATAATTTTGAGCAGCCTGCCGTCCTCTGTCCATACCAGGCTCTCCAGGTCCATGAATTCGGCTACAAACGGGCTGGCCGGCCTCCGGCAAAGTTCCAGGGGTGCGTCATTCTGGACCAGCTCGCCCTGGTCCATGATGGCGATGCGGTCTGCCAGGATAATGGCCTCCTCCTGGTCGTGGGTGACGAACACCATGGTCAGCCCCAGGGCTTTCTGGAGCCGCTTCAGCTCATGGCGCATTTTGGTGCGCAGGGCAGCGTCCAGGTTGCAGAAGGGCTCATCCAGCAGGCACAGCTTGGGCTCTACAATCAGCGCTCTGGCAAGGGCCACTCTCTGCTGCTGGCCTCCGCTGATTTCCTGGATATAGGCCCGGGCATAATCTGCAAGGCCTACCATTTCAAGATAACGCATCCCTTTCTGTCGGGCCTGCTCCCGCTTCACTCCCCTGAATTTCAGACCGTAAATTACATTCTGGAGCACTGTCATATGGGGAAACAGGCCGTAGGACTGGAATACAGTTGTAACCGGACGCTGTTCCGGAGGGATACGGGTAATGTCCTCGCCGTCCAGCCGCACGCTGCCGCTGTCCGGATCCAGAAAGCCTCCTATCATATTGAGGGTCGTAGTCTTCCCGCACCCTGACGCGCCAAGGATGCAGAGAAGCTGGCCCTGTTCCAGGGTAAGGGACAGGTCCCGCACCACTTCCCTGCCGTCAAAGTGTTTTTTTAAATGGTCAAGTTCAAGATACACGCCGCTTACCTGCCTTCCATGTTATTAAATAAGCCATGCCTTCCACCGCCAGCACCACCAGTATAATGCTGGTGGCAATCAGGGAGGCCAGGGCGTAGTCCCCGGTATAAACCGCGTCAAAAAGTTTAAACACTGCCAGCTTACGGCCCGGATCTATGAGAAACAGGATTGCTCCCGCCGTAGTCATGCTGCTGGAAAAGTTATATACAAAACAACTGAGAAAAGCCGGCTTAAGACCGGGCAGTATTACGGTCTTAAGCACCGAAAGCTGGCCGCCTCCCAGGTCCCGCACCGCTTTTTCCTGTGCCCTGGGCACCTGTGTCAGGGTGGCGGAACAAATCTTTGTGGCCGTGGGAAGCTGCTTGAACAGCATGTTGGAAATGACAATCAGGGCCGTTCCTGTCAGCTTTAAGGGCGGAGAATTAAAGGCCAGGATATAGCCGATTCCAAAGCAGGTTCCCGGCAGCATATAGGGCAACGTGACCAGACAATCAAAGAAATTCCGGCCGGGAATCTGTCTCCGCTCCATGTAATAAGCGAAAAGCATTGCAAAAAGGGTTCCGGCCAGGGATACTATGAACGCATATGCCACGCTTCGCCCCATGGTGTCCAGGTCAAAGCGGACCATCTGCTCCAGATAACGCGTGGTAAAGGAATACACTCCCCTGGTGCTTTTGAGGAAGCCGGATATGAATATGCATCCGTACTGCAAAGCCATCATAAAAAAGAATATTATGCTTCCCAGGTTTGAGAGAATCCCTGCCGCCCCGCATTTTCCCAGTGAAAGGGCCAGCGGCTCCTGTCTCCCTCTGCTTCCCTCTGTCAGCATATCCGAACGCTTCATCAGTTTCCGGTAAATGAAAAACGCGGCTATGGACGGAAGCATCAGGACCATGTTCATGGCGGAGGCCTTCTCCAGGTTGGAGTATCCCACCAGCTGAAGATATATCTCTGACGCAATTGTGCTGAACCGCCCCCCGATGATGACCGGAGTTCCAAAATCCGCCAGGGAACGGACAAAGGAAAGGAGCAGGGCCACCCAGATCCCCGGCCGTATCAGAGGCAGTACAATGTCACCCAAAATGGCCCTGGGGCTGGCTCCCAGGTCCCTGGCTGCCCGGATGCTGTCTCCATCCAGCCTGGTCAGGATTCCCCCCAGGAACAGGGCATTTAAGGGTACAAAGGAAAGGCTCTGCATCAGGATGACACCCCAGCAGTTATAGGGGTCCCAGCTCAGCCCCAGCAGCCGGTAGGCAATCCACCCCCGGCGTCCATAGAGCTGGATATAAGCCAGGGATGACACAAAGGGCGGTGAGACCATGGTAATCAGCAGAAGCGCCATGCAGAGCAGTCTGACGGCTCCCCGTCTTGCGGCCAGGAACAGGGCCGCCGCCGTGGAGAAGGCAGTGCAGAGAAGGGATGCGCATATACCCACGAACACACTGTTCCAGAGATTTCCCCTGTATTGGTTCCAGACAGAAGCATAGGAGTCATAGCTTATGGATTTCCCGTCCCAAAGGCTCCTAATCAGGATGCAGAGCATGGGCCAGAACACAAACAGGAAAAGGCTGGCCAGCAGAACTGCCAGCAGCAGTTTATCCGCCCCATATCCCGCAATGCCAAAAAGGACATCTTTCGATGCCCTTTTGCCATACATGTCTCCATGCATGTTTCTGTGTTTATCTGCATTCATGTCTCCATGGGTGCTGTCAAACCTATTCATCTGCTGCCTTATCTCCCATCAGCGCCTCAAAATGCTCCAGGATTTCCGTACGCTTTTCACCGAACAGGGACAGATCCTCCTTCATCAGCATGCCGGTGTCATACCCCAGGTCCAGTCCTTCCAGGGATGGCTTGATGGTCTTTACGCTGTTCTTCTGGTCTATCTCTGCCAGCATCCGCAGATTATCGTCATTGCTAAACAGCCACTCTATGAAGTACCTGGCCGCGTCCCCGTTCTCAGCGTTCTTAAATGCCGCCACTCCCTCGGGTACCCACGGAATACCGTCCTCCGGGTAAACAATAGACACATCATACTCGTCTAACAGAGACTCGATGGTACCGTCAATGTATGTGATGCCGATGGCATATTCATCTGCGGTTACCTTATTCTTAGGGTCGGAGCCGCGTTTTGCATAGTAAGCTATGTTCTTATTCAGTCCTTCAAAATAGGACCAGCCTTCATCTTCCCCCTTAGCCTGAAGCAGGGCATTGACCACGGCATAGTTGGTACCAGATACAGCCGGGTTGGACATGATGATTTCGCCTTCGTATTCGGCCTTTAACAAATCATCCCAGTTGGCGGGAGCCTCTATATTGAGCTCCTCCATGAGGCCGTCATTGATCAGAAAGCCTACAATGGTAATTCCCTTGGAATACCAGTAGCCTTCCGGGTCCTTAAACTCCTCCGCCAGGTCCGCAGAAGCATCAAATGAAACCTGCTCTAACAGTCCGTCCTCCTTTGCGCTCATGAATGCGTCGATACCGCCTCCAAACCATAAATCGGCAGAAGGGGTGCCGCCCTCCGCGCGGAGCTTGGAAAGCACCTCTCCTGAGGACATGGAAAGCAGCTCTGCCTTAACGCCGGTATCCTCAGTGAATTTGTCAAACAGGGTTACATAATTCTCGCTGGTAGCTACCACCTTCATGGTGCCGGAGAGAGCCGGGGCTTCTGCTTTTGTTTCCGCTTTGGTTTCCTCCTGGCTCTGAGCTTCAGTCTCCTGGGCCGCGGTGGTTTCCCCGGTCTGTGCTTCGGTGGCAGACTCGCTGGTATTATTGCCTGTGTTATTGCTGCTCCCGCAGGCTGCCAGTGCCGGAACCATGGACAATGCCATTAACAGGGCAATCATTTTCTTTCTCATCTGTGGTCGTATCCTTTCTTTCATAACAATATTTTGCCTCGCTATCCTGTATCTTCCTCTTAAGGACAGTAATTACCATTTTTGAATTATAATGAGCAGCGGTCCTTAAGTCAATAAGGAGTCTTCCTGTATAGAAAAAAACGAACATTCAGGAAATCGGATAGAAAAATTCTATTCTTATTCAGAACTGCTTTTCCTGTATTATTTTGTAAAAAGGAATGGACGGTGCCAGGGCATTGTGATAGAATAAACGAGGTTATTTTCCCGGCATATGGCCGGGATTTTTAATGGATATAACGGAGGAGTCTTGAAAATGGAACATAAAAGAAGTCAATGGGCCAGCAACATAGGTTTTATTCTGGCCGCCGCAGGAAGTGCTGTGGGATTGGGAAATATATGGAAATTTCCGGGAAAGGTGGCCGCCGCAGGAGGCGGAGCGTTTTTAATCTGTTATGCCCTGATTGTCCTGCTCGTAGGATTCCCGGTCATGCTGGCAGAGCTTTCCATCGGGCGCAGCACCCAGAAAAATGTAGTTGGCGCCTTTCGCCGGCTGAACCCGGGCTGGAGCTTTGCAGGCGGCATCGGCGTCCTGACTTTGTTTGTAATCATGTCCTACTACAGTGTGGTGGGAGGATGGGTGATGAAATACATTGCGGTGTATCTTACCGGAGCGGATTTCAGTGCCTTTGGAAATGACAGCAGCAGATTTTCCGCTTATTTTGCAGATTTCATATCACGGCCCGGGGAACCGCTCATATGGGGCGCTGCCTTCCTGTTTCTGTGTATCTACGTGGTTGTGCGGGGCGTGTCGGAAGGCATTGAACGGGTCAGTAAATTTTTAATGCCCGGCCTGTTCATACTGTTAACCGGGATCGTCATCTATGCCATGACTCTGGATGGGGCTGCCGAGGGTCTTAAATATATGCTGGCCGTGGACCCCGCAAAATTCAACGGAGGAACCGTGGTGGCCGCCTTGGGCCAGGCCTTCTTCTCCCTCAGCGTGGGAATGGGCATCATGGTGACCTATGGCTCCTATGTGCCCAGGACAGAGAACCTGGCAAAAAGCGCCGGCTGTATCTGCATTCTGGACAGCCTTGTGGCTCTCCTGTCCGGACTTGCCATCGTGCCTGTGGTCTATATCACCGCTGGTCCCGAAGCCATGGGTATGGGAGGCGGTTTTGCCTTCATGGCTCTTCCTGAGGTGTTCAGCCGGCTGCCCGGCGGCGTGTTCTTCGGGTCTGCCTTCTTCCTTCTGCTGTTCGTGGCAGCCCTGACCAGCGCCATCAGTATCCTTGAGAGCTGCATCGCATGGCTTACGGAAGAATTCGGTTTCTCCAGGCTGAAAGCCACCCTGCTTCTTATGATTCCCATGTCATTCTTAAGCGCGGGCTATTCGCTGTCCCAGGGAGCCATGGACATAAAGCTTCCGTGGTTTGATTTTACCAATGGCGTCCAATACCTTCCCATGAACGCTGTCATGGAAAAATTCACCGACAATCTGATGATTCCTCTGGGAGCCCTGTTCTTCTGCCTCTTTGTGGGATGGGTATGGGGAACGGACAATGCCTCAAAAGAAATTGAAGCCTCCGGCCACAGCATGGCCTGGAAACGCCTATGGGCCTTTCTGGTAAAGTTCCTGGCTCCGGCGGTTATTGTGGTCATATTATATTTTACGGTTGGACGCGGACAGGGCCTGTCCTGATAAATCCATTCTGTAAATCATGATGAAACGGTTCCGGTATCCGTTTTTCCGGAACCTGTATTTACAGATTATGGAGGATTATCCCCCTGAGAAAGTGGCTGAAATCCGCCGCATCCGTCAGGAGGACCTGATACAGCCTCCCATTCCGATATTAAGCATCCTCTTCCAGTGCAGCTGATTCCATTCTTACTTTCAATGATAACTCCATAAATTAGGTTGAGCCGGCAAGAAAGGCCCTCTGCCAATCCCACCGGCTTATTATGTATGGTATCTATATGAAAAGCTCTGACTGCTTGTTTATGTCTTATAGTATACCGGCTATTTGTGTCATAAGTTTGACTGATTGCTAAATAGTTTCTAAAGAGACTTAAGAAAATATAACAGAATCTTTTTAATTTCTTGTGTTGACATATAATACTATATGCTGTATAGTATTGTCATATTATATGATATATAATATAATTCGGCTAATAATATTGTTTTTAGAACAGAGGGGTGCTTATGATATTTAACACTGGTTCCGCACTTTTAGACGCCATTGTGCTGGCAGTTGTCTCCAAGGACGCGGAAGGGACTTATGGATATAAAATCACCCAGGATGTCCGGCAGGCCATCGACATTTCAGAATCCACCTTATATCCGGTGCTGAGACGTCTCCAGAAGGAGGACTGCCTGGAAGTGTATGATATGGCCATTGACGGCAGGAACCGCAGATATTACAGGCTGACGGAAAAAGGCAGGGTACAGCTGAATTTGTACCGGGGGGAATGGGTAACTTATTCACAGAAGATATCCCAGATATTTAAGGAGGCGAAGCTATGACCAGGGATGAGTTTATGAAGGAGCTTGCATATCTTCTGCAGGACATCCAGGATGAAGACAAGGACGACGCGGTCCAATACTATACAGATTACTTTGAAGAGGCCGGTCCGGATAAGGAAGCAGAGGTCATACAGGAATTGGGAAGCCCTGAGCGGATTGCCGCCATGATCCGGGCCGACATAGCCGGACATCTGGAGGAGGGCGGTGAATTCACAGAACAGGGATATCAGGATGAACGGTTCCGGGACCCCGGCTATGCCATGGCAAAGCGCCTTGACCTGCCGGAAGAGCAGGAGAGCGGCGGTCAGGGAAACTACGGCAGGGGACAGGACTTTGACCGGGAACACGGTTTTAACCAGGAGCAGAGCTTTAACCATGGACCCGGGGAGACTTATACCGGGGGAAATGGCACTTCCCAGACACCTCCGCCCAGGACCAGCAGGGTGATAAAACTCATATTATGGGCTGTCCTCATCATTGTGGCCTTTCCCGTGTTCCTGGGCGTTGGCGGCGGACTGCTGGGTCTGGCCGCGGGTATCCTGGGCATTCTGGCAGCCATCCTGGTGACCCTGGGCGCCACCACCTTTGCAGTGCTCCTGGGAGGAATCGTCATGCTGCCCTATGGTGTGTTCCACATGTTTTCCCATCCCCTGGACGGACTCATGGCCTCCGGCACAGGATTAATCCTGCTGGGCGCCGGCGCCCTGTGCCTGGCCCTTTCCGTACTGTTTTACGGAAGGTTTGTTCCTTTCGTCATACGAAGTATCGTCAATGGGCTTAGCCGCCTGCTTCACCGAGGGAGGTAATAAAAATGAAGAGATTCGTAAAAATATGCGCTGTCACCGGACTGATACTCCTTCTTCTTGGTTTGGGCATCACTGCCGTCTCAGCCGCCATGGGAGGGCGGTATACTAACAGCCTGCCGTCCCGCCTGGCCTCCAGGGTATGTCACAACCACATGCCATGGCTGGTCCGCCGGGGCAATGACTGGCAGGATGACCGGGATCGCTGGGATGACCGGGATAATTGGAACGGCCGGGATGACCCGGATGACACAGACCGCGCCAGCGGCTCTTCGCAGGTAAGCACGGTGTCCGATCCCTCATACGCACAGGCCAGAAAGCTGGATGTGGATATAGACAAAGGGGTAATCCGCGTTTCCGAAAAAGAGGGCATTTCCCAAATCCAGGTCAATGTACAGGATACCTATAACCGCACACAATGCTACATGGATGAATCCACCCTGAAGGTTAAGAGGGAATCAGGACGCAGCCGGGGCAATGAGGCTCCGCGAATCGAGATTCTGATTCCTGCGGGATATGAGCTTGACAAATTATCCCTGGATATGGGCGCCGCGGAGTGCACAGTCCTTGGCGTCACTGTCTCCAAACTGGAGATTGACACAGGCGTGGGCGCCATTACATTTTCAGGCACTGTCAACGGGGATGTGGAAATCGAGACAGGGGTGGGCGATGTGACCCTGAACCTGACCGGTTCCCAGACCGGGTACAATTACCAGGTGGAGTGCGGCGTTGGCAGCATTAACGTGGGAGCCGAACACTACACCATGCTCTCCCACGAAACTCACATCAACAACAAGGCTCCCTACACCATGGAACTGGAATGCGGCGTAGGAAACATTGCTGTGAACTTTGATCAAACCTTATAGGATTCTACAGAAAAGGAGATAGAAGTATGGATAAGAAATTATACCGTTCAAACATAAATAAAATGCTCTGCGGCGTATGCGGGGGCATAGGAGAATACTTTAACATTGACCCCACCATCGTCCGCCTTATATGGGCCATCTTCGCCTGCTCCGGCCCCGGAATCATAGCATATTTTGTGGCCGCCATCATCATTCCCCTGGCGCCAAACTAAGGCCGGGAATCCACCTCCTCCGGGAGCCGCAGCCATACGGATGCATAGAACATGCCGGCTTTTTGTTCAAATAATGTCTCTCCTCCACACCTGTCCGCCATTTCCCGGATGGAGCATTTTACATTCTTCTCACAAAGGCGGGCCTCCACTGCATTTTCCAGCAGGTTGCCCAATAGGACCGTCACCTCCGTATCCGGGACAGGGAACTGTTCCGAGTAGGCTGCCTGGGCTTCAAAGCGGTTTTTGTGCCTTCGGACCTGGGAAGCATAGCAGCAGATCAGGGCATTGACCGCCTGGCTGCGGCAGTAGATTTCCCTGATATCAGGCGGCAGCTCTGTCTTATATATCTCAATATACTCAGACAGCCCGGCCTTATCGTCCCTCCCTATGCAGGACTGGACCACGGCCAGATGCTGGCGCAGGCCGTACGCGCTTTTTTCATTTCTTCCATATGGACCGATATGGTTTTATACAGCCTTTTCTGAGCCATAAGGCTCCGGCACGCATATTTTAACTCCTCCTCCAGATAGGTGATAAGCAGCACCACATACCTGTACCAGATTTTCAGTTTATCCCCGTGAATCCGGTTCCGGCTCCTCCCCCTCGCAATTCTCACGTATATAGCGCAGCAGATATTCTTTTATCTCCTGTCTGCACATGTCTAAATCGTCTATAACGGCAAATGCAAAATCGGGCCAAAATCTGCAAAGTGAAGCCACCCCATTGAAAATATGGCAGAAAAACGTTATGTTTGAACCAGATATAAGAACCCATATAAGAAAGGGGGAGCACTGCATGGAAATCATCATCTGTGACGACAACCTGATTCTCCGCCACAGCTATCCTTTAAAGCCTGCCCGCGGGCGGCCCAAGACGGTCCCGTCCCCAGTGAATCCTTAACCTGTCAAATACGCACTGGAACGGCCGCGGCAGCACATTGGCCATTTCCGCCAGAAACAGGGCCGGCAGGAAGCAAAACTGCATATTGAGTCCCGGATGGGGCAGCCCTTTTGGCACTCCCGCGTTTTGGTCCCCGCCGGCCCGGACCACATCAAAACGTCCTTCTGCAATGCCCTGCCTCCGTCTTATACATTTTCCTGAAATTAGATGGCGTCATACCCATAACCGACTTAAACACCCTGTTAAAATGCGTGATGTTGGAGAATCCTGTATCCCGGCTGATTTCCGTGATATTCTTATCCGTTTCCATGAACATCCTCTGGGCGTTCATAACCCTTGTGACGTTCACATACTGGATGATGGTGCTGTTGGTATACCGCTTGAATTCCCTGCACAGGTAGTAGGGGCTTACATAGGACATCTGGGCCAGTTGGTCTATGGATATGTCCTCCTGGTAATTCTGATGGATATAGCTGATTACATCTGTTATACGGTTGCGCTGTTCCGGCTTCACCGGTGTCTGAATTTTTCTTGCAATGGTCAGTAAGGCCATGTTTAACAGGGTATGGATATAGTCCTCATGATACGCCTGAGGATCTTCCTGTTCCTTAAGCAGGTCATCCAGCATGCGGTGCACCACCTGTTTTTCCCGATGATCCGGCTTATATACCCCGGTTCCCTGTTCCAGCGCTTTTAACAGCTGCTTAGAATCCACTTCCTCCCTGGAAAAATACACCAGAAGCCGCTTAAACGGCACATTCTCCTGGCCGTAGGAATGGTGCATCACGTAGGGGGAAAATATGAGGAATTCTCCCGGATGGATGCAGTAGAGACGGTCCTGGATAATGTGGTACCGTTCCCCTTCCTCCAGATAATATAATTCAAAATAATCATGATAATGGGACTTTGACATATTGTCATTGACCCCCTGTATGCGTTCGCTGGCAATGCTCCTTCCCTGGGCCATCATGATTCCAGCCTGGTCTATCAATCTGTTTCCTCCTTTTTTTGGTATATATATCCAATTCCCGTATTTTTATATGCATAAAATACACGGAAACATCATAGCGCTTCCAAATTAATACAGCAAGATATGTTTAATTTCCATCATAACACTGCAAATATTGTCTAGTTTAGGCGGCCTTAATTCTATATGATAATAACATAAAACCGGTTGAAATAAAACAAGGAGGCAACAAGTTATGAAGGTTTGTACGAATGCTTACACGGTCACCAAAAAGGATAATTACTTTTCAGTAATGACAGACAGTGTGGAAATCCGCATTCTTTTTTTGACAGATTCCATCCTGCGTATCAGGGCCGGATTTGACGGCGATTTCGCGGAGGAATCCTACAGCCTTGTGATGACAGCATGGGAAGACCGGATGGATGATTTCCTGAAAGGCCGCAGAACTCGGGTGGAAGCGGCAGACGCAGTCCTGTCGGACGGGGACAGGGAGGCAGTAATCGAGGGACGTAATCTGAAGGTAGTGGTGGAGAAGGACCCGTTTCGCATCTGCGTGTATGACAAAGAGGGAACCCTGCTTCATGCCGATATCGTGGACCTGGCCTATATGGAGGACAGCAACCACCGCCGGATTCACACCAGCGAGATTTCACCGGAGGACTGTTTCTATGGATTTGGAGAGAAGAGCGGCGACTTCAACAAAGCCCAGAAATTCATGGGCATGAGCCCCAAAGACGCCATGGGATACAACCCCAGGGAAACCGACTCACTTTACAAGCATATCCCCTTCTACATAAAATTAAACCGCGGCACAAAAAAGGCAGTGGGGTATTTCTACCACAATACCTACGAGTGCGATTTTGACATGGGCCGTGAGAAGAGCAACTACTGGAAGCCCCACAGCCGTTACCGCACAGACGGCGGCGACATCGATCTCTTCCTCATTGCAGGCCCTGCCGTGCGTCAGGTCGTGGAGCGCTATACGGACCTCACAGGCAAATCCGCCATGCTTCCCCGGTATGCCCTTGGATATCTGGGTTCCTCCATGTATTATCCGGAACTGGATGAGAACTGCGACGACGCTATTCTGGATTTCATCGACACCACAAAGGAAGAGAAGATACCGGTTGACGGTTTCCAGCTTTCCTCCGGCTACTGCACCGTGGAGACGGATAAGGGTATCAAGCGCTGCGTCTTTACCTGGAACAAAAAGCGGTTCAAAGATCCCATGGAATTCTTTGCCCAGATGGATAAAAGGGGCGTATCCGTATCCCCCAACGTAAAACCGGGCATCCTTCTCATCCATCCCAAGCTGGACGAAATGAAGGCCAGGGGAATGTTTGTGAAGGCCAGTGACAGCGATGAGCCTGGCATCGGAACCTGGTGGGGCGGAAAAGGCGTGTTCGCGGACTTTACCAAGCCTTCCGCCCGGACTTACTGGAAGGAAATGCTCAGGGAAAATGTCCTGGAATACGGCACCAGCTCTGTGTGGAACGACAACTGCGAATATGACAGCCTGGTGGACAAGGACTGCCGCTGTGATTTTGAGGGCAAGGGCGGCACCATCGGCCAGCTGAAATCCGTTATGTCCAACATCATGTGCCATATTACGGATGAAGCCATCCATGAAACCTTCCCCAATACCCGTCCCTACATTGTGTGCCGCTCCGGCCACTGCGGCATACAGCGCTATGCCCAGACCTGGGCAGGGGATAACCTGACCTGCTGGGATTCCTTAAAATATAACATTGCAACCATCCTGGGCATGAGCCTTTCCGGCGTGGCCAACCAAGGCTGCGACATCGGCGGCTTCTACGGCCCCTCACCGGAAGCAGAGCTTATGGTCCGCTGGATTCAAAACGGCATATTCCAGCCCCGTTTCTCCATCCACTCCACCAACACCGACAACACGGTGACTGAGCCCTGGATGTACGGCCACTGTACGGATTATATCCGGGAGGCTATCGGGCTGCGCTACCAGTTAAGTCCCTACCTCTACTCGCTGATGGAACGGGCCCATGAGACAGGACTGCCCATCATGGAACCCATGTGCAGTGCATTCCAGGAGGATGTAAAATGCTACGAGGAGGGCGTTGACTTCATGTTTGGAGATTCCCTGCTGGTGGCCAATGTGGTTGAAAAGGGCGCCTCCACCAGAAAGGTATACCTGCCTGAGGGCGAGACCTTCTACGATTTTCAAACAAGGACAGCCTATGAGGGCGGCCGCACCGTCGAACTTCCCGTGGACCTGGGGTCCATCCCCCTGTTCGTGAGAAGCGGAGCCATCATTCCCATGGCGGAAGATAAGCTTGATAACCTGAAAACCCAGCAGGCGCAGCACATACGAATCCTGTGCGCGGCCGACAGGGACGGCCGGTTCGCCCTTTATGAGGACGACGGCATTTCCATGGATTATGAGCGCGGAGACTATCTGAAAACATCCATAACCATGACGGCCGGAGAACGGACTGTTTTGGATTTTTGCCAGGAAGGCCACTATGAGACAGCCGTAAAGACGCTGTATCTGGATATGATACACCGTGAGAAAGCGCCTTACTGGGTCAAGGCGGACGGACAGACCATTCCTCATTTCCTCCACAGGAGAAAATTCGAGGAGGCGGACTGCGGATGGTATTACAGCCAGAGGCTTAAGTCCGTTCAGATTAAATACCCTAATCCTAAGAAGGATTATCAGGTGATTGTATCCTTTGAGCAGTTTGACCTGATTGGTATGTAAAAAGAGAGCATACGCTTCCCCTCCCGCTTACAGAGGGGAAGCCGCTATATAGAAAGGGGATATGGAAAATGAAAAAATTTGCAGCAGCAATGGCAGTGGCTTTGAGTCTGGCTGTACTGGGGCTCACCGGATGCGCCCAGAGCGGCGCTAAGACCAGCACGGAAGCCACCGCGGAAAATCCGATGGTGCTTACTCTGGCTCACGGCCTCAGCGAGACCCACACGGTACATATTGCAATGACAGAATTTGCAGACAAGGTGGAGGAACGGACAAACGGAAGAATCCAGGTGCGCATCCTTCCAAACGGCCAGCTGGGTTCTGAGAATGAGAATATGGAACAGCTGATGGCCGGTGTCATTTCCATGACAAAGGTATCCGCGCCTGGCCTTGCCACCTATAATGAATCCTACCATACCTTTGGCCTTCCCTATATCTTTGACGATACGGAAGACTTTTATCATGTAATGGATTCCGGTCAGATGCAGGATTTCTTCCTGTCTTCCTCGGACGACGGATTCGTAACCCTGACCTACTACACCTCAGGCGCCCGTTCCTTCTACACCAAGAACAAGGCAATCCGCACGCCTGCCGACTTAAAGGGCCTGAAGATTCGTGTGCAGGACATGAAATCCCAGACCGATATGATGAAGGCCTTAGGCGGTATCCCGGTAGCCATGTCCTACGGCGATGTATATACTTCTCTCCAGACCGGCATCATCGACGGCACAGAGAACAATGAAACGGCCCTAACCACCGGCAAGCACGGTGAAATCTGCAAGGTATACTCCACGGACCAGCACGCCATGATTCCGGATGTAATGGTCATGAGCGCCAAGGTATGGAAAACCATCAGCCCGCAGGACCAGCAAATCATCCTGGAAGCAGCCCGCGAATCCACGGAAAGCCACAAGATTGCATGGGATGCCGCCATTGATGAGGCCATCCAGGAAGCATCGACCCAGATGGGAGTGGAATTCGTGAATGATGTTGACAAGGATGCGTTCCGCCAGGCCACAAGCGGTATGATTAACGAATACTGCGCACAGTATCCGGGTGTAAAGGAACTGCTTGACATCATTGATTCGGTAGAATAAGGGGAGGTAATCACATGAATGAAATATTATCTGTCATCAAAAAGTGGATGACCCGTCTTCTGGCCGGCATAGCCACCGTGCTGCTGTCCGTCATGACCCTTCTGGTCCTGTACCAGGTATTTACACGCTACGTGCTCAACAGCCCGGCCGCCTTTACCGAGGAGCTGGTGCGCTACTTTCTGATTTGGACCGGTTTTATCGGCGCTGCCTATGCTTTTATCACCAGGGAGCACATGTGCCTGGTGCTGGTGCGTGACAGCTTAAGCCCGGCAGGACGCAGGCTTCTGATGACAGTCATCGATGTGCTGATTCTGCTCTTTGCCATCTTTGTCATCACCCTAGGCGGATTCAAGCTTGCATTAAGCGCCCAGAAGGTATTCTCCGCGCTGCTGGGAATTCCCAGAAGCCTGGTATACGCCATGGCGCCCATCTCCGGACTGTTCATCATCCTGGCACAGATTATCAATATCTATGAGGATGTAACCGGAATCACCATCGAAGGAGGGAATGAGTAATGAGTATCGGATTTACAACAGTCATCCTGTTTGCGGTATTTGGCATTCTGCTGTTCCTCAGCTGCCCAATCTCCGTCAGCATCGTAATCGCATCCATCGTAACTGCCATCTCCAGCCTGTCCTGGGACCAGATTACATTCATCACCATGCAGAAGATGAACAGCGGCGTGGAGAGTTTCTCCCTGCTTGCCATCCCCCTCTTCATCCTGGCCGGCAACATCATGAACAACGGCGGTATCGCCAGACGCCTTGTAAACTTCGCAAAGCTGTTCGTGGGCTGGATTCCAGGTTCCCTGGCCCAGGCCAATATCGTGGGCAACATGCTCTTTGGCGCGCTGTCCGGTTCTTCCGTGGCGGCCGCATCAGCCATGGGCGGCTGTATCTACCCTATCCAGAAGGATGAGGGCTATGACCCGGCTTTTGCCACGGCAGTAAACATTGCCTCAGCCCCCACCGGACTCCTGATTCCCCCTACCAGCGCATTTATCGTGTACTCCACGGTAGCGGGAGGCGTGTCCATATCCACTCTGTTCATGGCCGGATACATTCCCGGCATCCTGATGGGAGTTGGTTCCATGGTAGTGGCTTTTATTTACGCCAAAAAGCATAAATATCCGGTATCCGGCCGCACACCCGCCAAGGAAGCCGTTAAAGTGACGCTGGAAGCCATCCCCAGCCTGCTGCTCATTATCATTGTTATCGGCGGTATCGTGGGAGGCATCTTCACTGCCACCGAGGGCGCTGGTATCTGTGTGCTTTACTGCCTGATTCTCTCTATCTGCTATAAGAGCCTTACCGTGAAGTCCTTTATGAAGATTCTGGTAAGCAGCGCATGCACCAGCGGCATCATCCTGTTCCTGATATCCGCTTCCTCCGCCATGTCCTTTGTCATGGCATACTCGGGAATCCCGGCAGCTATCAGCGAGGGCATCATGTCCATCTCCACCAACAAATATGTGATTCTGCTGCTGATGAACATAATTTTGATGGTTGTGGGCATGTTCATGGATATCACACCGGCTATCCTGATTTTCACCCCTATCTTCCTTCCTATCGCCCAGAGCTTAGGAATGACTGACATTCAGTTCGGCGTCATGTTAATCTTCAATATGTGCCTGGGCAACATCACGCCGCCTGTTGGTTCCGTACTGTTCGTGGGCTGCGGTATCAGCAAAATCAGTATCGAGCAGGTGACCAAAACGCTGTTGCCCTACTTTGCTGTACTGTTCCTCCTTCTGCTGGCTGTTACCTATATACCTGCGCTGTCACTGGGAGTACCCAGCCTGATGGGATTAATTTAGTGGAAACATAAGATACATTTTAGTATGTAACACAGCATTTTGAGATGAAACAGTCAATATAAAAATCCAATCCGTAAACGTATCAGCGGGAAACGCGGGGCATGAAGGACCGCGACCGGGCATATCTATGGCAGTGGCGGAGTATGTGCTTGAGCACCGGGATTTATTAATGCCTGACAGATAATCCTTTTCCATTCCTTAACGGTTCCCTGACCACTTCCATAAAACGAAACAGCAGGCGCCTCCTTTCAGACCCATGTCAAAAGTAGGCGCCTCATAGCTTCATGCCGTATACGGCTCAGAACAAGGTCTGCTGCTCATACTCACAGTCCCTTGCCAGCCGGGGCGGTTCCTGCCCCAGCAGTTCCTTTGTCTTTTTGCTGTCCAGAATCCATTCCCTGACCTGTTCCCTCTCAAGAACCAGAGGCATACGGCTGTGGACAGGGGCCATGGATGCATTGGCCTGGGTAGTCAGTATAACGAAGCGGTCCCCGTCCTCATACCTGCCATAAAATCCGGCCAGAAACAGAATCCGGCTCCCTTCCTTAGTGAATGTAAATTTCTCTTTATTCTTATTCCACTCATAAAACCATGAAACAGGGACCGCAGCCCGGCGCTGGCTCACACTGTCCCGGAACATCCGCTTTTCAAACACAGACTCTGACCTGGCATTAAAAACCAGCCCCTTTCCGCCCGGCCCGGGATATCCCCACTTCTGCCTGCAGGCCCTAAGGCTCCCGCCCTGGTCCCCGGCCGCCGTAATGACCGGAGCCGTGTCGCCCGGATGGATGTCCCTATCCAGCACTCCCAGCTCCAGTTTCCAGTCCTTCTGTTCTGTTAAGTCCCTTATCTCATCTAATAATTCCGCGCTGAAATGATATCTGCCACACATGATATTCCTGCCCTTTCCTGGGTATTAAGTTTCCGCGGCGGCATTTTGTCCGCCTACTGTATTATATACCCAAACCCTTTAAAATCGATGCAGGCATTCAGCAGGGACACAGCCTTCACTCCCGTCACCTCACCGCCTCCAATATCCCCTCGCTGAACGTAGGATGCGGGAAAATAACCTTAGCCATATCCTCCAGCGTCAGCTCATTGGCTATAGCCACCGCAAACTGGCTGATCATATCCGTGGCCCTGGCACACATCATCTGGGCGCCCAGGATGCGGTGTGAATCACTGTCCGCCACCACCTTTATAAATCCCCTCTCCTGCTGGGACAGAATGGATTTTCCGTTGGCAGACATTATATACTTCTTTGTCACGGCTTCTATTCCCCTGGCCTTGGCCTCATCCGCGCTGATTCCCACGCAGCCGATTTCCGGGTTGGTATACACGCAGGACGGAACGATATCCGTACGGATTACCATATTCTCTCCTGCCATGTGCGCCACCGCGTTTCTGCCTTGGGCAGTGGCTGCATGGGCCAGCTGAATGCCGCCCGTCACATCTCCGATGGCATATATGCCCGGTACGCTGGTTTCATATGTTTCATCCGTGACAATACGCCCGCGTTCCATGGTCATATCCTTCACTTCCTGGCTGCTCTCGTCTGTTATAAGACCGCCCGTGTAAGCCCTGCGTCCCGTAGCGATAAGGATACCGTCCGCCCTGGCCTCACAGAGTTTGCCCTTTTCCACATAGCGGCATATAAGTCCGGCTCCATCCTCTGTGCGAAGGATCTCCTCCACCTTTGCCCCTGTATGGATCTCCACGTTTCTTTTCTTCATTATCATCTTCAGGTTCTGGGCAATTTCCTTATCCATAGTGGGCAGAATACGGTCCAGGGCCTCGATTACAGTTACTCCATGGCCCAGTGAACTGTACACAGACGCAAATTCCATGCCGATTACTCCGCCGCCTATGATAATCAGATGTTCAAACAAATCCTTCTTGTCCAGCAGTCCGTCACTGGTGACCACTCCCGGCAGGGATGAGCCCGGTATGGGCGGGCATGCCGGAACAGAACCAGTGGCAATGAGAATATGACCTGTTTCCAGGACAACCTGGTCCTGCTTCTGTCCGTCCGGCTGTTCCTCTGCTTTTTCACCTGTCTTTTCCCCAGACAGCGCCACCTTCACATGCTCCCTGTCCAATATGGTTCCCGTACCGTAAAAGACTGAAATCCTGTTGGTCTTCATGAGGGAGGCGATGCCCTTTCTCAGCTGTTCCAGCACTTCGTCTTTCCGTTTCTGGACCATTTCCATGTCAATCACGGGTTCCCGGGCCGTCAGGCCAATGGATGGCCCTGACTGTAAATCATGGTACAGCTCTGCTGTATGGAGTATTGTTTTGGCGGGAATGCATCCCCGGTTCAGGCAGGTGCCTCCCAGTTCACGGTTTTCCACCAGAGCGACCTTCATTCCCTTTTGAACCCCTTCGATGGCAGCCTCATATCCGCCCGGCCCCGCGCCAATCACCACCAAATCAAATATGTCAGCCATATAAACTTAACCTCTCTTCCATTTATGTTCTGTGTTTACAGCGATTCCCTCACAAGGGCCTTGATATCCTCTTTGATCTGGCGTGACTGCGGTACATCCGTACCGGTATGTTCCTCTGCCTGAAACGCGTCCGGTCCCACGGCTTCCACCGCCGCGCATATATCCTCCTCCGCATAGCCGCAGCCCTTCAGCTGTTTTGCCAGCGCCCCAAACATTTCCTGGTCCATGGCGTCTGAGAATACATTCACGTCCTGTATCACGCCTTCATCCACATGTAGCTGTATCTGTATATTGCCCCACGGAAACCGTTTTTCCATTTCGTACTCAAAGGGAATTTTTCTTCCGTATTTCCACTGCCAGGAAGCAAATTTCTCTGTCAGGACGTCTATCTCCAGCTGGGGCAGCTCCTCTTCCTTCATCCTCACGGCAGGCTGTCCGTAAACCCTGGAAAATGCCTCCACCAGGGCCGCTTTCACTTCCTCCAATGTGATGTCAGGCTTAAACTCGCACAAATTGGCCACCCTGGACTTTACAGAGGTCACGCCCTTGGAGGCAAGCTTTTCTTTTGATACATTCAAATACCGGGACATATTTTCCTTGTCCGCCCGTATCAGTATGGTACCATGGTGGTAGCAGCCGTCCCCTGTTCTGTAAAACGCGTTGCCGGAGAACTTGCGTCCTTCCACGGTGATATCATTGCGCCCTGTCTTTTCCGCATGGATTCCCAGGCTCCTTACGGCCTCCAGTATCACGTCCAGCTGCCGCGATACATCGTAATCCTCAGCGCCTACAATAAATGTAAAATTCAGATTCCCCAGATCGTGGAACACCGCGCCTCCCCCTGAGAGGCGGCGCACCAAATAACCGTCCTCCTGCTCTAAGAAGTTCACCCTGCATTCCCTCCAGCAGTTCTGGTTCTTTCCTATCACCACCGTATGGCGGTTCTGCCACAGGTAAAGAATGCAGGTGCCCTGGGGAACATGAAGGGTCATGTACTCCTCCATGGCCAGATTCCGGTAGGGGTATGTATTATCTGTCTCCATCCACACAAGTCTGTTTATCATGTCAGCCTCCATTCTTATAGAAAGGCTGCCTGGGCAGCCCCTTCCCCGGCCATGTACAGATATAGCGGATATCCGTGCATAACCAGGGACATGCCGGCTGTCCAGGCAGTCCTATTTCATTTTCATCATTCCCAGGTATAGCGCAGTACCGGCTTGCGGGCCGCGGTAACCTCATCCGGTCTTCCAATCGGTGTAAGGTGAGGAGCGCTGTGAAGTGCCTCAGGATCAGCCAGAGCCTGCTCATAAATCCTGTGGAATACCTCGATTGCCTCATCCAGGGTCTCCTTGGACTCTGTCTCTGTAGGCTCCACCATCAGCGCCTCATGTACAATCAGCGGGAAGTACATGGTCGGCGGATGAATGCCGTAGTCCAGAAGTGCCTTGGCAATATCCATGGCATTCACGTCCTTGTCGTGTTTCATCTTCTCCAGACTCATGACGAACTCATGCATGCAGGTCTCGTTGTAGGCCATGTCATAGACATCCGACAGCTTCACCCTCATATAGTTGGCATTCAGCACCGCGTTGCGGGCAGCCTCCGGTATGCCCTCCTTTCCAAGGGTCAGGATATAGGTCAATGCCTTAACCACCACCAGGAAGTTGCCGTAGAACATCTTCACATCCCCAATGGATTCCTGTGCCTTCACAAAGTGATATGCATCCTCCTCCTTCTCCACACGTACGCCGGGTATAAAGGACTTTAAGAATTCCTTGCAGCCCACAGGACCGCTTCCCGGTCCGCCGCCGCCGTGGGGTGTGGAGAATGTCTTGTGCAGGTTCAGATGGACCACGTCAAATCCCATGTCACCCGGCCGCACAATGCCCATAACCGCGTTCAGATTGGCTCCGTCATAATAGCACAGTCCGCCTGCATCATGTACGATTTTGGTTATTTCCAGAATGTTCTTGTCAAATAATCCCACGGTATTGGGGTTGGTCAGCATCAGGCCGGCCGTGTCATCCCCTACAGCTGCCTTTAACTGCTCCAAATCCACGCAGCCGTCCTCCCTGGACGGAATGCTCACCACGTCGTAGCCGCACATGGCAGCGCTGGCCGGATTGGTTCCGTGGGCAGAGTCGGGAACAATAATTTTGGTACGCTTTGCATCATTGTGATGGACATGATATGCCTTGATTAAAAGCAGTCCCGTAAACTCACCGTGGGCGCCTGCCGCCGGCTGGAATGTCATTGCGTCCATGCCCGTGATTTCGCAGAGATATTTCTCTGCCAGATATAATACTTCCATGGAACCCTGCACCGCAGCCTCCGGCTGCAGCGGATGGACTCCTCTAAATCCCTTTAAGGCGGCTGCTTCCTCATTCACCTTGGGGTTGTACTTCATGGTGCAGGAACCCAAAGGATAGAAACCGTCGTTGACACCGTGGGAACGCTTTGCCAGTTCCGTATAATGGCGGCTGATTTCATTTTCCGACAAGTGCGGAAGGCGGGGCTGTTTCTCACGGATATGTGCTTTCTCAAACGATACCTGGGGCACGTCACAGGGACTGATTAAATCCAGTTTTCTCCCGGCTGACCCTTTTTCAAATACAAGTTTCATGAACCGCACACCTCCTTTTGTCCGCATTCCCTGTGAAGCGCCTCCCGTACAGCGGAGGCTAGTTCATCCATCTCCTCCCTGGTGTTCATCTCAGTAGCGCACCAGAGGATTTCCCTGTCGGAAAGCGGCAGTCCGCCCAGGATTCCCCTGCTTTCCAGAGCCCTTAAGATATGGGCGCTGTCCATACACTTGCCCTCCGGGCTTACGGTAACGAACTCGTGGAAAAATTCACAGTCATGCTTTGGCTCAAGCCCTGCTTCCTTCAATGCATCCCTGAGATAATGGGCCTTGGACATGCACTGGCCCGCTGCCTTAGCCATACCGTCTGCTCCCATGGCTGTCATATATACAGAGGCTGTCAGGGCGCACCATGCCTGGTTGGAACACACGTTGGAGCTGGCCTTCTCACGGCGTATATGCTGTTCACGGGCCTGAAGGGTAAGAACAAACGCCCTGCGGCCCTGGTTATCGGCTGTCTCGCCTACAATTCGGCCCGGAAGCTTCCTTGTCATGGCTGCCGTGGCAGTCATAAAGCCCAGATAAGGTCCTCCAAACGCCAGAGGCATGCCAAGGGGCTGGCCGTCTCCCACAGCGATATCCGCTCCGTACTCCGCCGGGGTTTTCATGACAGCTAAAGCCATGGGATTGCAGCCCATGATATACTTGGCGCCGGCCTCATGGACAATACGGCCCAGGGCGTCTCCGTCCTCTACATTGCCGTAATAGTTGGGCTGCTGTACATAGAAGCAGGCGGACTGAGGGTCTGCCTTCAGCATCTCTTCCAGTGCTGCCGCATCCGTTACCCCGTCTTTTTCCGGAACCATGACAACCTTTGTATTGCTGCCAAAGCAGTATGTTTTCATAACCTCGATGACGCCCGGGTTTGCAGCCGCAGAGATATAGGCTGTGGTTTTCTTTCTCTCCTTACACATGGCAATGGCTTCCGCCGCAGCCGTGGCACCGTCGTATATGGATGCGTTGGAGGCGTCCATTCCTGTGAGTTCACAGAGCATGGTCTGATACTCAAATATGGACTGGAGGATGCCCTGGCTGATCTCCGCCTGATAGGGCGTATAGGCAGTAACAAACTCCTCTTTTGATGTCACGCTTGAAACAATGGCAGGTATGTAGTGGTTATAAGCCCCTGCCCCCCTGAAAATATGGCGGAACACAACATTCTTACCGGCTATGTCCTCCATTCTTCCTTTAACTGCCTGCTCGCTGAGTCCTGAAGGGATATTGACCTCTTCCTTCAGCATTACCTCATCCGGTATATGGGAGAACATCTCCTCAAAGCCGGCATATCCAATCTCACGAAGCATCTCCTGCTGCTCCTGCTTCGTACCTGGTACATAACTTCCCATATAATCTCACCTCACCTCTCATGGGATGGAATACCTTCCCCGACCTGAATCCCCTAATCCAGGGTCTTCACATATTCCTCATACTCTGCCGCGCTCATTAACTGAGCAGTGCCGGTTACATTCTTCACCTTCATAAACCATGCCTCATAAGGCGCTTCGTTGATGGATTCCGGCGCGTCCAGCAGGGCCTCGTTAATCTCTGCCACCGTGCCGCTTACCGGTGAATACACATCGGATACAGCCTTTACGGATTCCACATCAGCAAACGGCTTTCCCTCTGTCACCTCGTCCCCTGCTTCCGGCAGGTTTACAAATACCAGATCCCCAAGAGCATCCTGTGCATAATCAGATACTCCCACTAAAACCGTGCCGTCCTCCAGGGTCTTTACCCACTCATGTGACTTTACATACTTTAAATCTTCTGGAAAATTCATTCTAAATACCTCCTTGAACATGCTGTTTTCTATTATATTTTTAAATCTTGATTTTTATATCCGCTGAATTACTGCCGTTTATAAAATGGCAGCTTCACTACCTCCGCGGCCACACGGCGTCCCCTGACATCCACCTCCAGCGCTGTTCCCGGATCCTTAAACCCTATGTCAATCAGGGCCATCGCTGCCGGATATCCCAGGAACGGGCAATGTGTGCCGGAGGTGGTCATACCCACCTGCTGTTCTCCTATGCAGACCCGCTGGTGCTCCCTGATGATGCCGCGGCCGGTTACCTTTAATCCCACACGCTTTCTGGTTAAAGGTCCCTTATCCTGGATAGCCTGTTTTCCGATGAAATCATCCTTATCCATCTTCACAAAGATTCCCAATCCTGCTTCCTTGGGAGAAATGGTATCGTCCATCTCATGGCCGTATAGTGGCATGCCTGCTTCCAGCCTCAAGGTATCCCTGGCGCCCAAACCACATGGAATCAGGCCCTCGTCCTTTCCGGCCTCCATGAGCAGTTCCCACATCTCAGGCGCATCCTCCGGAGCCAGATAAATCTCCACTCCGTCCTCCCCGGTATAACCGGTCTTTGAAATGATGCATTTCATGCCGCCCACCATGCGGTCAAAAAGGCAGGTATAATACTTTTCAGGAATATCTTCCTCCTTCGCCACCTTCTTAAGCACATCAATTGCCTTTGGTCCCTGAAGGGCAAGCTGGGCCACCTGGGAGGAAATATCCTCAAAAACAACGTCCCCTGACTGATGGTCCCTCATCCATGCATAGTCCTTATCCTTGTTGGCAGCGTTCACCACGATAAAATAGCAGTCATCCCTAACCTTATACACAATCAGGTCATCCACCACGCCGCCCTGTTCATTGCACATGGGACTGTATCTGGCCTGGCCCTCCGCCATGACCGTATAGTCATTGGTGAGGAGCATGTTCAGATTCTTAAGGGCATCCGGTCCTTTGCAAATCACTTCCCCCATGTGTGACACGTCAAAAAGACCGCATTTGGTACGCACCGCCATGTGCTCGTCGATGACGCCTGTCTCGTACTGTACCGGCAGGAGGTACCCTGCAAAAGGTACAATCTTGCCCTTATACTTTACATGCGTGTCATAGAGAGGTGTTTTTAACAAAACCTCCTCTGCTGCTTCTGTTCCCATAATCATTACCTCCTTCATAAAATTGTCTGGTCCTTAACAATAACAGACTATGAAAGCGCACGAACAAAAGATGTTCATGCGCTCTGTCCTTGGACCTGAAAGATTTGGCTTCTTCGGTGCTATGCTCTCCAGAGTATCGTCCGGTATCCGGTCCTTTTGCCTGAGAGTTTTCCGCTTCCCCTTCGGCGCTGTCTTCTGTATGCTGATTATACACTGATACGCTGTATCCCGTGTATTCTTTATCTTCCATACATTATGGGCAGTCTCTCCCGAATCCATCTTCCGATGATATAAAATTGTCCGCAAACGCAAATCCCACCGGCTTGCCTTGTGCTAATCCCATACTAACACAGGCAGGATTTTCAGTCAATAGCTAAAAAGCGTTTTAATTTTAACACATTAATCGCATTTTTCGCCCTATTTTCCAAACTTATTTTCACGAATATTTTACGGTTTATTTAGAAAAAATACTGGTAATCTCCTATGAAGTAGTATATAATGAGCAAAGGTGATGAGGCGAAGGGGTTCCTTTGGCCTCATTCTTGTATGAGTACGGTTTTAGATGTGCAAAATCTTGAGTGAAAGAAGGTGACAAGATGCATAAGTTTATGCGGACAGTAGGATTCAGTATGTACCAGAAAAAGCAGGATATGGCGAAGCTTTTAAAGCGCCTGGTAAAAGAAGCGGAGATGACCGGCCACCTGGCGGAACAGGAAGGCAGCAGGCTCTGTGAACTGCGCACGGAAGTGGCTCCCGGCATAGGAGTCGCCATGATAGGCGAGATGAGCCCCAAAGGAACATTCAGCCGTGAATATTATTTTCCCTATGTCAAGAACCCGGATGTAAGTTCAGAGGCGGAATGTTCCATCCAGCGCCACACGGAGCGCGAAACTTATGCAGGCCTTCTTGATGAATACAGGGTGGGTATATCCCTGATTTTCTACATGGAGAATTCCATGGAGTACAGGATGCGCAGCAGCGCCCGCCAGCCTGTCCAGCCAAAGGGAGCTGCCCTTACAGGCCTGGCAGTCCAGGGAAAGGTGCTGCTGCCGGTCAATAAGACGGAAAAACAGGCCGAGGACTCCCGGCAGGCAGCCAAAAAGCGCAGCAGTCTCCTGGAAGCCGCCAAACACGGCGACGAGGACGCCATAGAGACACTGACCATAGAGGATATAGACCTCTATTCCATGGTATCCAGACGGATTGCCCATGAGGATGTCTACTCCATCATAGAAACCTGTTTCATGCCGTGCGGCATAGAATGTGACCAGTACTCCGTCATAGGGGAAATCACGGAAATCAGTACAAGCACCAACCGGATTACCAAAGAAGAGATATATGACCTGAAGCTGGACTGCAACGACATGATATTCCATGTAGCCATCAACAAGCAGGACCTGCTGGGCGAACCCCGGATAGGACGGCGCTTTAAGGGGCAGGTGTGGATGCAGGGTACGGTGGTGTTTTAGGGGCTGTGCCGGATGGTTACAGCAGTGGTTGCAGCCGGGGTGGTTATTTGAAAATAGGACTTGATTTTTTTTGCCACATAGGTTATTATATAAGGCGGACCGCATGAGTATCATACGGCCCGCCTTGAATAGGTCCTAGTAGCTCAGCTGGATAGAGCACACGCCTCCTAAGGTTGTGCTCAACCAATCAACTCGAAGCCAAAAGTGATAGTTACCAATTCAATTTCATATAAGTCTCTGTAGCTCAGCAGGATAGAGCGTTCGCCTCCTAAGCGAAAGGCCGTGGGTTCGAATCCCGCCAGGGACGCCAGATTAAACGCCGAAAACCATTGATTTATCAGGGTTTTCGGCTTTTCTTATTTTCTCCGATTGCCTGAACATCCGAAAGATAAGGCCCTTGCTAACGGCCTTGCTAACGCGATTTCTGAGGATTGCAAAGAAAGGCGGTTGCTCTGTGTTCAAAGCCTTCTTTTCATGTCTGCTAATTTTGTTAGCAAGGATCGTGTAGATTTGCAAACAAATCGAGGTGCTTTGCAAACACGACCTCAAAACCTGCAAAAAAACCTGCTAACAAAAAAAGTGATTGGTCATAATACAATTCCGTTCAAAAGAAGAAAGCCCCTCATAAAATGAGAGGCTTTCTTTGCTGGGCCTGCTCTTACAGAGCACTGACAATTTGCTTTAAGAGCGCAGCGGTCTCAGGGTTTTTGAGAAGTTCAAGGATTTTTGCCGTATCACTTTCGGGAGTTGTTGTGCCGGTTTCCTTTTCCTCAATCTCCTGAATAGCTGGTTCTGGAGCTTTCGCTTGAGAATAAAATGCGTCCTCAAACCTCTGTGCGTTAATGCAGCGATCCTCATCAATGATGTGGGAATAAACATCTGCCACCATCTTCATTTGTGCATGGCCAGAATCACCCTGGACTGCTTTCATATCGCCGCCATTCAGTTTGAGTTTGTAAGTAATACTGGAATGCCGGAGAGAATGGAAAACCACATGGGGGAATCCGTTTTCCTTGATGAGCTTGTTAAAGGCCCGGTTGATGATCTGACTTTCCATAGGGCGTCCGTTACTGGTGCAGAACACAAGATCGTTGTCGATGTATTCATCACCGAACAGGTCTTTCAGCTCGTCAATTTCAGCTTTTCTGTCCACCAACATTTTAGCAACCGTCTTGGGAAGGTAGACCCGCCGAATACTGGTCTTGGTCTTTGGTTCTTTCAGAACAAGTGCTGTATGGGTGCTTGCGATACAAGGAGGAAACTTTTTGATTACCCCTTTATCGCTGAGATCATCCAGCGCCCCACGAGTGACACGCTGCAATTCCTTGTTGACGAAAATGCTGGCATTACCAGCATCAATGCTGTGCGGAGATACATCGACACAATCCCATGTCAATCCGAGCATCTCTCCCATACGCAAAGAGCAGGAGAACGCAAGGTTCAGGGCCAGCAATAAAATCGGGTCATCACAAACCTCCATCGCTTTTGCGAGCATATCAGCGGTCCAGATTTCCCGCTCCTTGTGCTCCTCTTTAGGGAGGGTTGCGTTCAGAACAGGGTTCCTTGCAATCAGTTCCCAACGCACAGCTTGGTTAAAGGCATTACGCAGCAGCTTGTGGATCTCACGAACAGTATGGGGAGTCAAATACTCGTTTGTTGGTTTGCGGTTGTTTACACTGACCGCTTTCACGCTCAGTAAATCCCGGTAGTATTTGTCCATCATTCGCGGAGTGATTTCTCCCAAGCACATATCCCCAATAATAGGGGTTATGTAGTTTCGCATTAAACCTCGACGGCTTTCGTATGTGGACATTGCCCAGGTGTTTACCCCATAGATGGACATATACTCATTGAGCAAGTCATTCAAAGTCTTGGCATTGGGAACGATGAAGGTGCCGGATTCCTGCTCGTATTCAATCTGGGCTTTACGCTTTTTGGCTTCTGCATTAGTATCGAAGGTTTCCCACCGCTGCCGTCTCTTACCGGCTTCATCAAAATAGGCATATACCACCGAATACTTATTTTTACGCTTTACAATAGATGCCATACTCAGCAACTCCTTTCTGTGATTTTTATGTAGTGACTTTGACCGGCGTACCAGCTTTCAAAACTATCGTTAACGACCCGGATTCGCCGGTCTATGATCATGGTCTCTAAGTGTGCTCGCTTTACTAAGTCATAGGCTGTTGCGGATTTAAGGCCAAGAAGTTCAGCGAGTTCAGGAACAGACATTGTTGTGTGCCGCCACTTTGCGCCTGGGGGTGTGCCATCCACTTTTTTGTAGTGGAATTGTCCAGCGTACCAATCCTCAAAGCTATCCAGCATCACTCGCATACGGCCAGCCACCTGGATGGTGGTAAAATAGTTTTTCTTGACCAGCCAGTATGATTCGACCTTGCCTAAACCAAGCATCCTGCCCATCTCTGGGACAGAGATACTTTTTTTCGTCTTTGCTTGTTGCATTATGTTACCTCCTCTTAAAATTGAAGATTGCTTTTGTTGTGGCTCCATTGTAAGAGGATTCAGGAAAAAAGTTAAGGATGCCGATTGTCCAACCGACATCCTTGACAAATACTATGATTTTTGATCCAGCCATTCATCAAAACTCTTTTTGGAAATACGGATATGGCCGCCTACTCTGACGCTGTGAAATAATCCTTTTTTCACAAGATTGTATGCGGTGGGACGGCTGATTCCCAAAATGTCCTGTATCTCATCTACGGTATAAGTGCGTTTTTCATAGCAAACAGCACTTTGCTCATTTGCGCGGTTCAATGCCGCGATTTTTTCTTCAAACATGGTATGCCTCCTTATAGAAAGAAAAGCCAGCTCATGGTGCCTCCATTTCTTCCGGGATATGGATGTCCAGGCTGACTTGCAGAGCTTCATCTACGGCGCGCATTTCCTCTCGGGATACTTTCCCAATGTAGGATAAAATGCGCCGCTTATCAATCGTTTTGATTTGTTCTAACAGGACAACCGATTTCTGGCCCAGCTCTTGAACGCTTTCCAGAGTATAGTGAACCGGGAGTTCCTTTTTCTTGATCCATTTGCTGGTGAGCGGCGCGACAATCAAGGTGGGACAAAAGAAGTTGCCCATATTGTTCTGAAGCACCAGAACCGGGCGTGTGCCACCTTGCTCCGAGCCAAAATAGGGGTTCAAATTCGCATAATAAAGATCCCCGCGTTTGAATACCCAATCTTCGTTCATTTCTTTATCCTCCTATGTCTTACATGATAATTCCTATGTAAGAAGGAGGTTCCACCTTTCAAAGCAGAACCTCCTTCAATAAGTGCCTGTTTTTATCCCTTATTTGTCCACGACACCCCAGGGATTCGGGTAATCATCAAGCCACAGTAGGTTACACTGCTACCCAGGACTTTCACCTCCTTTCCATACGGTCTTACCCATGGCCTGCGACGGCTGTTAGCACGCTCGGACTACAGCTATAAGAGGGCGCTCCGCTTCATCATGCCATGACCAGAAACCAACTGGTGTATTACAGCCTGATATAAAGCCAAGCAACGCAAACTCCTCTCACAGCAAAAGTAAAGTGGCCTGTTGAGAGCTGCAATTTGCCTGGCAATATACCGCTGATGTAGCGGCGTAATTACGCCCGAAGCGGAACAAACTTGATGATTCGTATCTGAACTTGTCAAGGTACAAGCGAGTGGGAAAATCCCTCTCACTTGCGTCCGCCACTTTTTTGCGATTTATATAAACAGTTTTTTTAATTTTTCCAAAATTTTTTTCTGGCGATACAATGCAGCTGGCTGTGATATACCAAAAAGGTGGCCCAGCTGAATTGTGCTTGGTTTGTCCATGCCAAAATAAGCAAGGATAAATTCCCGTTCGGATGGTTCAAGCTGATTAAGTGCTGCCTGCAATTTTTTAAGCTGTAGGTTATGTAAAGCCATATCCTCAGTTCCTGGTTCTTCGTTCACAAAAATATCGGTATCTTCATACCCCTCGTCACTCTGGTCCCTATCCTTCAGATCAGACATAGGGATTGTTAGATACCTGCCCTCATGTTCTTGGAGATACCGACTGTGCCGTTCCTCGTGACGATACTTCTCAAATTGTTCCTGAGAACATTCGATAATAAGGCGGTCACTGTCATCATAGATCATCCTTGTTGTTTCAATAAAAAAGCGCCCAGAAAAAGCACCGGAGCTGCGGGCTTTTCTGAACGCGGTAAAACTGATTTCCTCCCATTCTTGTGGGCAATTATTTTTCCAGATAAATACTCTTGTCATATCCTTTCCTCCGTTCAATTTCGTGTTCAACAGCGAATTGAACGGAGATCACGGATACCTTGCTATGTACGCCTCCCAGCGCATACCGGCCCTCCCAAACCGGACAAAGAAAAAAGCCGAAGATGATTATTTCATCCTCGGCTCTGATCCCTGCCACCGTATTAGTGGCAGGAATAAAAATTGCCCAGCACCACCAGGCACCGGGCTTTTAGGCTATTATTTTGGCGCATACCTGCCACTGTAGCCAGTATAGCAGGTACAAAATCGGAATGGAGTAGGGATTCCGTTGGGACTTTATCGGGATTCAGTCGGAAATTAGTCGGGGCAGCTTTTCCGACACCTCTGGAATAGCATATCCAAATAAACAGACAGAAAAGATATAGATGGCCTCCTTTTTGCGGTCATAGAAAACGCTGCGTTCCATATTGAGTTCCTCCAGCATTTCTTTCTCTGTGCTGTTGAAGCGATAGATAAACTGCTTCGTCAGGATTTCATAGTACAGCTCTCCACGATCTGGATACTTTCTGAGCCGCAAAAGTGCGCGGTCAATTATCTCCACGAACATCCGGCTTTCAACGACGCAGCACACCTTTTCCTCGAAGTCCTGCAAATCAATATCTGGTGCAAAATTCTCCAAATAGCAAAGACCTGTATCAATATCTTGCTTGCCGAGATCCCAGGCGTATTCCTGAAGTTCCTCTACACGCTCGCTTAAAACCCAAACGACATCACGGTAGATTTTTAAGATCAGCTTACTACGATGGAATACAGCGTCACTGTCCAAGCCAAGCGCCGAAAGCTGGCTATGACATCTGCGGATGGTTGCACTTTCTTTTCTCATGGTTTCCTCCTTCCTTGTTCGCAAAGTTGCGAACATTCAGGGTAAAAAAAGAGTATGGAAATTGAGTAAGGGGCGCTCCGGCCCCTCGACTCAATTCAATCACATCAGCCATTAAATAAGATTGTGGGATTGTAGGCGGATTTGCATAGCTTGTTTGGAAACAGCAAAAATCTGGGACATCTCGTAGATCAGCTGTTCCGTTGAACGGCCAGAGCGTAAACGATAAAAGCATTTTTTCACCTGCGGCAAGGGCATAAGTAAAGCAGTAGCCATAGCGTCGGCCTGACGCTCAATGATACCGTTACTTTCATCCGTGGAAGAATTCCCGTCATAGGCGGCCACATCACCAGTTCCGGTATAGAGCTTTTTGTGGAGTACCCAGTGAGCAAGCTCGTGACCGCAAGTAAACCGCAGACGCCCCAATCTCTGAGGCTCACACAAGCGTTCATCAATCAGAATAGTGCCTGCTTTAACCCCGATAAGGCGATACTCATGTTGATACTGGTCATACAGAATCACAGCTCCATCATCAAAAATGGTTTCGCCCAAAATACTGCCGTTTTTCCGAAGAATATGATACTCAAGAATCAAATCAAACTTCGTCTCGATAATGGTCTCTATGGGGATAGCGCATGGCTCACCCTCCAAAAGAGATGGATCATATTCCATGAGAATTTTCCGCGCAATGGCCTCGATTGCAGCTATCCGAATTTGTGGAACAGACAAGACGGCTCCCTCCCTTAATGCTGACGATTCTTCAGCATTTCCATAAAAGCCTGCCATTCCTCATCTGTAGCATCTACTTCTTTGGCTACACGGAGCGCGGCTCGAACAATATCATTTTCCATTATGTACTCTGGCAGATCCGCCGAAACTGTATTCCGGGATCTGGCTGCCAAATCCAGCAATAGTTCATGCTCCTTTTTGCTCAGCTGAAGGAACTCAGAAATTCGGTCTACAAAGTCGCCGTCTGGAGCAGGGCGGCGGTTTTGCTCAATATCACTGAGATAGCCATACGCTATTTTAAGATATTTTGCAGTGTCTCTCAGATTCTGTTTGAGTTCCTTTCGTCTTGTGCTGATAAAAGTTCCGAAAGTCATGACGGCTTGCCTCCTGTCTCCAAGGGTGTTCGCAGCATTGCGAACATCCTGGTTTTATTATAAGACGGAACAGGTGTTCGATTCAAGGCGAAAAAAGAAAAGCAGGGCAAGGTGTTAAATATCTTTAACACCTTGCCCCAATTTCTCAAATAAACACCCTTGCTGCATTTCTCATCTGGTTTACACACTCTTGGGGGGAAAGAATCTTGATCTTCCCCATAAACTTAAATACCCATCCATAGAATGTGCCGCCTGGGTTTACTTTGATTGTTGCTATAAAACGATCCTTATCATAGGTTCGCACAGGGACATTCTCTCCGTAATGGTCAATGATAACGCGCATAAGCTCGTTATCACACAGCAGCTCAACATCCAGTGTGCCCTCCGAGGCAAACATATCAATCATTGTGTTGGTGTATGCAGCCACATCAAAATTTTTAAGCTGAGCAAACTCTGTTGTTAAGACCTCAACGCCTGCCAGACGATCTACACGGAAGTGGGCGACTCTGTTGTGTTTATGTGAGTAGCCAATCAAGTAATAATGGTCATTTTTCCACTCCAGCGCATAAGGGTCCAGAAGGTAGCGGTATCCATCATGTTTCAAGATTTTTTCTTTTGTCTGAGTGTATTCATAGTATTGGAATTCGATTTGACGATGCTCCAAGATAGCAGAATGAATACTGTCGATTATGTAGTAGACTTTTTCATTTCCTGGTTTTACGCGGCTGGATAAGCTGGCGAGCCCCTTGAGCTGTTCTGCCTGATGGATACTCGTCAAACACCCCAGTTTCTGTACCAGAGCCTCCGATTTTTTCGCAGAAATGATTTTGGAAGAAGCCACCGCATCCGCCAGCATTTTTAATTCCGGGTATTCAAAAAGCCTGCTTCCAATGAAATACTGATTTTGTGTACTTTTGACTATCACAATATCAAACCCAGCTGTAATCAAAGCGTTCAAATCAGCATAGACCGTTTGGCGCACTGCCTGAATGCCTCGCTCTTTCAAGTAAGCAGTAATATCTGCAACAGTAGCAGGATGGTTTTCATCTGTATGCTGAAAAAGATAGCGAAGCATTTCAACAGCTCTGATATTGCCTTGGCTTTGCATAGTTCCCACCTCCTTTGCTGGTATGATAAAGTCAATGACCTCCCGAGGCATATTCCCCCATATTGATGTCCAGCACCCCTCCGGGCGGCTGGATCAGGGCATCCCACAGGTAGTCCAGGGACTCCGAAAAATATCTGCCGGGAGTTTTTGTTCCATAAAATCCTCCCAACCGCTTATTCTTGTTCCCCATTTCTTCCAATCGCATCCGCTAATTGACTACTAACAGTATCTATGTAGAGATATACTCCGTCCCGATCACAGTGGTAGAGGTTAGAGTAACTTGTGCTCTCATTCGGGCTGATGGGGTTGGGCTCTACCACTTCAGTGGCTTCCAACAGACCGACTCCTGACTTTGCAGCAGCAGAAAGTGCTTTTTTCAGCACAGCAATCTGTCCATTGCTCCAAAGCCCCTCCAGATCTTCAAGCACTTTTGGGTCCTGCTCCATGTCTTTGAGAAGCTGCACAACCTGATCGGGAGACAGATATACACCGGAGCAATAGTTTTCGATGATTCGGTTCTGCATGGGGTTTTGAAAGGAAACAGGAGTGATTTGTTCCCATGAGGTGAAGTACCGCGCATATTCTGGCTTTTGCTCCACCAGGAAAGAAAAGGCCCTGCCTCTGGTGTAATAGTAATCTCGGAAAAATCCTTGGATTACTGCAATATAGAAGCCGTGGCTTTTGTCAAACAGCTCGTCAGCTTCCGTTTCAGCCCCAACCCGCAAGGTATTCAGATATTTTTCGGCATAGAAATCCTCCATCCCATACTGCGCGGCAAGGGCCAGCACTTTTTCCTCCTGTCCCTGCTGTATCCAGGTTAAGGGAGTAAAATACCATTCCCGCATTTCCTCTGGTGAAATCGGGTGAAAACTCACATCGTATCCCACTAAATCCGTCCTTTCACTCCCACTCAAAAGGCTCTTTTAAGTGGTGTTTTTCCATGATTTGCTTTTCTAAAGCGAAATAGGCATCCATATCCTCTGGCTGCGCTGGAATACCCTTGTCCCCCCACCAATAACCGTTCCCATAGTAGGAAAACATAGCCCAGTAATAAGGCAGGTCATGGCTGAATATCGCCACATCCATGGCATTGTCCACTGGCGCTGCCAACGGTGAGCGTTCCACTATCTGGGAGGCTTCCTCATAAGAGATCCCCACCAGCTCCACCAGCAGGTGCTTCACCAGTTCGCAGAAGCTGTACTGGTTGAATATGACCTGACCATCCTCATCTTTGAACACAAGTCCATCACGCAACACTTTTGGGACAATACCTCCTTCTTCATCGCTCAGAACATAATCCAAATCTCTGCATGATCCCTAACAGTACCTCAGCTTCACGAATCTCCTCATTGAGTAGGTCATCATAGTCATGTTCCAGCTGCTCAGCCCGGTCAGAAATCCAGCTAAACTGCTCCTGCGCCTGAACATACTGCTGATGGACGAACTGATATTCACCCAAAAGGCAGCGCGTTTGAGTTTCGCTGACGGTATCTCTGTTTTGACAGGCAAGCGCCGACAACAAACTTTCCAAGGCTTTTTCCTCAAGTCCTCTTGATAACTGCATTTCTGCTTTTTGAAGATACAACTGTGTTGTCATTTGAGTAGCCTCCCGTCAATCCCACCAGAAGTACCAAACAGTGGACTGCCGCAGCACATCGGCCAGAGCGCCCACGGTGGCGTCCTCCGGCCCCTGGTCAATCACATCGGGACAGAAGCCATACAGTTCCACTGCTGCATCCATAGCCTTCTCCTCGGAAACGGGAGCCGGGAGCAGGAACTCCAACTCGTCGTGGCTCATGGCAGCGGGCACCGCCCCATGCTGTTCAAACCAGTATTTCGCAACTGCCATTAACTCTGGCGTGTTAGGACATTCATTCCAGCCACCAAAGGGCAGATAGGCAAAAATCTCCCAAGGATTCTTCACGGGGATTTTAGCCAGAATGAGAGGATAGGTCATATTATTATCGGAATTCCAGTAGCTTGAAAAACGACGGTTATCATATCCGCCCTCCATCTCGCCCAGGATCTCCTCATCCCAGTCCATATCGTCATCCTCGGCTTCTTCCTTGCGCTGCCCAATCATTTCCTCCAGGACTGCCTTACTGTTCTCGACAGGGGCGGAGAGCATTTTCTTCCGGTATTCGGCAACTTTGTCCGGGTCGAAAGCAAAGTCGTCCTCGCCATCGCTGTCCGGGTCAGAATTCATAATCAGGCATTCCCACAGGATTTCGTCATCCGCCTTAATCAGAACCGGCACAAAGCCCTCTTTGATACTTTCCCGTTTGGCATAGTTGTATGCCGACATGATGGGGTCATCATCCGTCATTGAGGGGAAATAGGTACATTCACAGTCCAGATATTCCATCATGGCTTCCGCAAGGTCTGAAGGCTCCAGAGTGGCCTCATCGAAACTCTGCCCCTGCCAGTTGGCGAACCGCTTTTCCATGACTTTTGCCATAGCCTGATAATAGTTTTCATCAAATGGGATGAACAGATAGGCTTCATCCTGGAACTTATCGGAATAATATTGCTCTGAACCGAAATACTCCAAAGCATAGTTATCAATGTCGCTGGGGAAGTACGGGCTATCCGCCTCGCCATAGTAATATCCAGCAAAGGCTGCGCCCTCCTTGTTGAACAGCGCCCCAAAGAGCTGTCCTTTCAGCTGGTCCCGGATAAAGCCACGCAGATCGGCGCGGCTCAGATCTGCCATAAACGGCTGCACCTGCTCCCAGTACCGCTCCATAAATTCCGCGCTCATCAGATCATGCTCCATGCACCAGCGCAGATAGATTGCCATGTGGTTGTAGGCATTGATCTCATTCACCGGCAAGCCCTTTTCCTGAATGGATTCCAGGTGCCATGCGGCATCGTCCATATCGCCGGTGAATTCTTCCTCTGCAAGCGTTCCTCTGGTGATGGCATTCTGGCGGGTGGGATTAACCACAAAACTGATGCCTGCCATTTTTTTAAGCAGAGCGTCCGCATCATGCTCCATCTTATACTCCATCTCATTCCGATAGAGCGGGATCACCTGATAGAAGTTGACCTCCTCGCCGCTCGGCAAAGTGCAGACTTCGCCTCCGTTCCAGACAACATCCTGCGGACCTACCAGAAGTGCGGCGCAGAGTTCCGTATCCTCTGCAAACGGCGATTGCTTATCCATTGTGTGGCCAAAGCCCAGCCAGGTATTGTTGGAAATAGGCAGGCGTGCCAACACTTTCAAGAGACCAATCGGCCAGTACCACCGCTCATCCTTCAGGGATTCCTCATCCAGTTTCCAATCCGGCGGCAGAGCGATGGCCAGCTCTGCTCGCTCCAGCTTGTATTCCGCCAGTTCCTCCGGCACATTCATTCGGTGAGCACCCATGCCCATCGTCACCAGTGTGTAATAGTCCCGCTCCTTAGAGGGAGGAACAACGCAGATGTCCACATGGATGTCAGGGGAAACCAGCTCATGGAACACATTCTCAAACTCACCAAAGGTGTTTTTGATGTGCTGCTCTATCGCAGACATCTCATCCTCCGAATAAACCTCCGGCTCGCTGTTTTTTCTTGAGGACCAGAAGGCATCCGCCTTCGTGCCGTCCGGGTTCAGGAAAATCTGAAAATACTGATCGTCTCCCGGCTGTTGATAGACAAGACCAATGCGGCGGGTCTGGTCCACAAACACACCTGTTAGAATGCCCTCTGGTTCTCCTTCGGGGGTGTGGGTCAGCCATTCACCGCTGTCCAGCCGTTCCTTGAGCTGCCGCAGCCAGTCGGCTCCCATCTTAGAGAGGCCAGCTTCATTCATACGGAAGGAGAGCTCCACAAGATGTTCCTCCACCGGGTATTGGAATTCACAGCAGGGGGAGTTTTTCTCATAGTTATACCGCTCTGGGTGGAACAGCTCATAAAATTCAGCAAGCCCTGCTTCGTCTACTCGGATACAGGCTATGGCACGCTGTTTATCATCAGCATCTTCGTCCCGCCCCTGCTGGAGCATTTGATCGGCACTGGGGTCAATCCAGTGGCACAGCATCTGCTCCAGGGTAGCTCCGGCTTTGATCTCTTTTTTCAGGGTCAGGAACTCATAATCGCCCGGTTCCAGTTCCAATCCATGCTTGACGGCATCTAACGCGCCGGTTTGATTGCCAAAATGCGCCCGCAGCTTGCCCACCTGTAGCCAGATCCAGGGGTAGTCCGGCTCCTCCTGGGCACCTTTTTCCGCGTAGCTGAAGGCTTCTTCCAGTCTGCCGCAGTGCATCAGCGCCACAGAATACCGGTAGTACCAGGTAGCGCAGCCTGCGGCATTTTTCTCGGAATCCTTCATCCATTCCACAGTGCGGTAATAGTGGATATAGTCATTCAGATTGTTGCTGGCGAAGGCGTACCAGAGGGCAATCTGAAGATCCTGATGAGCCTGCTTTTCGCTGAATCTTCCTTCTTCTACGCCGCTTTTGATAAAATTCTCCAGCCAATCGAGCATTTTCCCAAAGTAAGCGGCAGTTCCTTCATCAAAGGATTCCAGTGTTTCAATATCCTCCGCCGAGAGCAGGGAGCCAGTTTCCTCATGAATATCAGGCTCCGGTTCTTTCTCGTCCAGCAGCGGCACACCACCCACATCCCGCCGGAATGCGTGGAAGTGAGCATAGGGCAGGTCGCTTCCCTCAAAGAATGCCTGTGCTGCTGTTAGTACAGCGGGCAGATCCCAGGCGATAAAATCCAGATACCCACAATACAGACCAGTGGCCCCACCCAGGAAGGTCACGGCTTCCTCTCCTGCATCCCGCAGGATGGCATCCCGCAGGTTATCCCGGAAATCCAGAATGGCTTTCACTCGTTCCTCACCGGTAAAACCGGACAGCGGGTACAGGAGGAATCCAGCGGCAATGCCATCCTTGTGGTACTCATCCACCATATCACTGCGGGCAGTCAGGTAGTCGTTGATGAGCACTGGCAGGCGGCAGCTTCCAGTATAGACATCCAGCCGCCAGTCAGCCTCCGGGTCCTCCACCGGTTCCAGTTCATAGGCAAGATAACTGTTTTCCAGGTAGTCGCTGCCATCCCGCCAGAGAGAAAGCCCCATGCTTTGCAGCAACTCCGGCAGTTCAGAAAGCAGCTTGGCCGGTTCGTCTTTCGGCTGAGCATAAACATCAAACCCAGCAACAAAGGCGATAGCGGAAACTTCTCCGATAGTTTGATCCACCAGCATAGAGAGTGCCCACCAGACCTTGTCTGTGTCCTCTTTCAATATCGGGGTCAGCTTTTCACAGTAAAGGACCAGACTTACCTGATGATCCTCTGTTTCCTCTGCCCACATCTGCACATCATCAGCCCGAACTTCGATCTCTCCAGCCCGCAGCTCGAACCCCTCACAGGGCTGGCGGCCTACCCAGATATTCCAATGCTCAAGCACCAATTCCGGGGCCTGCTTCTGGAAGTACACCAACGGGAACAGGCGGGAGCGAAGCCCCTCTGGACTGAGGATCAATTCATGCTTTTCGCCATTGAAGCCCAGTTCAAAGGAAGTATCACGCAGGGCCGTCTTGAGTGCATTCCCACATTTTTCAACCAGTTCTTCGCCGCGCTGGTGTGTTTCGTCAGTATCTATGATTTGACGCAGTTCTGCCTCAATTTGAGAAAAGGCTGCCCATGCTTCCTGCGTCCTTTCACGGAAGTTCTTTTCAAAGCGGGGCAGGGACAAACGACGGCGGCAATCGTTTATGTACTCCTGAGTATCTTTGTCTCCGGGGCGGGCTTTCAGAGCCTTTTCAAAGTAACGAAGGGCGGGGCCTTCCTCATCCAGAAAATAATAAGCGGAAGCGATCCGATAATTCCAGCAGTGATCTTCGGCAAAATACTCCTCATGGGGAGCCAGAAGTTCCAGCGCCTTTTCAAAAGGCTCCCGTTCTCCTATATGTGCAACAGCAATATATGCCTTGGCCAATTCGCTGTCCAGTTCCGGGGTGCGCTCCTCGGCAGGAATCACTTCCAGGGCGTCGATTACCTTCTGCGCTTCATCCTGTTCAAACCATTGCTGGCATTGTTTCAATAAATCCATATCATGACCTCCTTTTTATCTTTGGTTAAGATAATTTGCCAGTTTTTTCTCCAGTAGTTCTATCAAATCATTGCAGAGACGCTTTACCTTGTCCTGTTCATGAGCGTAGTACCAGACGGTTTCCTCTCCAGTGCGGAGCAAGAGCTGGTCGCCGTCCGCTTCTTTCCAGAACTCTCCCAGCACACAATACTTCTCTCCATGGATGGTCAGATCAAACATCCCGGAAAGGGTAAGGATCACGCCCGTGGATACCTGTATGCCAGCGGTCAGCAGGAAGAACTCTCGCACCTGGGACGGGAATGTGAAGTCCAGCTTACTTTCTTGATTCCCGATTTGCTCCTCAGTGGCGGCGGGCTTGATCTCGTCAGAGGGGTCAAGTACCTTTGCCAACGCCTTGGAGAACTTGGGGTATCGGCAAAACAGCTCCGGGTTGTTGGCCTTGAACTCCTTTTGCTTTTCCCGCTGTACTCGCTCCTGCTCCTTGCAGAAAGCGTCCAGCTCGGCCAGATACTGCTCCTGGTAGAGCTTGCTGGCCTCAAATGCTGTGCTGCTCTTTTCCAGAATGGCGATGGCTCCCTTTTGGCTGGTAAGCACCGGAACCCACTGGAAGTCATGCCGACAGGGTTTCAGTTTCAGGAATTCACCTCGATTGAGCAGGGTTTCCAGCTCCGGCTCATGCTCGTCCCACCAGTTTTGCCAGGTTTCGGGTGTTTCTCGTCCCTCAGCCAGATCTATAAGTTTTGCTATCAATGTTTCTTTGTCTATCATGATGTTCATTCCTCACAATCCCACGCGCTGCCAGCCGTCCAGCCGCTCATGTACTGTGTCAATCGTCTGGTAATATCACCTCTCATCTCCGGGCGATACCATTCTCCAACCGGATGTCTGCACCCGGATAACAGGACGGAAAAAGTCATAGTCATTGTGAATCTCGTTATCTTCCCGAACCTCCGGTTTACAGTGAGGGGAACAGGGTAAATATCCAAGCAAAGGACCCATGCCACCGCAGATATTACAGCCGCCGTCGCCGCCACAGGTGGTCAATGTTTTCCCATCTACCAGCTCCCGCTTATAGGGGTCGTAGGCAATAGACAGGCCAAAGAAGTTGGGCTGCTCCATGTCGTATGGCTTGCCCTGATCTTCCTCGCTTTCAAAGTGGTGCAGATGCATGGAGTAATCCAGTCCATCTCCCCAGGGAAACAGGGTGCGGCATCCGCCTCCGCACAGATAGGCCCACTCATCCGGCGTGGGAAGGCTGGCTGCCACCTCCCACAACAGGGATCGCTGAAACTCTGCGTAGGTCATGGGATGGCACAGCCACGCTCGCCAACTATCACCATTTCGTTCAAAGCGAACAGTTTCATGTATCTCAAAACTCTGGCTGTTCTGGCCCGCCCACCTCTGCAAGTTCTCCAGCCAGTCGGGGTGGGCGGTGATGCGAGGGTCGTTCATAGGTACGCTTTCCCAGCCGATCTCCTCCAGTTTTCTGCCTACGAACATGGGGCCGATGGTCACCTGGCGTACTGGGGTCATGCCCTGCCGGAGAAATTCCTCCACAGAGCCCTCATATTCGATTTCCGCAAAAATATCCGCCAGTTCCTCTTGGTTGGCCTTGTCCATCCCTTGGACAAAGCTCTCCCAGCCAAGAATCACGGTATCACCTGGGACAAAGACAAACTCCCGGCCACCTTTTTCAAACAGGCCGGTGGTGCAGCTTTGTCCCCAGCGGGAAAAGGCGTATAGTTCTTTGAATGTCAAATTATAACGAGTCGCCAGCGTCTGCATCAGCCAGAGCTTATCTGACAGTTTTAATGTATCAAATTGTGGGCGAAATAAATTCTCGTTCATACAAGACCTCTTTCAATTTGCTCCGGCAGACTGTGATTCCTTTTCCACAAGGCGAACCGCCTCCGTCAACAGCTTGGGAAGCTGATTTGTTTCTGTCGTTTCATACTGCTGGACTGGATTCGCCCAATCGAAGTTATGAATGACAGAAATGATGTATCTGTCCTGATACCAGCCCATATCCAGCAGAAAGCAGTTCGGATATTCCACTTGCAGCATATCTTCTTTTCGCGTGGCATCCAGAAAAATGACCTTTCCAGTGTCAAAATCCATCTTTGACCAGACTTGCACGGCAAAATTCCTCCTCACGATTCTCTGAAATGCTCCAGGTACAACTTCCGCACGGAATAGGGACCAACAAGGGTCGTTTCCTTTCGGCCATCCCAGGAATACACATGAATTTCGCCTTCATCCCCAATGTACCGCTGTTCCTCAAAGGGTGCGGGAAAGGAGAAGCTTTCTACGATGCTCCAGTCAATCTTGGGCTTCAGCCCATCAAACTCCTCGCGCTTGAGCCTTTTGAAATTGAACACTAAGGCCGCTCCAATTCCATCGAAAAGCAAATCTGCGTATTCTCTGGGGGTAATATTCTCGCTCACATTGGCAGCTTTGATGTCCACATTCAGAACCTTGTCGCCGCAGTTTGTCCATATTTTATTGGGAGAGAACCAGGTAGTCCGATCCTTGCCGCCTGCAAAGTCCTCGCGGAAATAGCTTCTGTTGGCGCTGTCCATCTCGACCCCTTCCCGAAGCAAGCCGTTGTATGAGGAAAGCGGAAAATATCGGTGTTTTGCCGGGTCAAATTGGCCAAACGCAATGTCCAACAGATACTCATGCTTCTCACTACGCATAATCTTGTGTGGCTTCACAATGTTTTCTTCGATGAAACTCCAAATGTACTCATCCACATGAATAGATACACGAGGGCGACTGAATAATGTGATTTTGTAGTGATCCTCTCTGTCCATTCTCTCCGTATTGAACCAAATACGATGAATTTTAACCATAGTTATCCCCTCGCATGATTTCTGCCAACGACACTTCTGTTTCCGCCTAAAAAAGCAGTTCACCGAAAAACAGCCTGAGCATCACGGCAGATAATGATTCAAGCTGTGGCTTGCCGAGAGGAGTGTAGTGAAGGACGATTTCTCCATACAACTCCGTGTTGATGTGGTGTTCTTCCAGATACCACAGAACTTTTCGGTTGTTCCGCACGATATTTAGACGAAACCTGGTATTATCAAGGGCATATTCAAAACAGTCCGGGTCAATCAACTGACCATTGGCTGGATCATTCATTTCCAAGCGGAGTGCTTCCGCGCCGGTCTTGCGGGAGAGTGTAAAGTAACCATCCTCCAGTTCAAAGAACAGGCGGGACAGCCCTTCCTCATTGTCCAGCTCCCAAGTCATTCTTTTTGCAAATAATTCCATCATTTTACCTCAGACTGCGTTCCAGTCGCACAACATTTCATTCTGCGTGACCCGGCGCAGTTCGTCCCGTACCTCCATTAGAGCAAAACCCAGCAGGTTTTGCCCCCGCCACTTCATCGGGTCCTGCGCCTCGGGGGAGCTGGCTGCGAGACGAATACCCCAGATGTTATCATAGGGACTGGCCTCCACCAGCACACTATCTCCGGTGGAGAGAAGAAATTCGCGCAGGTCGCGGTTCTGGCTGAATTTGCACCAGTTGCCATTCAATACAATGGCGTATTTGAACTTATCCCATACCTTCTGGTCAAAACCCCGCACCTTGCGGCCCAGGGCCTTGATCTGTTTAGGGTCACTACACTTCAATATCTGCTCCTGGATTTCACTATCGCCAAAGAGCTCCGCCTTGGCCGCCATCATATACTGCTCCATACAAAGATAGGTATTGGCAATGGACCAGAAATCCTCCATCCACCACTGGCTGAGGCAGCTTTTTGTCAGCTGGCCGTCCTCGGAAGGCTGATGGCCCCAGAATAAGCAAAATTCCCGCTTTCTCCCAGCGGCAAACTCCTGCTGAAGCCACTGCCGGGTGTATTTAGGGCTTCCTTCCGGCTGCCACGCATTCACCCAGAAGTCCCCATGTTCCAGCACTTCGCTGCTATCTTCGTCATCCCACCAACCCTTCCAGGTCACCGGCTCGGGAAAGAGGGTGCGGTATTCCGTCCGCTCATCCGGGGAGAGGGTGTCCATCCAATCGCCAAATCGGTATATGTAATCCTCCCCGTAGCCCATGCGCCAGCCAATAGAGTATCGCTCGATCTCCCGGTGGGCCAGCCAAGGGGGAGGCATTATTTTCTTTTCCTGTAATGCCATATCATTTTCCCTCGTCTCACAGCAATTAAATTCTTCTTTTCCTACCATATAATCAAACTTCCGTCTGTTGGTAAGATTGGGGTTCCGTTTTCATTTTCCAGATTCGTCTCATGCGATGCAAATCTTCCATTCCAGCCGAGCACGATATGCCCATCCTTGTAAATATCAATGATCCGGCTGAAAAATAGAGGGAACTGAGGAAACCTTTCAAGGAAGTATTGTTCAACCAGTAAATATTGCACCATTCGGCACAACTGAAGATCTATGCTGTCAGGAAAGCCACAATCACGCAGGAATCTTTTTTCCGCCGAGTTCAGATCGAGGCCATTTGCCTTCGATGCTCTTTTTTCATAAGTGCGCCAACTGGCCTCCACACATGGCATAAATTCATTCTGGTAAAACTTCCACCCAGCCGTTTGCAGAATAAAGGTATCTGCACGACAAATACCTTCTTTGAACAAATTTGTAAGGCAGACGGTTCCTGAGTAGTTCTTTGTATGCAGCAGTAGTTTTTCTGCTCGTTTTGGGTCCTTTTCCTGAAGATATGGGTAATACGATGGTTTATCATACGAAACTCCACAACAGGAAAACCAGGGTATTTCATCGAAAGAACAAAGGGTTTCATTCATTCCTTCTGTAAATACAATCTTTTTCTTGAAAAGCATACTCAGCCCTCATAACTACTCCAAGGTCATTTCACAAAGAACCAGCTTGTCTTTCTCATCACTGAGAAATACCCGGTTCCCCCATACATCCAGCACATGGAAGGAAGCGTATCCACGGGGCATGTCAAGGTCGATCAGCACCAAATCCGAAAGGCGCAGCACCTTTTGTTTACCCTTCCAGTCATCATTCTTAAAAATGGGAGATAGGATCAGGCAAGTCCTGTCACCGGAGAATTTTCCGCGCATCCCGTGTTTTCCGGGCAGGCGGCTTAAATTATCTTTGCCCCACAGTTTCTTTTTGAATAGTCCGTTTTCCTCCAGTTCCAGATACCAATAGTAGCCCATGAGAGAAAGACCCGCCGGATTGATGGTGCTGCTTTCCAAAAAGGCATAAAACTGTCCGTCCTGTTCCAGTATGGAGCCAATCATAGGATAGTTGTAGTGAAAGTCTGCCTGGGCAAAATTGCCGCCAGCCCGCTCTACCGCCGCCAAATGGGTCTGTCGGGTCCCTGCTTTGCTGTATACGCAAGAGCCGCTTTCTGCCCAGTGTGCAGTCATGGTTTCAAAGTCTACCGTCAGGCTGGTAAAACTGTTGGTCGCATCAGCGGAGTTGTCCACTCGGCACACAATAGGGAAAACGCCCTGGCTTCCGGTGACTGCTACCGGCTTGGGAATACCCTGGGCACACCAGTTATCCATGGGGATCGGAATCCACTCTCCATCCATCTGCGGCATCCACCAAAGGGATTTACTGGCCGGGCAAACCAACAGTATTCCTCTGTCGCATGAGAGCAAGACAGGATCTTCCCAAACATCTTGCTGCTCTTTCGGCTCCGGGCTGGGAATCCACCTGGAAACTTCGCCTTTGACCCACAAAACGCCGCTGCACTTTTGCACGAAATGATAGGTCCAAAACACAATTTCATCCTCGCTGCGGGCTACCATACCTTTGCATCCAGTCGGGCTGTATTTGAAGGAAGTTCCCGTCAGTTCAAATTCCTCGAACTCCCAGTTCTTTATCACTTTTAGTTTCGCTTTCATGCTTTCACCTCACAGCAAGTCTACCTTGATACCGCACCGTTCCAGAACGGGCAGCACCTGTTCCGGCTTGGAGGACATGAGGGTAATATGTTTGAGATTGGGGAACTGGCGCAGTTCCGCCTCCGTAATGGTATTAAGATCAAAGGCTCCATCCTCGCCATCCCAGAACGGACAGAGCTGGGTATAAATCTCGCTGCCGCCATCCATCTCGATTTCTGTGACCTCCGGGGCCAGCCGCTCCGGGACAGGGTATTTCTCCAGCCACTTCCGAATCTCTGGGATGGGTTCATACCCTTCCGCGTCAATGTCGATCTTGCGTCGGCTATACTCTCTGGCAAACTCATGTGCATCCAGTTTAGGAGCCAGTAAGCCTTTCTCGTACATCAGGACTTCCATAACCGCCAGCTTGAAGTTGAAGCTGGTAAAGGTGAGCACTGGTTCAGTCGGCTTGGATAACTTGTATTTCTGCGCTTTCGCCGCCTTATTCTCTGGCTCTTTCCAGCTGATCTGTACCATGGCGGAGAGGGCCTCCAGCTTTGCTTTCTGCGCTGATTGCTCCTCTGGAACAGGACCCGGCAAGCGGGTATAAACGGTAAAGCCGCCTAATTTGAGGGTATGGGCAAATCCGGCGAAATCCTTCCAGCTGGCCTCTCGGTAGTCCTTGGACCCGATCCAAACCGCTCCGTCAAATGTCTGCCGGACCGCATACTCTCCCTGTGCCGCTACCCGGACACCAATGGTTTTGATGGTCTGCTCATCTTCGCCCAACCAGCCCTGTAGTCCAAGCTCGTCCCACAAAGCAAGTGCCTGGGTATAGGGACTCTCTCGGCCTGTAATGGGACTTTTTCGTGTTCCATTTTGCAGGACAATGTGGGCAGGCCCCAACTTTTCCGCCAGCTGCGACAGAGTAAGCGGCGGCGTAAATACCGCCCCCAGGATTGTCAGGCTGTCTTTTTTGAGAATGATTTTTCGCTCCGTGGCCTTGGACGGTAGAAAGATGGGCAGATTCGGGTACACTTCTTTGTACTCCCGCCATTCCAGCTTTTTGGGCTTGTTTGCCGTCCGAAGGAAGCCCCAGAAGTCGATGGGATAACGAAATACCGGCCCAACCCTGTCCCGCCGGGTGACGATGACCACCGTGCCATCGGTGAGTATTCCAATGTGCTGCATTTTCTCCCCGCCGAACATTTCCGGACGGATACGCAGCACTTCACGGGTGTTCATGTTGATGAGCTGGGCAAAGTCATCGGAGAGGATTTCGCCGTTTCCCTGCACCAGCAGCCAGTCCCCGGTAAACCAGCGTAGTTTCAGCCCCTCGCCCATTCCGGGCAGGGGGGCGATGCGGCACCGCCCGGTGTCCATGTCCAGTTCCAGCAGGCATTCTTCCATCCGCCCCTTGCCACTGACTGCGTGGATCATGGTAATGCGGCCTGTGCCGGGAACGGGAACGGCCTCGGAGAGATGGTCGTATCCGTCCAGAGCGAAGGTGTGTTTTGTTACCTTGCCGTTTTCCCAGCGGTAAATCTGCCCCTTGTACCACTCGTTGGAAAAGTAGACCCGGCCCAGCCCGTCTGTCACGATGCCACAATGGTATTTGGTGCTCCATCCATCTTCCGGCAGGGGCCAGTTTTTCACATCCTGACAGGTGCCCCGGTCGGTGAGTTCAATCCGTGTGGCGTTGGTGGGATCGCCCACCCAGAGGGAATGGTCAGCCCAGCACAGGGTCCGGGGCGGACCGTCATATCCAATGGGGGACGGCTCGAACCAGTTGAGGGTAGCCGGATTCTTGCTCAGTAATGCCCGCCCAATAGTCCTGCTGCCAGCGGCTCTGGACGCGGCATAGAGTCCATTTTCTGCGGAATAAGTGAGGCACCCAAGGTGCGGCAAATTGTGGGCGCGGGTCACCTGGGGCGGACGCTGGCGCAGATCGGCCACACAGCCGTTTTTCCATTCTTCTGCATCTTGGTTTTTCCATTCGCCCGCCGCAAAATCACCCGCCAGGGAGTTGAAGAAATAATCGTACTCATCCTGAAGTATGTATTCCTCGCAGGGCATCAGCTTCCCAGGGTCCTGCTCCTTGGCATGGTCGCCCCATTTTCGCCCTTGCTGTTTCATCAGGTGGCAATATTGCCCCTGCTTTTTGCAGTAGCGTTCCCATTCGCTGCGTTCTTCCTCTGGGATCAAGGCAAACAGATACTCGTCCTCATCATCCAGGTTATACAGCGCCCAGCCGAAGGCAGACAGCTCCTGCCCCAATGCCGCCGCCCCTTTTTCATGGGATAGCTTCATATACTGAACGCCAACGGCATCAAAGCGTTCATCCAGCAGCGCCGGGACCTGCGCGCCCCATTTTTCTCGCAGTTCCGCCAGAGTGTCCTGTACGGCTCCGTCAAATTTCAGAATGTCCAGCGCATCATCTATGATTTGTTTGAACTCTGCCATAGGTAGTTTCTCCTTTTCCCATTTCCTACATCATAGCAACAGCCATGTGGTTAAAGCACTGATTTCCTCCCGCAGCAGCGGGGACTTCCCAGCGGCGGCAAAGGCTTTTTGGACACCGCCATAGCGCCGCTCGGAGCGATCCGCCAGCTGGAGCGCGGCTGCCTCCAGACCGGGAATTGCCAGCACAGCATCTGCCAGCGCCTGGGCGGAGAGTTTATCCCCAATCAGAGAGGCGGCAAAGTAGCGCAAATGGCTGTGAGAAAGGGCGGACAAATCGCTGAGTTTATGCAGTTCATAGAGTTTCAGGGCATAAAGGGAAGGAAGCCCATCCAGAGCCGGTAGTTTCTGGACAGCTGGTAGTGACTGGAGATAGAGTTTCTGAAGCCGGGTCGCCGGAGTCAGGAAAGGGGTGAGATCTTCCGTTTTCCGCATTTCCTCCAAATGGAGATTGGTAATGCTGGAGAGAAGCGGGGTGATGTCGCCATTCTTTTCCCCACACAGGTGGAGAACACGCAGGCCGGGGAGAGAAACATTGTCCCAGGAAACAGGGGCCGACAGCCATAGGGACAGTGTATGAAGCTGCTTTAGCCCGGAGAGAACTTCTACACCCTCACATTTTTCCATTAGGGTCAGTTCCTCCAGATTGGGATAATCTCGCAGGAAGGACAGATTCACCTTCCGCTCTCCCGTCACAGACAGACACCGTACCGCATCTGGTTTTAGTCCATTCAGATCAATCTTTTCTCCGCCGCGCCAGAAAACTGCGGTGCAGTATGCCTGTTCCATTTTGCTTCTCTCCTTATTCCTCAAACTCGCCCTCAATCATTCCATTAAGATATTTTCCGGGATCAGCAATAAATTCCTCCCATTTGGCTAACGGATGAAACTCCTTATGCTCAATGTCCAGATACCAGAGTTTCTTATCTCTGGGACTCCACAGCAGCAAATAGTCGCTGTAATTGTCCATTTTCGCCATAAGGGAGAGCAACTTTTTCCGTTTCCAGGTCATCTCCTGTACATCCATGTAGGGGTACAGTTCCGCCCATTTCACCAGTTCCCGCTCTGGAAATTCCAGACGCAAGGGGCCGGTCTTTAAGTATTCCACCAGCTTGGCAGGCAGCTTGTAAGGCATGAGTTGACGCGCTTTTTCCTGTTCGTTATGCCATTCCTCCGGCTCCAGAGCTTTTAAGTAGGCGGCCATTTCCTGATTTTTGTTCTGTACTGCCACGGTGTAGGGCCGGTCACCGTATTTATCCGGGATGGTGATGTCTGCACCCTGTTCCACAAGCCAGCGCACCATAGAAAAATCGTTGTGCCGTGCAGCTTCAGTGACAGGAGTCGAAGCGTAGGGAAACACCATATCTGGCTTGTGATAGTTGATGTCCGCCCCGTTTTGAATCAGATACTCCACCAGCAGCTGATTTCCATGGCTCGCCATACTGCGCAGGGCTTCACCGCCGTATTGTTTCAAATCCATGCCCATCCTTTTCAAAATGGGGAGTACATTAGGCTCATCCCGATCCACCAAGTGGAGAAACAGCCTGCATATATCCCTTTGCGTTGCGGGGATTCTGACTCCCACATCTACCAAAAAGGAAAACAGGGTTAGGTCTTGACTGCGCAGGGAACCACAAAGCAATTCTTCCGGGTTATGGGTCAAATCTGCTCCGCATTCGATCAGGAGCTGTACCATGTCCATCCGATTTTCCAGTACAGCCAATTCCAGCGGAGAGGCTTCGTCATCCCGCGGCCAATCTCCAATCATTACCTGATAGCATTGTGGCTCATTGGGAGAATGCCCTGCGTGAAGCAGGGAACGAATCGCCTCTATGTCACCACTTTTGATGGCAGCCATCATGGGAGGTACATTTGAATAGCTTACTTCACTCATCCGAGTCCTCCTTATAGTCTATTGAAAAATTTCCTGATACCTTTCTCTCAGTTCCTTCGGAGCCGTCTTAATGACCTTGCTGCCGCCGTTTTCAGAGGCTTGCCCCCAGATCGCCCAGAGCAGGCTCTGCCAAGCGATGGCCCGGAATTTCGGGTCTTCGTTTTCTTCCGGCAGGAGATAAGCGGAAAAGCGGCGCTTGACTGCCAGCAGTGCATCCAGGCTTTCCCCATTGGCGATCAGGCTGCGGAATTCTCTGGCAGGCTCCAGCCACTGCATAGATAATGCGCCCCGCACCAATACCTCCAGCGTCCATGGTTGAAACCCAAACTTTCGGATCAAGGCATGAAGGAATTTCTCTTGCAAAGAGGAGTGCTCGTCGTCGCAGAGATCCAGATATTCCGTCACCAGCGGTGCCCACGGTTCTCCCTCCAGTCCCAGGGCAAACACGGCGAAGGTACCGGGCATCGCACAGGCTTCATCCGCAAGGTTTTGATACCACTCAAACTCCCGCATAGCCAAACGAGCGTATCGCTCCATAGCCGGATGAAGATCAGGGTGCTGCACAGCACAGGCAAAGAGCTGATTGACGCCCTTTTTGGGCAAGCCGGGAATGGGCAGATAGAGTTTTTCCTTCCCACGGAACTCCACCGAGTAACTGCGGGGAAATTCCTCCTGTTCCAACACCGCACACAGGTAGTCCAGGATTTCAGCATAGCACTCCTCGGTGGAGTCCCTGGCGGTGATGCGGATGGCAGCAAACACATCATTGGCCGATGCGGTGAAATGCTCCGTCTTACGCCGCTGAATGTCCTTTGGCAATTTGCCGCTGCCATTGGTTTTCAGCTGCTTCACCATATCTGGGCGGAGCTGGGAAACCAGATCAAGGTAGTGTTCGGTTGTAATGGTATTATAGCTGGCTCCATATACCGTATAACAGATTGCGACATAGCAAGTAAAGCGCAGCAGGTTTTCGTCCACATCCTCTGGCCGCAGCTCCGGCCACACAGTACAAGGCGGGTAAGGAGTAAAATCGTCCTCTTTTTCTCCAGCCTCAAAATACCTTTCCTGCACCTGTTTTTTGATATACTGCTCCAGTGTGTAATCAATCTCTTTCCAGCCCACCAACCGCCGCAGTGCATCGCAGAATACAACCGCTTCCTCATAGGGGAATCCCTTCAAAGGCAGTTTGGACAGATACCGACCCAGCAGCTGGCTGGGAAGAAAGGGCGTTCCACTTTGGTTCCGAACGACCACCGGATAGCCGGAATGGTTTTCTTTTGCAGTTCCATCCAACACATCCTGGATGCACTGATCGGCGTGTTCCAGCACTTCGGGATTCGTATCTGGTTTCTGGATCAAATAATAACGACCTTGTACGCCGTCGCGTTTCGGCAAACTCATAGCAGGCCACCACTTCCTTCCAGGTTCTTCGTTATCGGAATAAAAATCTGTCGGTAAAGTTCCTTCAGTTCCTCCGAAGCTGCTTCCACCACTTTCTGACCACCCTTGGCGCTGGCTTTGCCCCAGATCACATAGCAGACCGTTTCCCATGCGTATTGCAGCACTTCCTCCGGGCTGGCTTCTGTTTCCTCGGCGGGTTCCTCGTCCTCGTCATCATCGTCATCCTCGTCGGAGGAAAAACCGCTTGGAACGATCTCGGACAGATGGATTTTTGCCTCCAGTAGAGCGTCCAGACTTTCTGCATTTGCCATCCACGCGGTATAGTCCTTGGAATACTTCATGTTCTGCATGGACAGCACCCCACGGACAAATATAGGGACGGTATCGGCGGTAAATCCGAACTGTTTCACATACTCCCGGAGGAATTTTTCCTGTAAGTGGGAGTGCTCATCATCACAGAGATCGAGATAATCCCATACCAGCTGCCGCCACTCTTGCCCCAGCATTCCCAGGGCAAACACGGCAAAACTTCCGGGGAGAGCGCACTGCTCATCGCTGAGATTGGTGTACTGCTCATATTGCCGCATGGCAAGCCGGGCGTACCGTTCCATCAGGGGGTGGAGGCCGGGGTACTGCACGGCACAGGCAAAGAGCTGGTTTACTCCCTTTTTGGGCAGTCCTGTGATGGGAAGATACCTCTTTTCCGGCCCTTTGAACTCCACCGCATAGCTGCGGGGAAAATCCTCCTGCTCCAGAAGCTCACACAGGTAGTTCAGTACTTCATGGCAGCACTCCTCCGTGCTGTTCCTGGCAGTAATACGGATCACAGCAAAGGCATCGTTGGCCGATGCGGTGAAGTGCTCTGTTTTCCGCTTTTGCAGGTTGAGCGGCAACCTGCCGGTCCCATGTTCTTTCAGCTTTTTCACCATATCCGGACGGACTTTCTCCACCAATCCAAAGAGGTAATTGGCGTCCAGATACTGAAAGTCCATACCATATACCTTATAGCTCACCGCCACATAGCAGGCGAAACGCAGCAGCGGCTCCGGGACCTGCTCTGCACGGATACCTGGTTTTAGGGAATACTCCCGATCCCAGAAGTGGTCATCTTCATTGCCTGTCACGATAAAATATTTCTCCTGTAGCTCCCGTTGCAGCATATCAAGTAGATGGTGGTCAATTTCACCCCACCGGCTCTGGCGGCGCAGGTTTTCGCTGAAGGCGATGGCCTTTTCCGCGTCAAGGGTCTCAGCCCGCTGCGCTTCGGTCCATGTCCGAAGCAGTTGCCACACCTCAAAGGGCGCGCCTTCGCTGCTGACCACTACCGGAGGCCAGAGAGAATCAAGCCGCGTGATTCTCCCGTCAATGGCATCCTGGATGCACTGGTCAAAGAGCGGTTGCAGTTCCTCCTGCACCTCGGGCTTCATCCAGTAACAGCGCCCGTCCGCACTATTTCGTTTTGGTAAACTCATATCAGGCCACCTCTTTCCGAACAATAAAAAATGCCCTGCGCCGCACTGCCACAAGGGCAGACGAACGCAGGACATAAAAAGGCCGCAAGAGAGGAGCCACATCTACCAGCTGATGTGGTTTCTTCGACAGCTAAAATGGTTTTTTCATATCTAAGAACAGTTGGTGGTTGTCCAAGAACTCTGCCCATAGTGGCACCTCCTTTATAGGCATAATTTTATATTTTATTATATCATAAGGCGCTTGTCATTGGAAATGTTTTGTAAGTTCTGCCGATTAACTTTTTGTGAATTTGTTATTCATCTGAGATATGCAGTATCGGCAGTGTCAGGGTGAATCAAGATGATTTGTTTTCCTTGGCGGAGAGCATAGTTTACAGTCTGAGCTGTACCAGATCGCATCTGTTTTGCATTGTCAAATACCCCCACAAGAAAATCAGCATGATCCACCATATAGTAGTTGCGTTTTTTATAACTGGCGGTGTTTGCTTCCTGAGAAACTACAATGCAGTTTGTCGCTTTTTGAATCAGACTTTTCAGCCTTTTTTGACTTTGCTCTGGCCATTTAGAGTCATGGCCAACGAAGGGAATCGCAACAATAATTTCAATGTTCTCATACCCGGATTTTTCTTTCAGCGCCAGCAGCTGCTCACCGGCCCACATATCTACACCAAGAGCGCCGCCCACAAAAAATGTTTGAACATTTTCTCTGTCGTGTAGCATTTGAAACTGCTCAAAAAGGCGCTCTTTTATTTCTTTACACAGCGGATGATTTTCGTTATAACCGAAGCAAAATCTTGTTGGACGATGGCCAGTAATGGCGCAAGCACGCGGATTCATAAAATCCCTCCCCGTTTTGGCCGTGATTACATATACAAAGCAAAAATCGTGCAAATAATGTTGACAAAAAGCATATTTAATCAAAATTATACCATATACAATGTGGAATATCAACATTCGCTTTCTGCTATCCTAAAAGTAGCAGAGAGGTGATTTGTATGGATGAGGAGTTTATTCGCAATCGGATTACAGAATTGCGTTTGAAAAAGGGTGTGTCGGAATACCAGATGAGCATGGATTTGGGCCAAAACAAAAACTATGTTCAAGCCATTTCTTCTGGCCGTGCATTGCCGTCTATGAAGCAGTTTCTCAACATCTGCGAATATATGGAGATCACCCCATTTCAATTTTTTGATGCACAAGAAAACAACCCTCAACTCATCAAGAAGGCTCTTGATGGAATGAGGAAACTGTCTGACGACGATCTGATAATGTTGATTGGATTGATTGGTCGTTTGAACTCGGAGAGCTAACGGTGGGAGCCAACAGTCTCCCATCGTTAGCTTTTTTATTTGAAAGGGAGCATAATTGTGGCAAGCAATGCTTGTGGCTATCCATTTCGCCACAAACTGCTTGTTGAGGGCAGTGCCCCCAAGCCCCTTTGAACACAGAATTTCATTCTGTGGCTGCGCGTTCTACGAACGCTTTTGACCAGGACCAGCTTATCGCTGGCCGTGGTCTTTTTCTTTTTCAACATCCTGTTCTACCTCCATTTTCAGCACTCGATCCACATTGGCCTTTGCCGTTAAAAGCTCCCGCATTTCCTCACGGGAACGCCGGTACTCGGTATAGGTCTTTTTCTTTTCTTCCAGCAATTTCGCGTACTCCGTCTGTAACTCTTTGACCTTGGGCAGCTTCTTGACGCCCATCTCATCAAAGGCATTCTTAGCAGCCTGGTGGAGCAGAATTTCTTCCTCATGTTCCTCCCGGAATTTCTTAGAGTAGCCTGCCTTGCGGTATGCCACATAGACCTCACGGGTCTTGGCATAATTTACAATGTGAGTACGCAGAACAGCAATCTCTGCCATGCGCTTTTCAGCCGCTTTGATCTGCGCCGAAAGCTCATTGTGATGTGCCGTGGCAGCCGCAGCCTTTTCTTCCAAAACCGCATACTCCAGCAGGTTATTCTCTGACAAGTAATTCATGGTCTGCGCCATCTGCTTGAGGTTGAACACCTTGGCCCATCGAGCATAGCCAGCACCTTTTCCAGCCTGCAATTTTGCCTGAATGTCCACCAGCAGATTGACCTTCTGCGTCTCTGCCTGTGTAACTATTTTCTTTCGTGGGGTATGCGCTTTCTTCCCGGAGAGAACCGCCTGCAAATCATCTAATCCATATCCTTCGCCCAGGCTGTCCATTCGGGCGGCTTTCTCCCAGCCGGGGAGTTTCAAACGATACGATTTTCCGCGCTTTGATACTTCACAGCCGGACTCTTGCAGCAGCTTCAGCAGTTCCTCAAAATTAGCAGGACTTTGTGATAATGCGTTGTCAATCGCTACACGCAGCAGCTCTCGGTGAGAGGGTTTTGCCTGATCGCCCAGCCACTTGTTATAGCTCTTTCCGTGAGGTTTCGGATTCTCCACAATGGACAGTCCGTTTTCGACGCAGATGGTGTCACTTAACTGTCGGACTGCCTTGGTGCTGCCCCAAAAGTTTCGGAATTTCCGGTCATATTCTAAGCTGACCGATGACCAGATAATGTGATTGTGAATGTGCGACTTGTCTATGTGGGTGCAGACCACAAAGGCATGATTGCCCTTGGTGAATCGCTTGGCAAATTCCACACCCAGCCGATTGGCTTCCTCCGGTGTGATCTCACCGGGGCGGAACGACTGGCGCACATGATAGGCGATCACATCATCCGCACCTCGCACTCGTCCGGTCGCGGCAAGGTACTGCCGCTTTGCCAGAAGGAACTCTGCATCCGCAGTCCTGCTGTCACACGCATAGCCGGTAATGAGCCTGCCATTATCTGTTTTTTTGGGATTGGCCACATAGTCGATGATGTCACTGATCGCCCGACTTTCTGTGCGGCCCTTGCCGACATGAAGCGGCATGATTCTTGTGGTTGCCATAGGTCAGACCTCCTTCCCGAAAAGAAAACGGCCTGCCATAGCAGACCGCTTTCACTATTCTATAAAACTTTCTTCATCGAAAAAATTGAACTCATCATCTTCTAAGTGTCTTGGTGGAAATCTCATTTCATATTGCTCTTGCGCCAATGCACGGACATCAGGCCGCCTATCCTTTAGTCGATTTTTCAGCCAGGACAACTGCTCTTTCGATAGCCTCCATGGAAGATTCAAAAGACGATTCAGTGTCATCAGTTCAGCCTGCTTTTCTGCTGGTAGCGAAGCACAGGATTTACAAATGTGGGATGCATGACCTTTGCCTGAAAATTTTTCGTTGGCTTTGTATTCACCACAAACTTTACAATAGTGTCCATGCTTTTTCATAAGCTGATGCCCTTCTCGCAAAGAACATATAACCTGCGAATTGCTTTCATAATCACATCCCATTCCAAATCAGAAGCATAAGAAAACTTTTTACGGTATGCCTCCCAAAGTTTTTGCATAACCGAATCATTTTCCACTTCGTCAAAAACTTCTTCAGCCTGGTTAAGATACTTCTCCGATCCCCGTTTATGAGCAGTTGCCAGAAGCGCATCATGTAAAATTTTCGGGTTCAGCGTGGTTCCATGCAGCTGTTCTAAAATGTAAATATCGTAGAAATCTCTCATGCGGGTATTGGTTGTGGTTCTGGTAATAATGGTTTCCAGTTTTTCTGCCAGCACAGTTTCTAAATTATAAGCCCAAATATCAATGGAGCGATCTTCCAGCATAAGTTTGAATGAATACCGAACCTCTCTTGGAGTGATTGCATCTCCCGTAGAAATATCAATTTTCAAAGGGGTCACTACACCATCGAATGTTGTACTCATGCTGACACGAATCCCCGGATACTCTGCTTCATCCATAATCTCCGAAATACTTTTCAGCTGAAATTTAACACCATCATCAATCGGAACAGTTACGATTGATGAAATTAGATTCTCAATATCCTCCACATTAACATTAGCTCCTTTTATGGTTGCATCCAAATCCATCGTAGAGCGGGCATCCAATCCAACCATAGCCGCTACCAACATACCACCCTTCAAGATAAACTTATCACGATACTCAGAAAGAGAAATACGCTCCAAAAAACGCTCCATCATGTAGTTCCTCATTAAAATCTGAGCATCTGCGGATTTTTCTCTGGAAAGGTTTCGTATTAAATCTTTAAGCTGTCTTGCTGTTTTTATCATAAAAGTACCTCCAAATACTGTCGTAAAATTTTTTCCACCTTGAACATCCCAGCATATTGCATTAAAGCTCGCAGGTTCTTATCTTTTCTACGGGCATACGCTTTCAGTGCTCCCTGAGAGGTCTGAATTTCAATTCTGCTACGGCTTCTGAGCAAATCACAGATTGTTCGCTCCATATCATAAACCGGCACAGTATGCCCGAACGGAGTTTTCGCTGTTGTAAGTCCTACATCATGTAAGTCTGCTTTAATCGTAAAAACTTGAATGCCTTCTGCTTTCATTTTGCTTGGATTGCATCCAGTTTTGACCGTAACTGTATATTCTATTGGTTCACGATCTGTCAGATCGTGAAAAAATAAAGCTGTTTCATGTGAAAATACTGCTTGTTCAAATCGCAAATGAAGCAGATACATGGCATCCACCCAGGAATCTTTGGACAGATAAATCCCATGTGCGACTCTATCCAAATCTCGTGAACGCACATAATCATAAAATACCGGCTTTGAAATTCCAGAAGATACGACCTGCGATGTTCGCAGCATTCCTTCTTGTTCTGTTAGCATCTGATCCAGCTGTTCAAATTGTCCCATCATATCACTTCCTTTCGCACTAATATTATACGCGATATTAGTTCAAAAGTAAAGTCGTGGATATATAGTTTCTCTTTCCAAATTTAACAGACGGTGTCTGGCATTTTTATGGTTTTGCGTATTTTTATCCATAAACCAACTCCTGAATTGCAAATTTCAAACTCTGCACCTTACCCATCAGCCAGATTGCAGCCAACGGCAGCCCCATAGGGCTAATCAAAAATGCCATAACCAGCAAAATCACACCATTCTGCGGGGAATAGGTAAGCAGCACAGCCACACCAAGCAGAGCAATCACGGTACTGAACAGGCCGAGCACCAGACCGGATATGTAGATCAGCCCTGTGCAGAGCCAGACAAAAAGTGTCAGAACCAAAATGACCGGTGCAGTTATAATCATCAAAAGCCCTTTCAAAATCTTCATGCCATTTCCTCCTTGCAGCGTTCTTGGTATCTTTTCTAATCATATTATCCGGCATGGGCAGGCAAAAGACAAGGATACCGATAAAAAGAAAAAGCGGAGAGAGGAGCAGCGAAGTAATGCCGTTCCTCCCTCCGCAAATGGAGTATCTATCCCCGTTATAAAAGTTTGGAAAGCTGGGTAAGGATTTCCTTTACGCCCTCCCATAACTGTTCCTGCCGCTGGGATATATCCTCCAAGTCAGCATCATAAACCCGCCCAGTCTCATGCACTTTACGGGTCAGCTGGTTTAAGTTGTTGCTGCTTCGGCGCATCAGTGAAACAAGCTCCTTCAACTCCGGCAGCTCCAGCTTGACTACATACCCATCCAGCGCCATTTTTCTTAGATAGGCTTCACGGTTGGAGGTTCCAAACTGAGACATTTTTTGCTCAATCACAGCAAGCTCCTCCGCTGAAACTCTAAAGTTTAATTGCATATCCCGCTTACGCTTTGCCATAGTTATCGCTCCGGCTCCCGTTTTTTCGGGGCGGCAGACTTATGGGCGGGCAGCTCCTGTTTGAGCTTATCCCGCACTGAGTGACGGGACGGTTCCAGTTTTTCTCTCTGGGTACGGCTGCGCTGCTGTTCTTCACGCACCAGATCAATAAAACCATCCAGCACAGCAGGGTGGCTGTTTAAGGCATAACCACAACGGACGGTTTCGGGATTATCGTTGGGAATGGTCTTGGCCCATTCTTTGTTGCGTCGGGAGTAACGCCAATCCCAGTCCTGAAGCTGGACCGTGTTAGACAGAACCATGGACACACGCTCCATGCCATAGGTCTCGATCACACCCTTTGCCGCATCGTGGCTGAGATACATTCCGTCGAAGTGCTCCCGCACCGCCGCTTCAATAGACTCCTTGCATTGGCGATTTACATTGTTGGAAGCTCGGTACTGCTCCAGCTCCCCATGTTCTCTCGCATAGGCAGCTGAATGGGGATAGATCGGTGTTGTTCGCAGTTCCTCTTTAGCTCTGCACACATCGTCGGCACGGTTCTCAATGCTGTCCCGGATCACATCCATGTGACCGGTCTCCAGCTTTTCAAAGTAGCGGTACACATCCGCCAGCGGCAAAGAAGATTCCAAAAGTGCCTGAGCCTGGGTGTCGGTCAACTCCAGTTCCTCTATTGCCATCACGATGTCCTCGCGGATGGTGTACTCATAGGCATGGTTTAAGACTTCTTCCGGGGGCTGGCTTTTCAGCCAGTCCCGGAACTTGTCCTGTTCGGCAGCCATCTTTTCATAAAGAGCTGTATTCAGATCGTTAGTATTCATGTTATCGCACCTCCTCATGCTGTTTTGGTTTCTTGTCTGTACTGCGGGGTTGCACCGGGCGTTTTAGGTTATCCAGCACCGAAGTCCGTGTGCTTTTGGCAACAACAGACTCGGTGTGTGCCTGCCCCTTTCCGTCGATGTTGAGCAGGGTATCCAACTCCACCAGACGGGCGTTTTTGCTTGTCAGTTCTTCTTCATAAAGGAATGGCTTTCCGACTTCCTCTTTTGCGGCAGCCTGCTGCTGATAGAGGTTATCCAGCTGTGCCTTTGCCGCCTCCAGACGCTGGGACATCTGAGTGAGAGCATTGTCGATACGGGTAAGATTTCCGCGAGGGTCTGTACCAAGGGTTGCCCTGTGGGTCATCTGTCCTTTCAGCAGGAGCGTATATTCCTGTTTCCAAGCGGAAAATTCCACGGACATGGCATAACCCCGGTAGCTGCCGATCTGCACCGGATCGGAGGTTTTGACCTCCTTGCAGGCATCCAAAAGGGCTGCACCGGCGTTCTCCTTATCGGTCAGCAGGTCTCCACGAATCTCCATACCGGCAAAGCCGTCCTCCGGGTGCGGGTGTGCTGCCAAAACCTCCAGGTCAGATTCAAAGCCCTTGATAAAGCCTTTGTGCTTTTCAATCTCCTCCGGGAAGTATTTGAGCAGCTGGTCCTCCAGACGATATTGCTTGCTCTGGTGGTCGGCTTTCATCAGCTTCAGGCGGGATACCTCCACATCCAAATCCATACGCTCCTTGATGCGGGGATCTCCAGCACACAGAGCCTTGATCTCGGCAAAACTGAGGGCTGTTTCATCCACATCATCGCAGGAACGCACCGGCGATTTAGAAGTCATGATCTGGCTGATGAATTTCTGCTTATTCTCCACCGTCTGCCAGAGGTATGCATCAAAGGTTCCTTCTGTCACATAGCGGTACACATGGACAAGAGGATTCTTGTTACCCTGACGCTCGATACGACCCTTGCGCTGGGCAAGGTCTCCCGGTCTCCACGGACAGTCCAGGTCATGAAGTGCCACCAGACGGTCCTGCACATTGGTGCCTGCGCCCATCTTGGCGGTGCTGCCTAAGAGGACACGAACCTGACCGGTACGGACTTTAGAGAACAGCTCCTTTTTCCGCACTTCGGTATTGGCTTCATGGATAAAAGCGATCTGGTCGGCAGGCATCCCCTGGGCAATAAGTTTCTGACGAATATCGTCATATACCGTAAAGGCCGGCTCCTGCTCCGGCAGAGGCACAGTGCCTTCCAATGCGTGAAGCAGTGGATTATCCAGCGTTTTCGCCGCCTTGCTTGCAGGAGCTTTTGCCTGTGGTGTAGAAATGTCGCAGAACACCAGCTGGGTCAGCTTGTCAGCTTTGCCGTCCCGCCAGATCTGCATGATGTTGTCCACACACTGATTGACCTTTGTGCCAGGTTCGTCCGGCAGCATCTGGTTGACGATCCTCTGGTCAAGCCCCAACTTACGGCCATCCGAGGTAATCTTGAGCATGTTATCCTGGGACGGGTCAACAGTTCCGCTGTGTACCAGCGATGCACGCTCCGAAAGAGCTTTGACCATTTCCTGCTGATGTTCGGTGGGCTGCGCCACGATGTTGTGGTACTCCACTTCCGGGGTAGGGAGATTTAACTGGTCGGCAGTCTTAATGTCCGCCACTTCTTTGAACAGGTTCATCAGCTCCGGCAGATTAAAGAACTTGCTGAATCTCGTTCTTGCCCGGTAGCCGGTGCCTTCCGGTGCCAGCTCCAATGCTGTGACGGTCTCCCCAAATCGGGAAGCCCAGCAGTCGAAGTGGGTCATGTTCAGTTCTTGCAGGCGTTCATATTGAAGATAACGCTGCATGGTGTAAAGCTCGGTCATGGAGTTGCTGACCGGTGTGCCGGTGGCAAAGATCACGCCACGGTTTCCGGTGATCTCATCCATATAGCGGCACTTGGCAAACATATCGGAGGATTTCTGCGCGTCCGATGTGGAAAGACCAGCCACATTCCGCATTTTTGTGTATAGAAACAGGTTTTTATAGTTGTGGGCCTCGTCCACAAACAAACGGTCCACACCCAGCTGCTCAAAAGTTACCACATCGTCTTTTCGCCCCTCGGCTTGCAGCTTTTCCAGTCTGGCTTCCAGAGACTTTCTGGTACGCTCCAGCTGCTTGACGGTAAAACGCTCGCCGCCGCTGGCCTGCACCTCTGCGATACCCTCGGTGATCTCGTCGATCTGCTCATAGAGAAGCCGTTCCTGACGCTCCCGGCTGATGGGGATACGCTCAAACTGGCTGTGTCCCATGATGATGGCGTCGTAGTCACCGGTCGCAATACGGGCGCAGAACTTCTTGCGGTTATGGGTCTCAAAGTCCTTTTTGGTTGTGACTAAGATGTTGGCAGAAGGATAGAGGCGCAGAAACTCCGATGCCCACTGCTCAGTCAGGTGGTTGGGAACCACAAAGAGAGATTTCTGGCACAAGCCCAGGCGTTTGGCTTCCATCGCAGCGGCCACCATCTCAAAGGTTTTGCCCGCGCCTACTTCGTGTGCCAGCAGGGTATTTCCGCCATACAGCACATGGGCGATGGCACTTTTCTGGTGTTCCCGCAGGGTAATGGCCGGGTTCATGCCGCCAAAAGTGATATGGCTGCCATCATACTCGCGGGGACGGGTAGAGTTCATTTCTTCGTTATACTGGCGCACCAAAGTCTGGCGGCGCTCCGGGTCTCTCCAGATCCAGTCCCTAAAGGCTTCCCGGATAGCCTGCTGTTTTTGGGCAGCCAGAGTGGTCTCCTTGGCGTTTAGTACGCGGCGCTCTTTTCCGTCTGCGTCCTCTATGGTGTCATAGATACGGACATCCCGCAGGTTTAAGGAATCCTCTAGAATCTTGTAGGCGTTGGCGCGGCTGGTTCCGTAGGTGGTATAAGCTGCCACATCGTTGTAGGATACAGAAGATTTCCCCTTGATCTGCCATTCAGCAGTAAAGGAGGAATAGTTGACCTCAATGCTGCGCTGGAGATAAAACGGGGTGTTGAAGGTCTCGTACATAAACTGCTGGATGTACTCCTTGTCAATCCAGGTAGCGCCCAGACGCACCTCAATTTCCGACGCATCCAGGTCTTTGGGCTGGGCGGCGGTAAGAGCTTCCACATTGACTGCAAAAGAAGGGTCCTGCTGTGCCGCCCGCTGCGCCTGACGCAGTTTGCGGCGTACATTGCCGGAAAGGTATTCATCAGCAGTCACATAATGGGGTGTGCCGTCCTGTTCCAGCTGTCCCGGCACACGGAAGATCACGCCTTGCAGTTCTCCGGCCAGTGCTTCTTTTGTTTTTCCGGTAAGCCGACTCATATAGCTCATATCTACGCAGGCTTTTTCCGAGATGGACACCGCCAGTGCTTCGCTTGCCGTATCCACAGTAGCCACTGCCTGATGGGGCTTGATGGTCCGTTTGGTGAACATGTCCGCCTTGCGCTCCAGCTTTCCGTCCTCGTCGATAACTTCCAGCGCACAGAGCAGGTAATAGGAAGAATCGTCTGCATAGGCCAGACGGTTTGCACGGTCATTGATGAGACCGTATTTGGAAGAAAAGCTGTCATAGAGACTGTTCAGTTCCGCCTGCTTCTCCCGAATGGTGCTGTCCGGAACCGCTGCATCCATCTGAAGGTCGATCAGTTCCTGCACACAATCACGCAGTCCCACAAGACCTTTTACACGGGCTTCGGCGGTGGCGTTGAGGTCAGGGCGCACCATACGGCTGTTTTCCCGGTAGTACACCTGCCCGTCTACAATGGCATAGGAATAGTTCTTCACATTGGGGTCGGCAGGAATGGAGGTGTCAATAGCTTCGCCTTCGCCCAGCTCCGGCAGCTCTGCCTCCTGATAAGTGCCATGAATGTACTTCACAGCATCATGCAGCTGGTCGGAAAGCTCCAGTCCCTCGATAGGGTTCACGGTGTAGTCCATACCATGAGCAGTGCTTACCGGCTCCTGTCTGCCCAGCACCATTTCTGGGTGGTCGATAAAATACCGGTTGATGGCAAACCCGTCCTCCGTCTGTCCGGTCTGGGTCCATTCCGGCACGATGTCCAACGGGCGGTCCCGCTTTTGGAGGAAGATGATGTCCGATACCACCTCGGCACCGGCATTCTTTTTGAACGCGTCATTAGGCAGACGGATAGCTCCCAGCAGCTCGGCACGCTGGGCAAGATAGCGGCGCACGGTGGAATCCTTGGCGTCCATGGTATATCGAGAGGTCACAAAAGCTACCACACCGCCGGGACGCACCTGATCCAGTGCTTTGGCAAAAAAATAGTTATGAATACTGAAATTCAGCTTGTCATAGGCTTTATCTCGAACCTGATACTGGCCGAAAGGCACATTACCAATGGCAAGGTCATAGAAATCTCGCCTGTCGGTGGTCTCAAACCCGGCCACGGTGATGTCGGCCTTGGGGTAGAGCTGCTTTGCAATCCGTCCACTGATGGAATCCAGCTCCACGCCGTACAGACGGCTGTTTCGCATTTTCTCCGGCAGCATACCAAAGAAATTGCCCACACCCATAGACGGCTCCAGAATATTTCCGGTCTCAAATCCCATACGGTTCACCGCTTCATAGATGGCCTGAATGACCGTAGGGCTGGTGTAATGGGCGTTGAGGGTAGAGCTTCTGGCGGCGGCATATTCCTCCGGGGTCAGCAGTTCTTTTAGCTGGGCATACTCTAAAGCCCATGCCGGTTTCTCCGGGTCAAACGCATCAGAGAGACCGCCCCAGCCCACATATCGAGAAAGAACCTCCTGCTGTTCGGGGCTTGCCTGCTGTCCGGCAGCTTCCAGCTCTTTCAGCAAATGAATCGCATTGACATTTGCCTGGAACTTGGCTTTCGGACCGCCTTCGCCCAAATGCTCATCGGTAATGCGGAAGTTTTTTGCATTGCGGCGCAGGTTAGCCTTGTATTCCTCATAGGAGGCTTCCTCTGCAGCTTTGGCATTGGGAAAGGTCTGCCACTGGCCATTGACCTGAATGGAAACCGGGTGTTCGTCCAACACTTCCTCAAAGGTTTTCTCCGGCTCAGTCACAGGGGCTGGCGGCTCCGGCTCCTCGATATGCAGCCGTTCCACCACCACATCATAAGGCAGATTGTTCTTATCGCCCGGATAGACGGCCACGGTCTCAGAATGGAAGGCCGGGGATTCAGCAGCCGGTTGGGGCTGTTCCTGTCCAAAACCGTCCTGCTGACGGGCATACATCCCGCGCAGCAAAGGCGCAACCTCATCCCAGCGGAAATACAGCATAGCCAGACGCTTTTCCTCTGCATCCATGACTTCCAGTTCTATGCCCTGTGCCGTGGTACGGTAATCGGCAATATCGCCGGTCTCCAGATTCAGTGTCTCAATCTCACTGGAATAGGCTCTGCTCAGCCAGTAGGCGATCTCGCTGTTGCTCCTGCCGGATTGCAGCAGCGTGGAAATCTGCTTTTTATCCGCTTCATCCATCAGTCCATGAGCCAATACATCCCGCAAGTCCTGATCTGCCTTGTCCGGGTCAGTAGGAAGAAACTCGGTATAGTAAGCATTGCGGCGGTCTGCCCGAAGCAGCTGCTCGAACTGTTCTTTGCGCTCTGCCCGGTAGATGGGATATACCATCCCGGTGGGCAGAAGCTGTACGGTGTCCTCCCGCAGCTCGGTGATCTGATAGGCGTCATCCTCGATATACACGGTATCGCCCACGGCATAGACCGGGGCGGCAGGGTCATAAGAGGTTCTTTGCGGAGTTGGGCGGCGAACTGCATCATATTCCTCATCGGAAATAGAAACTTCGGAAGTCTGCTCTGTCTCGGCAGCTGCGATCTGCTCTGCATCTGACATCACCTGCTGGATAAACGGGTCATTGTCCAGTTTTTCCGGGTCTGCCACCTGTCCGTTGACAATCCCTCTTTCCTCCAGGGCTTCCCGGATGGCGATGGGGTCGATGTTGTCAAAACGGTCCTGTTCTTCTTCGGTATAGAACCGGTCCTCCTGAATAAGCTGGGCAAGCCTGCGCTGTACCTTCGGCCAGGGCAGCTGCGTTTCCTCCGGGCTTCCGGCACGGACAACGAACGGGATGTTGCTGCCACTGTATTCCTGAGCCAGCCATGCAGCGGTATCTTTCTCTCTTGCATGGTCTTTCATATAACGGACGACAGCGTGTTTACTCTCGATATTGCCGTTCCATGCACAAATGGCAGTATCAATATCTTCCTGAGAAAGAGGGCGCAGAAGTTCATGGAGCTTTGGATAGGTTTCGTCGATCACTTCCCGGTGCAGTCGCTGTCGGAACTCCGGCACATCCGAATAGAGGCGAATCAGCTCCATATCCTTAGAACCAAGGACCGCACGGCGCACAGCGGCATTGCCCTCGATGACAGCATTTTCACGGTCAGAATGCCCGCAGGCATTGCGGTATGCGGCATCCTCGGAAATGGCGGCAGTCACCACAGTCTTATACTGCTCAAACTGCTCCCGAAGGGTAGGCTTTGGCGTTTCTTCCTCCACCTCCGGCTGCTGGGCTTGGATGGCATCTTCTTCTGCCAATTCCTTTTCAGCCTGGATTTTGTCATACTGCGCCTGTTCCTGTTCGGTAAGATAGCGGCCTTTCTGGACAAGAGAGGTAATGCGCTTGGCAACCTTTTCCCAGTTCAAGTGAACATCCGGGCAGTCCTGCTTTTTATAGTGCAACCCTTTCCCGTCGTGATCTTCGCCGCTGTGTGTTGCGCCGGACAGGGCATGAGAGCGTCCGCCAATGCCATACTCGTCTTTGAGGAATCTCACTTTTTCCTTATCCGTATGGTTTTCCATGAAGAACGCATAGATACGGCCTTTTCCTCCGGCGAAACTGCTTCCGCCGGTCATGGCGGCGTCGATCTCATCCTCGGTAATAAAGTGCTGGACGGTTGGCACTTGGGAAAGCTCTGAAGAAAAGGTCCTGCGGGGCAGGTCAAGGTCCTTCAGGTTCTCCCAGATCTCTCTCGGTCTATGATAGTGAAAACGCAACAGGTCACGGTCCTGCTGATAGGCAGTCCAGAAGGCAGCGTATTCTTCCTTGAGGGTCTGGCGGAAAGCCGGTTCACTCAGCTGCTCCATCAGGCGGCGGGTCTCCTCCGGGAAACCATTGCCTTTGATCTCTGACAGGCAGGACAAATATCCGGCTTTTCTGGCGTCCTCACTGAGATCGTGATACAGATGCCAGAGCTTTTCCGAGAGGATGGAGCGTTCATAGCCTGCCGCTTCTGCAAGCTCCACATTGGAGGCAAACTGACCACTTTCCAAAAGCTCCCCGATACGCTCTGCGGCACTCTCCCAGGAAATGACCTGGGCAGACCTGTCATAACGGACAGACTTCCCATGTGAAAGATGGATACCATCCTCGGCATACCATGCGCTCACACTGCCAAGGCCATTGCCGCCGTGGTACAGCGTTTTCAGTATCTCGGCAATCTCAGCGGTGGTTTTCTGCTTTTCAAAGGCTGCAACCACACGCTCCCTTTGACGGTCTGTATTGCCGCCCAAACGCAGCACATGGTCGATGTCATTTTGGGTAAAAGAAAAAGCAGAGGATGTATGCGCTACATTCTCTGCTTCATCTATGGATTGGATCTGTTCCGCTTCGGAGAGGAACAGGTTTAGAGTCAGCTGTTGATAAGCTCCGCCATCAGGATTTCCTCGGCCTGAGCTTTGCAGGTGTTCATCAGCCCCACCCACTTCATGGGATCGCTGGCTTTCAGTTCCTCGGTGGCTCCCGCTTCCTTCGCCAGCTGGGGCATCATCTGCTCCAGTCTGCTCTGGGCGGTCTCGTCGATCTCCAGAAGGTGCGGGTACAGCTTCTCGCTCAGCAACATCTGGTTGTAGAGGATGGGACGGTGTTCCTTCAGGTAGGTTTTCCTCATCCTGCCGTACTTGCCCAGGGGTTTCTCCGGCTGCTGGCTCAGCTTCAGGTCGGGAATCAGATAGTCTCCGTTCTGGATATAGGTCATGGGATTGTTCATCTTGTTTGCTCCTTTCTTGGTTGGCTTCGCGCTCTGCATTTCGGACGGTAACGCCGATCTGCCGCAGCACCTGCTGGTTGATCTGGCTGACCGCTGTTCCCAGCGCTCCGATGGTTGCCGGAGTATTGAAATCAAAGATCGCCATGAAATCTTCGTGGTCGAAGTAGCGTTCCGGTTCCAGTCCACAGCGGGACATCAAAGCATAAGTGATACTGACGGTGGCTGCTGCCTTGAACTGTACTCCGATGTTAAACTCATCATATTCCTCCAAAAAGGAACCGTCAACGATATAGAAGAAGTCCTGCTGATGCTCCGTCCAGTATTCCTCAGCCAGTTTTCCGGCTACCTTAGTGAGCTGTCCGGCAAGGTCATCACCGGAAACATCATAGGTGCGCTCAAGCATGGCCTGCACGGAATCCAGATGGCGCTCCTCCAGCTGCCACAGCCAGGGAGTGCGGGAATGTTCACGGGTTCCGGTGTCGGAAATGTCAAAGACATAACGCAGGCGAGGTCTGTCCCCGGAATCGTCCACCAGAGCGATCCCTTTGGAACCGCGCCTTACATACCGGCCCATCTTTTCATTCCACAAATCGTACTCTGCACAGGCGGTAGCGTCCGGGCGCTGGGCGTAGATCATCAGCTGCTCATGGAACGGGTACTTGTAAAGGCGGGAAGCAGTAGTGAGAAACCCTGCCCATTCCTGCCAGCTCCCCGTGAGCTGCGTTGTCACCTTCTCCGCCATCTGTGCATATAGTTCAGCTTTGGTTGGCATAGTGTTCTGTCCTCCTTTCGGTTTTGGGGTAAAAGATGGGGTAGCATATTGCCACCCCATCCCTGCGATTATGGTGTTTACTGGTCAAAATCCGGGTACAATTCCAATTCCGCAAATTCATCATCCGTCATGGTTTGGAGCTTGCAAAGGGCGCTGTCGGTCAGCTCCCGCAGCTCGGTTTCCTCCGGGGCCAGCTCGCCGCGCATCTCACGCAGGCTGTCGATCAGTCCGGTGTGGCTACCGGTATTGTAAATGCACATCAGGTTTATTTCCTCAAAAGTAAAGTTTCCCATATCAAATCTCCCTTTCTGCACTCTTTTTGGGCGCTGTCTTTTTGTGTTCTGTCTTGGGCTGGCCTTTCAGCTGCTCCATGACGGACTTTTTCTTTTCCCGTTCCTCCTGATGGGTGGCGGCTGCCAACTCCATCAGGGAAATGGGCTGACCGCTTCGGGCCTGCTGTTCCAGCTCTGCCACCGTGGGTTCTTTTGCGCCATTGTTGATGATACCGTCGATCATGCCGTAATCGTCCTCCAGCATCATTTCCGCATTTTTCAGCGGGTTTTCTGGCAGGAATCCGGGGATCTGGGTAAAACCAACACTGTCACAGTAATGACAGGATACCTTACCGTCCTGTCTGATCGCAACGATGTCGCTGACGCTCATGGAGGGACTGTGAAAGTCCACGGGCTTTTCCAGATTGAATTGCTGATATAGTTTTTCCAGCTGCTCCGGCACCGTGCCAGACTCACTCAGCGGAGCTGTGTAAATGAGGTCATAATTGCTGCGGTCTATGGAAATGTTATGGGACTTTAACCAGTCCAGATTCATAAAGCGCACATTCTGCGGATCGTCACGACTTACCTGATAGATGGCAAAGCAATCTCTGTTCTGGGAGAGAAATGCCTGTTCGCGTTCCTGCTGATGTTCCTGACGCTCCATGACCTTTTCGTGGAACTGAGGGCTTTTCTCCCATTCCTCATGGTCCACACCGAAAAGACCGCCATGATCCATGATTTCCTGCGGGTCAAACACCATGCTCTCCGTATTGTCCTCATGCAGCACATAGACAGTCAAACCGGCGGCATCCAGTTCCAGCGCCCGTTCTCTGGTAACAGGGAGCATCCCGTCATAGGAGTAGCCATATTCCTGCATATCCGGTGTGGATACCTGCTCATCCGGCATGGGGTATTCATCCAGTGCCTGCTCCTGCGCTTCCGGCAGCTGGGAAGAGGCAGTCATCTGACTGGTCTCTGCCTGCATTTGCTGATAGGCCGCTTCCTGCAAGGTCTCAATCATGGACATAGGAGCGTGTCTGAGCGAAGTGCTGTCCAGATCGTTATCATCACAAATCTGGAGAACTGCCTTCATGCAGGAAATCTCCGGCATATCCAGCTGACCACCATCCAGCTCTTTCATGGACGCAGCATCGTAAAGAGTATAGTCCCAGCCGCTGTCACAGGACTGGATATGAAGATAGGTGGCATCGTCAATCAGAAACAAAGCCTCCTGCTGGTTGGCATCCGCTCCCAGCACCTCCATTTCCGGCATGGCCGCAGCCAGTTCCGTTACCGCTTTCTGTACCAGCGGATTATCACGGTAATAGTCGATTGCCTGAATGGTGTCCAGGTCAATGGTCTGCCCGGTCAAAATCGGAAACGGTCCTTCATAGTCGCTTCCATCTTTCAGCTCAAAGCCAATGCCCTTGATCCCGTTCATTCGCTCTGCCGGAATCTCCTGATAGATGCGGACCGCCTCCTCCAAAGACAGATCATCGTGGTATTCTCCGAGGTTTGGAAATTCCATGCACTCTGCTACATAGTAGGTCAGATCGCCGGTCTGCTGTCTATCAGATACCTTAGCGGCATCTTCTGGCTGCTCTATCGTGGCGGGTTCCGGCTCTACCTTTGCATGAGGGTCGATTCCGCGCTCTTTGCAGATTTCCTTATAGTGGCGCTCAATGTCGGAGATCAAAGTGCCGGAGGTTTTGTTGATGGTCTCCAAACTGGCTCTCAGCTCTTTCAGCTCTTTGCCCCGGCTCCAGCTTGCAATATAGCCGAAGCTGTTTTCTCCGGTCTCGATGCCAAAATACTTGCAGACCGCATAGGAGATGCTTTCAGCCTCCACTTCCTCCGTGTGGCGGTTTTTGATTGCCCGTTTTTCTGCGGTTGGATCTTCCTCAACTGCAAGACGCCATTCAAACTGATTTTCGTCCACATAACGCCAATCCATATCAGAAGCAAACTGTTCGGCTTCTTTTTCTGTGGCAAAATCCAACTTGAAATCATGTTTGGTTCCACCTTCACTCTCCTGCACAACCTTCCATGACGGTAGCATTTCATATTTTTTAGGGTCATGGAGCTTGCTGTGGGCAATCTCGTGTACTGTGGCTGAAACCGTCTGAACCTCACTCATGCCCTGACGAATGGCAATTTTCTGATGATCAGCAGAAAAATAGCCGTCCGTATCAGCGGCCATTGCTTCAAAAGTAATCGGCACCGGTGCGCTGCGGCGCAGGGCCTCCATGAATGCCTCATAATTTGGCACATTGCCGGAAAGGGAGGAAGCAAGCTCCGGCAAAGGTTTCCCGTCGGTCTGACTCACATCAAAGACCTTGACAGGGCGGAACATGGGAATCTCGATTTCTTTTTCCTCTGTAACGATCTTTCCGTCTTTATCCAGAATCGGAGCCTTGGTATCCGGGTCCAGCTTCTGCTCCTCGATTTTCTTCTTATACGGTGTGGGAGCGATGATGGTAATGCCATGCTCGCCCTTTTTTACATGACGCTCAAACTGGTCTTTCCACTTATTGTATCCGGCTACCAATGTGGCGTCCGGCTTCTGCATATAGATGAGCATGGTGTTGTTTACCGAATAGCGGTGGAAGCGGGACATGACGGACAGATAGCGCATATACTTTTCACTCTCAAACAGTTCTTTGATGCCCTGCTCGATGCCATCTGTGATTTCCCTTAGCCGTTCTCGGTTGGTGGGTTTGTTCTCAGCCATGATTTTCAATCTCCTTTCCAAGTGTGTGATTTCTGCTGTGTGTTCTGCAATCCATGCCTTTTGTTCTTCTTCACTTTCATAAAGAAAAAGGTCCAGCAGGTACTCTACATAGGTTTTCTTCTGGATTGCTTCCACAAAGCGGGGGTGCGGTTCTTCCTCCGGTGTCCTGGGAGAACGGTCGGCTTCCCATTTTTTCAACAGATAGTAGTAATCGGACAGTACACGGTAACAGCGCTGTCGATCCTCCCGAAACTTCTGTGCCTCGGTTTTTTGCCGGACATATCTCCTGCGGGGCGGGGCCTGACTGTCATAGATCAGGCCAAAGTCCTGTGCCAGTTTCTCCGCCGCTTCTTTTGGGGAGAGGTCAAAGAGCTTTGCGGTAAAGTCGATCACATCCCCATCTGCACCACAGCCAAAGCAGTGGAACCGCTGGTCTACCTTCATGCTGGGATTCTTATCATCGTGAAAGGGACAGCAGGCCATGCCAGTTCGACTGACTTTTATCCCGTAAAACTCTGCCGCTTCTCTGGTGCTAACCGACTGCTTGACCGCTTCAAATACATTCTCTGCCATGTGCCTTTAACTGCCGGACTTTTTCACAGGGGGCTGGTATCCGGCGGCTTTTGCTCGCTCACTGGCAGCTTTGCGGCGCTCGGCGCTGTATGGCTCCCGGACTGATACACACCGCTTGGGGACGGTAAAGTTATGGGCGTCCTTTCGGGTGATCTGGTCGGGGTGCTTTTTTGCCAGCAGTTCCAGCTTCTCCATCAGACGGGGATCGTGGGTATAGACCTCAGCCATTGGTTCTGCCTGGTTATAGAGGAGAATGGTTTCCCGTTCCACTAAAGAGAGCTTCATCGGCTGCCTCCTTTCCACTGGTCAAATTCCAGCTTGAAGTTAGCGTACTGTCCATCATCCTCCAAAACCACAGCGGCATCGTAGGTCTTTCCGGTTTTCTCCGAATATAGGCCCGTCACACGGACACGGCCATCTTTCAGCAGTGCAGACACCACAGCCTTGGTCGGCTGTTTTTTCTTGGCAGCCCACCATTTGTTGTTTTTCCAGATTGCAAATTTGCAATCTTTGTTCTGACAGAAGAAGCCTTTTTGCAATTCTGCAACTTCACCGCCGCAGCGGGGGCATTTGCCCACCACCTCACGGGGCGGAGTGAACAGGTACTCGGTTCCCTTGATGACCTGATAAGTTCCCACCAGATCTTTCAGCATGGTGCTGATCCCGTCCAGAAACTCCTCCGGGGCAAGCTGCCCGCGCTCGATCTCTCCCAGGCGGTACTCCCACTCGGCAGTCAGAAGCGGCGATTGCAGCTGTTCCGGCAAGACTGTGATCAGGGAGACTGCATCGTGGGAAGGGAGAAGCTGCACCGTTTTCCTGTTCTTTTTTCGTTCCAGAAAACCGGCAGATACCAGCTTTTCCAAAATACCAGCACGAGTGGCCGGTGTCCCCAGACCTTTTCGCTCGGCATCCTCCGGCATATCCTCTTTTCCGGCAGTCTCCATCGCGGACAATAGGGTGTCCTCCGTAAAGCGCTGAGGAGGACTGCTTTTGCCTTCTTTGATGATTGCAGCAGCAACCGAAAGGGTCTGTCCTTCGGTCAGCTCCGGCAGGGCTTTCTCTGCGCCCTCTTTTTTCGGCTCTGCATCCTTCGTTTTGGCACGGTAAGCGTCCTCCAGTGCTTTCCATCCGGGGTGCTTCACTGTTTTTCCTTTGGCGGTAAATTTCCCACCGGCACACGCTGCAATCACAACGGTTTCCGAATAGATATGGGGCTGGGCCACGGCGCACAGCAGACGCAGGGCCACCAGCTCCAGCACTGCTTTTTCTCCCGCAGGAAGGGCAGAAAGGTCTGCATCCTTGAGATTTCGGGTGGGAATTACTGCGTGGTGGTCGGTTACTTTCTTATCGTTGATGACCGTCTGCGGATCACAGGTAATGGCGATCCCTTTGCGAAACGGCATAGCATTGGCAACCAGATTCACCAGCACCGGCAAGCTGTCTGCCATATCACTGGTCAGATAGCGGCTGTCAGTACGGGGATAGGTGCAGAGCTTCTTTTCATACAGGCTTTGCAGATAGTCCAGGGTCTGCTGGGCCGTAAATCCAAGCAGACGGTTGGCATCTCTTTGCAGGGTAGTTAGGTCATAGAGAGCAGGCGGCTTTTCGGACTTTTCCTTGCGCTCCACCTTTTTGATTGTGACAGCTGCACCCTGGCAGGCTTCTTTCAGCTGCTCTGCGCTTGCTCGGTCACTCATGCGCTCCCCGGATACGGTAAGACCGGGCAGCTCCAGCACCACGGTATAAAAGGGAACCTGCTTAAAGGTGTCGATCTCAGCTTCTCGCTGGACAATAAGCGCCAGCGTTGGGGACATCACGCGCCCGATGTTGAGGGTGCGGTGATACAGCACGGAAAAAAGCCTTGTGGCATTGATCCCCACCAGCCAGTCGGCCTTGGCACGGCAGAGAGCAGCATCCCGAAGTCCATCATAATCTACACCTGGGCGCAGGTTTGCAAAGCCCTCCCTTATGGCGGAGTCCTCCATCGAAGAAATCCAGAGCCTTTTCATCGGCTTTTGGCAGCCTGCCAGCTCATAGACGCTGCGGAAGATCAGCTCGCCCTCGCGTCCGGCATCACAGGCATTTACTACCTCCGTTACATCCGGGGCGTTCATCAGCTTTTTGAGAATATCAAACTGCTTTTTCTTGTCCTTTCCCACCACCATCTGCCAATGCTCCGGCAGGATAGGCAGGTCATCATATCGCCACTTGGCATACTTGGGGTCATAGCTGTCTGCATCCGCAAGACCGGCCAGATGGCCTACGCACCAGCTGACACGCCAACCGTTACCCTCCAAATACCCGTCCTTACGAGCAGTTGCACCGATTACCGCAGCCAGACTTTGTGCAACCGATGGTTTTTCAGCAATCACCAGCTTCATAATCTTCAACCTCCCATTCATTCTGCCAATTATCAGACAGTTTTTTTGCAATGCTGTGTTCTGAGGCAAGTGTAATGTCATAGCCAAAGCGATAATCATATCGGTACAACCTGCCAATCAAATCATTGATTATGATATTGCAGGCCATAATCACACGCTCTTTATCCACCTGCATCAGTTGATAGCGTTGATAATTGTTGTAATATTCTCGATGTCTGTGGGTTCTGCTGACCGTATCTTCCATCAGACAATCTATGGCATCTTTTTCACCATCTTCTTTGCTGCCCTGTGTATAAGACAACAGTTCCTTAACCATGGGAAAACTTTGTTCATCTACCGTTGCTTCTTCGCTCAAAAAACCGATATAAGCTTTTAGTAACAGGCTAACTGCTGTTTTTTCAGCTTCAGATAAAGCGTTCATGGTCTCCGCTGCATCAGGCAACAGTTCCTTTTCCACAAATTCATCTATCTCACCAGAATAAAGCATTCGGATTGAGTCCACACATAAAGAGCGTTTTTGGGGTGCGGTCTCAATTTCAAAATCATAAAGATCCAAGTCATCGTTCTTCTTTGACTTTTTTTGAACTTTGCTTATAGCAGTGAAAAGAATGTCTCCTCCAAAGTAAATTCCGAAGGCGACCAGATCAAAAATAATCAGAAAGTGTAATAACCAGTTCCAGGTGTTCATTGTGAGGTCCTCCTTTCTTTGACCATGTGCTGATTTTGGGTGTGGATTTACAGTAAGAGAGTGAGTAGAGCAGCAGAGGACAGGAATTTCTCCCTGTCCTCTGTCCCTTATCCCGCAATGATTTGAAATACGCTACGCTCAAATGGTTCAATCTGCTCTATCGCGTTCCTCATTAGGGTCAGAACCCTCAAAACCCTCCTCAAGGACTTCCTCATCTTCGGTTTCCCATTCCTCGGAATCTTCCTCACCATAATCATAATCGTCCAGACTGTCATTGCCCTTGGTCTTAGGCTTATTCTTAACGAGCTTCAAGTAGGCAAATACGCCACCGCCGCCCAGCAGAGCCAGCAGAAGGATCAGCGCAGCCGGGTTCAGTCCGGCAGGCTTCTCTTTTTCCGGCTCCGATGTTTCTGCCGGAGGTTCCGGTGCTTTTCCCGTACATTTACTCTTATCAGTTACACAGACCGGGCAGGCCGTATTAACTGCCCCTGCTTCACATTTCTTCGTGCAGCTGCACACAGCAGGCGGCTCCTCTTTGGCATTTCCATCTTCCATCAGTGCCATCAGGTCCGCTTCATCCACCTGGTTCAGAAAGTGAACAGCAGTCTTTTTATCCTCGTTGGCCCTGTCGATCAGGATATAAAAATAGTTGCCTGCCTTGGTGGTAACGGTAATGAGCTGCTTGTTGCCACCAAAATCATCCACCAGAGCGGCGTTGCCATCCGGGGTCAGCGGAGGTGCTTTTTCGGGTTCTTCCACCACCACATTGCTGTCATTGGTGGTATCCTCTGCCGGGGGCGGAGCTGCGCCCTGGGCAAAAGCGGGAACGGTAAAGCCCAATGCCAGAACCAGCGTCAGGCAAAGGGCGGAAAGTGTTCGGAGCAATCGTTTATTCCTCATAGCTGTTTTCCTCCTGTTCGTTGTTGTCATCAGCCAAACTGCCGGGAACTGTGCCTCCGGACAGCATGGCGCTCAGCTGAGCCGGGGTCATACGCAGTGCGCGCACCATCTGGACAATCTCCAGATTTTCCGCCTCGGTTTTCTGTGCCTCCAGCGCCTTGAGCTTTTCCTGATACTCTGCGATCTTCTCGCGGACCTTTGTAATCTCCTGGTCAATGCGTTCAATTTTGTTCTTTGCCATCGTCTATCACTCCTTCTAATAAATCTCGGTTACCAGTTCATCAGGCCGTAGCCCTTGATACTCTGATAATTCAGGTCATAACTTTTGATCTTGCAGGCATCGCCGGAATTTCCCTCCACGGTATAAACACGGCTGCCATCGGTGCCGACAACAATTCCCACATGGTCTGCGGAACCATCCAGATCCCAATCGAAGAAAATGGCATCACCGGGAGCGATGTTTTCATATCCTCGTGCGCCCCACTGTCCATGAGACTGGAACCACGGAACACCCTGAGACTGGCAACCAGCAAAGCGTGGTTCCGTTCGACCGGATTGACCATAGCACCATGATACAAAGCAGGCACACCATTCCACGCGAGAGTTGAAGCCGTACCAGCTCCAATAAGGTTGTCCTCCCACATTGCCCACCTGACTTTTCGCCAGTTCCATCAGTTGCGAATTTCCGGGGCGGGTGCCGTTGATAAATTCAACACCAGTCAAATCTTCAGAAACACCTGTATCGGGAGAACCGCCACCAAACAACAGTGGCTTATTGCCCATAGTCTGTCGGTAGACCTGGTACATCTCCATCTGCTCCGGAGTCAGTAGTTCTGGCGCAAGAGAGGCAATGGAACGGCTTGTTAAAGTTACATGGAGAATACGATATTCATATTCATGCTCATCCCCATCTTCGTCAGTGTAAGTGCGAATCTGAATTTCTTCTCTCAGCGTAAGCTGATACTGTGCATCAAACACACGATCCAGCTCTGCCTGGGCGCTGTGGCGTGTATAGCCCTGCAAGACAGCAGAGAGAAACGCCGCAAGCTCATGGGGGTCATGACCAATCATATCCAGGTTATACCGATACTCGTCATATCCTGAGTGGCTGCTTTCGATGTTGTCGATTTTCTCCTGCAACTGGGCTTCTCTGGCTGCATAATCTGCCTCCACCGCCAGCATTTCCGGGTCATCCGATGGATAGGTGGTGCCGGAAATTACAGAACCAATACTCTGTGCCATCATAGAGCAGGAGGACATGGTATTCATCAGCATACAGATGAGGAGGAACAGCACACCGGCAACCAGAAAACCTTTCTTGTGGCGCATGACGAATGACCCTGCCTGTTGTGCCTTTTCTTTTACTGTCCTTGCGGCCTTTCCTGTTTTGGACGCAGTCTGGGCGGTATTTCCGGCAGTCTGACCGGCGCGCTTGGCGGCAGCATACTGCTTTTTGATACTCTGTTTTTGCTGCCAGCGGGAGAGAGGGTTGCTGGTAAGTTGAGGATTTTCCCGTAGGGACTTCTGATACAGGGCATTCACATTGGCCTTCTCCAGCTTCTGCTCGGCCTGGGCTGCCTTGCGGTAGGGCTTCAACTTATGGCTGCGATAGCCCTCCCGCACCAGATAAGCGCCGGTCTCCACCGCCTCCTCGGACTTGTGGGCGCTTTCCACGCCCACATTGTCCTGCTCATTTTCACGGATCTCTTTATGGAGCTTGCCCGCGACCAGATGGACGGAAGCTTCTTTAACCCCTTGAGAAACTTTGGAGGGTGGTTTTTTCTTGTCCTCAAAGGTCAGCTTCGAGGTCTTTTTCCCGGTGTCTGGGTCAATGACCATCTGCCTGACCTTTTTCTTCGGGATATTGTCCTGCGCCTTATCTGCTCTGGCCGTAGCTTTCTCCGTTTTGCGGATCGGCTTTTCCAGTGCAGGGTCAGCCCGTTCCTCATCAGTAAAGCGCAGGCGCGGCTCTTTATTCAAACCAATCACCCATTAGGATAGCATCCATCATGTGGTGCAGCTCCACATAGAGGGCCAAACCTTCCGGATCATATAGCGGATGCACGGTGAGATACGCATGGACTTGCGCCAGAATCTCAGAGAGCATTGTGATAGGTCTGTACCCTACAATGGTTGCTGCACCAGGGGCACACATCATATTCGCCCAAATCGAAAAGAGACGGGCAAGACCAATTTCGCCATCCTCATTCAAGGTTTTGAGTTCTTTGTCAGCGGTACGACACTCAACAACAGCGGAGGCCATTACCGGAAGCAACATGAATTCGTGAGCCTCCAATGCCTCACGGAAAAAAATCATGGTATCAAGTTCGCAAATATTCTGTTTCATAGTTATTCATCCTCCTTTTTCAGTTCCTGGGGTTTGGTGGTCATAATGCGGTAAAGCTCAGTATTCTTCGGGAAGTGGTCAACGAAGGGCAGGATGGTGGAGCCATAGAACAGCAGGCCCTCGCCCTCACCGGAGTGGGTCACATAGCTAAGCTGATGCGTGGAAATGCCCAGCTGCTTGGCGAGAATCTGACGGTCTCCGCCTGCCTGGTTGAGCATATACACGAAGTCGGAGTTTTCAAAGATGTTCTCCACCTCGCGGCTGCTCAAAAGGTCTTTGACATTCTGGGTGATACCTGTCGGAATACCGCCCCATTTGCGGAATCGCTTCCAGATTTCCACCGTATAAGCGGCGGTCTGCTCCTCCTTCAAAAGCAGGTGCATCTCGTCGATGTAATAACGGGTGGACTTGTGGGCAGCGCGGTTAATGGTAACGCGGTTCCACACCTGATCCTGGACCACCAACATACCGATTTTCTTGAGTTGCTTGCCCAGCTCCTTAATGTCATAGCAGACAATGCGGTTATTGATGTCCACATTGCTCTGGTGATTGAACACATTGAGGGAGCCGGTTACATAGATTTCAAGGGCCGTGGCGATATACTGGGCTTCCTTTTCCTCCTGTGAACGGAGCAGGTTATATAGGTCCTCCAGTATGGGCATATTCTCCGGGCGCGGGTCATTGAGGTAGGTCTGATAGACCAGACGCACACAACGGTCGATGATGGTTTTCTGCACCGGCTGCAATCCGTCCTTACCGCCCACGATCAGCTCACACAAGCTGAGGATAAAGTCAGACTTGAGGGACAGCGGGCTTTCATCATCCGAATAGTCCAGGTTCAGATCCATCGGATTGATGTAGTTGGTTGAGGTAGGCGAGATCTTGATGACCTGCCCATGCAGACGATCCACCAGAGGTGCGTACTCCGCTTCCGGGTCACAGATGATGACATCATCATTGGTAAGCAAAAAGCAGTTGGCAATCTCACGCTTGGCGCTGAAAGACTTACCGGAACCCGGCGTACCCAAAATCAAGCCGTTGGGGTTTTTCAGCAGCTTTCTATCCACCATGATGAGGTTGTTGGACAGGGCATTGATGCCGTAGTACAGGGCTTCCTTGCCGTTCTGGAATAATTCCTGTGTGGTGAATGGTACAAAGATAGCCGTAGAACTGGTGGTCAGCCCTCGCTGAATCTCGATCTGATTGAGTCCCAGGGGCAGACAGCTCATCAGCCCTTCTTCCTGCTGGAAGTCCAGTCTGGTCAGCTGGCAGTTATACTTCTGGGCAATAGAGCCTGCCTGAAAGATGTTGTTGCCAAGCTGACGGGGGGTGTCCGCTGTGTTCAGCACCAAAAAGGAGACCAGGAACATTCTCTCGTTTCGGCTCTGCAAATCCTGCAACAGCTTTTTCGCTTCGCTGCCGTAGGTGGCAAGGTCAGAAGGAATGATGTCCATGTCGTATCCGGCGCGGACTGCTTTTTTCTGTTCCTCAATCTTACTGCGGTCCAGATCGGTAATCTTACGCTTTACCGTTTTGATGGCTTTCACCTGATCCACCGACTGAATGTGCATACTCACAATGAGCGAGCTTTCCATATCCAGAAAATCAGCCAGCAGACGGTCATTCAGCTCTGGGGCTAAAATCTGCAAAAAAGAAACAGCCCCGTATTTCTTGCCCATACGGAACTGCTTGCCGGTGCGGAACTCAAAGGAGCTTGGTGCAATAAAATCTTTCGTGGACAGGCCGGAAGGAGCCAGCCAGTCCCATTCAAACTGAAACGGGAGCTGTTCATCCATGTGGAATACCGCATGAAGCTGGGAAAGCCTTTCCTTACCGTCCAATGTTCTGGCGGCTACACCAAGACGCTTGAAGTTATTGAGTATATCGGTCTCAATACGCTCCAGACGGGGCTTGGCGGCTTTGATGCTGTCAGCGTTGATACCAAAGGTCAGGTATTTGGTCTTGATGAGACCGTTGTTGCCTCTGGCCAGCTGATTTTGCAGCATCGTGGTATATTCCTCACGGATACTGTCAAAGGCATCCCCCTGGGGCGGAATGGAAATGGAGTTGGCAAAGGTCTCCTCCGATGCCGCAAGGTTCAAAAAAGACAGCTGGAAGTGAATCGAGCTGTCGAAATAATTGAGGAAATCACACCAGCCCTCAAAGATCGCGGTCTTATCTTCATTTTGGGAGAGCTGATAGTTGATGTCCTGAAACTGAATGGTCTTTGTGTAGTGGCTGTCCGATACGCGGCAGATCCCGTCCGGCCACATTCGTTCATAGGGGATACTGTCCTGTGCCGATTTTCCTTTTTTGTCCGTGCGGTTGGCGCGGGCAATGGCCGCTTCGATCTGCTTCTTATCGGCGCGGGACAGCTTTTTCTTTGTCTTTACCGGATGCACGGTCTTTTCTTCCGGTTTTCCCAGCAGACGGCGCAGCCAGCTTTTCATTGCGGCGAACAATGTCATACACCTCCTTATCGAGCATTTCCTGCCGCTTTAATACGGCATAAAAGTTATTGGTCTGGTAGGGACGCTGCTTGGGACGGATCACAGCTACTTTGAGGATGTTGCCGACGATCTTTTCCAGGGGCTGTCCATGCTTTTCATACATTGCCAGCAGGAAGAAGGGCATCATGACCAGCATCATACACATGGCAGCCATGCTGTTTCCCGCAGGCTCACGGAGCCACAAGAACAGCGGTACACCTACAAGCGCCCCGGCGGTAAAGCAGACCAGCTGCCTTCGTGTCAGATTGAACATGACCTTGGTTTTGACTTTGGTTAAATCTTTGGGTACGGGTACATAAGCCATATTATCCACCTCCTTTATGGGAATGAAATAGAGCTGTCCACTTCATTTCCCCACACATCCCAACCGGGTGTGGATTGACGAGCAAACAGTTCTATGCGCGGGAGATCACCCATCAATGAGACAATGCGTTCTCTGGCTTCCTGCGGTTTTTTTGAATGTTCTTCAATGTGAGAGACAATGACCTGATGAACAGCTGCGTTTATACGCTTGGGATGTCCTTTCGTTGCGAGGATACAAAGTTCCACATTGGAGCGCGTCCAATATCCCATTCCCCAGAACAAGCTATCTGCCTTTCGATTTTGCTTTACCCAAACAAAGCCGACGGTTTTATAGGTAAATCCCCATGCCTTCAGAACTGAGAGACCTTCCAGTAAACATGGAATCGTGACCCATAAAAACAAGGCACAGTCTTTATCCGCCAAGTTGCCTACTGGCAGCGCACAAATATCCTCGATACTCATGGTCGGATAGTGACTTTCTGCACTGCGTCCCAATCCTTTCTTGGAATATACTTTGTAGTTCCATGGCGGGTCTGCGTAAATGATTTGATATTTTTTCATACAGAACCCTCCTTTAGTGCGCCTGAAAGACTGATTTTGCGAGACTGCCGGTTTTGAACAGCGTAAAGCACAGCAGTACGGTGTAGCCCACGCAGCTCCAGATTGCCATGATGATGTCATCTTCCAGAGCGATGTTCTGCACCAGCACAGCATAAATTGCCACGCAGACGATGATGAGAAACGCCTGAAAGCCCAGCGCCAGCAGGGAGCGGAGGTAGTTCTGTCCCATCCCGCCCCATTCCTTGCCCATCATGGCAGCCATCGGAAGCGGCGCAACGGATGTGACAAGGTAGATCTCAATCATACGGCCATAAATGACGATAAAGATACAGATATACAGCGCCCACATGGTAATGCCAATAAAGAGGGACTGGAACCAAAGCCCGAATAGCGGTCCCAGATCCATTTCCATAAGTCTCGGCTCCATATCTGCCAAAACAGAAGAAATGTCAATGGACGCATCCGAACCGATGATCCCTGCTGCCTGCGCTACTACGCTCTGCGCCATATCAAAGACGCCCATCACGATATTCCATGTGTTTGTGACAATGAGGATGGCGGCGGCTGATTTGAACACCCACTTAAAAATCATCCAGGTGTCCACATCATGCAGGTTGTTCTTGTCTGCGATCATCTGGATCAGGTCTACGGTCATCACGATAGCCAGGATCACGCCTGCAATCGGCACCATAATGGAGTTTGACAGGTTCTCAATCATGCTGAAAATACTGCCATTCCATCCCTGTGGGGTCTGGCCTACCTGTACGGATATATCCGCGACTTGTTGGTTTACGCTGTCAAACATCCCCGAAAGGTTGCTCATAATACCGCCCACCAGCATTTCTTTCAGCCAATTTGTCAGGGCTTCAAGTAAGAAATCCATACGGTGTCAACCTCCTTTCCGCCGCCCCCGCAAAACTGCGGGAGCGGCAAGGATTTCATGCAGGGACGCTTAGACAGAGAACAGCCCGGAGAGCAGAGGTACAAGGACCATGCCGACCACGGCTACACCAGCGCCGGCCATGAGCTGCTTCATGCCCTGTGATTTTGCACCAGGGTTGTCGTTGCCGTAACCTTCGAGCAGGTTGATAACGCCCCAGATACCGAGACCGGCACCGAGCGCGATAACGAGGGTCTGAAGAACGGTGATTGCCTGTTCAAAAAATGCCATATAGTTTGTTTGCCGGAATCTGATTAAAAAATAGGTTTGTCATGTTTCATAGGCATACAAAAGCCGGAACAATCTGCCGCCCGGTTTCCGGGGGCATGATTCCGGCTGTCCTCCTTTTTCATTATTTTTTTCTTGGGATTGTCCGCTTTGTACGCCAATGGCCCATTAGAGGGCAGGTGCGGCGAATAGATAAGATCACTCCCTTCAAAAGCGGAACGAAGTTAAGCGCCCTCTGTGTCTACTTCATATACATCGCAGACCTCATTGGGCTTGAGTTTCAGCCTTGCGGACAGGAATGCTTCAATGTCAAAAGCGTTCTTATCATCCGCGTCGGCAGTGTACTGGAAATTGGGGTGCTTGGTAATGTCGTACTTGTCCGAAAGAAAAGGACGCACACCGCGCAGCTGGAGAATACACTTGCCGCCATCCATAACAGCAAGCTCATCCTGGCTCATCAGCTCTTTCCCCAACTTTTGATAGTTGAGAGAGTGGGAAGTTTCACGCCCACGGCTCTCTCCGGTGTTGTAGGTGTCGATGGTTTCCTTGCCCAGCACGGCAGCCAGCTCTTTGAGGGTGGTTGGCTCCTTACCGCCCAGGAAGATGGAAGTATCCATGTTGCCGATGATGGTATCTGCGTTATCCTTATAGATCGCCTTCAGCTGACTCTGTGCCTGCAACACCAGACAGGCGGAAATCTCACGGCTTCGGATGGTGGCAACCAGCTTTTCCAGCTTGGGGATCTGGCCGATGTTGGCGCACTCGTCAATGAGACAGCGCACATGGACCGGGAGCCTGCCGCCATACACATCGTCGGCTTTTTCGCAGAGCAGGTTAAAAAGCTGGGTATAACACATGGAAATAAGGAAGTTGAAGCTGTCGTCAGTATCACTCATGATGAGGAATAGGGCAGTTTTCCTATCTCCCAGAGTGTCTAGCTCCAGCTCATCATAAGCCGTGACCTCACGCAGCTCTGCAATGTCGAACACGGCAAGACGCGCACCACAGGAAATTAGGATCGACTTGGCTGTTTTTCCTGCCGCCAGCTTATATTTCTTATACTGGCGCACCGCAAAGTGGTTCGGCTTCTCGGCTTCCAATGCGTCAAACATCAGATCCACGGGATTTTTGAACTCCTCGTCATCCTCCCGGACTTCCATAGCGTTGATGAACTCAATAAGGGTGGAGAAATTCTGTTCCTCCACCGGAGCCTCATAGTGGATATAGCCAATGAGCGCACAATAGAGAAGCGTTTCTGCCTTGACCCAGAAATCGTCTCCGGCCTTGCCTTCGCCTTTGGTATTGGCGATCAGCGTCGTGACCAGCTTCAAGATGTCCTTTTCGCTATGGATATAGGCGAAAGGGTTATAGTGCATGGACTTCTTGAAGTTGATGGTATTGAGGACCTTGATGCGGTAAGGCTCATAAATGACCTTGCCGTGTTTATCCTTCATTGGCTTTCCGTCCTTCCCCAGCTTGGGTGCGCCCCTTTGGAGCATTTTTCCGCACTCCACCAAAATGGTTCCCTTCGGGTCTGTGACCACATAAGAACTGTGCATCTGCATCAGATTTGGTTTGAGCCAGAAACGGGTCTTACCGGAACCGGAGCCGCCGATCACCAGCACATTTTTGTTTCTGGCGGTCTTTGGGTCCTTGGGGCGGCTGTTCATGGTCAGGCTTTCGGTTTTTGTGAGAATGACATTGTTCTGGAACACCGGGTCGATGTAGGGAGCAATATCCTCACTGGTTCCCCAACGGGCAGAACCATACTCCATGCCATGACGGTACTTCTTGGCGTTTTTACTTTTGAGATACACCGCCAGACGCAGGCCAGCACCGCAGCACAGCCCCACCAGCAGATCCAACGGGTGCAGGCTGGGCCAGAAACTTTGCAGCGCCCCAGGCAGGACAGCAAACAGGGAAAGGAATTTCTCTGAAGCATTTGCCCCCTGTGCCAGCCGCCATGCCTCCCCGAAGTTGGTAGCAAACAGCCCCATCAGGAGATAGGGCAGGTTCAGCAAAACGAGCTTTTTGATGTCAAGCTGCTTTTTCATCGTTCCAGCTCCTTTCGCTTGGTGCGGTCCACCACGGCATTTTTGACCATCTCTTTGAACTGACTGAGTTTTGCCAGCACAGACGGGCGTTCCGTTTTCTCGGCCTTCTTGACCTTTTTGCTGGTGTACTCGGTAAATGCAGCGGTCAGCGCATCGGCGTCACGGCCTTTGAAAAAGATCAGGTATTTGGGCGGGGAGCTGCTGCGGTCTTTCTTCACCGCATAGTCCACACCATATTTCCGGGCGATCTTCTCAAATTCCTTGATGGAGGGGTCTGTGATCTCGATATTGGAGATCCCCTGATTCTGACCAATGAGCTGCTTGACGGTCTGTTTGCCGTGGGGTGTCACAGGGGCGTCACGGCTTCTCTGCTTTTGCAGCTTCTTTTCCTTGCGGTGGGCAAGGTACTTGCTGATGGCGGCTTTGAGCAGCCTGCCGGTGAACTTTGTTCCGCTGACAACCAGCGTTAAAGTCCTGTTTTCCACTTCTTCCTGCATTTTCATCGCCTCCTTTCCACAAAATGTGCAGGGGTGGTGCATTTATTTCTAAGGCGGGACCACCAGCCGCCGGAGAAGGTATTTCTTCATCGAACCGCCCTCAACGAATTTGCTCAGAACGGTCATAGAGCAAATCTCCATTTCTGACCTTTGCATGACTGAGAATCTTGATCTGTCCCTTTGCCTGACTGTCCAGAGCTTTTTCATAGCCCTTATCTGACAAAAACAGGCGGGTTCGTTCACCTTTCCAGCCCACCGGGGAGTCATGCGTCAGCACATCAAAAATAATCATGTGCCGGGTGTTCTCAGCAAATCGCTGGAGATCCATGTAGTCATGGCCGTGATAGTTCTGCGCTCCAGCTTTCTGGCGCATTTCTTCCATCAGCTGACCGATTGTTTTGCCTTCTGGCATAAAACTCACTTCCTTTCCCACTCTCATACAACCATCAAAATCATGTCTCTCAGCTGAGCAAAGTAGAGTTTGCCTTGCGGGGTTATCAGCGTATAGGAGCCGATATGCCCGTGATTGCAGTAGTCTTTGACACAAAACAGTCCTTCATTGGCTGGCTTTGCATAGGGCAGTACATTACCGGATGCGGTGCGGTACACAAAACGCTTTTCCAGAAGGAAACGGACAAACCGACGCTCCGGGACAAGCAACTCTTTGGCGGTGGTGCGGAGGTTGGTACTGTGATTGAGGTCGATGAACAAATCATAAAAGGCTGCCTTACTCTCCAGCAGGGCATTTTCCTCTCGTAGCGACGCATTTTCTTCCCGCTCAGCAAGCAGCTCGGAGCAGAGCTTTATCAGAGCTTCCGGAGAAGTGGCTATCTCCCACAACTTCTCTTTTGTGAGATAGGCTCCGTGCTTGCGAATGGCAGGTAGAACTTCATCAAACACCCATTGTTCAAACCGTTCCGCTGACGGCAGTTTACTATGGGCGATCAGACGATATAGATCACCTTCGGGGATAAAGAGCATTTCGACCATTTGTACCGCGGGGCTTCCATCTGCCTTTTTCCCAGTCTGGACCCCTATGGAACATTTCGTTCCACCCCTGGTATGGTCGCGGACGGCTTTGCGTGGATTGGTATATCCCAGCGCTGTTGCCACATCTGTACCGCAAAATAATACTTTGCCATTCTGTTCCAAAGTGCGAATGCTTCCGAACTCTGGACTATTGAAAATTTCAATCTGATTCATGCTGTGCCTCCTTTGGTGTAATACAAAAGCGGCTGATTACCAGCCGCCTGCGTGCATATCGTGATTTACCAGTGAAGTGTAGTGGTTATTCATGGTGGTAGGAGCGTTGAACAGCACTGCAAGCAGGTACTGCTTGATGTTGTGTACCTGGGTGGTGTTCTTTTGCAGACAGTCCATGACAAACTCGATGTGAGAGCTGTCCAGCTTCAAAAAGCGGGAGCGTACAATTTCATGAGGAAAGTCCGCACCAGAGATCCGGGTGGTCTTTCGTTTGGCACAGACCGTTTCTACCAACAGCTCTACGATCTCATTCAGGTCATCCAGGTAGAGAGGATAACGCTGCTTCAGACAATCATACTCGATATTCTCCAAAATCAATTCCCGATAATTTTCTATCTCTGTGACAGACATCGCATCCCTTCCTTTCCGTTCCGGCGGTATTACCGCCGCTGTTTCCCGGAAGGGAATGGAATCGGTATTTGATCCATGAGTATTTTGTTTTTGGGTATTTGATTTCTTAGTATTTAATTGTGTTGGATTTTCCGGTAACGGATTTACCGCTGACGGGTTTACCGTTATCGGGTTTTCCGACAACGGCTTATCCAACATCGGTTCTCCCTCGATGGGACGCTCAAAAATGGTATACTCATTGGCTGCGAATTTACCAGAAGCATCAGTTGTCTGTCTGCGCCGAATGTATCCGGCTGTTTCAAGCTCATTGACAGCAGAGCGGATTGCATCTTTGCTTTCTCGATTGATATAGCTGAGTCCTGACAGCGTATAATCCCAGTCATCAGGCAGAGATAACATCTGCGACAAGAGACCCTTTGCCTTCAAAGAAAGTCGTTTGTCTTTTAGATGAAAATTGCTCATAACCGTGTAATCGCCAGTGCGTTCTACACGAAAAACAGCCATTTACTTCACTCCTTTCATTTCTCAGGTATGAAAAAAGCCGCAATTCATAAAAGAATTGTGGCAGCGGTTAGGGTCTGTCTGTATCTTTTTTTCTTGCGTCGGTAGGGGCGTTTTGGCATTGGTGGTTTATCAAACAGATCCCTTTCCTGAGAAAATGGTAAGGTTTGAAAAACACGGTCAATCTCGGTGGATTCCATATCACGCTGTGAGCGGCAATCTTCTTGAATAGCTTCTCGGATTTCTCTTACAGTACACATATTCATTCCTTTCCTTTCGTTGTATCGGTTATGAACGACGGTGTTTTTTAGGCTTGAAGTCGAGGATATGCCCCTCAATAACATGGGCATATCTCTTAATTTTGATTTCTCGACGCTGCTGGCTTTGCAGAGCTGACTGATACCCGTCCTCTGTGAGAAAAAGCCTCATTTCGTCACCAGGTTCTCCATAAGCAGTAGGGCGCAAGACAGTAAACTCAATCATCCAGAAAGTGCTGTCCCAAAATCGCTCCACTGCAAGAATGTTGTGGCCTTTCAGTTCCCTTGCTGCAATATCTTTCATAGGCTCTCCCTTCATCGTTCCTGATCTCGTTGGCGTTTTTTCTGCCATTGTTCCAGCAGTTTAATAATGGTTTCCTGCATTTTGGCCGGTGTATAGCTTTTGGGGAAATACTTTCGCAAGGTATCGCTGCTCAAGGTCACTTTATCCAGATCACCCTTTTTTTCCTCTGACATGATGGCAAGCATCACATCTTCTGACAATTTCCCTTCCTGGCTGAACTTTTTCATTCGCTGAGCCTGAGAGAGAGAAGGGGTAGCCTGCTCATAGTCCATTGTTTCCACCAGCATTTGCTGCTCGTCCGGTTTCAAAAAAGAGAGTTCATAGGCTGGGTTAAATGCGATTTTCTTTTCATCCACCATATCCAAAAGCTCTGGAATCAGTTCAGTCAAACGAACATATCGCATTACCTGGATACCGCTTCGTTCACCGGCTTCTTTTGCCACCTGGTCTCTGGCGCTCAACTTCTGTTCAACTTGAACAGAAGTCAGGTCTGTTCTTGCTCCTTGATGTTTAATGGCTTCCAGCTTCATTTTGTAGGCAAAAGCCCTTTCACTGGGGAGCAGATTTTCTCGCTGCAAATTGCTGTCAACCATAATAATTGTGGCAGCATCGTCATCCAAGTCGCGCACAATGACAGGCATGGTTTCTTTTCCGGCCAATTCGCTGGCTCTGCGGCGTCTGTGACCGGCTACCAGCTCATAACCGCCATCAGGCAGTGGTCTGGCAATCGCAGGAACCAACACACCATACTTTTTGATGCTGTCTGCGGTTTCTATCATTGCATCATCATCCTTGACCTTGAAGGGGTGATCCTTGAACGGATGCAGTTCAGATAGGGGAATTTCCTGAATTTTTTCCAGTTGCTCGTCTTGCCGACTTTCTTCTGTAGAAAACAGGTCATCTACTGAGGCCAGCTCTATTTTTTTCGCGCTGCTTTTCAAGTTTCAATACCTCCTTCGTCAGATTTTTGTAGCCCTCAGCCACTTTGCCATTAGGATCATGGGCATAAATGCTTTTTCCTTCAGCACTGATTTCTTTAGCCCTGACAGAATGAGGAATTTCTGATGTAAACACCTTGATCTTACTGCCATAGGTTTCGCGCAGAAGAGCGGAGATTTCTTTGGCAAAATTGGTTCGGCTGTCTACCATCGTCAGCAGAATCCCATCAATTTGCAGCTTGGGATTGATTTGTCTGCGAACCTTATTGATAGTTTGCAAAAGCTGCTCCAAACCTTTAGCTGGAAGATACTCTGCCTGGACGGGGATTATAACCCTATTAGCGGCAGCCAGTGCATTGACCGTAAGCATACCCAGGGAGGGCTGGCAATCAATAAGGATATGGGAGTATTGCCCCTTCAGCGTGTCCAGATATTGTCGCAGAATGGTTTCTCGGCTCATAGCGTTTACCAGAGATACCTCCATACCAGATAGCTGGATGTCCGCAGGCATCAGGTCTACGCCCTCAGGGTGGTGCAGGATACCCTCGCCGGGACGAATTGGTTCATCCATCAAAATACGGCCCATAGCGTCTGACAGTGTAAAGGGCAGCTTATCAGGCTGAGGATTGCCCAAGCTGATGGTCAGGCTTCCCTGTGGGTCTCCGTCAATCAGAAGGACTTTCTTCCCGGACTGCGCCAGACCAATTCCAAGATTGGCACAAGTGGTTGTTTTGCCGACACCACCTTTTTGGTTGGCTATGGCAATAATCTGTGTATTCATGATTTCACCTCATTTCTTTCTAAGTTTAGATATGAAAAAAAGTGCCTGCTTTACCTTTCCTGAGAAAGATAAAACAGGCACTTTCACTGGCTCAATACCTCTTGTAATGAACCTCTATGTATGGTAAACTATGTCCACGATACCATGAATATAATTAAGTCTCGACGGGAATTGAACTTTTGGCTAACGCCAAATTTCGCGCCTTTGCAAACAGAGTGCAAACAATAGGGGGCTAAAATCCTTTGTTTTTGCTTGATTTTGCTTGTACAAGGTTTATAGAGAACATGGAGAAAAGCCTTGATATAACTGCATTTTCTTTATCCCTGTTGATAGGGAATATATGCACTGGGTCCATCTCCTAAGCGGTAGGTCGGGTGTTCGAGTCACCTCGGGAACGCCAGTACACAACGCCGAAAGCCTTGATTTATCAGGTTTTCGGCTTTCCTTTTTCAAGAAATCCGTTCCCCTTTTTGCTAATACGAAACACTTTCTGCTAATACATTTTTAGTTGCTAATAAAAGTTGAACGGCCATTTTGGCTAAATCCCTTATTTACGTCTTGCTAATAAAACGGCGATTTTGGAGGTCAAATTCACCGAAAAAAATTTGACTCTGCTAATACGGCATTTTGACCCCCTCATTTTTCCTGCTAATAAATTTAACTCTTGTTAGCAGACTGGATAGACTTAACGATTTCCATTAGCAAAGCAGGATCGGCCTGGGCCAGTACCTTGAGGGCCTGTTCGGTGTCCGTTGGCCTGGTTTCATCTTCAGTCTTTCCTTCCAGGAAATCATCCATCTTTTGATTAAGCCTTTCCCTATCATTCGCAAAGGAATGGGTGCCGTACCGTCTAGTCAGCATCTCCAGGTTGGCCCAGCCGCCAGCTTGTTTTACGGAATTATAGTCTCCATTGGAAAGCGTCAGTTTTGCGGAAGCGCTGGTGTGGCGGAGGCTGTGGAACACAATTTCTTCCGGATCAATTTCCGGGTCATTCATCTCCGCTAAAATGTCCTTAAAACGCTTGTTAAGATGCTCTGTCATAATAGGGCGCCCATTAGCTTGACAAATAACCAGGTCATAATCCATATAACCGTCTGCCCCCAGTTCCTTTTTCAGCTTGCCCTGTATTTCTTTCAGGACAGATAATGCCTCCAGAACATTGTTGGGGGATTTTACCACTCGTACACTTCCATCCGTTTTTGGCTGCTTCAGTACAATCGATGTTTTTGTGCCAGGATAAAGATTCGGAAAAGTGTACATAATCTCCATTTTGGACAATTTCTCCATGTTCTTTTTGCTTACCCGGTCAATTACCCGGTCGATGTTCATGGCCTGCTGGTCATAATAAACCCGATTCCATTGAAGGCCACCGATTTCGCCGCCGCGGAGAGTACATCCCACTGCAATTAAAATTGCACAGTGCATCATGTAGTAGTCGTAGTATTCGGGTCGGCAGGTAAATTTCAATACGCGCAAAACCTGCTCCGGGCTTAAAACCGCCCGTTCCTTTTCCTGATGTTCGGGAAGCGTGGCATTCAAAAAAGGATTTTTCCCGATGTACTCCCATCTCACCGCAAGGTTAAAGGCACAGCGCATAACCTTATGTATGTCATGGATTGTAGATGCTGTGATGTGTTCCCGCATGGGCCGTCCCATGTTAGTCGCAGGTTCGGCTTCCGTTTCAAGGAAATGATAGTAGTCGTCTACCGTCTTTGTTTTGACGGTTCGGAGTTTTTTATCTCCCAGATAAGGATGGACGTAATTTTCCAGCAAACCGGTATTGCCGTCATAAGTGGAAGCTACCCATTTTTTTGCCCCGTACTTTTCGATGAATTCGTAAAGAAATTCACTGACAGTCATATCCTTTTTGTCGGGGGGTCCCTGTTCACTGTTAGCCTGTTCTAATTCAATTTTCGCTTTCCGGGATTTGGCTGCCGTATAGCTCAATCCAGACTCCCAGACTTGTTGGCGTTTCTTTCCAACACCTTCATAATACACAACGGCATAAGATCTGCCTCTTTTTACAATAGATGCCATGCTGATTCTCCTTTTTAATTTTGGTTGTCAAGCCATTCATCAAAGGAGGATTTGGACACTCTTACATATTTGCCGATTTTTACAGTTTTGAAAAGCTGCTGCCTGCACAGGTTGTATGCCATGCTGCGGCTGATCTGCAAGATATCCGCAATTTCTTGAACTGAATAGGTTCGCTTTTCTGAAATGGCCTGAATGTCATTGTTTTTTTCTTCAACTGCCATATATAGCTCCTTTCTTTGCAGTTGAAGCGGAATCAGCACATCCATGTGCTTTGGCTCTCTATATTATTTATACGATTTGAACTAAGCACTTTTCAACTGCAATTAGCAAAAAAATTGTTATTGTTATTGCATGGTGTCTCAGGCCATTTCCTACGCCGGTGTTCCGCCGCGTATTTGCAGGCTACCGCTATGCGGCAATTCAGCAGTGGGCACGCTCTTTGGTCATCGCATACTATCCCCTGCTCCTGTATAACTCCTGAGTCATGTTGTAGATTTATCAAGGTACAAAAAGGCGTATGAGCAACCGGTATTGTCCGGATTTGACCCATACGCTAAAAAAAGAGGGAGAAATAAAGATTCTTCTGCAAAGTTTCTTAAAAAATCAAAATCTATATATTGTGTTGCTCTCTTGACTAAATCTATATATTGTGTTATCCTTATTGCGTAATTGATTTTTGTGCGTCCTGTTAAGGGAATACAGAATTTTTCTGTAAGCGGTAGTGCTCCGCATTGCACACGTTGTTAAGTTTGTAATCTGTCAGTGGTATTACTGCGCCAAATTGGCCGGTATATTGCTGGCTTTTTTATTTTCGGGGTTTTCCCTGTTTTGAAGCGAGAATGACTTTGGTTCGTGAAGTTCCTATTTCACGAACATCAGGCAATTTTTTGCCCTTAGTTATTCTCGCTTTTTTTTTTGCCCAAATGCCGGAAACGGCTTTGAGGATAAATCAATCAAATAAGAAAGGCAGGTAATGAAAATGAAAGTGAATCAGAGAAAGAAGTACGGTAATACCATCAAAAAACAGGCGGCTTTGACTGGCTATCCTAAAAACAGTAAGATTCCGGACAGAAATCGGAATATCCATACTGTACCCAGAGCAGTCATTCCCCGACGTACACGCAGAGGAATATGACTATGGCATGCAGTATTGTAACACAACAATCACAGTACAAGCCTCTTGTACTGGTGGATACAGCACATCTGTCCAGAGAAGAATGGCTGTCATACAGGCGCCGGGGAATCGGCGGCAGTGACGTAGCCTCAATCTTTGGAATCTCCCCTTTTAGGACAGCCAGGGATATTTATTATGACAAGCTGAACATAGCATCTGTCGATGAATATGAAGGGAACTGGGTCGCCATGGAAATGGGAAATCTGCTGGAACCTTTGGTGGCAAAGATTTTTGGAAAAAAGACGGGATATAAGTTCTACAAGAGGAAGAAGATGTTTTACCATCCGCATTATCCCTTCATGCTGGCAGACTTGGATTATTTCGTGGAGCTGCCGGACGGCACCACTGCCATCCTGGAAATTAAGACCACGAACTACAATGCCAGGGATAATTGGTGGCTGAATGGGAAGGAAACGGTACCCGTCTATTATGAGAGCCAGGGACGCCACTATATGGCGGTCATGAATGTTGACCGGGTTTTCTACTGTTGTCTTTATGGAAATACAGAGGGCGAAACGATTATCCGGGAAATCAAAAGGGATTATGCCTACGAAGAAGAAATGATTTTCTTAGAAAAGGAATTTTGGGAGAATCATGTGCTGGCAAAACTGCCGCCTCCGTATATGGAGAATGGCGATCTCATAATGGAAAGCGCAAGTAGACATTTTGGGTCTGCCGACCCTGATGCACCGGCGGTAGAGCTGAATACAGGCATGGCTGCCAAACTGATACGTTATTTGCAGCTTCAGGAGGAAAAGAAGAATGAGGAGGTGCATTCCAAACAAATTGATAAGGAACTGCAGCGTCTGAAAGGGATTCTGGTTGCAGAGATGGGAACAAGCTGTAAAGCCATGTGCAAAAGCAATGGGATCAGCTACACCATTACTTATAATCCGGTTCGGAAGCCAACGATTGACAAGGATAGTCTGTTGCGTCTGAAACTGCAATATCCTGATATCTATGAGCAATTTGCTTCAATATCGGAATCCAGACGTTTTTATGTGAAGACATCCTTATCCGAGGCGGCCTAAAAATTTCACGAAAGGAAAATGTATATGAAAACGAACTGCACAAAACAGGAATCGGTAGCATGGTACAAATGGAGGTTTAGGAAATGAGCTATATTGGCACTTATGATGGAACCATATTTTATAATCCATCAAATAGATACTGCGTCATCAGCGTAAAGACGGCAGATCAGAATATTCCGGTCCAGGCGCGTTCTGCCAGGCAATATAAGGACCATCTGATTCGTTTTGTGGCCGTAGGCTATGAACTGCCCCAAACGGATGCTGTTCAGATTGAGATGGATGGTGAATGGCAAAACAGCAAACACGGTTATCAGCTCCAGACGGAGCAATGGCGCGAAATCGTTCCGCGGACCGTAGATGGTGTAGAAGGATATTTGTCTTCAGGCTTGATTAAAGGTATTGGCCCTAAAATTGCGGCCGAAATTGTGGCCCGTTTTGGTGTCGGCGTACTGGACATACTGGAGAAACACCCGGAACGTCTGCTTGAAGTTAAGGGTATTACGGAAAACAGGTTGGAAGATATAAAAACTTCCTATGCCGAAAATAGAATGATGCAGGATCTCATGACCCTGCTTTCACCATACAAGGTAACTCCAAAAACGGCTCTGAAAATCTATCAACAATTAGGTCCTGAGAGCGTGGAGGTTTTAAAGAATAATCCCTTTGAACTCTGCCAGATTTCCGGATTTGGTTTCCGCCGTGTGGACGCCATCGTTCAAAAGAATGGAAATGACCTTCATGACCCCATGCGCATCAGGGGCGCTCTGATCTGCATTTTGGATGAGATACGAGGCAAACAGGGACATCTGTATTTGGACACTGAAAGTCTAATCAATCTCGGCTTAAAGATGCTGAATGAGAAAATACCTATTCCGGGAATGCGCCTGTGTAAACAGGATGTTGAGGAAGAGCTTCAAGGTATGATATTAAGCGGCACAGTGGTTTTGTGTCACGATAATATCTATCTGCCCCGCATTTTCGACTTGGAGGACAGCACAGCCCGTCAAATAGCAAAGCGGCTTATATCTACATCTGAGGTTGAACATATTGCCCCTCTTATGGAGCAGATAAAAAAGGAGATGGGAGTTTCCCTGTCTGCTAAGCAGGATAAGGCTGTTCGTATGGCATTCCGGCATAACCTTACAATTATTACCGGTTCCCCTGGTACTGGTAAGACGACGGTACTGAAAACTATTTTAGAGGTGTACCGGCGCCAGCATACGGATGGAAAAATCATGCTGATGGCGCCTACCGGACGGGCAAGCCGCCGAATGGCGGAAAGCACAGGCTTCGAGGAGGCTAAAACACTACACAGTGGTTTGGGACTTGGAAGCGAGGAAGATGAAAACGGCAGAAAAAAAGAGGACTCATTGTTGACTGCAGATTTGATTATTGTAGATGAATTCTCCATGGTGGATATGTGGCTTGCAAAACAGCTCTTTCAGAGACTGAAGGACGATTGCCGCATTGTTCTGGTAGGTGATGCCGACCAGTTGCCAAGCGTAGGAGCCGGAAATGTGTTCCATGAATTGATTGAATGTGGGCTGATACCAGTAACTATGCTTGATGAAATATTCCGTCAGGCAAAGGATAGTCTGATTGCTCATAATGCAAAGTTTATAAATGAAGGCAGCACAAATCTGTATTATGGTCCAGACTTTGTATTTTACACCTGTAACAATCAGAATGAGGCCGCAGAAAAAATCATGGAGTGTTATTGCAATGAAATTGCAGAAAGCGGGATTGAGCGTGTACAGATACTATCGCCTTTCCGAGCGGAGGGCGCTGCATCGGCAGAACAGCTCAACGAGGTAATCCGTGAAATGGTGAATCCTTTTTGCTCTGCAGAGGAGGAAATTAAACTGGGACCGAAAATCTTCCGTGTAGGAGACCGTATCATGCAGACAAAGAACACAGATAAGGTATCCAATGGCGATCTTGGCTTTATCAGATACATCAAGGAAACAGAGGACGGTAAACGGATTGGTGTGGATTTTGGCCCAAACCGGGAATTGGAGTACGGTGTGGAGGAGCTGGTTAATCTGGATTTATCCTACGCTACTACGATTCATAAGGCAATGGGGAGCGAGTATGAAACCGTTATTGTCCCACTACTCAAGGCACATATGGTAATGCTTTACCGCAATCTGCTCTATACCGCCATTACCCGTGCAAAACACCGTGTAGTGCTGGTGGGGCAAAAGGCAGTGCTGTTTATGGCAATCCACCGCAATGAAATCAGTAAACGAAATACATCTTTGGGTGAACGAATCTGCCTGTATTATCGGGCATTTGCTAAGAGTGCAGGTATAGCTATTCCCTCTACCCTGGGAGACAAATTAAAAAATGCAGGTTAAAAAAGAGAGACAGAGTGCAGAATTTGTGCACGGTGTCTCTATTTATTTTGAAAGGAGCAAATGATTATGAACGAACAGGAAAACAAAAGGAACATGATGTATGGAAATAACCAGGCGGTTACCCATCTGAACAAGGTGCCTGGCTTTGACCCGCTGCAGTTTCTGCGGCCGGCCATCTCTGAAAAAACACAGGAAAAACTGATGAAGCTGGATCTGCGTTATCAAAAGCTCTGGTTCCGCCTTGCCCATCCCCAGGGACGCATGAAGCTGACCGCATTGAGAATTACCGACCAGATGGCAATCTTTGAGGCCAAGGTTTTTTTGGACCGGAGCGATGCCGAGCCGGTCAGCAGCCTGGTTGCCAGCCTGACCCGCCAAGATAGCCTCAATTACATTAAGGAGGCACAGGATACGGCCTTGAGCACCGCTTTGGAAAATGCAGGCTTTGGCTTGCAGTTTGCAGATGTGAGTGTTGGAAAGGAAGGCGAGCGCTATGGCAGCACTATCCCTGTAACCAGTGTACAAGGCAGTGAAAATCCGCCTGCAAAAGAAGTTCCGGCTCAGGCTGTCAGTACCACCGTAGAAACGCCACACGCTTCGGTCAGGGCAGCATCTGTAGAAACACCCAAGACACCACAGTTAGCATCTATGGCTGTGCAAACGACGCATGCCAAGGTAGAAAGCAAGTCTGTCGTACAAAGTCAGAATGTTGCTGCGAGCCTGCCGGTGAGCGGGGAAAAAGTGGCGCAGGAAGAACCTCTGCCTGCTGGGGAAGTTGTGCGGAAACCTATATTAGAGGAAAATTTGCCAGTTGTCCCCAAAGCACAGGCTAATGTGACAGAGAGCCAGCCAGTCAGCCTTTCCAGTAAAGCAGCAGAAATGGAGGAGCAGCTGCCTGTGGCGCCTGCCGCGAAAACGGAACAGAAAGAAAGTCTGCCAATAACCTCTGCCGCAATGCCGGCGCAGACCGCACCGGTATCTGCTGAAAGCAGGACATTGCCGTTTGTAAGGCCGGCTGCGGACACCACAACGATGAACCCGGAGCCTGCTGTTAAGGTACAGAGTATGCCTGCGTCTTCTGAAGACTCTGCTCCTGTTCAGGAGCAGAAAGCCGAATCTGCCGTTGCACCCCGGTATACTGCCGATATGCCGGTAGATGACATTGCTGCGCTAATGACAGAGGAAGAAGCCCGTGAAGTGAAGGTTGATACGGGAATATGCAATGGTTGGACGATTGGACAGGTTGCGGATCAACGGACACCCAGCCTGAAGTATTATCTTTATGGCTACAAGGGAAACAACAATATTCTCCGAGCAGCAGCTAAAGTTATGCTGGAATCTCTGACGGAGCAAAAAGCTGGCTGATGTGGTGGCCGTGTGAGCTTGGGAAGGGAGTGAAAAGTGAAAGGACTCGTACCCACAGGATTTTCCCTTTGGGATTATGGACGTAGTGGAGCTTCTGCACCTTCATATCCGGCGCAGGCAGGCAAACAGCGTTTATGTGGACTGCCCCTTTTGTAATGACCGCCGAGGCAAAATGAATGTAAATTTCATTAAGAATGTCTGGCGGTGTAATTATTGCGATGAGCATGGCGGGATGCTGGCGCTGTATGCCAAGGTGAACAACACGACTAATTCCGATGCCTACCGGGAAATCTGCGATATTTTACAGACTGACCCACCCTGGGGGTATGAGGCGGAGAATAAACAGGATGGCGGAACCGGGGACTCCACATGGGAATCCCGGTCCGACAGTCCTCTCCCCGACAGGGCAGAACAGGCAATCGCATATGATCTGGAAGAAGTGTCGCAGTCGCAAAGGGCCAGTAATCAGGAGATTCATCAAACGTATTCGATGCTTTTTGAAATGCTATCCCTGTCAAATAGACATAGACAACATCTGAAATCTCCAAAGCGTGGACTCACAGACGAGCAAATTAATTCATTGGGATACAGGAGCACCCCACCGGCTTTTCTTTGCCGGTCTCTGACAGAACAACTGCTTGCAAAGGGCTGTACCGTGCAGGGAGTTCCCGGATTTTACCAGTTAGAGAATGGGGATTGGAGTGTGAAATTTACGAAAAAAACCTCCGGAATTTTAATTCCGGCAAGGGGAATTGATGGTCTGATCCACGGTGCTCAGATTCTTTTGGACGTACCGATTAAAGATAAAAATGACCCTCCCGAAAAGAAAGGAAACAAGTACATATGGCTTTCATCTTCAACTAAAAGACTGGGGGTTACGTCCGGCAGTCCGGTTCATTTTGTAGGCAATCCTTTTGCCCGTACCGTCTATGTAACAGAAGGGCTGCTGAAAGCGGATATTGCTCATCTTATGATGAATCGTTCCTTCGTGGCGATTGCAGGAGCAAATAATGTGAGCCAGCTAAAACTGCTGTTTGCGCTTTTGGCTCAGAATGGTACAGAGCTGATTGTGGAGGCACATGACATGGATAAATATAGCAACAAAGCTATTTCCAATGGTGCTTCAAAAATTTATCTTATAGCTCAGGAACACGGAATGGATTGCCGCCGCCTGACATGGAACCCCAACTACAAGGGCGTGGATGACTGGCAGATTGCATTACGGAGACAAGAAATGCAGAGTAAGATAGAGGAATCTATGAATTTCAAGGCAAAGTATCTAAGTGGCCTATGCGATATGGAGGATATAGGCCGGTGCATTGAAAGCTGGAATGGTCTGGCTGAAAGGAATGTTTCCCTTGTTTCTTATCTGGGATTGACAGCAGATGAATACTCCTCTTATCTCCAAAACGGGCCGGAGGAGCTGAAATTGTTGTTGAATGCACAGAGAAAACAAAGGTGTTTTCGTATTTATCAACTGAACTTTGATACAGAGCCAACAATACCCTTTGCTTTTATGGGCCTTGAGGCTATGTATAAAGCAGGATTTCAGCAACCACCAGCAGCAAAATACCGCAAGGTGTGCGAAAGTAGCATGTATGCGCCATTGGAGCAGACAGACGGTGAGATCCTGGATAGGATTTATACCAAGTACAATACCCCTATGGAAGATTTTCAGGGGCGATGCCTGGCTGCTTCCGATGTGATAGAACTTTATGACGAGAAACAACGGCTTTATTTCTACCGCGAGCCGGATGCCTATACCCCTGTCCGTTTTTCTCCAGCTTTTGCAAAGCCAATGCTGGAGAGGCAGGATATGAATGAGTAAGCTTTGTGAACCAAAAGTCAAAGGCGTGGAATGGGATTTTATAATCCTGTTACCATGCCTTTTTGTAGAAAGGAGCATTTAACATGGGTGTGTTTTCGGATATGGATATGGAATTTACAGATGGTACAGGTTCTCCGTTTGAGGACGAGGGAGCTTTTGGACAGACACCGGAATTTGAACAGACGGAAAGTATGCCGGTTTCAGGCGGTCAGATGGTAGAGGAAATGGAGTTGCCTGTTCCGCAGGCTGGCAGTAGAAGAATTAATGACGATACAGACAGTAAACAGGAAGAAGCCAAGAAGGATTGTTCTGGAGAGATGGTGGCGTCCATGAAAATAAGTGACAAGCCAGAACTGGATGCGGATAACAAGAAAGCGCAGGCGGCCGCTGAGGAAGAAAAACGCCGAAACGAGCATGAAGCGGCGGAGGCCCAGCGCAAAGCGGAATGGGATGCTGTGCAGGAGGCAAAAAAGGCGGCGGAACTGGAACAGTTGGACCATCTGAAGGCCATGAGCGATGATGAAATTATGGAAGCGTCGGTCAAGCGTGTCAGCAGAGATACCGAACGCCTGACCCGCCGTAATATGAAAGAATGTGTGTCAGAGTATATTCAGACGCTTTGCTTCTCTGACCCGGTCTTTGCCAGGCTGACAATGCAGCCCCACAAGACGATAATTCATTGCTTTTATTACATCAACCGCAAAGCTATGGAATTTGTTCAGCAGGAGATGAAAGACAATGGAATCAAGCCGGAAGGACCTTATGGAGCCTATGGAAGTGATATTCCAGATGATATGTGTTACCAGTGGGCAGAAGAATATTTCCGCGACCCTAACGCTGAGGAAGACAAGGAAAAAGAGGAAAAATTTGTTCCTAAGCCTTACATTGGCAAAACAAGCATGACTAAAGCAAAGAGCAAAAAGGCTGCGGAAAAGAAAGTACCAGAAAAGAAAGAGCCGGAAAAGAAACCAGAGCCAGAGGTAAAGAAGGATGTGCCGGAGGGACAGATGTCATTGCTTGATTTGGAAATGCCAAAATCAGCATGATTTATGGAAATACAGTAGAAGGAGGTTTTATTTTGATTGCATATAAAGGCTTTAAGCCCGGCTTGGTATGCCGTGGATATCAGTTCCATATGGGCTTAAATATAACTGACAAGGCAAACTGCAGGGCGAATGGATTTCATTGTGCGGAAAATCCTCTGGACTGCCTGTCGTACTACCCGGATATGAACCAGGCAGAATACTACATTGTTGAGGCTGGCGGTGATATAGACGAGGATGAATGGGATTCCAAAATCGCATGCACGCATTTAAACATTATTAAACAGTTGACTATGGAGGAGTTTTTCCTCCATAGCCTGGCATACATGGTAGACCATCCAAAACGGGAATGGAATTCCAGAGTGCATAAAGATAAGGGCGAGACACACAACGGTTATGTAGTAGTGCGCGGGATTGATCCGGCCGCTGCAGGCAAGCTGAATGATATTCTCGCTTTTGCCAAGGAGGACTATGCCACAGGGAACATCATTCAGGTGGCTCTGACCCGGGTGGACGGACAGAAGGTGCTGCCTGACCGCTGGTATGGTGTAGATCTGAAAGAAAGGCAGGTGAACCTGATTTGAGAAAGAATGAATTGCGAAAGCTGCGGACTTTAAAGGCGACACCCAAAATGATGAAGATGGCGGCTGAAGATACCCCGAAATGTGAAACATACAGTTATGGATGGAGCAGCCATGTGCGGACTGTTTATCAGTATGGACTCTATATGCGCTGCCAGACCCTGAGTGGCTTCTTAAAGGTTGCTTTTTTCCTTCCGGACCGTATGCGTTTGGGAGGAAACCTGCCAGCCTACGAGTTATTCATTTGCAGGCAGACAGGCGAATTTCTGACTTATGACCGGAACCGTGATAAATGGTTGACGGCCAAGCTGGATTTACTGGACTGGCCGGATTATGTCGGCACCTCTGAAAAGAAGTGGATTAACCCGGAGGGCTATTCTACCATCAAAACCTATCTGGGCGTGAAACACGGCGGTTTCAGCGGCCTGATGGAATATCAGCTCAAAGTACGCGCAGATGAACTGAAACGGCGCCATAAGCGGGAAACCGACCCATGGGATTCGGATTTGGCCCAGACACCGGATTTGCCAAAGGACTGGATGCGCTGGGTACGTAAGGTGGGGATTCCGGAAAACTATATTTACTACGAGTACACAAAAAAAGGTACGGAAACCGGATACTGTACTTATTGTGAAAAAGATGTGCCGGTCAAGACCCCACGGCACAACAAGAAAGGGCGATGCCCGTGTTGCCGGCATGAAATCACATTCAAATCTGTTGGCAGAGCGGGAACTGTGCGTACAGGAGACAACTATATGTATCTGCTGCAGCGGTGCGAAGACGGCTTCATGGTTCGGGAATTTGTTGGTTCCGGCTGTTACCGCAAGGGTGAGTATAAGAATCCTGAATATAGTCACAGGGAAGTACGTAGGGCCATCTATGACCGAAATGGACACGGCCTTCGGGCTTATTACTGGGGCGATTACAAATACAGTGAGTTACGTTGGATTGCCACCAGTGTATGCGGTACTTCTTCCGGATGGTACGATTATGCCGGCCGCGTCTATGGTAAGACACTTCCTGATCTGAATAAGAATGAACTACAAAGAACGGGACTAGTGGAAACCATCCGGGGTATTGATGAGATTGACCCGGAAAAGTATCTGGCAGTGCTGAAGGAAGTGCCACAGATAGAACAGATGGCAAAGGCTGGACTTCCGCTTTTAGTAAAGGAATGTGTAGCAAGCTATTATCCTTTCAAGGAATATTTCAAAAAGCACGGTGCAGGTAATCTGGCGAAAATGCTGGGAACAGATGCTCAGGGCTTAAAGCGGCTACGTGAGAATAAAGGCGGGCAGCAATTTCTTCGGTGGCTCCAGTACGAAAAAGCCACAGGTAAGCCCCTGCCGGACTATGCAATCAGCTGGTTTTGCAGTCAGGAAGTAAAGGCCGATGATCTGAAATTTATCCGAGACCGAATGAGCATTGTCCAAATCTACAATTATATGAGGCGGCAGATTCGGGAAACCGGGATGTCCGGTAAAGAGCTTCTGACTACTTGGGCCGATTACCTCTCTATGGCACAGCGCTTCGGCATGGATACCAATGATGCAATCATCTACCGGGTAAGAAAGCTGCGCCAGCGTCATGACGAACTGGTGGCCCGTTGCAATCAAAAAGAGCTGACCCTCCGTGCAGGCGAGGTGCTGAAGGAATATCCGAATATTGAGCAGATCTATGAGTCAATTAAGGGAATATATGCCTTTACCGCCGAGGATTATACCGTGGTCGTACCTTCCTGTATTGAGGAAATCATGCTGGAGGGTGAACATCTCCATCATTGCGTAGGCGGCAGTGAGCGATATTGGGAACGAATCGAGCGAAAGGAAAGCTATGTGCTGTTCCTGCGCCGGACTTCCGACCTTCAAAAATCCTATTACACATTGGAAATTGAACCGGATGGCACTATCCGCCAAAAACGGACCATGTATGACCGGCAGGAGGCTGACATTGAGGACGCAAAGAAATTCCTGAAAAAATGGCAGAAAGAAATATCAAGACGCCTGACGGATGAGGAACGGGAACTGGCTAAGACCAGCCGTGTACTGCGGGAGCAGGAATTTGCCCAGCTACGGGAAAATCAGGTAATCATCAATACAGGACATTTGCGCGGACACTTATTGGTGGATGTGCTGATGGAGGATTTGATGGAGACAAAAGAAAGTGCAACAATACCGGCGCTTCCTGCGGCGGCATAACACAAAAAAGTGGAGCCGGACGCCTATTGGGGTGTCCGGTTCTTTTACGAGGAGGAAAAATTGAAATGAAACAACTTGGAAATTTAGCTATGGTCTGTGCAAAGCGATCTGATGTGTTGCTGCAAATTCAGAGAGGTACAGTGTTCCTTTCTATTGGCATGGGGGCGCAAATGGAAACTATCTCCCTGGCATGGGATGATGACGAAAAAATCACAACATTGGTCCGGGAACTGAATTTTGGGCGTTACCAAAACACAGAAAATGGAGGTTACACGCATGATTAAAAATTTAAGCCAGTTAAAAAAAACACTGAAAGCGGGAATTCGCTTTCAAATAACCGGCCACTGCCACCCGGAGTACATAGGTCAGCTGCGAGAAGTGACCGTTGCGAATACGCAGGGCTTTTACAGTATTTTGCCAAATGAGCCGGACAACAAAACCAGTAAATGCAATGGAGGCAGAGGTTCGGTGCTCTGGTGGAGCAAGGCGCCATTCTGGAATTTTTCAGACGGCGTGTGCAGCATTTACAATAGCGATACAAAACACACAGAGGACTATCTGATTATGGCTTTCCGTGTGCTTGGAGAGGAGATTGCATAATGGAACAGAACATCTTTGATAAACAGAGGGAGCTGACAAAGAGGCTGAACCGCTACCGGGAGGAATACTGCAATCAGAATGCCCCCAGCGTTTCCGATGCCGTCTATGACCGACTGTTTGATGAATTGAAGGAATTGGAGCAGCAGACCGGCGTTTGTATGGCAAACTCCCCTACCCAGACCGTGGGCTATCCTGCGGTAAGTAGGCTGGAGAAAACCCGGCACGAAATCCCGCTGCTGTCTTTGGACAAAACCAAAAGCAGCGGAGATCTGGCGCTGTTTCAGGGAAACCATCAGGTGATGCTCATGCTGAAGCTGGACGGCCTGACCGTCAAGCTGACCTATGAGAATGGGCTGCTGATGGAGGCTGCCACCAGAGGAGACGGGGATGAGGGCGAAATCATTACCCACAATACCCGCGGCATCAGCGGCATACCCGCGCGGATTCCCTATATGGGGCGGCTGGTAGTGACCGGCGAGGCGTTTATCCGCCCCAGTGATTTTGAAGTGCTGAAAGCCACCCTGCTGGACAGCAATGGCAGACCCTATAAAAATGGGCGGAACCTGGCTGCCGGCTCGGTGCGTCTGCTGGACGCTTCCGCCTGCAGGGAGCGCCGGGTCATGTTCATGCCCTTTGGCGTATTGGAGGGATATTCGGAGCTGACCGCAAAATCGCAGAAGCTGTATCAGCTTCCGGCGCTGGGATTTACCATCTGCAGGTTCGTTGTCAGCAAGAGGGTACTTACCTGTGATGAAATCGAGGGGGCAATCAAACAGCTGCAGGAATTTGCAGCGGCAAATGATATCCCCATTGACGGCACGGTAATGTCTTTCAATGACATCGCCTTTTCCAAAAGCTGCGGCCGTACCGGGCATCACTATAAGGACGGCATGGCTTATAAATTTGAGGATGATATGTTTGAGACTCGCCTGCAGTACATCGAATGGACGCCGACCCGCTCCGGCGAAGTTGCTCCGGTGGCCGTGTTTGACACGGTGGAGATTGACGGCTGCGAGGTGTCCAGGGCCAGCCTGCACAACCTGTCCTTCATTGAGGATCTGGAACTGATGCCGGGAAACCGCATCCTTGTCAGCAAGCGCAACATGATTATTCCCCATGTGGAGGAAAATCTGGACCGGGGCGGCTTTGTCCTGGAGCGTGTGATCCCGCATAGCTGCCCCTGCTGCGGTCAGCCAACCCGTATCCATGAAGGGGCTGGCCGGACGGTGGGTGGCACAGAGCGCGCTGCAAGGACACTGCTCTGTGATAATCCGGGCTGCGAGACCAGAAGGCTGCGCAGGTTTGTTCATTTTGCAAGCCAGAAAGCGATGGATATTGCCGGGCTGTCCGAGGCCACGTTGGAAAAATTCGTTGGCCGGGGTTGGATACATACCTATATGGACATTTACCGGCTGGACAAACACCGGGCAGAAATCGTACGGCTGGACGGCTTCGGGGAAAAGTCCTGGCAGAACCTCTGGGCTGCCATTGAGCAGAGCAGGAAAACCACCTTTGAGCGGTTTGTGATTGCCATGGACATCCCCATGATCGGCAGCAACGCCAGCAAAGCGCTGCGGCAGAAATTTGGAGGCAGCCTTTCCGCTTTTGAATCGGCCGTGTACCGTGGATATGACTTTACGCAGCTTCCCGATTTTGGGGATACGCTGCACAACAATATCCGTGACTGGTTCTGCGAGGAAGAAAACATTTATGTCTGGGAGGAACTGCAAAAGCTGCTGGAGATTGAGGAAACACCGGTGGAAACGGCAGCGGGCAGCGGCGGTTCACCCTTTGCAGGCTGTATCATTGTCGTGACCGGCAAAGTGGAGCCCTACACCCGGGAAGGCATCAACAGCCTGATTGAATCTCTGGGCGCCCATCCCGGCAGCTCGGTTTCCAAAAAGACGGATTACCTGGTCTGCGGGGAAAAGGCCGGCAGCAAGCTGGCAAAAGCGCAGGAACTGGGAATCAAGGTTCTCTCGCCTGCGGAATTTTTCCGCATGGCCGATGCCGCATAAGGAAACTGCGTAGGAAAAAGATACGAAAAATCAGATTGTGTGAGGGGGAAGGCATTCGGATCTTCCCTCTCTTTCAAAAGGAGGAGCAGCATGAAGCAACGTACTATGGTTAAAATCTCAGCAGAAGAAAATATAATATCCCTGCGGACGGTTTCAAGGGCATACCGTTCCACGCAGAGATTTATGATCCTGCGGCGCAAGCTGGAGGAACTGAAGGAAAAGAAAAAGGTAATCGTTTCGGACATCCATTCCTTTGCAGTCCTGCGGTTGTATAAGACACCGGGCGGACTGGATGTGATTGATTTTGATTTCAGTTGGTTAAGTGATGATGGGTACGGGCGGCTGTCAGGACAAGCGGAAACCGTACGGCTGTCCTATGAAACATTCATGGCCCGGATAGAGGAAAGTAGCCGGCTGGGAGGCCAGCCCCGGAACCTCTTATCTATTCCGGAAGACAGCAGGCCGAGAATTGAATTTGAGAGCAGGCGCAATCTGCAGGAAGTTGCTAAAAATAAAAGAATCCGCAGACAGCTTGGAAAGTTTTTGGATCAGCACTTTAACTGGCGGGATTCCCAAAGCATCTTTGTTACGGATGATTATGAGCCGTACAGCTTTTTCTTTACGGAGAAGAAGGTGCGCGGCAATGGAATTTGTGGCGGTATTATTCTGCATGGGCAGGATAATATGAAAAACGCAACGTATAGCATTCATACATAAAAAAGTATGTTATACTGATATTAAAGATTGTAATAAAAAAGTGAGGTGTTGTATGGATAGATATTTGTTGCTTTGTCGTATAAAATCTGCTGATGGATCAATAGAGCCTAAGTATATATGGTTTCCAGATGCCGATGTGATGAAAAATTACATCCATAGTGTACAAGAAATCGCAGAAGAAAAAGTTTTTGTGGACTATGCAGGAGAAATTATAGAAGACAGGATTGTCATACAGAGAGAGTTTAAGAGAGATATCGTGCTGGGAGAGAAAAGTAAAGATTTATTATCATATTACGAAAATAAAAAAACAATCCATTGGGATTATCACAAGCGGTTGTTTGCTAAATATGGAATTGATGTAGAAAAGGAGCTGATAGCAGGCTATTCTCTGGGCGTCATTTTGGATTACTTAACTTGGGGACATTCCATAGATGATATCAAATTGTTTTTTAATCCGCCATGTATGGAAATGAAAAATATGTTGATGGATTTATTTGTAGAGGCAATTAATATTTGCGAAGAAGAACAGGACAGTATTTTAGGACTTGATAATCAATTAGTCAAACGTACAATACCTAAATATCATCGTATCTATTTGGAAAGAAAACAGGCTAATCATTTAAAAGAGGAACGTTAAGTTATAAAGTAATTGGACAGCATAGATAAATGCATAATAGAAGTGCCGAATGCAGCAGCCATATGGCTGCTTGTGTCCGGCACTTCTATTTGTTACTACCTAAAAAGATACTGTCTATCTAAAAAGTGCGTACTTGTGGTCTTTTAATAGAGATGATACTCTTAACTTTGAATACTTAGAAAGGATGTGAGCTTTATGAATCATGTGGAAATTGGACCTATTCGACCACCATCAGAAAGTGATAGTTTACTGATTCGAGTGACACGAGGATGCCATTGGAATAAATGCTATTTTTGTGGTCTATATAAATCTATGAGTTTTTCCATGCGTCCAATAGATGAAATTATTGATGATATCCGGCAACAATCAGAGCTTTATAGGGATAGAAATTATGTGTCCTGTTTCTTGCAGGATGGTGATGCTCTTGTTTTGAAAACGGAATATTTAGTACGGATTTTAGATGCAATACGAAAGTATTTTCCGCTTTTAAAGCACATCACAACCTATGCCCGTGCAGATAGTATCACTCGTAAATCGCCAAGTGAATTAACAGAACTGCGGCGGGCGGGATTAGATCACTTATACTGTGGAATGGAAACAGGTTCTGATAGCGTTCTAAAACTCATCAATAAAGGATTTAATGCTGATACAGTTATCAAAAGCGGCTGTATGGCAAAAGAGGCCGGCATGACGCTATCTGAGTTTATTTTATTGGGAATTGGTGGAAAAGAATTATCAAATGAAAATGCTATAAAAACTGCCGAGGCACTAAACATCATTAAACCGGATTTTATTCGTGTACATGCCACGGGCTTCAAACCGGAATCAAAGATGGGGGAATTTATCCGGGAAGGTACCGTTACTCTGCAATCGGAAGAAGAAATAGTAATGGAGCAAAAGCTATTCTTGCAGACACTTGATAAAATGGACAGCTATTATGTAAATGAGCATGCTGTGAATTTGCTTTTAGAGGTCAGGGGTAATCTTAAAACGGATAAAGAAACGATGACCGCTGCTATTGATCGTTTTCTAAATCTTTCATCAAACGAAAAACTTTTGTTTGCCGTTGGCCGTAGGCTTAATGTGTTTTTCTTTTTGGATGATTTACAGAAACCTGATTTACACAAAAAAGCGGAAGAATTGTTGCAGCGGATCTTGCAAGAAAATCCGCATACTGATTTTTCCGCACTTTGTAATTATATTCGACAGTCTCAAATTTAGAGATGGATATTGTTATCAGATAAAGCTGCACCCGTTGTTTATCAAAGATTTTTTTACACTATCAAATTTCCCCTTTTTAATGAATAAGTAGTCAGTATCATAAGTGGCAACAACGAGTACCCCTGTCTTTTCACTGGCGATTATCCTTGTTAGAAACGCAATCATGCCATACTTTTCAAAAGCTGCGTCTTCTGCAATGCGGAAACAGCTCCACTCATTTTCAACTGTAATCACGTTTGATGGTACTAAATGAGTTGGACAAATTAAAGAGATTTCATTATCTGTTGTTGAATAGATCAGTTAGGGGCAATATGTTATACTATTTTCAAAATAAACAGTATTAAATGTGATTTCAGATAGATAAGAAAAAGTTATGTTTAAAGACTGTTAGTTGTAGATGCTGCTTTTACATATTATGTATAGTAAAAAATGGAGGAGAATAATGAGAGGACTTAAAAAGATATTATTTGGCATTGCCTTAATCTTAATCGGTGGATTTTTTATGATAGCTCCAGACAGCAGCTTAGGCGGCTGGGGCGAATTGCTATGTCTTGTTGTTGGAATTGTATTCGGGATTTCTGGTTTAAAGTCTGATGAATAGGGAATTTTATAGGTTATGGAGTACTGCATTCGGCAGTTCTCCATAACCTTTTTAGTGGGGATAACAAAATTCGATTTTGTATCAATAACCTATATCATATTTTAGGCTCGTATATCTTATTCCGGAATGCTTCAATCATAGCTGCTGTCAGGCTGCCGTTATCAAGCTCATGAGGCAAGTCTTGTGGTGTGAACCATCGTGCATCGGCCAATTCTTCATGTTCCAGAATAATGGGTGCTTTATACTCGGCTGTGGCAAAAAAGCCTGTTGCTAATGAGTCTGACAGCCCCCAAGGCTGGCTCCCAAAATACTGCAAATCCTTAATTCTAAGGCCCACTTCTTCCATGACTTCGCGTCGTGCGGCTTCTTCCAATGACTCACCTATTTCTACAAATCCTGCAATTAAAACAAACGGTTTTATACTTCGGTCCGCATAATGGGTCATCAAAAGTTTTCCTTCACAGACTACGGCAACAATTACGACAGGAGCTATCTTAGGATACTCTGTTATTCTACATTCTGGACATTCCAATGCCCTTTCTGTTATGCTGTGATCCAATATTCTGCCACACCTGCCACAAAACTTATGTTTTTCATACCAACGGACCAAGTGGAAGGCCGTGATGATTACCAATGGCATCCAAATCGGGGAATTCCTGCTTGTAACTGTTACAGGGCAATCTTTCCAACCTACTGACAAAAAATCTGCCTTATTTAAAATCAAAGAGAAAACCGCTTTATCATCAATCATAAACAGATACTGCATTGTTTTGGCTTTTAGTTGATCTGGCAGCTCGGCATAAGTTGGCAGATTGGCTTCCGGTTCCTTGGAGGAAGAAAGCAGAAAGTGTCCGTCAGCATATATAAAAACCAGAGAATCCGCGGCAGGGGTGCAACGAGTATAATTATTTTTCAGTTGGTGTGGATAAATGTCTTGCAGCAAATTGGCGCCTCCTGTCGGCTATTATGGCAGTCTCTATCATAGATGCTGCAGGTTTGTTCTGTAATGCCGCAGGGCTGCTTCATTATTCGGATCACATGCCTTTTCTAAATCGGCTATCATACTGTTTTTATCTTTCGGCAGATTTCCCTGTACCCAAACAGCATTTGAGGCTCCCAGGGAAGCGAAAAATACAGGTATATCTAAATTCTCAATCAGAGTTTTGAGTTCGTGCAGCTTCTCCAGTTCCCCCTCCTCTGCCCAGTTGCCAGCCTGAATCTCCTGATATAATTCGGACTCCGGGAAAATCGTAAGCATAGAGGAACCGATAATCTTGGGACGGGTCATATTGAAGATTTTAGCGCTCTCCAGAGCTCCCTCTACACCACGGCCAGCGCCGGATACTCCGGTCAGATAGAAAAAATTATAGGTGATACCGGCCTTGTCAAGCCGATGTGTCTGTTCTATAATTTCCTGGGCCTTATATCCTTTGTTCATAAATGCAAGCGCTACATCATCCCCGGTTTCCACACCGATTGTAATGCCGTCATAGCCAAGGTGGTGCAATTCGCGCAGTTCATCCTCTGTTTTGAGCGTAACATCTGTTACTCTGGAAAAGCAGCCAATGGTTTCACATTCAGGAAAATACTTATGGATTAAATCCGCGATTTCCTTCAGTCGATCAAATTTCAATACAAAGGGATTTGCGCCTACCAAATAAACACGTTTTACCTGATGCCTCTGCCAGGAACGCAGCTGCTCTTTTACTTCAACAAGATCAGCTTCTACATCTTCGATTGGGGTCATTCTAAACTTAAACGGTAGATCATCATACAGTGTACAAAATTTACATTTGTGATGAGTACAACCGGCAGTAACTTCAATTAGAAGTGAATTTGCCTCATAAGGGGGCCTCCAAATAGTACCTGTAAAGTGCATAGTATCTCTCCTTTTCATTATGGCTCTATCTATTGGAACGGATTTCATTGCTCCGTTTCTAATCACAGATTACAGCACAGGTCTTATTTATTCAAGTACGGTCTTTTTATGGATATAGTTCTATTTTTACTACATAGTATAAAAAATGATAGTAGTTTAATTTTTAAGTGTATTAAGTTATAATAGTAGAAAGACAAGGAGGGATTATAATGGCCGAAAATAAATTCCGCAGCCAGGACACACTTGCCCGTTGTGTGCCAATGAGTATGCTGCAATCTGTTTTAAGCGGAAAATGGAAGATTTTGATTTTATGGTATATTTCTTTTTATAACGTACAGCGCTTTGGTGAATTGATGCGCCGGCTGGATGGAATTACACAATCCACACTGACGAAACAACTCCGTGAATTGGAGGAGGACGGCTTTTTGCATCGGGAAATTTACAAAGAAGTACCGCCAAAGGTGGAATATACGTTGACGGAGATTGGGAAAAGCTTTGTCCCAATTCTCCATGAGATGATGGCCTGGAGCGAAACACATCTATGTCCTGCCGGATATGTAAACCCATATTCTTCTGTTGAAGATAATGAAAATATTACTGAAACGAACAAATAGAAGCTGATTTACTGTTGCTTATCAGTTCTTGTTTTAATACTATGTACTTAAAAAGACCGTACTTTGCAAACACAAATCCCTCCCTTATACTAAGAACCAAATTTAGTATAAAGGAGGGATTTTGTATGCATTTTACTGGCAGAACATGGCGTCCGCCTTATGAGTCAGCTTCATTCATTATTCAGGCTACTTCCGGCTGCACGTATAATAAATGTCACTTTTGTAGTCTTTATAAAGACGAGCCGTTTAAAATGGCCCCTATGGAGGAATTTGAGGCTGATCTGGCGGAATTAAAACAATATCAGCCCAATGCAAGAAGGATATTCTTGACTGGTGCGAATCCGTTTGCTATGAGTTATGAAAAGCTAAAATTCCTGGCGCTGACCGTACGTGATTATTTAATCAAATGCCAGACAATAGCAATGTTTGCGAGTATTAGGGATATCCGGGATAAAGAGGTCTGGCAGTTAAAAAAGCTACGTGCAATGGGAATTAACGGTCTGAGCATAGGTACGGAGAGCGGTGATGATGAAACGCTGGCTCTTGCTAATAAAGGCTATACATCAGCTGATATTGTGGAGCAGTGCCGCAAATTGGATGAAGCAGGTATTGAATATTACCTGGTTTATATGACGGGACTGGCCGGACACAATGGCGGTCAAAGGAACGCTGTCAACAGTGCGCGCTTGTTTAACCAGATTAACCCATATTTTATATCCGTGGATTCACTTACCCTTTTTGCTGATACGGAATTATACGACCGTGCTCAGGCGAGAACTTTTATACCTGCGGGAGAAAAGGAGCGTATCATAGAGCTGCAAACTTTTATAAGAAATTTGCAGTTGCGCGTCCACCTCTTTGCTAACAGCATTTCAAATTACTATCCGGTTACTGCCTATTTGCCCAAGGAACGAGAGCGCGTAATCAGTGAATTGCAAAATATAATGGATACGGTTGATGAGAAGGAAATGCTCCAATATCGAGCCGGGCTAAAGGCACTGGGATAAATGTGCAGGAAAAACATAATTCCGTTAAAGTGGATCTGTACTGGGCAATTTAACCCCTAATCCATCTAAATATTGAGTCCCCCAGTCACACATTGCATTGAGGACTGGGATAATGCTCTTTCCGAAATCAGTTAGTCTATAATCTGTTTTGGGCGGTATGACCGGGTAAATGGTTCTCAAAATCAAGCCGTCCTCCTCCAACTCCCGGAGCTGCTGCGTAAGCATTTTGGGTGTGGATTGGGGAATTAACCGCTGAAGCTCGCTAAAACGAAGCACATCATCAACTAAGTGGAACAGAATCAATGATTTATATTTACCGCCAATCAAATCCAGAGTTGCTTCCACAGGGCAGTTAAAGGTACTTGGGCATTTCATATTATCACCTCATTTTACACTATCTTTTTAGGTACTATATTACTTTTAAGTGCGTTCTTGCCTGAAAGATAATTAGTGATATAATAATAGCATAAGTTGATGAAAACATCAACCGAATGCTTGCAAGCAGCTTAACATAAACGTCTAAAACTATTATAGAAGGAGATTATTAATTATGAGTTTTCTTGATATTGCTAAAAAGAGATATACGGTACGCTCCTATACCAGTCAGAAGGTGGAGCAGGATAAGCTGGACCAGATTTTAGAGGCCGCCCATGTTGCCCCGACCGGAGCAAACTGTCAGCCGCAGCATCTGATTGTTGTTCAGAGCGAGGAAGGGCTTGCTAAGATTGGAAAAGGCGCCAACATTTACGGAGCGCCGCTTGCTATTATTGTGTGCAGCAATCATGATGAAGCTTGGAAGCGGCCTTTTGACGGCAAGAAGCTGACTGACATTGACGCGAGCATCGTCACCGACCATATGATGATGGAGGCAACTGATCTGGGCCTGGGCAGTGTATGGGTCTGCTACTTTAAACCTGATGTAATCCGTAAAGAATTTGACCTGCCGGACAACCTGGAACCGGTCAATATTCTTGTGATTGGTTATGCGGACACCAGCTCTGAGCCAGTCCTTTCCCCGGATCGGCACAAGGAGACCAGTTTCCGCAAGCCACTTTCCAAGACAGTTTCATACGAGCACCTGTAAAATCATTAAGAGGGCTATGCGAAGGATATCGTATAGCCCTCTGGCTGCTCTGTGAGGTGGATAAAAAGGAGCCGTAAATCAGTCTGTAGAACGGGCTTAGTGGCGCCAAATCTGAACGACTTTTATCGGCTCCTTTTATTTTAACACAACTTGCTTTTCATGTATATTTGGCGGACGAAGCCCATGGGTGTTTGTAGACAAAATTAGTTTCTATAATTTCTTAATACATATAGTATTAAAAATACGGGGCACCAGATCATTCAAGCTATCTGATGCCCTTATTACTATTAGCTATACTAAAATTTGTCGTGCTAATTAATTTTATTAATTCTATAATTTTCTGCATAACAACAAGATAGTTTTTAAAACTGATTCATTTCCGTTCAACTAATAGTTTTTAAATACTTTGCCTCGCATAATTCAAATAAAAAATCCATCTTCTTTATTACCGATATAGCCGTAACCGACATAAGAAATCCCTTATTATATAGACATGATTTCATACGTAATCTACCTAAAAGACTTATATTTTCCAATTGTATATCTGTCAAATTATCAACATCAGTTCTGATTGTGTTCCTATCAGAATCGTTAATGTAAACCATTAATTTACCAAGTAATCCGGCAATCACATCTGATACCTGAACTAACACATTGCTTTTTGAATTTACATATTCAACATTTTCTAATTTTATCCCTAAAAAAGAAAAATCTTTATCCTCAGAATCAGATACTATTTGTGTTTCTTCGTCAAATGTATGTCTAGAATTTAAATACTTTCTTGGATGGTCAAAATAAAACTCCTGATAATTTTCCTGCATGACTAGATCTGTATTGTCATTTATGAACACGAGTTCCTCATTCTGTTTTGCCTTATTTAACATACCAGTTATAAATTTTTGCTCCGATGTAAGTTCATTTCTTCGTGGAAATAGTCTAAGAATATCTGTTAGAAATTCTGCATTTTTTTCTCTCTTTACATTTGGAAATTCGTATTTGTACATCAGTTCTTGTACGAATTCTTTATTTTGTAGAAGCATTTCATAGAACGTGCTTTTAACTGAAAAATAATTAAATCCCATTTCATCCATATCTGTTATAGTCATTGTAGAATCGATAATCTCAACTATTGCATAATAAAAATTGTTTACATGGGTATAATGAATAAACAAATTATTTTTATCTATCCATTTCAATAGACTTCCCACACGTCTTCTATTCATACATTTCAGAAAAGTACCATATAAAAAATGATTTTTAAACTTAATCTCGACCGCATTGTTTTGTAGTTCTAGAATTTGGGACAATTCTTCAAAAGATATTTGCATATCATTTAAATCAACTACACCAGCAAGTATAAAGTCCTCAAACGGATCTACATTAAATTTTCCTTTACCATCTTTATGTTTAAGGCTAAATTTTCTGCAATTATTACTTTCGTCATAGTAAAAATGTGCTTTTATATCTACAGAGAAGCCTTGCATTTCATAAAAATTCTTTTCGTTCTGCCTGAGTTCTTCATAAGCTTTATTGATATTTTCCATTCAATAATCCTCCATTAAAGTCAAAATTCCTATTAAATTAATCATCTTAACAAATTCCTATTTACTCTATTTTATAATATTGTAGGCCAGAAGTATAGCGGTATATATTTTATTCTTATAGCGGCACTGCTATACTATCCAAATGGACTTTTTTTACAGTCTGAGGGCTATGCGAAGGATATCGCATAGCCCTCAGACTGTAGATAAATCTTTTTGCTCCATGGGGATAAATTTCTAATAGTTAACGTATAGCTATATTGGTTGTGCTATCAAAGAAAATGAATTATGAACTTGACTCATTTGGAAAATCGGTATATTTAGATTACGACAAATATCAGTTATCTGGTCTTTATCTCCCAAGCCAGCACGCAGCCCCAGATATACAACTTGTGGCGGACAGTATTTCATAATGCGTATTTCCGATTCTAACATTTCTGGCTTATGAGTTTCTCGGTTGATGTGGGGAATATGTAATTTGTTTTTGTAATCAGGATTCCCCACATTAGGGTCGAGATGTGTTATGTCTCCTTCCGATAGTTTATATATAGCTCTCCACTCATTTTCGTATTCCCACTCATTTGACTTAATAAATAATATAGATTCATCGGACTTCATTTTTAAGTTATATGGTTGAGATGTATAAGTTACCTTGTGTAATTTCGTACTAATATTTTCGATATCTTCTTTTTTATATCCAACACAAAAGCCAGTATGTTTATCAGCATAATGAGCCCACATCAAGGCATTATCATAATGTTCAGTAGTACAAAAGATTCTGTAATTTAAAATCAACTCATTTTTTCTGTCTGTAATTATATATAGTGGCTCAGTTGTCAAGACAAAAATCTAAGATTTTTATAATGAACTGATATGGTTGATATGTAACGAGGAACATGGGGAGGATAGTGGAACACTCCCCAGATCCATATATGCATTAAGCTACATAAGGCAGAAGCATTGCCGGGTAGTAGCACTCAGCAGGCGTTTTGTAATCAAGGGCAGAATGGCATCTCTCAAAGTTGTAGGTGTGGACATAACGTCCAATAGCAGATCTGGCTTCCTTGATGTTGTTATACAGTGTCAGATAAGCTTCTTCATACTTGAAGCTGCGGAACCAACGCTCAATCATGATGTTGTCAGCCCAACGGCTTTTTCCATCCATACTCTGACGGATACCATTTTCTTTTACAAAGTCAACGTATTGTTGACTTGTGAACTGACAACCCTGATCAGAGTTCAAAATCTGTGGTTTTGACACAGCAAATGCTTTTTTAAGAGCATTGATAACCATTCTGGTATCAAGTGTATCATCGACTTCCCAGCCTACGATACAGCGGCTGTACCAGTCGATTACAGCAGTCAGATACAGAAATCCGTGTCTGATTGGAATATATGTAATGTCAATAGACCACGCCTGATTTGGAGCGTCTATGGCAGCATTTCGCAGAAGATAAGGACATACCTTTGCCTGTTGCATCCGCTTGGAAAGATTCATCTTAGGATAGATTGGGTAAATATCCATTTCATTCATATAGCGATGTGCTTTACGCCGTCCGACATGATAACCTCTATTCTGGAGCTGTGCAGACATTTGTCTTGCTCCCCATGTTGGATTATCCGTATGAAGATGGTCGATAATCTCTTTACAAGCTAGTTCTTCATCTGATACAGGTGAAGTCTTGTAATAGATGCTTGTACGGTTGATATCAAGCAGTTTTGCTCCTACGGATGCCGGGATTTCTTTAGTCGTCAAAAGGTTTTGGACTAAACTTACTCTCGTAGTCAGGTCCACAAATTTCTTCAGATTTTTTTTTGAGCCAGTCAACCTGCATGGTTAACTGACCAACCTTTTTAGCATACTCCGCCTTTTCCTTGCGTTCTTCAGCAAGCTTGTCTTTGAGGTTTTCCTCACGCTTGTCATCGAACACTGAGGAAGCGTTGTTAAGGAATTCTTTCTTCCAATTGCGGAGCAGATTTGGTTGGATGTTATTCTCGGTTGCAAGGGAGTTTAGATCTTTCTCGCCCTTAAGCAGCTCGATTACTAGGTCTGATTTAAATTTGGCACTAAAATTTCTTCTTTGTCTGGACATAATGATGAATCCTCACTTTCATACTGATTTTAGTATATCAGATTCATTAATATTTGTCCGAAAAAGTGTCTTAATTTATGAGACCATTATACTGGTTTGGAAGCGGAGGGGAACGCTCCGGCGGTGGTGATTTCTTCGTGGTATCACGTCCTTTCTGTTTTTAGGGTAAAAAAATAGACGCTCAGTTTTGAACGTCTATAAAAAGTGGTTACTATGCAGTTTTTGGCTAGTTTATATCATCAGAGGATTTGCTTTTATCTTCCAAATCAATATCAATTTGAATACCCAACAACTTGCTTTCGGGAGAATCGTCATTTAACTCTAAGATGATATTATTAGTTACGATTTCTTCGTATTCTGTGTCGGACATCAATGATTGAAATGATAAAAGGGCATCTTCATTGATAGAACATATATATTGAAAATTCTCTTTTGGGCATGTTTCAGAAACAATACGAAAAAGAGTCTCACGTTGGCGGGGGTCCATATTAGCAAATAGTCTACTATCATGGGCAATAAACCTTATTTTGCTTTTTCTACATATTAAGAGCAGAAAGTCAAAACAAAACATACGAACTTCGTTCACGCCATCGGATGAATCATCCTCAATTCGAGCTTCAAGAGTATATCTTAAAGTATTTTCGCCAGAATTATTTTTAATCACTAAGCCACTACGCTTTTTGGGATAGAAGCGTTTAGCAAATGTCCAATATTTATTTTTTAATTCTGATAAATATTCTGCTTCATCGTCAAGATACGTTTGTGTTTCCTTATCTTGTATGATTAAATTTGCCTTAATATCTAGTACAGTGTCTTTGTACGTTTTCAAAATTCGTTGATACTCATGTATTCTATTTAGCTCATTTTGTAAAGCAGCTAATTGTTTAGTTAATGCAACATATTCTTCTAATGCACCATGAGAATTCAAGAAATCTAACAATTCATCCATCCGTTGTCCTAAGACATTTATCTTATCATCAATTTCTTGTAATTCTGCTTTTTGCTTATTTAATTCTTTTCTTAAACGGGCATTTCTAGTGGTTAATAAATTGGAGTGAAATTGTAAAACATCATCAATATTTTTCTTAACCATATCAGGTATTTCTACATTAGCAGCTTCGTAAATTTTTAATAATTTTTCTTCTTTAACCTGAGCAGTTTCTTTAAAAGATTCTTCTATATTCTTGATGTAATTACTGATTAACACACGTCGATTTTCGAGGGCTTTTTTTTGATAACTTTTTTCATCTGCTTCTTTTTCAAGCTCATGATAATTATTAGAAACTTTAAAAGCAGAAATTTCTTTTTCAAGCTCAGAAATTCTATATTCCAAATCTGCAACATCTAATTCTGCGTCATTTTTTCCTAAATAATATTGCTTAAATATAGGGTCTTTTTTTATTGCTTTTTCAGTTGCACTTGCAGCTAATTGCTTTTCACGAAGTTCCTTTTTACTGATAATTAAATCAGTATCTATGCCAAGCAGATAACAGTTATTTAAAATTTTACTATAATCTGTTTCTTTAGGAACAAAGGAATCGAAAGTTGAATAACAAGACCGGTAACGACGTACAAATCTTGAAAATAAGGTATTCCAAGTCATATTTTTGGGATTTGATGAAATTCCAAAGCACAGATTGAGCAATTTTTGACGTAAAACAGTAACAGTTAAAGTTTCACCACAAAAGTTTATTTTATTTTGTTCATTTGTACTACGGGTAGAATAATATTTTACACCATCAATTTCAAAATTAAGAGTAAACTCCCAATCAGGCAATTTCTGAGCAAATGAGGTAATTTTATTTGCACCTAAACAAAAATGAATAAGGTGCAATGTTAGAGATTTTCCTACTCCGTTATAGGTATTTCCATCATTTTCATCAAGAGGAGCAACCTGTTTTCCAACAATAATGTTGATACCATCTTTAAAAACTATAGGATGAAAAGATGGTTTATTAGCTCTTAAACTAAGCAGCTTCATAACATAATAGCCCCCTTTCGTTAATTTTGATAGCTCCGATAATATAAAGATAATCTAAGGCAATAACAAATTGGTCGAAGGAAAATTTAACAGGATATTTTTTATTTGTATATGAATCCTTGTAATATTCCCATAAATCTTCAACAGAAATAGGTTCGGTTAATTTTTCCAGTAAAAAAGCCCCAAAACCAAAATATGATTCGTTAATAGATAATTGCTTTTTGGGTAATATCATAATTTTCCTCCTTTCCTTAATGATTATTGCGGTTCTTCAAAAATATCACAACTTGAAAAATAATAAGCCATTAAAACCAGTACGCTTGTTTGAATGGGTGAGGTGTTTTTACTGCTTGCTTTTTCTAAAATATAATAAAAACGACAATCAGAACAATTTTCTTGTGTATCAGGGATATTTTCTTTAGATTGTTCATATAAAGCGTTAAATTTTTTTTGCAATATTTCTTTGACACCAGGGTTATCATTAAAATAAAGCATTAAGATTCCTTCTTGATAGCTACCAACAATAAGTCGAGATTTTACTACTTCACTTAACCCATTAAATGCGATTTTTTCATCAAAATCAGGAACTGTCAAATTATCCATTGAGTTCATTGGAAGTTCTGCATTTATCAAATAAGTAACGGTTTCATGAAGTGCTTCATACTCAACAACAGGTATTATCTCATCTGGTATATAGCCTATAATATCTTGCTTGTCTAAATCATCTAAAGACATAAATACCTTTTCTAAATCTTTTGCGGTAAAAGTACCTATGTCACTCTGTGCATATTCGGGGGCGTTGTTCAATTCCAATACCATTTGAATTATTGGTGCAGGTAATCCTTTATATTTGTCATTGACAACAAAAAAGAATTTCTTTATAGGGCACAAACCATTCCAATGATTATATAAGCCAGAAAAATCTGTTTTTAATTTCTTTACAGCTTCACGAATGGTCGTATCTTTGGTAATATCTTCAGGAGAGAAAATTTGATAATAGGTTCCTGTAGTATGGTCAAAACCATCATTTTTCATGTCCCCTATATTACCATAAGCTTTTACTGGTTGAAAATTGGGATTTGCTTTTGTCATCACAGAAACAAAGAAATCCTCATATTGTTGCCCTGTATATTGTAGTATATGATTACTAAAAATTATTTTTGCTATGTAATGTTCAGCGTTACCTATGGGGAACACCTCACTTTCTATTGGGTATAGATACTAATAGTATACCACAATATGGGTTGCGTGCGTTATTTTTTTGCTTTTATGAGAAAAAATTTTCATAAAAATAGACGTTTTATGTTTTCACACAAAACGTCTATTCCTTGCATTACGGAAAAGAGTATCGTATAATCTTGATAAATGGTTTCCTAGCTGGAACTGAGCCAGCTAACACGTTGCTAACACTTTTGCTACCAGTACAGGACATTTCGTGAATCTATCTTCCGCACAGACCTCACGCTTTTCCTGTATTATAAGGTGTTAGAGGGTATTACAGGAGGTTAGAAACTACTTGCTGCGAAAGGACATTTAGAACTCCTAAGCGGTAGGTCGGGTGTTCGAGTCACCTCGGGAACGCTGGAAACATAGCCGAAAGCCTCGATTTTAGCGGGTTTTCGGCTTTCTTCATTTCAGCACTAAAATCCGATTTTGCTAATATGCTAATACATTCTGAAAATCGAACCTGCCTGCTAATACAGGCAAATGGTCGGATGTTCAAATAATCCGCTCCATTTTTCTGCTAATAAAATCCTGATTCCGAAGCTTTTCAAACACCAGATTTTTTCTTTTTTGCTAATACGGCATTTTTACCTGCCAAACTGTCTGCTAATAAATTTACTCCTTATTAGCATTTTGGATAGACCTGGCAAATTCTATTAGCAGTTCAGGATTTGATTTCATCAGCTGCTGCAGTACCTGTTCTGCGGAATCTGCCTCATTCTTATCGTTTTTCGGCGGCTCGATTATGCCTTTGCCGTCAAGAAACTCATCCATTTTTCCAGCCAGCTTTTCACGCTCGCTGGCAAAGGAATGTTTCCCGTAACACCTGGTCAGCATTTCCAGATTGGACCACCCGCCGGCCTGCATAACCGAATTATAATCGCCGCCGGACATGAGGAGTTTGGTAGTAGCGCTGGTATGACGCAGGCTGTGGAAAACAACTTCCTGGGGATCAATGTCAGGGTCTTTCATTTCCGTCAGGATTTCTTTAAACCGTTTGTTCAGGTGCTCCGTCATAATCGGGCGCCCATTCGCCCGGCAGATCGTAAGGTTATAATCCATATACCCATCAGAACCCAGTTCTTTTTTCAGCTTGTCCTGCATGCCTTTTAATACAAGAAACGCATTCAGCACGCTTTGGGGAACATCCACATCCCGTATGGTATCATCACTCTTTGGCTGTTTCAGGACAATCGTTGTCTTGGTTCCCGGATAAAGATTCGGGAATTTGAAAAGAATGTTCATCTTTGGCATATCCATATTTTTCTTGGATACCCGGTCGATTGCCCGGTCAAAGTGGATGATCTGTTTCTCAAAATTAACTCTGTCCCACTGCAGGCCGCCGATTTCACCGCCGCGCACGGTACATCCAATGGCGATCAGCACCGCACAATGCATCAGGTAATAATCATAATATTCAGGACGGTTGGTAAATTCCAGAACCTTTAAAATCTGTTCCGGCTCCAGGACTACCCTTTCTTTTTCGTGATGTTCCGGAATAGTCGCGTTAAGGAACGGATTTTTACTGATGTATTCCCAGCGCACGGCAAGGTTAAAAGCACATCTCAGTACCTTGTGGATGTCGTGGATGGTAGATGCCGTGATATGTTCCCTCATGGGCCCATAATACGTGAAGATACTGTCTGTCCCGTGGACATCCACGGTTCTTCCTTTTATCTCAAAGTAGTAAACATCATCCAGAAACAGCTTTTTCTTCTGCCTGTCCCGGCTGGCAATGATGAATTCCCGGGCGCGGCTTTCTGTCCGGCGGACGGCACGTTCCAGCACGTATGCCAGCTTCTTTTTGTCCACCGGCTTTAACAGATACTGAAATGCCTCCACATCATATGCTTCAAACACATACTCCCTGCTGGAGGACACGAAAACCAGCAGCCCGCCAAATGCCTTCTCCCGGAATATCTGCGCAGTCTTCATGCCGTCCAGCTCACACATGATGATGTCCAGAAACACCATATCAAAGCTTTCCGACGCCTCCAGCAGCTCCCGGCCGCTGCGGAACCGGCGGATGATGCAGGGGAGCTTCCTTTCCTCCAGAATTTCCCGAATCTGCCTGGCAAGACTACAGCATTCTATCACTTCGTCATCGCATACTGCTATTGAAAGCATCGTTTAATCACCTGCCTTGTGTAGGGTATCGGCTTGTGGTACTTAAGCCGGTATATTATGTTATTCTATATATCGGCACAAACCGTATGAAAGTTTTTCGAATGCTGCCAGTGGTTGTTTTTGTGTGATGAACGGCAGCATAAAAGGGTGCAAAGCCCTTCATTGCTCTCATGCTGAAAGACTTCACACCCCTGATCATGTCTGTTGTTAATTATTCCGAGCATTTACGGTACGATGCCGTTCATCAGAACCACCAGTTTGTAACATTTAATGTCATCGTATGCCCCACACTGATCATTGTAAACATCAAGGCATTGATCGTGGCCCCCAGATAGATCTTTCCCGTCTTAAGATACATCTTCCTCGCGAAAATCGTACATATACTTTGTACAATAAAGAAGCTCCAGGTTTGCATAACGCGGGCGCTGTTGAGCGGTACCTTTCCAACCACGGAAAAAGTATAGTACTGATATATCCAGAGGAGCAGGAGACCCAGTCCGTTAATAAAGCACATTAATGCCACATTTTTCCATTCTTTTCTGGTTGAAATCATACGTCCGATATTTTGTGTAAATGCGTTTGTCAGATAGAACATCAAAAATATCGGGACATAACGGATTGCAATCAGGACCGTCCTGCTGTTCGGCCAGCGGATCACCCAATTTAACAGGCCAAAATAGGAGCCGAAGAAATAGGAGGCGATAAAGGTCATAAAATATCCCATGCCCACCGATAAGAACGCCAGCAGAGCAGTCTTCCCACATTCCTTCCACGACATCTTCAAATGCCAGTCGGAGGGCTTTACCTCACCGTATTTCCTGATAGACACCATATAACGGGTGGTAAAAAGAAGAACCGTCCAGATCCCTGCCGTGGCAACCCATAAGGCCTGCTCAAGCTGATTTCCCTGGGGCCAGAGCACAGTCCCAAACAGACTCCTGGCCGCAAAGGTTTCTCCCTTGTGTCCACCAACCCACATAGCCAGTGGGATCATCCATGTAATCGGGATGATCGAACCTATGACCATAAAGCCCCAGTAATACACCTTATCGATTGTTCTAACCGGCGCTGCAGGCCGGTATACATCCGCATCTGACTTTACTAGCAATGTAGAGAAAAAGTCATAGGTAAGAAGCAATCTGCAGGAGGCATACACAATCAGGAAAAAGCATACTGCTCCAATCGCATTAAACACCATCTCAATCGGATAGACCAGGTTGCTGGCACTGATCTCTTTTGGCGCGGAAAGGGAGGTCTGAAAAAAATCAATTGCACCTGAATTTGACCCGATACCATAAGGGCCTAGCATATGGATCTCGGATGGCTGATTCAATATCCGCAGATATTCCTCCTCGGATCCGTCCACATGGCCTTTATAATATCGGCCTACCTCTACCTGCTCTCCTTCCTGAAGATCATATTCATCCAACTCATTGATAAATGTCCTTGCATTGTTGGACTTAGAAAAATTCCATGGCCCTCCGGCTTCTGTCGTCCCATTATTTTCATCACCTTTACATAAGCTGACGCCAAAATCAACGTCATAGGGAAGTTCAATACCTTCTCCGCCCTCTCCTTCTGTACTGGGATGATAGAGAAGATGGCTCATCCAGGTTCCCTTGATGCTGAGCTGCTGGTTATCTACCAGGTATACGGAACGGATCTTATTGATCCCACCCAGCGCCTCCTGAATCTTATAATACGCATACACGGCAACATTGGTTTTTCCTCCTAATGAATGTCCCGTTATTCCAATCTGCTCCTTATCCACAAAGTTCAGGTCATAAATATGATCAATAATCGGAGCCATCCCGGATGTGGGCGCTGTGTCTACCGATTCAAAATCCGCACCCGGCTCTGCTGTCACCAAAAAGAATGCGTCCATCGGATTATCCTTATAGTAATCCGAATCTCCATGTCCGTCACAGTCTACAGTCACAGTCACATACCCTCGCCTGGCCAATTCATAGCACAGATAGCTCTCGCTCTCACGTGCATTAAAGCTTCCATGCAGAGCTACTACGGCAGGCGCCGGTGTTTCTGCTGTCGCCGTTGACGGAATAAACATCGTTGCAGCTATCTTATTTCCATTTCCATCTAAGATGCTAAAATCCTTGATCTTCACTTTTCCAAAGTCAGACCGAATCGCATATGCGCCAGCCATACAAACCAATCCAATGATGATTGCTATTGCCAAAAAACGTTTATAAAATGCCTTTTGTCTTTCCATCTCTTTTCTCCTCGTTTTTCTGAACATTATTCAATCTAAGAATATTTCTACTGCTTTCTTCAATGTTTCCTCTGCACCTGTGTTTCCTGGAAAGATCACATAGGGTGTCATCGGGAATTTACTCTCCGCTCCAGTCTGCCACACCGGAATACCCGGCTGAATCTGTCCCAGCACGTTTGCTTTCTTTACCGCAAGGGCCTTTGTCCCCACATCGCTGGATGTGATTCCTCCCTTTGCGATCACAAAGCTTGGTGTAACACTCAGTCTCCCCACTAATGACTGCACTGCATCCGAAATTTTGACGGAAAGGCGAAGATCATCTTCTTTATCTCCGGTATCTGCTGTGATCAACGCCCGTGTCGTATAGCAGCATACCGTCTTTCCTGCCCGGATACAACTCTCCTCTCTGTCAAGGCATCTTTGTACTTCCGCTGCAAACGCAGCATCATCCTGCACAAGGGTTGCATTCAGTTCGATGAACTCGATATCCGACCGTCCTTTCAGGTGTTCCATCTGTTTTGTTGTCTTGTCGGTATGGGAACCGATCACGATAATGCCTCCGTTCGTGGTCTCCTTGACGATCATCTGTTCTCTGGTCAGGAGCGGCTGGTCACTCACCCCGCCCATAACTTTTACGAGCGCTGCCGCCGTACGAAACATAAACACCTTCCCCTTTGCCATAGCACGGTACAAAGCTACGCAAAACACCTTGATATCCGCATAGTCAATCGCATTAACGACAATTTTGTTGAAATCCTTTACCTCTATCAATTGTGCTTCCATCTTATCGATCGCCATTTCATGGATATCTTTCAAGGAGATACCTATTACATCGCCTGCTTTATAGACGCCACCGGTCTTTTCCTCCACATACTCCGGCATAGTCGATGCGCTATACCCAAAGGTCCTGTCCCGGGCAAATTCAGTCTCATTTACTGGGATGAGCTTGTCGTCATACTGCACATAATGCACATCATCAATTGTGAACCTGCCTCCCTCCTTGAAAAACGGACAGAGAATCTCACCGTCAATAGCTTTTCCAGTATTTTTCTCATAGCTTTTCCGCAATATCTCTGTCTCCAACGGATAATGTCCCCTTAGGGTACTGTCGCTTCGGCTCATGATTATGTACCGGATGCCCATATCTTTTGCAACCGCGGCGATATTGCTGGCGATCTCCTCATGGGCCGCGGTAGTCTGTTCCGTGGTAAAGCCCCGGGAATTAGTCAGGATATAGAACAGCTTATTCTTCTCCTCAAATCCCTTCCGGATGCTCTCCCTGCTCCAGTCTGTATACACAGATACATCATGGACCGTCTGGACCCCCGTGGGATCATCGTCCAGAACCACGATCTTCGTCTCGTTGGCCTCGATCTCCTTTTTCAGCAGGGCGTCCGCCTTCGCCTCGTCGATGGCCGGATATTTCTTAAAAACGTCAATGCTGATTGTCTGTTCGTTCATTTTCAGCTATCTCCTTTTCTACTTTTTGCTGCTTTTGCTTCCCATTCTGACCTCCGGCCTCAATCCACCTTCTTCACAACCACATCCGCCAGATGCTCGAAGTACTGCACGATCCCGCTATGGTCGTCTCCCATATGTCCATGCACCTTCAGGCTCTGAAGAATCTCGAAGAGCTGTGCGGAGTACGGAACCGGTACGTCAAGGTCGTGGGCCGTATTGATCACGTTCCTGATATCCTTGTGGTTGATGGATATCTTCCCACCCGGCACAAAGTTGCGCTCCACGATCATGGGAATCTTGGCATCCAGCACTGCGCTCCCGGCCAGACCGCCGCGGATGGCCTGGTACACCTTCACCGGGTCCGCCCCTGCCTTGGCCGCCAGGACAAATGCCTCCGACACTACAGCGATGGTATTGTTGACGATCACCTGGTTGGCCAGCTTGGTCACGCTGCCGCTTCCGGTGCCGCCTACCAGCAACGCGGAGGAACCCATGATGTCAAAATACGGCTTCAATGCGTCAAAATCCTTCTGTGCTCCGCCTGCCATAAATGCCAGCGTCCCGTTGACAGCTCCTGGCTCTCCGCCACTTACCGGCGCATCGACGAAACCGACCCCGGCTTCTGCCAGCTTATCCGCGCAGGTGTGGGATTCCGTCGGTGTCACGGAGCTGCAGTCGCAGACAATGGCCCCAGCCTTCAGGGAAGCGGCCACACCGTCTCCGCCAAACAGCACGTCCTGAACAATAGCTCCGTTAGGAAGAATGGTGAAGACCACGTCACAAGCCGCGCCAATTTCCTGCCGGGCCGCTGCCTTCGCACCCTCGGCTGCCAGCTCCTCTACTACGCTCCGGTTCACATCATTCACCATCAGTTCCACGCCTGCCTTCAGCAGATTCCGCGCCATGGGCTTTCCCATAATTCCAAGACCAATAAATCCAACCATACCTATTTCCTCCTTAAGATTTGAAATGTACTCTTTAATGCCTTCACTACTATTTTTAACTTGCATACCGATATGCAACTGTTGTTATTATACTATTGTATACCGGTATGCAAGTCAAGTATTTGTTTTATTTTTTCCTTATTGCACAAATTATTGCAATTATTTTTGTATATTATAACTATGTTTTTCTGTATTTTATGGTTTTCTATTGTTATTATCCAAATCATCTTTGACATTTATTTAACTAATCCCTTGTTGACGGCTTTTTAATTCTGTAGTATGCTAATAAATATAGGAAACAGTATGTAGTAATGAAATGGAGATATCATGAGAGAACGGGAATTTAAGGTTTTACAGAAGGAGGCTTACCAGTATATCAAGGAGCGCATCTTAAGCGGCACTATAGAACACAACCAGATCTACTCTGAATCCAGGATCGCCCTGGAGATCGGGATTTCCAGGACACCGGTGCGGGATGCGGTCCACCGGCTTTTCCAGGAGGGACTGATCGATATCATTCCCAACAAAGGCTTTTCCCTCCATAAGATGACAAGACAAGATGTGATCGAGACCTACGATGTCCGCTCCGCTATTGAGGGTTACTGCTCCCGGAAGGCCGCCCTGGATATTGATTCCGAAGCCGGGCAGAAGCTGGTCTCACGGCTGGATGAGTCTCTGGCACGGCAGCGAGAAATATTCGAAACCACAAGGGATGTGACCTCCTTCGCGGAGGAGGACCAGAACTTTCACCATCTCCTGGTATCCTACAGCGACAATGAGACGTTCATTGATATCTTCAGCCAGTACATGTACAAGATCAAGAAGCTGGCCTGCTATTCCCTCTCCAAGGGAGACCGGATGGAGCATACCCTTCTGGAGCACGAAAGAATGTTCCGGGAGATCCGTGACGGCAATATACAAGGCGCCTATGACGCCACCCTTTTCCATATGAAGGCACCGATGGATATTAATCTGGAGAGTGTGTATGCGTAGGATGGCAGCGGCTCTGGTACATTTTGATTTAAGAATCTGCTCTGTCGCTTTAATCACAACTTCAACAGCCGCAGGGACCATCGTCACATGATAATCCTTTTCAACCACGGCTGGAGCCCATCACTCCAGCCGCACGCCCGTCTTCTTCTCAAATTTCTTCGCCCATTCCTTATACCGGAAAAACAGAACGCAGCCATGGCCGCCGTCCTCCATGGCATAGACCCGTTCCGTGACGCCTGCTGCTTTCAGGCCGCGGTTGATGTATTCCAGGAATATCGGATCGATCCAGTCATCGTGCATGGCCACGGTGCATTCCTGGGGTGCTCCGTTGACCTGGTAGCGGATGACAATCCTGCCGCTGCCCTTTTCCCAGTCCACCTCCGATGCGTCAACCCGGATGTCTGTGACCACACAGCTTTCCCCGTACATGGCGTCTATACCGGCCAGGATATCGCGGTAGGTACCCTCCAGGTCAAATGCCTCCCAGTCGAACCAGAACACCTGGTCCGAAAACCCGGTGACCTGCCAGGTTTCTTCATCCCACTCCGGCGCCCCCACGGCAGTCAGCAGCGCATAATAGGGGTATCCCTCAATCCAGATTCTGCTGTGGCTGTCTCCTTCCATGGCCTGCCCAAGCGCTTTCACAGCCTCCTCCGGCACCTGGATTCCCAGTTCTTCCAGCACCTTCACCTGCTCTTCCATAATTTCTATATTCACACGATAACGCTGCCCGGACGGCCTTCTGAAATAATCTTGTTCCCTATCCCAGATACTCCTCCAAAATATCTCCGATCAACTGCACCTGCTCCTGGCTGAGCCCTTTCACCCATTCATCCCCGGATCCGGAGCCCCGATTCCTTTCCCGGCTGGCCGCGATCTGTTCCAGGCTGCGTTTCAGACTGTCCATATCATGTCCGCCCTGGCCGGTATCCTCATCCGGCGCCACCGTAGCCGCGTTCTCCTGGCGTCCGGTGCGGTCACCCCACTTCCTGCCGCCGGACCGGTCCTGTCTCCCGGAGCCGCCGGAACGTGCCTGATTTCCAGAGCTTCCGAAACGCTCCTATGTTTCCGTAACGGCGGTTTCCTCTATATCCAGCCCCGACGGCTGGCCGTCTGCGCGTCCATTGCTGCCGTTCTGGGCGCCCGATATGCTGCCGGTTCGTGCACGTCCGCCGTTTTCCTCGCGGCCTTCCTCCGATATCAGAACTACCTTACCACGCTGGGCGGCGTCCCCGCGGACTGCATTTGAAGCACTGCCGCCACGTCCGGGCCGTACTGCCAGACGCCGTCTGCTGCGCTCCTATTCTGCACCAGGCTCGTCCATGGGCTGGTTTCTGGCCAGCCTGGGGCAGAAAACATTTTCCAGATAATCCTGGAGCGCAGAGGTCAGCTGTTCCTTCCGTCCGCTAATGGCCCCGTTGTCAAAGACCATGGTCAGCATTGCCATCAGCACCGCGCCGCTGTCCCGCAGCCCCTGGTTCATGCGGTATGTATTCTCTGCCCTTAGTTTCAGTTCCTTCAGACCTTTGTTTTTGGTCACGGTCAGATTGGTACATTCTTTAAGGAGTTTTTTGTAGAGATTTCTGGTCATCAGCCGCGTGAGGATTCCCATCAGGCAGATACCGGCCAGCACATACAGTGCCTATCCTATTTCCAGCAGTTTCATCATAAAAACAGCTCCCCTTTCTTGTGCCACGTCCCGCTACGGGGCCGTGACGATAATATCGGGTAACCGTTCAGACGGGCGATAATTGTAACAGAAACTGTGTTGCAAACGCACTTTTGTTTGCACAAGCAGTTTTTGACACAATCTGTCACCGGGCTAGCATCCGGCGCATCCTGTCCCTAATGCATTTCGGGGAGGAAGATACTCCATCTGAACCGTTACTCTTTCAGACAGCTATCATTATAGCGGTCCAAATCATTTTTTGAAAGTTAAGGGAGCCTAGAATCGTTCACCAAAGTTTGCTAAAAAACGCATTTTAAGTTCATGATCACCGTTCAGACAGGCAACAGATGTGCTGTCTGAACGACTGCTCTATTCCTACTCCTCAATCAGTGCCCTGGCCAGGCGTACGCTGTGCAGGATGGCCATCTGCTCGAACTCTCCGTAATCCATGGATGCGCTGTCATCGGCCTTGTCGGAGATGGCCCGGATGATCAGTACCGGCACCTGGTTTAAGTACGCGGCCTGGGCAATGGCCGCCCCCTCCATCTCCGTGCAGGCACCGCCGAAATGGGCCGTGAGCCATTCCTTCTTAGCCTTGTCGCTGATAAACTGGTCACCGGTCAGCACCCGCCCCTCGTGGGCTGTGATATCCGGGTTCACCTTCGCGCACAGCTCCACCGCCAGCTTCCTAAGCCTGTCATCGGTGGGAAATGCCTTCACCGCCAGTTGCGGGATCCGCCCCAGCTCATAACCAAAGTTCACCGCGTCCACCTCATGTTGGAGGGCGTCGGTGGACATGACCAGATCGCCGATATTGATCTCTGCTTTCAGAGAGCCGGCAATCCCTGTATTGATGATCCCGTCCACGCCGAACCGGTCCACCAGAATCTGGGCGCAGATCCTGGCGCTTACCTTGCCGATCCCGGACTGGACCACAACCTCTTCCCGGCCTCCGATCCGGCCCTTATAGAATTCCATCCCCGCCACAGTCTGAATCTCCGGCTGCTCCATTGCTTCCTTTAACTGCTCAACCTCCTGAGCCATTGCTCCAATAATTCCTAACCCGGATAAACCGGAAAAGTTTTGCATTTCCCCCAAGTTTCAAGTACAATAAAGAAAAACGTTGGAGGATGTGTTCATGTTACTTCCGGATAAATATGCTGACAAGATTTACGGTACAATTACCTGTTATGACCGCATGATCATCCAGGAGTATATCTCCGGATGGAGCCATACTGAAGGCATGACCGGCTACCTCAATGCACACAGCATCCGTATTTTTGATTTTTCAAATTTTTCACAGTCCCTTACGGAACAAGTCCGTGCCAATGCCCAATGCATCGCAGATGAAAACGGTATTGAGATTGAGTTTATCCACAAGCTCTGAGCTTTCCGAAAAGATGACTGGTGTTAGTATATAAGTGTGGACAGGAAAAGTTGAACGACCTATACTATGAAATGAAAGAGCAAAGGAGATGTTCAACATGGCGAAAAATCAAAAATCGTATACTCCGGAATTTAAGCAGCAGATCGTCGATCTGTATAATGCCGGAGGAACCTCGTATCCACAACTGGAACGTGAATATGGCGTAAATCGGAGCACACTTAGCAACTGGGTTAAGCAGCTCTCTCCCATTAAAGTATCGGAGGAGGAAACAGTCACACTCAAAGAGTATAAGGCTCTCCAGAAAGAAATCCAGCGTCTTAAGATTGAGAATGAAATATTAAAAAAAAGCGACCGCCATATTCGCAAAAGAACAATAGCCGAAATTGTGACTTTTATCCAGAACCATTTAAACCATTACACAGTGTCCCAGCTTTGCAGTGCCCTGAAATTCCCCAGGAGTACCTATTACAAGGCTCTGGTTCGTGTACCCTCAAACAGGCAGGAGGAGTATGAGGAATTCGGCAGGAAGGTAAAGCAGGCTTATGACGAATCCCGGCAGAGGTATGGCGCTGTCAAGATCTGCCGCACCCTCAACAACAATGGAACGCTGTGCAGCGTAAAGCGTGTTCAAAGGCACATGGAACAACAGGGACTAAGGTCTGTCGTAGTAAAAAAATATAACCACCATGCAAACCATGGAGCCATCCCGGATGATAAAGCAAATATCTTGAAACGTGATTTCACGGCAAGAACCATCAATCAGAAATGGTGTACTGATATTACCTACATTCATGTGCTGAAAGAGGGGTGGACTTATCTGGCCTCCGTGATGGATTTGTGCAGCCGCAAGATTATCGGATATGCCTATGGCACATCCATGACAACAGAACTGGCAGCAGAAGCGGTAAAGAATGCCTGCCTGAATGTCAGAAACGCACAGGGGATCCTTCTCCACAGCGATCTGGGAAGCCAATACACGAGCCAGGCATTTGAGGTATACCTGAGCAGCAAAGGGATACTCCATTCATTTAGCCGTAAAGGAAATCCCTATGACAACGCCTGTATAGAATCCTTCCATTCCGTGTTAAAGAAGGAAGAGATATATCTTCATACATATCAGGATTCCCAAGAAGCCCGTAGGGCAATCTTTGAGTATATAGAGGGCTGGTATAACCGAAAAAGGATTCATAGTGCCATCGGTTATATGACACCGCAGCAAAAGGAGGATGAGGAATTAGAAAAATCAGCATAAACTTTCAACTTTTTGTGTCCAAAGTATTGACATAGGTCCA